>Ga0302233_10002755_pt1 | contig 10769 bp, 11 predicted proteins | sample II_Palsa_N3_1_FD_193516 | JGI IMG/M metagenome (GOLD analysis project Ga0302233, IMG submission 193516) | Peat permafrost microbial communities from Stordalen Mire near Abisko, Sweden - II_Palsa_N3_1 | ecosystem: Environmental > Terrestrial > Soil > Palsa > Peat permafrost | place: Sweden...
CTGAGAGTGGCTTTGATCAAGGGTGTCCGTCTCCTTCGCCGGGTAGATGCGGTGGTACTGAGAGCAGTTTATCGTCCTGCGTGAGCTGGCGTGTGACCGCTATTGGGGAAGGCGCTGCCTGTGTTGCAGATAGTCGAGGCCGTCCAAGACAGCCTTTTCCAAAGCGATGCGATCTTCGGAGTAAGAGTGGTCGGTCGCCATGTGGAGGGCGGTGACCTCTTCATTGCCGGCGGTGTAGAGGGCTTTTACAAAGGCGTCGTTCGAGGGAGCGAGGCCGTCGTCGGAGGTGATGACGAGCATAGGGCGGGTGGCGAGTTTGGGAGCGAGGGCGGGGATGTTCCATGCAGTCGCGTTTGCGACGACTTCTTTGGCGAGGCTCTCGGGGGTGCATCCGGCGAGGGGAGCCATGCCTTCGTCGGCTAATGCGGCGGCGAGTGTGGCTATGGCTGCGTTTTGCTGATCGGGTTTGAGGGACTGGACGTGGTCAACGCCCATATCGGCTGCAGAGATGAGGCCTACGGCCTGGATGGCTGGGTCCTGCGCAGCGACGTAGCGGGCTAAAAATCCTCCCATGCTGTGGCCGATGAGAACGATGTAAGACGGGTCGGCGTGGAGTTTCTTCGCATTAGCAGGATTGCGAATGTAGGCGATGGCGGATTGCACGTCTTCGATGGAGTGGGTGAAGGAGAAGTCGCCGGGCGAGCCCCAGGAGCCGCGGTAGTCGAAGTAGACGACGTCCCAACCGGCGCGGCGGATGGCCTGGGCGAGGTCGAGATTTTTTTCGTTGCCGGGGAAGCCGTGGAGGAGAAGTACGACTTTGTGGGGTCCGGCTCCGGGTGCGATATAGGCGATGGCGTTGAGCAGAGCGCCGTGGCTTGGGATCTGGAATGTTTCGAAGGAGGCGGGGTTGGTCTTGTCGGGCGCGGGATCTGTGGTGATGGCTGTGGGAAGCTGTTGCGGGTGAAGGGCAGCAGGAAGTATGGCACAGGTTAGAGCGAAGGCGGCAATATGGCGATGAAGGCGCATGTGGCTGATTGTAGAAGCTGAATAAGTTTGAAAAATATAAAAGAAGCCGATTTTCTAAGTTAAGATTGCCACCATGCTGAAAAGACGCCTAAGCAGACTGCTCTTCTGTGCCTTCCTGTGCTCGTTCTCTCTTCAAGCACAGATCGTAGGTTTTCCGGCAATTCAGGGGGAGAGGACGGATGCTGACGCGGCCATGAAACGCGCCTTGAAGAGGTCATCACTTACGTTTGAGGGGAAACCATTTCATGCAGTGATGGACATTGGAACCGAGGGGGAGGAGTATTCGGGCCGGGTGGAGGTGTGGTGGATCAGCGACTCGAAATATCGGGTGGTGCTGAAGTCTCCGAAGTTCAGTCAGGAAAGGGTTGTGAATGGTGATGCTGTATTGGAGAACAACCTGGGCGACTATTACCCGAGATGGTTGGAGAACTTTGTGCTTGCCGTCCTCGACCCTGTCCCTGTGGCGAAGAACTTTACGGGGCGCGGTGACGCGGTGATGTTGGGACCACAAATCACCAGTAGCTGTCTGAGACGGGACGACCGCCCCGGAGGAATCACCGATCAGGCGACGTGGGGGATGGTTTGTTTTAGTGGTGCGGAGCCGCGTCTGGCTTCGGTTACTACCATGAACATGTCGCTGGAGTTCAGGGATTGGGAGGGTTTTGGGAAGAAACAGATTGCACGGACGTTTCAGACGGAAGTACTCGACTTCAAACCGGTGATCGGCCACATGACGACTTTGGAGGAGATCAAGAAGCCAGAGGATGCCATGTTTATTGTCAGCGCGGTCACGCCTGTCGATCAACGCATTACCACGGAGTTCGTCTCCACGCTGAAGGAGGAGAGCCTGGTTGAGACCGTGCCGGAGATCAGTTGGCCATCGGTGCGGGAGGGAAAGACAGAGGGCTACATGATCGTTTACGCACGCACCGACCGCACAGGACAGGTGCGCGAGACTGCAAAGCATAATTCAGACCAGCCCGGTCTCGAGAGCTTCGGGATGGAGCAGGCTCTTCGCTATAAGTTCAAACCGTTAGTCATCGATGGATCCGCGAGGCAGATGGAGATGCCTTTGGTCTTGCACTTCACGTCGCGAATGGGAGATCCTTTGCCAATTTTGACGGCCGAACAGATGAAGAACCAGATGACCGATTGTTCTGTCGGATTCTTGCCTGCGGGCACGCCGAAGGGGACGAGTGTGACAATTCGCGTTTCCGTCAACGAAGAGGGGAAGATGGCGGGGATGTCACCTGTTGGGCAAGGGGCAGGGCGGTTGTGGATTCCCGCGATGGCTCAGTTGCGCGACTGCAAGTTTGCTCCCTATGTTGTGGGTGGCAAAGCTACCTATTACAAAGGGGATGTTGTGCTTACAGCTCCATAGTGTTGTGGAGGCTCATAGAATAGAGCAATGAGCTTTACGGAACAGTACGATGTGGTTGTTGTTGGGGCTGGGCACGCCGGGTGTGAGGCGGCGGTGGCGGCGGCGCGGATGGGTTTGCGCACGGCGATCTTTACGCTGAATCTCGATTTGATCGCGCAGATGAGTTGCAACCCGGCGATTGGCGGGATCGCCAAGGGACACCTGGTGCGCGAGGTGGATGCGCTGGGCGGAGTGATGGGCGAGGTAGCGGATGCGACGGGGATACAGTTTCGGCTGCTGAATACTTCGCGGGGGCCGGCGGTATGGTCGCCGAGGGCACAGTGCGATAAGGCGCTGTATCGCGTGAAGATGCGCGAAGTGCTGGAGGGACAGAAGAATCTGTTCATCAAGCAGGCTGAAGTGGTGGACCTGATTGTGGAGGACAGCGAGTCAGCGAGTCAGCAGGTTGGCGTGAAGCGAGTAGTGCGCGGATTGAAGCTTCGGGATGGGCGGGTGATCCACGCGGCAGCGACTATTGTGACGACCGGGACGTTTTTGAATGGGCTGATACATTGCGGGGAGCAGCAGTACACCGCGGGACGGAGTGGGGAGCCAGCGAGTGTGTTGTTAGGTGAGGCTTTGAAGCGACTGGGGCTGCGGGAGTGCCGTTTGAAGACAGGGACACCACCGCGGCTCGATGGGCGAACGATTGACTGGAGCCAGTTTCAGGAGCAGCCGGGAGATGAGGATCCGACGCCGTTTAGTTTTCGGTCTGCTGTTGCGAAGGGCGGGTCGCTTCCGCTGCGGCAGATTAAGTGCCACATCGCGCATACGACGCCGGAGACGCTGCGGCTGATTCGCGAGAATGTGCATCGGTCGCCGATGTATACGGGGCAGATTGAAGCGATCGGGCCGCGGTATTGTCCGTCGATTGAAGACAAGATCGTGCGGTTTCCAGAGAAGACGCGGCACCAGTTTTTTCTGGAGCCGGAGGGGCTGAATACGCATGAGGTCTATATCAATGGCATGAGTACGAGTTTGCCGATGGAGATTCAGGCGGCGATGGTGCGGTCGATCCCGGGACTTGAGAACGCGGAGATGCTGCGGCCGGGGTACGCGATTGAGTACGACGCGATTGATCCGACAGAGCTGGACCGTACGCTGCGGGTGAAGTCGATGAATGGGCTTTATCTTGCAGGGCAGATCAATGGGACGAGCGGGTATGAAGAGGCTGCGTGCCAGGGCTTGATGGCAGGGATCAATGCAGCGCTGGCGGTGCGGGGGGAGGATGGCTTTACGCTGGATAGGACCGAGGCTTATACGGGGATTCTGATTGATGATTTGATCAGCAAAGGGACGAATGAGCCGTATCGAATGTTTACTTCGCGGGCCGAGTTTCGGCTGCATCTGCGGATTGATAACGCGGATAGCAGGTTGACTCCGCATGGCCGCAGGTTGGGGCTGATTGACGATGCGGCGTGGGCTGAGTATGAGGCGAAACAGGCTCGTGCGGTTGCGTTTGAAAAGCTGCTGGACACGGCGCGGGTACGGGCAGAAGAGTTGCCGATTTCGTTGATGGAGAAGCTGGATGGAGATGCCTCCGCGATTAGCGGGCAGACGTTTGCGCAGCTGCTGAAGCGGCCAGAGGTGCCGATCGAGGAAGTTGCGCTGGTTCTTGGAGAACGCTTGCGCGGTGCTGATGGTGTGCTTGGTAGTTGGGTGGCGGCGATGGATGCTGCTGGGAACTCGAAGCTGCCTGCGTGGGTTCGGAATGAGATGAAGACGGTGGAGACGGAGATCAAGTACTCCGGGTATCTGGATCAACAGCGGCGGTCGATAGAGAAGATGCGGAAGGCGGAGAAGCGAGCGATTCCGGAGTGGTTCGATTACTCGACGGTGAGTGGGCTTTCGAGTGAGATGAAGGAGATTCTGGCGCGGGTACGGCCAATGACGATTGGGCAGGCTAGCCGCATTGCTGGGGTTACTCCTGCAGCGGTCAGTTTGATTCATGTTTATATCGAGATTCAGGGTAGGGCTCGTGTGGCTTGAGACTTTCAGCAAGCAAAGTCAGTGATTACGCGGAATGTAACCGGTGGTGCCTTCTGAGCGTCCAATCCTGAGGGAATTGGAGAATTGCGATGACGGCTGGAATGAAGACGAGTCTGTTAGTGCTTGCTGTTGTGGTGGTTGCGGTGATTTTGTTTGGAAAGGGGAAGAGCATGGTGATGGGTGCAGAGAGAAAAGAACCAATTCCGGCGCCAGTGATGGATGAGCCGCATGTTGCGGCTTCGCATGAGACTGCGGTGTTTGCGGGCGGGTGTTTCTGGGGCGTGCAGACGGTGTTTCAGCGGGTGAAGGGTGTTACCGCTACTACTGCTGGGTATTCGGGCGGCAGTGCAAGTACAGCTACTTACGACCAGGTTTCGTCGGAGGGTACGGGGCACGCGGAGTCGGTGAAGGTTGTGTTTGATCCGGCTAAGGTTAGCTATGGGACGCTGCTGCGGATCTTCTTTTCGGTGGTGCACGATCCTACGCAGTTGAACCGGCAGGGGCCTGATGTGGGGACTTCTTACCGGTCGGTGATTTTTTATACCTCGCCGCAGCAGGAGAAGGTGGCTAAAGCCTATATCTCTCAGCTGGATGCGGCGCATGTGTTTGGGAAGCCGATTGTGACGGAGGTTACGCCGCTGAAGGCGTTTTATGACGGCGAAGACTATCACCAGGATTATGCGGAGAAGAATCCGAACAATCCTTATATCCAGGTGTGCGATGTGCCGAAGATGGCAGCGCTGAAGGAACAGTTTCCTGATCTTTTTCAGGATTACAAACATAAATAATTTTTGATGGCTCTGCTTATGGTGGAGGGCTCGTTTTATTGGGGTATTTCAGAAAACCACGTCGTTTGGACGTGGTTTTTTGCGTGGCGGGACGTGGTGGAATGTGTGGTGAATGTGGTGTTTTAGCACCACAGATTCTGACGGCTAAAAACACGCCAGTTTTTTGAGATTTATTTTCTACTTCTCAAGAGAAGGGGCTATTGGGTGACTTCGCCTTCGGGTTCGTCGGTGGGGTTTTCGATCTCGGCTTCGAAGCCTTCCAGGAGGCGGTTTAGGAAGGCGTCGGGGTTAGTGTCTTTGTTCTGGAGTTGGTGGGCGAGGGCGATGTGGCGGGCGAGATCGGCGAGGACGATACCCCAGGCGAAGGGGTCCTCCCAGGCTCCGCTGCGAATGCTGACGTGCTGGCTCTGGTTGGCGATCCAGACACGGAGGACCTCGAAGGATGCTTTATCGCGCTGTGCTTCCTCGGGAATAGTTAGAACCTTTTCGACGCCCATCTTTTCTCCTGCTGGATTGAATTCGGACTTCTTACCAGCCTATAACGATTGCGTTTGCGCGTACCAAGACGGTACTTAGCAGCTGTTAAGAATGGATTACGTGCGGACGTAGACTAAAGACTCAGAGGTGGTTTATCCACAACTTGCACAGTCTCTCTACCTTCCAGAGACGAAGGTGCAGGTAAGGTTAAAAGTTCATGGCTACTTACCCCCATATTGTCGGAGAGCAGGAACGGCCGGCGTCGGTGCATGCCGAGATGACGATTCTCGGCGCGATGCTGGTCGAGCCGGTTGCGATCATCGACGCGACGATGCTGCTGAAGACCGATGATTTTGCGCTGGACTCCCACCGAAAGATCTACGACGCGATGCTGCACCTGGTTGAGGTGGGCCATGCGGTCGATATCGTTACGGTTACCGATTTTCTTGGGAAGAAGAAGGAGCTCGATTCGGTTGGCGGGCTGCCTTATCTCGCTTCGCTGAGTGAGGGGCTGCCGCGCAAGCTGAGCATTGAGAGCTATGTCCGCATCGTTCGCGACAAGAGTCTGATGCGGCAGCTGCTGACGGTTTGCGATATGGGGATGATCGAGGCCTCGGACCAGAGCCGTGAGGCGATCGATGTGCTCAATCAGGTATCGAGCCGGTTGACGGAGATCTCTGAGCACGCGGTGACGGGTGGATTCTCGGACATTACTGCAATCGTCAAAGATTCGTTTGGTTCGATTGATGCGTTGTATGAGCAGGGGCGCGAGGTCACGGGACTGGCGACGCACTACATTGAGTTCGACCGGATGACGAGCGGGCTGCAGGAGTCGGAGTTGACGATTATTGCGGCGCGACCTTCGATGGGTAAGACTGCGTGGGCGATCAACATTGCAGAGAATGCTGCGGTGCGCGGGGGCAAGGTGGTGGCGGTGTTCTCGCTTGAAATGAGCAAGGCGAGTCTGCTGCGCAGAATGCTGGCTTCGCAGGCACTGGTTAATTCGAAGGCGATTCAGACGGGCATGCTGATGAGGGATGACCGCGCAAAGCTGATCAGCGGGCTGGAGCGGCTGATGGAGTCGAAGATGTTTATCGACGATACGCCGGGGATTACGCTAGCGGAGATGCGGGCGAAGGCAAGGCGGTTGAAGCAGCAGCATGGTGCGCTGGATTTGATTGTGATCGATTATCTGCAGCTGATGACGGGTTCGGCGGGGGCGCAGAAGGGTTTTGAGAATCGGACGCAGGAGGTTTCTGCGATCTCACGTGGACTGAAGTCACTGGCCAAGGAGATGAAGGTTCCTGTTGTCGCGCTGTCGCAGCTTTCGCGTGCGAGCGAACAGAGAGGCGGCGATAAAAAGCCGTTGCTGAGCGATCTGCGTGAGTCGGGTTCGATCGAACAGGATGCGGACGTGGTGTGCTTCATTCATCGCGAGGAGTACTACGACCGCGAGAATGAAGACCTGAAGGGCAAGGCTGAGATCATCATTGCGAAGCAGAGAAATGGGCCTACTGGAAGTATTCAGCTGGCGTATTTGGCTGACTATACGCGGTTCGAAAATCTGCAGCATGGCGATTCGGGCGGCTACTAAGTCTCATAGGCTCCACTATGGAGTAATTGGTCTGGAAGCTGAATGCGCGCCTGTTGTCTTGTTCCAGAAGAAGTAGGAGCCCATGAGCAGCAGGAAGAACAGGAATGGAAATGTGGTGTGCTGCAGATCCTCTTTCCAACGGAGCAGTAGAGCTTAGCTCCCTTCCGCTGCGCAGAGCTGGGGACTATTTCCAACAGCATGAAAAGTGGTACGGCGATAATCCGCATGGGGCTCTTTCTTTGAGCATCCAAGGAGTAATTTGCTTTGCGCGTTGGAGCGTGATTTGCCGTTTTTCCATTACCTCTGAGGTAATTGCGAATGACTTCGCGAAAGTTGATATTGAGGAAGTACCAATCGGTGGCTGCCCATTTTCGAGTGTGCCACTCGTACTTCTAAACCAGGAGAGTGTTATGACGATGACAATGACGAAGACCGCAGCACCTAAGTGGTTGTTGGATTTTTGGAAAGAAATTGACGATAAGACATTCGGTAAAGGCTTCGATTGCTTTGCGGAGGACGCGACGTGCCGGTTGGGAGTCGCTGAATGGAATGGACGGGAGCAGATTCGCGAGAACCTTCGCGCCTTTATCGACACGGGTTTTACAGCCCACCATGATGTGACGGAGTACTGGGACGGAGGATCACTCAAGATATTTCGCGGGATTGTGACGATGAAGCCGAATGACAGCAGTAAGCCGATCGTGAAACCTGTGATGACGCACTTTTTCTATATGGACGAGGAGGATCCCACCAAGGTTCGTAGCTGGATTGGATCGGTTGGCCCGGTGGCGTTCTAGTATGCCGCAGTGCGGGAACTAAATGAATGATGCGCGAGGTTCGGTTGTGTCTGGCCTCGCGCAAACTATCGAGCAGCATATTTGTAACATGTAAATGCACAATTTTTTTGTGATGTGAGGTGCGATGGATTATTCAAGCCAGACAGAGCGAACAGAGCATGAGCTGGGCGAACTGCTCCGTTATTGGAGGCAGCAGCGGGGGAAGAGCCAGCTGGATTTATCGTTGGATGCGGGTGTATCACAGCGCCACATCAGCTTTGTCGAAAGCGGGCGCAGTGTTCCGAGCAGAGGTTTGCTCCTGACGCTGTCGCAGACGCTGGACGTCCCGCTTCGCGAGCAGAATGCGCTTTTGCTGGCTTCGGGGTACGCTCCGGTTCATGTAGAGAATGGCTGGCATGCGCCGGAGATGGCCTTGGTTTCGAAGGCGATCGACCGCGTGCTGGCACAGCAGGAGCCTCATCCAGCGCTGGTGTTGGATCGCTACTGGAATGTGCTGAGGACGAACGATGCGGCACCGCGGTTCTTTGGACAGTTTGTGGATTTGGCGTCGCGGAAGAGTCCACGCAATCTTCTTGACCTTATGTTCGATCCGGCAGGGATGAAGCCGTTTGTGGAGGACTGGGAGGGAGTTGCGTCGACACTTTTGCAACGTGTGCACCGTGAGTCTGTGGGTCACGTTCTCGATAAGAGGACGATGGAGTTGCTGAATGATTTGAAGAAGTATCCGGGGGTGAAGGACCTGAACACTTCCGTGAAGAGCCAGGTCCCTGTGCTTCCGATTACGTTTGTGAAGGGCAGTGAGAGATATTCCTATTTTTCGCTAATCTCGACGGTTGGCACGCCGCAGTGCATTACGGCGCAGGAGTTTCGGATTGAGTGTATGTTTCCAGCTTAAGACTGAGTGGAAGCGGCTGCGATTGAGTTGAGTGTCTCGATAGTCTCGGCGGGGAGTTGCAGGGTTGCGGCTTTGAGATTTTCGCGGAGATGTTCGATCGAGGACGTGCCGGGGATGAGCAGGATGTTGGGCGAGCGATGGAGCAGCCACGCCTGCGCTACCTGCATGGGGGTTGAGTTGAGGGACGCTGCAGCGTCGTTGAGCTTCGTGGATTGGAGTGGGGTGAAGCCTCCGAGTGGAAAGAATGGGACGTAGGCGATGCCCTGCCTGGCGAGGTCGTCGATGAAGGCGTCGTCGGTGCGGTGGGCTACGTTGTAGAGGTTTTGGACGCAGACGATCTTGGCGATCTTTTGCGCCTCGGCTAATTGAGCGGGGCTGACGTTGCTGAGGCCGAGATGCTCGATGAGGCCTTGTTGCTGGAGTTCGGCGAGGACGGTGAGTGGCTCTGCGATGGAGCCTTCGGTTGGGCCGTTAATGCCGCCGACGCGGAGGTTGACGACGTCGAGCTTGTCGAGGCCTAGGTTGCGGAGGTTGTCGTGAGTGCCGTCGATGAGCTCCTGGCGGGAGAGCGCAGGGATCCAGGATGCGTCTTCGCCGCGTCGGGCGCCGAGTTTGGTGACGATGACGAGGCCGTCTGGATAGGGGTGGATGGCATTCTTGATGATCTTGTTGGTGACGTGAGGGCCGTAGAAGTCGCTGGTGTCGATGTGATTGACGTCTGCTGCGATGGCTTCGCGGAGGACGGCGAGGGCGGCGTCCATGTCGCGTGGTGGGCCGAAGACGTGAGGGCCGGCGAGTTGCATGGCGCCATAGCCCATGCGATGCACGGTCATGGAGGTGCCGGGGAGTGTGAAGGGGCCGCCGAGTTTTGAGGTGGTGTCGGTTTGCGTCGTCATGCTGTTGCTCCTGTTTTGGTGCGTTGTTGAGGCGTGGCTTACTGTTGTTGTGGCTACCTGTGGTTAGATGAAGAAAGCCTCAGGTAAGGAGTTCGCATTTGCCACAACGTTCTCAAGTGCTGTTGGAGCCGCGTAAATCGCCTGTTCAGGCGCGTTCGACCGCGAGCGTGGACGCGATTCTGGAGGCAACCATTCAGGTTTTGCTGAGTGTGGGAAAGGAACGGCTGACGACGACGAAGGTGGCGTCGCGGGCGGGGGTGTCGGTTGGGACGTTGTATCAATACTTCCCGAATAAGAGCTCGTTGCTGCTGGCGGTTTTGGCGCGGCATCTCGATGAGGTGGCAGGGGCGATGAGGAGGGTGTGCAGGGAGCAGCGGGGTACGAGTCTAAAGGAGATGGCGACGGCGCTGATCAATGCGTTTCTTGAGGCGAAGATGAGAGATGCGAAGACGAGCGTGGCGTTGTATTCGGTGAGCTCGGATGTGGATGGGGCAAAGATTGCACTGAGAAACGGCGTGGAGACGAATAAGGCGCTTGTTGGGATGCTAATGACGGCGAGCGATCGGCTGACGAAAGATCCGCAGATGGTGGCTTCGATGTTGATGAGCGCGATGGCTGGGGTGAGCCGGAGATTGCTGGAGTCGGGTGATCCGGAGAAGCACTTTGAGGGGCTGCGGCAGGAGCTGGTGTTTCTGGTGTGTGCTTACCTGGAGGCTTGTTCGGTGCGGGAATCTGCTTAGGGGTGGGTGCTGAGTGGAGACGATGACTATATGACGACTAATGAGATGGTCCGCCGCTTTCAACCTCTGTTGGGCAGAGGATGTGAGTAGCAGTTCAGAGGAGGATCATCGACATGCAGATTCATTCAGTTGGTATCGATCTGGGCA
>Ga0302233_10002756_pt1 | contig 10767 bp, 11 predicted proteins | sample II_Palsa_N3_1_FD_193516 | JGI IMG/M metagenome (GOLD analysis project Ga0302233, IMG submission 193516) | Peat permafrost microbial communities from Stordalen Mire near Abisko, Sweden - II_Palsa_N3_1 | ecosystem: Environmental > Terrestrial > Soil > Palsa > Peat permafrost | place: Sweden...
CTCGGCCGAGGACATGCAGGCCTGCAAGTCGCCTTGGCGCCGCTGCAAACGCGCGTGCATGTTTTCTAGGACGACTTGCAACCTTTCGAGCAACCTTACAGTCGCGAGCAGTTTATATTTTTCCAATGCACCACGGTATAGCAGCCTGTCGACTATCATCTTGTGAACCCACCACATTTCCAAGTCCACAGGGCCGTGTATAGGTCCAAAACCATCGGGCAATGATGTCTAGGACGAGACATCAATAAAAATGATCATGCACACTTTTGATTGGCTAAAAGACGCACGTGGACCGCATGAAAACGGTCGCAACTGCTGGCGAGGCGACCGCCGTCGTGCGTGCCAACAAGGAGGGAGAGTTAGCATGCAGAGACGGCATTGAGGAATGGACGCAACAACAGTTTGCAGACTTTGCCTCTGCACTTGCGAGCAACACCACGCTGATGGTCCTACACCTCGTCAGCGTCTGTGGAGGTATGCAAGCCTTGGTTTAGGTTTGCTTGCGGCTCATTTATTCTTTCAGGCAGGGAAAGTGGAGACCAAGGTGCTGAGGCCCTCGCGGGCGCTCTCAAGACCAACAGGACGCTCACTGAGTTGCATCTTGAAGGTGTGCCTTGTTTCCTGGCCTACTATTAACTTCACTCTCACAGAAAACTGTGTCGACGACGGAGGTGCTGTTGCACTTGCAGACGCTCTCAAAGAAAACAATAATACGCTCAAATCCTTGACCATCAAAGGTGTGGCTAGTCGTTTTCTATTCGATGTTGACGTTTTTGGAATATGAAGGAGGCTTTATCAGATACAAAGGTGCCAAGGCCCTTGCCAAGGCTCTTAAAAAAAACAAATCGCTCACCTCTTTGGACCTTAGTGGTATGTTCCCCTCACCATACGGTTGCTGACATAATGACTATGCGACATCTTTAAAGCCAACGATGATTTTGACAACAGCCTTCAAGAAGAAGGAAAATACGCGGCTGCGGTCCTCGCTCATGCGCTCGAGGACAACAGAACGCTTGCAATTCTGAAACTTGCTGGTACTCCATCCGTTGTGCTCGCCGCTCATTGCTAATTCTATTGTTTAGAATGCAGCATCGGCGATCACAGTGCCAGAGCCATTGCTGTCGCCCTCACAAAAAACACTGCATTGACATCATTGGATCTTCGCCGTAGGCTGTGTCGTTCGTTCTCTAATTAATACATAAAATACTTTTAGATAACGCTATTGGTAATACCAGTGGCAAAATCTTGGGCACGAAATCCCTGGCCAAAGCACTCAAGACCAACGAGACGCTCACTTCCTTGTATCTTTGTGGTATGTTTTCCTTCAGTTATGGCTGTTTGTTAAAAGCTGTTTGGTAGACAACGAAATAAGCCCCGGCGATGCCGAAAATCTCGCCGAAGCGCTCAAGGAAAATTCGGCGCTGACCTCGCTTGACCTCGCCGGTATGCTTTCCTTTGTTACTTGGACTGATCGTGCTCTTGCCAAATAGATAATTGTTTCGATGCTGAGGGTGCCAAAGCCCTAGCTGACGCTCTCAAGAAAAACAAGACCCTTAAGAAATTGGACCTTGAAAGTACAAAATCGTGACAGGTTGCTGGTGTTAATCTTCTGCATTTGTAGAAAACCAAATCGGCCCGGGCGGTGCCAAAGCCCTTGCGGATGCACTCGGGACCAACGAGACCCTCGCTGCATTGAATCTTGATAGTACGTTATTGTGGTTGGTTGCTGTTCCAAACCCCTTCCAAAATTGTAGGAAACCAAATTGGTGATGACGGTGCAAGGTCACTGGCACATGCGCTTGAGTCAAACACGACACTCAACACCTTGGACCTTCTATGTAAGATTACAGCATATTGCCATAGATGAACTCTTCTGCATTGGTAGACAACAATATTGGCAAAGACGGTGCTGAGGCTCTTGCGAAAACACTCAACAAAACGGTGCTCACCACGCTGAACGTTGGGGGTAAGTTGTTTGCGTGGTTACTCTTGTAGAACTCTTTCGAATTGTAGGGAATAAATTCGGGGATGCTGGTGCCAGGGCCTTTGCGGCCGCCCTTGAGACCAACAAGGCGCTCACCACGTTGGACCTTAGTGGTAAATTTTTGTGTCTGATCTTGTTAATTCTCCTCGACTGGCAGTGAATCAGATTGGTGCCGACGGCGCCGAGGCCATTGCGGAGGCGGTCAAGACCAACAAGACGCTCCAACAGTTGAATCTACAAGAAAGTATGAATACGCCTAATTTAACTTCTAACGAATATGAAAAGACAAAATCGGAGACATCGGTCCCGCAAAGCTAGGAGAAGCAGTTGTTCATCAGTTTCTTCGCAACGAGAACACCCGAAAAAGCGACCTTACCATCGAAAATATTTTGTATGTGTTTGTTTGTATCTTAATCTTACATTGTCTATGTTTTGTCTGCAGAGTTGACAAAGGGTCAAGTCGGCTCCCAGAAAACGGGAAATTGAAGCAAGTTCCAGTCCCTGTTCTAAACGATGGTTTGCACTCTGTTATCGAATATTTAAGAAACATTCAGGTATATGAACCTCGTCAACGAGTCAAGATGTTATTTGTTGGATATGCTGAGGCCGGCAAGACGACGCTTCTCAACCTCATGCATAAATTGAATTTGAATATTACCGTCCGTGGAACATTTTGGAATTTGTGGAAAGATATTGCGTACGAAGCTGAAATTTGCGGTCCGGAATTGGTACTTAAGTTTAATGGCTCCCGAACCAACTACCAGCTAAATAATAATTGGACCCTTTTACCAATCAAAACGGAGCATTCGTTAATTTTGATTCCCCCTAATGCTCCGACTATTGAGATCATTATTGACGACAAATCCGACATGCAAAAGTTCTCTCAGCGTATTCGCCATCTTGTGCATTCGCGAGCAGACGACCCTGACCTTGCAACACATGGAATTGATGTTCGCTCATTTCAATTGACTGGAAAAGATCCACACTCTAAGCCAGTGGACATTATGGCATGGGATTTCGCCGGCCAGAAGGAATATTATAGTATGCACGATCGCTTTGTTGGTGATCAGTCACTGTACGTGGTGGTCTGGGACGTGAGGAAAGAACGTGATGAAAACGCAGGCGGTGCACTGTTGGACTGGTTTCGCATGCTTCGAGTTAATTTACCCTCTTACAATGACCGAGAGGCTCTGTACAAAAATACAGCAATTATTGTCATTGGAACGCATATTGACCTATTGCCGCCTGATCAGCGTTTGGAAGACGCCTGCAAGAAACGTGACCGTTATGTTAAGCGTATTGCTAGCAAGGCTGGTCTGGACTGGTTTCTGGAATTAAAGAAATTTGTGCAACCAAGCCACATGATGATCCAGAAATTACCGAATTGCTCTTGCTATTGTGTAGCAAGGCAGCCGAACTTGCTGGTGAAGGCAGAATTGTCGCAAAAGAGTTTTTGGACGTGGAGAGAAAAGTTGACAGTGCGAGGGGCGCACAAGAAATACGGAATGAAAATTATTGGCCTATCAAATCGTTTGCCGAATTGGATGTGAATGATAGCCCTGTTGTTCAAAAAGCAGTCAACTTTTAAATGATGACGGCTACATTATTCGAGTGCCTTTTTTAAACAAAATTGTATTGTCATCAACCTTCCTCACGCAGAATGTCATGGGAGATTTGATTCGATGGTCAAATGAAAATTCAATGAACGGACGTTTCAAGGAAACAGACTTCAAGGATATTTGGGGAAGCCAATTTAAAAATACTTTGAATAGCCAGGAGAAGGACACTCCAGAAGGCCAAGAGAAAGAAAAATTGGAAGCTGCAAAAGAGCCAACAAATGAAAAGATAACTGAGTTACTGGAGATACTTCAGCAGTTTGATATCTGCTTCCAGACGGAGGATAGTTCTTCTGGATCGAAATTGTTCATTGTTCCGTCACTGTTACCTCAAAGGGACACTGCAAACCCATAGAAAAATTGGCTCAACGCTGTGGACAAGAGCGGTTCGGTGGATTTGTCACGTACGTATTATTTCGAAGTCGTCCCTCCTTTTCTGGTTGCTCGGATCATCAGCAGACTTTACAAGAACGGGACCTCTGCTGAGAAGCCTCTGACTCGACAATACCAAGACGGCCTTTGGAGAAATGGTGCACTTCTTCACGACAATGAACGACAGTCGGTGGGCCTATTGCTACTGGAACAAAAGGATGAGCACGTCGAGGGCACTCTAATGGTCCGCACGCAGTCTTCAAGTCAAATTGTGGCCCTGACGTTGCTTGATCACATTTGTGACACAATCCAAGAGTGTCTGGAATTGTCACCAGGCGTTGAGTCCAATGATTTGCTTGAATGTCGCGATTGTCAGACTGATTGTCGACAGCGCCTGGATCAAATTGCTTCTGATGTTGCAAATGTGGACATCGCAGTGTCCGTTGGGAATGAGCCGAAGATCCGATGCACTCGGCACTATTTGAACGTGTACTCGCCTCGTGCAATACTTGAAAAGGGCGGACATGTGACTCCGTTCTCTGAAAATGTTCCATCAGCAATGCTCCCTTACAGCGATATAGTTCTTCAAGAAATGTGTGATTCGTTGGAGAAAATGATGCCCCAAATGGAGAAAATGAAGTCGCAAATGGAGAAAATGATGTACATTTTCGTGAAAGCGTGTATTGAAGCCCAGCTTGCTGCAAACTATCCAAATATTTTCCTGCCGGTTCCATCAAATAACCCCCAAAAATGGAGTACCACATCCAAGAGTCAATTGTTCCTGCTTCCACTATGTGAATTTGCTATTGCCGATAAGAAATTTTTCCATCCAGTTCCAGGCGCTAAACCGAAAAAATTGAAAGGAAATTTGCAGAATATCCCTGAAGGTCTGCGAAATTCAATGACAATTTCATCTCAAGGAATTGTTAAGTACTCCAAGATTCATAAATTGCAGAAGCCATATTTCCAAAAACTGCTCGGCAAAGTCTCTGCCGAGAATGACTTAGTTCCAAAGAGGTTAAGTGGAAAGGCTCTTGAAATCGTTCAAAAGATATTTGGAGATCACTTGGTAAAAAACTGTTTTCCGCTTTCTTCTAACAAACTACTAATAGAACGGTTATTTGCCTGATGCGATGCTTTATCGGACTCCTTTTTTCAGGAAAAAGGACGGCAATACACGAAAAATTCTCAAAGATATGGTACAGATGACAACGACGAAGGGGACGAATATGATCGAGGATGACAACGACAAAGTCAACAAAGGAGAGGACGAAGACGAAGATGAAGACGAAGATCACGAGGACGAGGACGGCAGCGAAGAATTTGAGTATGAGGGAGAAGACGACGAAGATGCGGACGAGGATGCGGATGACGACGAGGATTCGGACGAGGATGCGGATGACGACGAGGATTCGGACGAGGATGCGGATGACGACGAAGACGAGGAAGGCGAGGACGAGCACGGCGAGGACGAGCACGAGGACGGCGAAGACGATGTGGACGACGATGATGCGGACGTGGACGGCGAGGAGGACCAGGACGGCAAGGAAGAGGACGGAGACGATGCGCGTTTTGCCACAACTTTGTGGCTCTGCGAGAAACACCGTTCTTTGGTCTGCAACTGGAATCTCGATGTGATTGACAAAGCGGCCTTTGAGAAACGAGGCGAGTCGATCTCCTTGAGCCAATGGTCCAAGTTTACTCACGGGTCTGAAAAGCCCCAACGACCGAGTCCTCTTCCGGCGGCCAATTACGACGTTTTCCTCAGCCACGCTGGTACTGAGTAGCGAGAAATCGTTTCGCACATCTACGAGAGCCTCAAAAGCGCTGGCCTCAGGGTGTTTGTGGACTACGACTCACTTAAGCTAGGCAATTATGCGACAAAGGAGATGGTGGACACTGCATGGACGGCGCCAGTGGGCCTCTTCGTCCTCACAAAGGACTTTTTGCAGCGAGAATGGCCCGAGAAAGAATTGCGAATCTTCCTGGAGCGACACAAGGTGGACCGAACCAAAGCAAAGCTGGTGCCGTTCTTCTATAAGGTAGCGGCGTGGAGCGATGACCCGACTCTTACCCCTGAGCAACGAGCCCTCCTCTACAAAGTGAGCGAGTTCACTGGCCTCGAGGAGCTGTTTGCTCTACCTTTGATGCGGACCACGTGAAGCAACTTACTCGAAAGATCGTGCGGCTGGTAAGAGAAGTTAAACAGACCAAAGGATGGTGGAAGACGTACATCTTTAGCAAAACGGAGAGTCCTTATCTTTTTGTTCAAACTATGATTTGTATGATGTCTCAATCCTAATTTCTTCACGACTCCAATACAGCGAAGTCATCTGGTCTTTCCGTTCAGACCGGCACGAAGAATGATTCATTTTTCGGTTCGTCAGGAAAAAAAGTAACTGTCGCTGGGATAAAAAGTAGAAATCAAAAAGTTCGTCCAATCGACAAATAAATGATCGTTCGAATGACCCAAACCCGAAACTTTATGTTTTCGTCCAAGACCCAGTACTTACACGACTGGCTCGTCGTTCGCTTTGTCCAAGACAAAGACTCTTGTATTGGAGCCATCCTTCCTTTCGAAGAACATGTACATTAGGAAGTCGTAAAGGTGTCGCTGGGATGAGAAATGACGTTGCGGAAAAGTCATCCCAGCGACAGAATTCGAGGTTTTTTTTTTTAAACCAAAGTTAACCAAAGGTGAATGGGAGTTAACACAGAATTAGAGCATAAGACTGCCTGCGAAACAAAGCATCAGAGCAAGTCAGCAAGGGCAACATGACAGAAATCTTGTTGGATTTGAACTCGCGTCTGTGCTGCATTTTGGGATTTCTTCCATTGCGGTCCTTCCAATAACAATCCATGTCTTGAGTTGCTGGGAAGAAAGAAAAGGTCGCTGGGGACAGCCCTGCAACGTATTTTCTTTTAACCTTCCTTCGTAGAAAGAATAAGAGAAGCATCATTTTTCAGTGCGTTCCCCGTAACACAACACAGCGCACGTCTTGTGCAAAATCCCATAAGAAAAACTCTCAACTCACTCAACCAAGAACCACTGTCGCTGGGATGAACAGCAAATCGTAAAAAAGTCATCCCAGCGACAAGAATCATTTTTTGACCGTTACCGGAATAAAATACTTTTATTTCTTGGTATGGACGAGCGACCCGGCTGACGGGAATTCATCCAACTCGTGGGCACGCTTGGCCCCTGCTAGGTCATCGCCAAGGACAAACTGGTACTCGAGGAATATTGGTGGGCCCAGGACATGGGTAGCAGCACATTATGGGTTTGTCCAAACGGGCACCACAAAATGTTGTCGCTGGGATAAGAAATAAAAAACTGAAAAAAGTTCATCCCAGCGACAAAAGTGATTGTCGGCTCATCTTTCCATAGCTTACTATGACACAGCCTACTGGACGCTGGTACAGAAAAGAAGGCCATCCCAGCGACATAAAAAGAGAAACATTTTTGCATTCCTGTCGAGGAACACGGGGTCAGGGAGCAAGGTCGGATATTACATTGCTTTGGTTTTTGAACCACCGGCTGTGTCCATCTTTGACGCAATTTGTGCAGTCATTCCACTTTAGCAGACGCGCTATTGGGACCTACAATGTCTAAGAGGGTCCTGACGAGGCGAAAGAAAGTAACCAGGGAGAGAAGAGGAATTGTTGGCACATGTTGGCTAGTACTGAGCATGCTCAGTGGCTGCCAGGTCACAATGGACTCGGAACCGTGCCGTGGGCGGAAGAGGCTGCCTCGTTGTAGTGGAGTGTTTCAGGCAGGATGACTCGGAGACAAGTAATTGAAATTGTCGCTGGGATGACCCCAAGCACTCATCCCAGTTCGTTTCATGCCAAGTTAACCTTTCTCGTTTTCATGTGACTTCATACAAGTACAAAACTAACAACTTAGGTATCGTCGTTGCTGTCCATTTCTTTGTTCGATTCACCATTCTGGCTCAAGTCGGCATTGTCTGCCACATCGGACTTTTCGGCAGACGTTGGCTCCTGCAGTTTTGGACGCTTCGTGGTGTGCGCGTTCTTGGACTTTCGGGTACGCCGAGCGGCCTTGTGCGCTTTCGAAGGAGTCTCGAAGATGGACTCGTACGACTGGTTGCCCGCGAACATGCGAGCCGCCCTCTTGAAGGGAGAGGTGCGAGACGACATGGTGGAAGCAGAGGATGGAAATTGAAAATGAGTGGACTCGGTCGGACCTTTTATAGAACCGAGGTCGCTGACAAATCTGTACCCATGACGTACACCGACGTCATACAAGCTGAAAAAAGACTATGACGTCGATGCGCGCCAAAAGTCACATATAAACAGGTGATGTTCTTCGGGGCGCCCTCACTTTTCTTTTCTCCGCTCCCATGTCCTCCCAAGATAGCACATCTGACAACCAGGCCACCTGCAAGAGTGAATCGATACTGCTGGACCGCGCCCGCTCGGCTCGTTCAATCGTCCTCATGAAGAAGAAGCGCGCACACGGCAAGATCCTCGCCAGCCTGGGCGACTCGCTCGCTATCTTCGAGGAGGCTCTGCGCGACGCCAAGCAGGTGCATGCCCTCCTCAACGTGCGGTTCGCCAAAGCGCACAAGGCGGAGGTTAGCCAGATCCACACCATGACGGCGGTCGACGAAGGCGAGACGGACCTTGACGACAACACGGACGAGGTCCTCCACGAAATCGAGCAGGCCGTGTCGTATCTGCGTGAGGCCAGCAACAGCGTGTTTGTCGTTCAAGAGTCCGCGATCAACATGCTGCCCCCGTCGTCAGATTAGGCTTACTGTTACCCTGTTTTACCTATTTGAGTGACAAACAGCTAAGCCTTAAAGGACTGCCTGCAGAATGAGAGATACGACGTTCACTCCTTGACACGAACGAATACCGCAAACTCTTCTACCAGAGCCCTACTCTTCCAGCGGCGACAACGCATCGCCTGAACGGGGATGACCTGGGATGAAGTGCTGGGACGGTGAGGAGTCATCCCAGAGACAAACCCCTTTCAATATTCCCGGTCAGGTGACCGGCGTGACCATTTCCCACGACCCGTCTCTGCCGACAGCCGTTATTTTTTCCCCTTAGCAACGATGGTCGGTCCGCGCGTGATGCCTGGCAGTGTTGGCTACGAAAATGGCCGCCCCTTTGCCTGTACGTACGAGGGCTGCCCGTGGCGCTTTCCGTCCAAAAAGGACCTCAAGAAGCACCGCGACAGCATCCACAAGGAGGGCGCGTTGCTGCACTGCTCGTTCGGCTGCGGCTACAACAACCGCATCAAGTCCAACCTCAACGCGCACCACCGACTGTGCAAACACCAGCCGGCCAACATGAAGGAGACCGCCACCGAGCCCGCCAAGGAAAACGTCGATAACCTGCGTCTGCAGAGTGCCACGACCTTTGCTCACAATCTCAAAGGCATCTTTGACAAGTACGGCAACGAGGAGGACGTCGACGGCAATGACACGGTACCGCTCGCTGGCTCAGAGCACGACTATGAACTGTGGGCCAGACGCGTCATGCGTCGCCAGCGCCGATCCGCCCAACCTGAGGTACATTCATTATTTGTTGCTTCATTGACGAGTTCTCTAGAACGAAGAGAGCGTCGAGGACGACTTACCACACAAGACGGACGGACGCGTCATCGAGGGGGTTTTGGCCGAGTGGCCGAGCGAGGACGATAGCATGATTTAAGACGTTAGAATGCAAATGTAGGAGGACAGGGGGGTATTATGGTAATTTTGAGCTTTTTTACCCCACCACACCCCAAAAATAATTAAAAATATTTCTGATTAGTGGTGTTCAAATTTTCTTTGAGAAATCAATTCAGCATGAGCAGACGAAGACAACGACGTATTACTTTCAAGGGGTTGAGTTCTGTTTTTTATCAGCGACAAAGAAAAAAGAGAGGCTGTTTTCAAGAAAAGTGACATTTTCAGTCAAATGGGCGGGGATTATTGTGAGATGACTACTCGTCGTCGCTGGAGCACGAGTTCTCGGCGCCAGTGAGCAGCACGGACTCCATCGCTGCGGACTGGTACCCAGACGAGCGCCCAGGGGTGATAGCGTTGCGGCGGCCTCGGTCTCGGCCTCGACCACGTAGAGCGATCTTCGACCTTGGCCAGTTTATCGGCCTCGGCGGCCTCGGCGGCCTCGGCTTGTGAGGCCCGCACTGGTCACCGGGGGATTGCAGTGCCGAAACGCGACGCCTTGGTGCAAGACCGGACTGACCGGCTAGGTTGGTAATGTCGCGGAGAGGCAGATGGAGGATGGCATCGAGGCGGGCCGATTCGGCCTTCGCGAGTTTCTCCTTCAGACTCTTTTGGCAAGACCCAGTCCGATGTCGGCTATATCTAGGACTAAGCGCTCGATGCCGGCGACGCGTCGCTCTTCGGTGTCGGTGAGGACAGGCTTGGGACTGGGGCGGTAAGCACGGTCAGGACCGCGCAGGCGCGCGCGTGCAGTGTTGGGAGGCACACGGAAGCCTGTCGTCAGCGCAACACGCTCGCACGCCTTCTCGGGACTGAGGTGAGCCTCACGGACCAGCCGAAGCACTTCTTCCAGGTCGTTGGGGCGATAACGCTTGCGCGCGACGCCGCGAGCGACAGCATGATTGTGCGAGGTTGTGTTGCGCATCCCTAAAAAATAAAAATGGGCGGTCGTCATTCCCCTCACCCTCAGCCTCACCCCCGCCTCCCCTCACAGCGAAAGTAAGCGAAAGCCTGTTTTTGAAGGTGCTCTGCACGGCCGAAAAAGAAAGAACAGCACCGCTGCACGCGCCGTCGCGCAAAGTCGCGTCAAGAC
>Ga0302233_10002760_pt1 | contig 10762 bp, 8 predicted proteins | sample II_Palsa_N3_1_FD_193516 | JGI IMG/M metagenome (GOLD analysis project Ga0302233, IMG submission 193516) | Peat permafrost microbial communities from Stordalen Mire near Abisko, Sweden - II_Palsa_N3_1 | ecosystem: Environmental > Terrestrial > Soil > Palsa > Peat permafrost | place: Sweden...
ACCCGCTTTGCATTGGGTGATCTTGTAGGCAGGTTCAAGGAGGATCATCGACATGCAGATTCGCTCCGTACGGATTGATCTAGGCAATGCGTTTCCACAATGAAAGCACCGGCACGCGAGCCCGCGTGGCGACGACATTCTCAACGATGCTGATCAGCGGGAACAACGCATCATCAATGGCGGTTGAGTGGGCGTGATTGAAGGATGGAGGGTCGATTACGTGCATTTCGCGCCTATGAAGGCGTCTGCGATTGCGACCGCTTTCGCCTCGTTACCATCCAGCAGAAATGCGATTGCCTGCTTATATTTTGGGGGGGCGCCGGCAGTCTGATTGGGTGATTGAAGTCTAAATGCGTAAAGATCGCGAGGCTCGAGCTTAGGGAGGCCGTCAGGATAGCGCCGCGCGAGACGTTTGAACTGTTGCCGGCATGGGGAAGACAACAGCGATAACGCCCAAGCAGCGCGTTCGTCAGCGTTCATTTTGATCTTGGCGGTCAACACATAAAGCGTGTTGGTGACCGCGAGATAGCGCATCGTGCGAAAGCAAATCCAGGGGCCGAACTTGGTCATGCCGCTCAGAAAACCCATCCCCTCCCTAACATCTTTTACGCAATACCAAGGATCTCGATGCTTTAATTTATAAGCCTCGAGGTTGCACACCTTCTCTCCGTGCAGGATGTATTTCCGGACAGCCTTCGATTGACGACCGCCTGCGTCTGGACTGAAAAGCCAAACACGTTCGTCCGCCGAGCGGAGGCGTTCCCAGTCCGCTTTGGCGATTTGCGCTTTGACCAGATGTCTTGCCTTGGAGAGCACTGGTTGGCAAAGGACGCGGGGCGCGTTACGCACTCAAATAGCGGTTATGAATAAACCTCAATCCCGTGCTCGGTGCTTCGCCTTTTGTTTCGCGGGCTTCCGGCGAGCTCTTACTGTGTCAACGCGGCATTTTCGGCAAGAAACTTAGGATGCAGCCTGTAGGCTGCTCGAAAGTCCTTGTCGTTTTTGAGAGAATGGCTGAAGGTAATACAGGCACAATGAAGCGCAAGAATACTCAAAATAAAGAGAAGACCACTCCAGAAAAAGAACAAGGTTCCAAACGATCTTCGAGCAGAGGTAAAAAATTAAACCCCGCACTCAAATCGTGGCTCGATAACGTCATCATTCCCGCATTGGTTCGAGAATACGTAGCAGAAACCCGAAGCAAGAGTCTTCCCAAGACTCCCATCACTTCCGAGTAGCGATATGCCCCATAAAGGACGGCCGGTTCACAACTCTCTACAATCGCAGCTTAGCGCGTCAGAAGGCCTAAATCCCACTCCAATCCGTCGAAGATCTCCCTCTATCCTGAAGCTTAAGCTGTTACGCGGCAGGACGCATCATATTCAAAACAAAGGGTAGCAATAGCAAGTTCGGGGCGTTGCAGACCCCCGCAACCATTTACGGGAAGTTCAACCCATTCCCAACTCATCGAAACGGGCGCCCCTGAGCGCCCGTTTCCCATTTTTGTGCCTACAAATCCAGCCGGCCCAGAGCTACCTGGCAGATCTACCAACCATTAGCTCTTTTGCGACCTTGCTGTTCACCCGCCGCTGGTTCTCCATCGGGGCCCCCATACTGCTGCAATGTCGAGATTTGAGCATGGCGAACCAGCTTTTGCTGGACATCCAGCGGGGCGTCGGTGCCGCTCAGCAGGGTCCGGTAGGTGTGCCGAAATGTATGCCATCCAACTACTGCCTACTGCCGAATTTGTTCTCAGTTGCAGCTTGGCGACGCTCGCTATGGACTGGGATGACATGACGCTTTCCACGATTTTGATCAACTTCTGTGCATGCCGTCCCGGGAGACGCCCCGCAACGAGGGCACGCCACAAGACACATCCCGCGCGGCGGATGTAGTCCTGCTGAATTGGAGAAGCATGATAAGAACGTCCGGTCGCGGGTTTGGAAACAATAGACTGGAACCGTTCGACCTCCGTTTGATCTCAAGGAGTATCGTTGCGAAGTCTGGACCGAGCGGCAGTTCGTCCTCTGAGTATTCCGTCTTGACCGGACCGATGCGTCCGTGGACTAGTCCCTCCTTTACCTTCATGTCTCGCCGCAGGGAACGCTGGCCGAGCGAATGCGTGCGGGAGGCGCCGGGATCTCTGGGTTCTACACGCGCACAGGTGTGGGCACTCTCGTCGCCGAAGGAAAGCCTACCGCGACGCGAACCAGCCCAGATCTTTCGCCTTGTAGGAGTCGGCCTCAGCAACTTCCAAAGCGCCGAGGAAAACCCACCGGCGCCAACGGGGCCTTTGCTGAACCTGGAGTAAGACAAGCGCACTGGATAGCTACCAGGGCTTCCACGGAATCGCCGCTGAAACAGCCCGCCTTCGCGACAGCCGCCATGATTCGGAATTGGCCATTCCTTGATAAATAAAGGGCTTTCGCGATCTCAGCCTACAGAAGCGGATCCTAACCTTTTCCGGCGCGGCCCCTGAGTTTCCGCTTGACATCCTTCACTCGCCACCCGTAAAGTGAACGGCCAGTAAGGTATTGAGGTCTCCGCTGTCTCCAGTGGAGAGTACGCGAAAGCAGTCATTCAATCGTGGTAGCCGACTGGTAGATCGAACCATCTGTGGAGAGTCCTATGTCAAAGCGTGTACTTCTTGGCTTCGCCCGGCTTCTGTCTGCCGTGGTATGGGTTGTTCTGTTGTCGCAGATGCCGGCGGTGGGTCAGGAGACCTCGGCGGACATCCTCGGAACAGTCTCCGACCCCTCCGGTGCGGTTGTCCCCGGTGCAGCCGTGAAACTCACCAATCTCGATACACAGATCACCCAGAGCACCACATCCAACGGCGTCGGCGATTATGTGTTCACGCTGCTTACACCAGGGAAATATTCACTCAGCGTGACCGCGCCTGGGTTCAAAACCGTGGTCGTCCCCGTGATCATGCTTGCAGCCGGCGATCGCAACCGCGAGAATGCCGTTCTCACCAGCGGTGCCGCGACCCAGACCGTTACCGTTACGGCGGACGCCTCCCTTCTGCAGCGCGAAAGCTCTTCGCTCACCAGCGTGGTCACCGAGCAGCCTGTACAAGATCTCCCACTCAACGGTCGCAATGTCATCAATCTCGTTCAGATTCAGCCCGGAGTCAATGCCGGTTCACCCGATGCTATCTCCTCCGGTCAACGTCCTGACGATCGTCGCCTCACCTCAACCATCTCAGCCAACGGACAGAGCGACTTGTATAACAACCAACTCGTCGATGGCATGGACAACAACGAGCGCGAACAAGGCGTCATCGGCGTCCGGCCGTCTATCGACGCCATTGCTGAAGTCAAGGTAGACACCAATAATTTCTCCGCCGAAATAGGCCGTGATGCAGGCGCCGTGGTCAATGTAATCACCAAGTCGGGAACCAACGCATTCCACGGGTCCGCCTACGAGTTCTTCCGTAACGATATCCTCGACGCCCGCGACTTCTTCGCCCGTCAAGGCGAAGTCGCCAAACCGGCGTACCACCAAAACCAGTTCGGCGGCAGTATCGGCGGCCCTATCCGCAAAGACAAAACCTTCTTCTTCGCGGACGCTGAAGACAGTCGCGTCGTTCAAGGGCAGAGCTCAGGCGAACTCACCGTTCCCACCCTCTACGAGGAGCAGAATCCCGGCGACTTCACCGACATCGGGGGCCCCTATATTCCACCGTTCTTACTCAGCCCCATCGGTCTCAGCTACTTCAAGCTCTTCCCCGCCCCCAATATTCCAGGCGCCATTTTTCAGAACTACGAAAGCGTCACCAACAGGACGCAGTACGCCTTCACGGCCGATGGTCGAATTGATCATCACTTCAACAACGGCGATCAAATCTACGGCCGCTACTCCTACAACAACATCAACACGTTCCTTCCCGGCCCCTTTCCCAAGGTCACCGAAGCCGGGCTCACGATCAGCCCCGGCGGGAACGTCCTCGCCTACGATGGGCCGTCCGTGCAGAAGGCGCAGGGCTTCATTCTTGATTACATCCACTCCTTCACCCCCAACATCCTGCTTGATCTGAAGACCGGCTACACCCGTCTCGACTTTCACACAACCACCCTGAACGCCGGGCAAAATGTCGACACAGCCTTCGGTATCCCTAACGGCAATTTCCCCAACATTCCGGGAACCTCCGGCCTCACGCCCACCGACTTTCTCGTCGGAGGCTACGCCATACTCGGCGATTCGCCCTACCTTCCGATCAATGACGTGAATAATGTCTTCCAATATCAGGCCGCTCTCACCTATACGCACGGCAAGCATTCCCTGAAATTCGGCGGACAGCTCATCCGCCGTCAGCTCAACTATTTTCAGAGCTCTTACCCTCTGGGCGTGTTCCTGTACGCCGGCATCTTGGGCAATCCAGTCGCAGACATGCTCGCCGGCTACAACGTTGGCTACGAGCGAGCCAATACCCTTATCGAGCAGGGCTTCCGCATGTGGGAACCCAGCGCCTACGCCGAGGATGATTGGCGCGTAACCCCCAATCTCACCATCAACCTGGGCGTGCGATACGACCTCTACACACCCATCACAGAAGCGCACGGCCATTACGCCAATTTCGATTACCCAACCCTGACCTTGATCACCGGTCCACAGGATCCTGACATCGGGATTCGCTCCGCAAAGAAAAACATTGCCCCGCGCATCGGCTTCTCAGAATCCATCGGCGCGAACACCGTCCTGCGCGGAGGTTACGGCATCAGCTATTACCCCACTCAGTCGAACCTCTCCATCGAGCTCGCCAATCCGCCGTATTCCTACCAGAGCGAGTGCATCGGCGTCGCCTGCATTGGCTCGTCTCTGCCAATTCCTGTTCCCCCCAGTACGACCGACCTCTCCGGCTCCCTCAGCTACGCTCCGTCGAATCTCAATACGTCCACCCTGCAGATGTTCAATCTTGCTTTGCAGCGTGGTTTCAAAGGGAACGTACTAACCGTCGCTTACGTTGGTGAGTTAGCCCGCCATGTGATGACCGAGCCAGTCGTGAACCTCCCGACTCCCAACGGCCCCTACCCGACCGCGTCGCCGGCGCCTCCGCCCGCTCTTCTCACTGCGACGACCCTGCCCAACGTTGTCACCGTCCAGGGCTTCCTCCCCAATGCCTCCAGTAGCTACAACGCCATGCAACTCATCTTCGAACGCCGACTCACCCACGGCCTCGCGTTCAACACCAACTACACCTGGGCCCACGGCCTCACCGACGGTCTTGGAGGCAGCAGCCCGAACGCCGGCCAGTTCCTTCTCCCCAGCGATCCCAGCTACGACTACGGCAACTCCTCCAGTGACGTGCGCCAACGTTGGGCAACCAGCCTGACTTACGATCTGCCCTTCGGTAAGTCCACGCGAGGAGTCACCGCAGTCTTCATCAAAGGATGGTCAGTCAACCTCATCGATTACTGGCAGACCGGACTTCCCTTCACTGTTGTCGATTCAGTCGAGAACCCATACGGCCTCGCGCAAATCAACCTACCCAACGTGCAGACCGACCGGCCCGATGTCACCGGCGCGCCACTCTACCCCTCACATAAAACGCTCACTGAGTTCTTCAACATTGCAGCGTTCACTCCTCAACAAGCGGGAACTGCGGGCAATGAGCACTATGACCAGTTATATGGTCCCCATCAGCGTCGCGCAGATATCTCGCTCTTCAAATCATTCGAGCTGCCCCACGCGGTCTCTGTACAGTTTCGCGCCGAGGCCTACAACATCTCCAATACCCCTAATTTCTTACCTCCCGGTTCCGCCATCTCGGGCTTCCAGCAGACCGTCAATCCCCTCATCGGCCCGCTTCCCGGCGACACTCCCACCAACGCTGGCGGCTTTGGAACCATCACGCAGACCACTCCCAACGCCGACCCACGGCAATTCCAATTCGCGCTAAAGATACTCTTCTAGCCGAAAAGCTCAACTGTGGCCAGCCAACGTGCGGAACATGGGCGCTAGCGCTCGCGTTCCCTACTTGGTCGCACTCCGCCGCGGTCGAGGCGTTCTTTCCGGTGGCATGCTCACGCCGTCGATCAGAATGTCCGCGTACGCAGCGCTGAATTCAGCTGTAGTCAGTTTGCCCTCACGGTCGTACCACGCACCTATCGAGTTGATTGCCCCGCCGAACGCGAACGCCACCAAGCGGATGTCGCAGGGCTTGATCGTTCCGTCCGCAACCCCTTCCGTAATCCTCTGCCGTAGCGTGCGATCAATCCGACGCTTCAGCCTGCGTACCTCCCTCCGCGCTGCAGGCGCCAGCTCGTTGTCATCCAACGACACGACGCATTGACCGAACTCGAGCGTAGTAATTACCTCGATCCACGCATGCAGAAACGCCCGCGTCTTCTCGAGTCCCGTACCTGTCGCTTCGTCTGCATGCTTCAGCCGCCCCAGGATATTTGCGATCCCATGCGAGTAGCAGCCAACAAGAATGTCGTCCTTGCTCGTGAAGTAGTGGTACAGCGCCGGCTTTGTAATCTCCAACCGATCGGCAATGTCCTCCATCGACGTCCGTCGATATCCCTGCTTCAAAAACAGGTGGGCCGCCGTCAGCAGAACAGCCTCGCGTTTCAACTCCGGCTTTCGCTTCCGATTCTCAAAGGCCTTGTGAGCGTGCTCGGGCCTGCTGGAACGTGTCGCCATAGTATGTACTTTCGCAGATTTAGAATCGCTTGCCTACTGCATGATCAAATCCAGAACCTGTCCCGCAACTAGCGAGGACTCGACGTTGCACCCGCGACACCATCACCATTGAACGCTGTCACGCGGTAGTGCGCTCCCATCGCGCCGCGCGGGTCCGCCCACGGATCATCCGCGTCGGTCGCACACTTATCGCAGACCGTCTGCCATGTCTTCGACGCGGCATCGTAACGTTCAATCGTATACCGCGTCGCCCCGGCTGAACCCCGCCACGCAACCAACCCGCCCACCACAATCGAAGTGATCTCCGGCGCAGGTGGCACGGCATGCTGTGGAACTGACAACCCCGACATCGCATACGCATGACGCCGCAGTTGCTGCGCACGTGCCCCCATATCCTCCGCCGACGACGCCAGCGTCTTCACACCCGGATAATACAGCGCCCACCATTCGCCACACTCTCCATTCACCGCAAACGTGGGATCGTGCGAATCCGCCGGTATCGGCTGAAAACCAAAGTTGTCGACATGCGCCTGCAACGCCCAGAACCCATCGCCTGAAATATCCGGATCGTGCAACATCGCATCCAGAAGGCCTTGCAAATCCGCACTCGACGTCCAGTTCGTCCGATCCCATCCATATTCATTCAAGACGAATACCTTGCCGCGGCGCGTAACCATAGCCGCATGTCCAAGGATCGTCTCAACCGAAGTCGGCGGCAAACCAGCGGGAACATTGAATGCAGTGTTCCAATGCGGATACTCTTCAAATGCCACCAGGTCCGTGGTCGGATTGTCCACAATCTTCGGATACACCGGAAAAATTCCACTCGTATCCAGGTACAGATGCCGGCGATCGATCTGCTTCAAGTGCGTCCCAATCGTCTCAGACCATGTAGCCACCTCCGCCACATTTCCGTGGGACAACAACGGAATCAGCCCGCACATGTTGCAGTTTTCCCACGCCATAATGGTTGGGTCATTCTTATACAGCACACCGGTAATGCGATTGCGGTGATTCACCACTGCATCGATATGCCGCTCAAACGCCGCAATCAGCCGCGGATCCGTGAAGAACGCCTGCGGATTCGCCTCATGATTCCACGCCAGATATTGCCCGATCCCGCCGCCTGCACACGTGGCACAATCGCCAATCAGCGTGATAATTACCCGCATATGATTCTTCGCAGCGACGGCCAACGCATAATCCGACGCTTGGAATCCATCTTCGTTGAACTTGCCCTGCTCCGGCTCAATGCACCGTGGGCATCCAACCGTGTCGCCCATCGTCTGCGACCGCACCACCTTCGCGCCCATCTCCGCAGCTGTCTGAAATACGTCATCAATTTCGAAGTGCGACGGATACCGTGGCCCACTCGGATCATGCGGTCCATATCCTTCCAGTCCCAGCCATTCAATGTTCGGCCCGCTATAGCGGAACGCCTTCCCATCTACTGTGAGGTGAGTTCTGTTGCGCTGAACAAAACTTTGAGCATGTATCCCAATCACCCCAGTAAGGAACAGCGAGAGCGCGTTTACGGCCTTCATAACTCCTCCAATATCTTACTTCTTGGTCAATTGAGGGGACCGTGTCGTCGACCGAATCCTAGCACGCCTCTGCCACATAATGCTTGCGGTTCAATATGCGGCAAATCCCCTTCAGCACTTCCGTGCCGTCCTCGGCGAAGACCTCCGTTCGATACACTACCTGGTTCTTCTTCAGCAACGTTTCGCTCACCGTCACCACAGCGTTATACGACAGATCCGGCCTTACCGGTCCCAGGAACCGGATATCCAAACCCAGCACCACTTGCCCATCCGAATACAAGATCGTTCCGAATATCTTAGAAAACACACCGAGAATCAATACCCCGTGCGCGATCGGCCCACCGAACTCTCCTTTCGCCGCTGTCTCACCATCCACGTGGATCGCATTCGTGTCCCCGGTCAGTTCAGCAAAGCGATTTATCTGCTCCTGCGAGATGCTGAACGGATACGTAAAGGAATCTCCTACCTTGGGCACAGTCTTCAATGCGATTTCCTCCAAAGGACGCGACCGAGCGGCAATTTCAACACCCGGCTACACATCCCGTCTCAAAGACGCGACGATTATATTTGACTGGACAGTAAGTTATCAAATGATCTATTTTTGTCGCGGGTTGATTTTTGATCTTGATCGATTTTGGATCTGGCATTCGTAACGCGTCGTATACACCGACACCATCTTGGCGAGGCGAATAAAGAGGGAGACTCACGTATGCGGTTTGGCCATCTTGCTTTCATCTTTCCAGTAGTCCTCGCCTCCCCGGCAATGTCGCAGACGACGACGCCTGCAGGCCCCGTCGTCCACGTTGCCAGTGGAGCCCTCCAAGGGACGTCGCAGCAAAGCATAACCGTCTTCAAGGGCATCCCCTTCGCAGCACCTCCCACCGGCCCTCTTCGTTGGCAACCGCCGCAACTACCCGCCTCATGGTCTGGCGTACGCGACGCCACCCAGTTTTCCCACCCCTGCACGCAAAACGTCCACGGCACCGACAATTTCATTCAGCCGCTTGCCGCCACCTATGGCGTCAACTACATCCCAGAAACCCTCGACACCTCCGAGGACTGCCTCTACCTCAATATCTGGACGCCCAATCTTCAGCCCGCCGCGCATCTCCCCGTCATGGTCTGGCTGCACGGTGGAAGCAACCGCGTCGGCAGCGGTGCACAGACTGCGTATGACGGCACCGCCCTCGCCTCTCGCGGCGTCATCCTGGTCACCATTAATTATCGACTCGGTGTCATAGGCTTCTTCTCTCACCCCGAGCTCACCGCCGAGTCGCAGCATCACAGCTCCGGCAACTACGGGCTCCTTGATCAGATCGCGGCGCTCCAGTGGGTGCGGCAAAACATCGCCGCATTCGGTGGTGACCCGTCCAACGTCACACTCTTCGGCGAGTCCGCCGGCTCAGTTGACGCCACCGTCCTCATGACCTCTCCCCTCGCCGGCGGACTCTTCCGCAGAGTCATCGCCGAGAGCGGCCCCGCCTTCGGTTTAGGCCCCAGCCGCACCGTCGTGCAGATGCAGCCCCTGGCCGTCGCTCTCGGTAAGCAAGCCCAAACCGCCAGCCCCAGCTCTCACTCCCAAATTGAAGCCCTCCGAGCTCTTCCCGCCGCGCAGGTCGCCGCCATGGAAGACCATCTCATCGCCACCGACTACAAGGGCTATGACCCCAACGCCGCGGAAGTTGACGGCTGGGTTCTTCCCCGCTCTCCTTCAAACGCCTACGCTACCGGGAAACTCCTCTCCGTCGATCTACTTGCCGGCTTCAACGCCCGCGAGTTCGCCGCGTTCCGTGTCGCCGCAGACGCTGCCGCAAAAAAATCTCCACTTACCGGCCCCCAACCCGGCGTAGGCGACAAGCTTAAGGTCTTCGCCAACCTCGCACGCCCCCTCTACGGCAACTGGACAGACCTCGCTGTCGCCACCTACACTGCCCGCATCGTAATGCACGGCACTCCTGCGATCGACCAGGCGAGCAACGACATCGGGGCCGCCTGCCCCACTGGCGCGGAGGCTGCCCTCACCACCAGTGCCGGCCACCACGCCTTCGTCTACCGTTTCGATCGCTCCGTCCCGGGCAAAGGAGAAACCCAGCTCGGTGCCTTCCACTCCCTCGAAATCCCCTACGTCTTCGGCACGTTTCAGGATCGAATGCTCAACTGGCTTCCCTTTAGTGCAACCGACCAAAAGCTCGGAGACATCATCCAAACCTACTGGACCAATTTCGCAAAGTTCGGTGACCCCAACGGTCCCGGCCTTCCGCAATGGTCGCCCTGGAACACCAGCCAGGAACCCTACATGACGTTTAGCCAAGACGGCACCGCAGTTCCCCTTACAAGCTTCTCGCCCATCTTCTGCCATCTCACGCCCGACCGCCTGAAAGAACAGCTCGCCAACAACTAATCCTGAGGCCCCACCCCATGCATGTTCCTCTCACTCCCCTGCGCTGCCTCCTTCGCGCGCTGGATCTCTACCCAGAGAAGGTCGGCGTAGTCGAAGGAAAAGCCCGTTACACCTACGCCCAGTTCGCTGACCGTTGCCGCCGCATCGCCGCAGGCCTAATCGCCAATGG
>Ga0302233_10002762_pt1 | contig 10755 bp, 10 predicted proteins | sample II_Palsa_N3_1_FD_193516 | JGI IMG/M metagenome (GOLD analysis project Ga0302233, IMG submission 193516) | Peat permafrost microbial communities from Stordalen Mire near Abisko, Sweden - II_Palsa_N3_1 | ecosystem: Environmental > Terrestrial > Soil > Palsa > Peat permafrost | place: Sweden...
CTCGCACAAATCGGTCATCTTCGCTAGAATGTTAGGGTTATCGCTAGGGGTTGGCGCGGGTAGACGAGAGTCGTCTTTTTCTCTAACCGTCTATTCTAGCCCCTATAGGCGATCCAGGTTTCCCCCACTTCCGAGCCTTTAAATGACTCTGTTTTCCGCCGTCGAATTGGCACCACGCGATCCTATCCTTGGCCTGAACGAAGCATTCAACGCCGACCCCCGGCCCACCAAGACGAATCTCGGTGTCGGCGTCTATACCAATGACGAAGGCCGCCTGCCGCTGATGCGCGCGGTTCGCGAAGCCGAAAAGATTCGTCTTGAAGCCGCATCGCCACGGGGCTATCTGCCGATCGAAGGCCTCGCCGCCTATGACACGGCCGTGCAGAAAATGCTGCTCGGCGCCGATTCGCCGATCGTCGCGGAAGGCCGTGCGGTAACGGCTCAAGCCCTGGGTGGTACCGGCGCGCTGAAAATCGGCGCCGATTTCCTGAAACGCCTGAATCCGGGCGCCAAGGTCGCCATCAGCGACCCCAGCTGGGAAAATCATCGCGCGCTGTTTGAAGCCGCAGGCTTTGAAGTGGTGAACTACCCGTATTACGAGGCCGCCACCCATGGCGTGGCATTCGACGCCATGATCGCGGCCCTGAACAGCTACCCGGCCGGCACCGTCATCGTTCTGCACGCCTGCTGCCACAACCCGACCGGCGTCGATCTCAGCACCGAGCAATGGAAGAAAATTGCCGAGACCGTGCAAGCACGCGAGCTGGTGCCGTTCCTCGACATGGCCTACCAAGGCTTCGCCGACGGTATCGATGCCGATGCCGCCGCGGTGCGCCTATTTGCCAACACCGACATGAATGTGTTTATTTCCAGCTCATTCTCGAAATCGTTTTCGCTGTACGGCGAACGCGTCGGCGCGCTGACCATCACCACCGGCAGCAAAGATGAAGCCACCCGCGTCATGTCGCAATTGAAGCGCGTGATCCGCACCAACTATTCGAACCCACCGGTCCATGGCGGCGCCGTGGTCGCAACCGTGCTCAGCAGCCCTGAGTTGCGCGCCATGTGGGAACAAGAACTCGGCGAAATGCGCGAGCGTATCCGCAGCATGCGAGTCAGTCTGGTCGAAAAATTGCAAGCCAGCGGTACCCGGCGCGATTTCAGCTTTGTCAGCGCTCAACGCGGCATGTTCTCGTACTCGGGCTTGAGCGCCGCGCAAGTCGAACGTTTGAGAGAAGAATTCGGTATTTACGCGGTCAGCACCGGCCGCATTTGTGTTGCAGCGCTGAATACGAAGAATATCGATGCCGTGGCGGCAGCGATTGCCAAGGTTATCGCCTAAGCCTTAGTTACAGCATCCGATAGCATGAAAAAAACCGGCGATCGCGCCGGTTTTTTTCTTTATAGCCCACCGATCTTTATTTACGTGGCCGGTGTATATCGTGCGTGATAAAACCGGAATCGCCATTCGGCATATCCAGCCAATTATCTTGCTTGAGCGTGTGGCGGATATCGTCCAGCCCGCTGTCCCAATGTTCGCGCATGGTGGGCGCGCCGAATTGAAAATCCTTGTACTCGGTTTCGTAAGCCTTGTCGCGGTAGATCAGGTGCACGATATTGTAGTGTTTATTGCAACCGATCTCTTCGGCCAGCTTGCACCAGGCATCCGTCTGCCTGATCTCGGCCGGCACCTTTTCCAATACTTCACGCAACACCCGGCGGTAATGCTGCGACCGGCTCAGGTTATTGGTGACCATCCGGGTACGGCTTGAGTATTGGATATCCTTGGCGCGTTCGCCGATGGCGCCGACATGGGTTGGCACATCGCCCAGCGCACTCCACAAATCGACCTGGAAAGCCAGGGTATCGCGGCGCGGCGAGGTTTGCAGTACCTCCGACAAAGGCGTATTCGACACCAACCCGCCATCCCAATAAAATTGACCATCGATCTCTATCGCAGGAAAACCCGGCGGCAAAGCTCCCGAGGCCATAAAGTGCTCGGCGCCCAGAGTCATTTTGGTGTTGTCGAAGTAGCAAAAATTGCCGGTGCCGACATTGACCGCGCCCACCGATACACGGGTTTCGTGCGAATTAATCCGATCGAAATCGCACAAGCGCTCCAACGTGGCTTTCAGCGGTGCCGTATCGTAATAACTGGCCAGGGTTGGGTCACCGGGGACATTCGGCAAAGGCGGCGGGAAGCGCGGGATGAAAAAGCCTTTCTGCCCGTTCTGGATCGCCGAAGCCGCGCTCAAATTGGCCAACAATTTGCGCATATCGTCGGTGGTGTTGAACAGCGTTCGTTCGAAGAACGGTAACAGCGCATTGGTATGCGGCGGCTCGCAGATGGTTTCCCAGAACTCGCGCAAGCGCGCCACGCGATTTTCAGGGGCATTACCCGCAATAATCGCGGTATTCAATGCGCCGATCGAAATGCCGGCGATCCAGCCCGGCACAATCCCCACCTCATGCAAGCCTTCGTAGACACCCGCCTGGTAAGAACCCAGCGCCCCCCCGCCCTGCAGCACCAGAGCTACGGTTTCATAGGCCGGCAGGTGCACGGTGTGCCCGGCATGTCCGTCAAGTTTTTGCGGTGCGCCGGTGCGCGGTCGGACTCCGGGTTGTGTTGCCATTTGCGGGTGACTCCGATGACGAGGAATGAGCCTTGCGGCAAGCTTATTGCATAAACCAGCCGTGACTGACCACAAACGACTGCCCGGTCAGCGCCGCCGACGGGAAGGTCGAGAGAAACAAGGCCGTTTGAGCGACATCTTCGACCGTGGTGAAAACTCCGTCAACTGTATTGCCCAACATGACATTTTTGATCACATCGGCTTCGCTGATACCCAACTCCTTGGCTTGTTCCGGAATTTGCTTGTCGACCAGCGGCGTGCGTACAAAACCCGGACAGATGACATGCGAGCGCACATTGTGCTTGGCGCCCTCTTTAGCCAAGACCCGCGCCAGCCCAAGCAAGGCATGCTTGGCCGCCACATAAGCCGACTTCAACGGCGAAGCCTCATGCGAATGCACGGAACCCATATAAATCACGACACCGCCGCGATCATCCTTGTACATATGCTTGAGCGCCGCCTTGGTGGTCAGGAACGCGCCATCGACGTGGATCGCCATCATTTTCTTCCAATCGGAATACGCGTAATTCTCGATCGGGTTGACAATCTGGATCCCTGCATTGGAAATCAGGATATCGACCGAGCCTAATTCGGCGGCGACTTTATCGATGCCCGCGTTGACCGCTTCTTCATTGGTGACGTCCATGGCAACGCCGATAGCACGCCCACCGGCTTGGTTGATCTCGGTTGCCACTGCATTCGCGCCATCGAGATTCAAGTCGGCAATGGCGATTGCCGCACCTGCCCTGGACAGCGTCCATGCAATTTCCTTACCGATGCCACTGGCTGCGCCTGTGACTACAGCGACTTTACCTTTGAGTGCGGTATTCGAAATCGGATTCGTTGATGTCATAAACAAGCTCCAGAGAATTGGCGGGATATTTCATTGGCATACATCGGCACTATTGTGCACCGAAGTGACGGCTGCGGCAGCGATCGCCAAAAACCGTCAGGTGCACAACGCCAAGTAGTACAAATTTATTTCACATTGAGATAGTCGAACATCACTTCACCCAGGCCTAACGTCAAGTCGGCAATCAGATGACGAGCCTCGACGATTTCCAGCACCGGTAATGCCGCAACGGGCGCCAGTGCATGTGCGGCCAGCTCCAGCGAGGCGGGGCCGCTCCAGGCGCCATCCAGCTTGATGTCTTGGAGGTAATAGCGCACCAGTTCGCAAATGCGCGCAGTGCCATCGACATGCGGGATGATTTTCAGCAGGAAATTGGGCGCTTGCAAGCGTTTGAGTTCGGCCGCGTGATCGAGCTCGCGGTGCTTGTAACCCATGGTGCCGGTCGCAACACGAATCGGACCGTAATCGAGCGTACCGATCAAGGTATCTGTATGCACCTCAAGCTTGGGGCTGGCGAGTTTTTTCGGGAAGCCCCATAGCTCGCGGCCTCCTGCGATAGGAGGGTGATCGTCGAGATACATCGCGAGTGTATAGCCGCCCTTTTGCCCCTGGTATGAAACCGGGATCACCTGCCCGCTTTCGGTGTAATCGCCAAAGCCGGTCGAATCGCGCATGCGGATAAACTCGTAATGCACCAACGGCTCACCGATTTCAAGCGGCTCAGGCACAACCGCGCGCAACAGATCAGGGTCGGTGCGATAAGTGATGATCAGGAACTCGCGGCCGACGAAGCGATAAGGGCCCATTGGGAAGGCGGGGCTCGTCAGAGGCATGGCAAAGGCTTTCGAACGTACGGAATCAATATCCATCGGTTTCCTCAACAGGTAGGCGGCATCAAACGACGATGCACCAGGGTTGTGACAAGGACGGTACCCAGCGAAACAGCCGCTGACAGCAAAAGCACTCCGCGCCCGGCATCGGCAAACTTGATGGCGTCTGTCCAACACCTTGCGCACTCCAAGCCGGATTAAAGACCGGCAGCAGCAGATATAACGAAACAAGGGAATACAGCAGGAATTCCAGCAACAGCATCGCACAAGTATGGGCTGTTTATCACGCTCAAAGTTCCTGAAATGGGCAAATAAGCGGCCCACCTACCTGGCTACCTGCCTACCTGTGATGGCCCACCCCGATTCTGTTAGTTGCGTTTTTAATTGAGTAGGTAATTCAAGCCGCCCTCAGCGCAAAGTCCACGAAATCATTAAGATGACTATCTGGCGTAAACCGTCCCGCACCTATCCGACAGGAGAAATACATGAACTATCGACGCTTGGGCCGCTCCGGCCTGCAACTCAGCGAGTTATCGCTGGGCTCATGGGTGACCTATGGCAAGCAGGTCGATCATCGCGCCGCGCGTGAATCGCTCGCAGTGGCCTATGATGCCGGCGTCAATTTTTTCGATAATGCTGAGAGTTATGCGGGCGGCTTGTCCGAAACGATTATGGGGGCGGCGCTCAAAGAGCTTGCCTGGCCGCGTGTCAGCTATGTGGTCTCGACCAAATTTTTCTGGGGTATCAATCGCGGGCCCAATCAGTTTCACACCTTGAATCGCAAGTATTTGCATAACGCGATTGACGCCTCGCTAAAGCGCTTGCAACTCGATTATGTCGACTTGGTATTCTGCCATCGCGCCGACCCGGCTACGCCTATTGAAGAGACGGTCTGGGCGATGAGCGACATGATCACGCGCGGCAAAGCTTTGTATTGGGGCACCTCCGAATGGAATGCCGATGAAATCCGCGCTGCTTATGAGATTGCCGAGCGCCACCATTTGCACAAACCGGTAATGGAACAACCCCAGTACAACCTGTTCCATCGCAGCCGGGTCGAACAGGAATACGCGCGCCTGTACGAAGATCTGGGTCTGGGGCTGACCACCTGGAGCCCGCTGGCATCGGGCTTGCTCACGGGCAAATATCGCTCGGGCGTGCCCAGTGGCAGCCGCGCCGAAGTCCAGGGCTTTGAATTCCTGCGCGACCGGCTCATCGATACCCGCAAAAACGAGATCGTCGGCCGTCTGGCAAAAATCGCCGCCGAGCTGGATTGCACGCTCGCCCAATTGGCCCTGGCCTGGGTCTTGAAAAATCCTCGGGTCAGCAGCGTCATTACCGGTGCTTCACATGCCGGCCAGATCGCCGAGAACTTGAAGGCCGCGGACGTCGCCGCGCGAATCACGCCCGACATTCTGAACAGTATCGAGGCTATTATCGGCAGCGACTACGAGTAAAATAGCAGCACCGCGAGTTCGCCCGCGACGGTTCGTTTAAGTCAGTCCCATGCCTGATCGGGGCGCTTAAAGCGGGCCGCCGTGGTGGTCGGCTCGCGTTTGCCAGCGTCCCCGCCCCGGTGTTCCGATACAATGGGCGCCCTTTCCTGTTTTCGCGGCACTTTCCCCATGCTTAGCTATCGCCACGGCTTTCACGCCGGCAACCATGCAGACGTACTCAAGCACAGCATCGTCGTCCAGTTGCTACAGTATCTGACCCAGAAGGACAAACCCTTCTGGTATATCGATACGCACGCCGGTGCCGGCGCTTATGCGCTGCACGAGGGCTTTGCCGCCAAAACCGCAGAATATGAAAGCGGCATCGCCCGCATCTGGGGCCGCACCGATTTACCGGTGCTACTCAAGGAATATACGGATGCGATCCGTTTGCTCAATCCGGACGGCGTACTGCGCTATTACCCCGGCTCGCCGTATTTGGCTTCGCAACTGTCGCGCAATATCGACAAACTGAGGCTGTTTGAAATGCACAGTTCCGAAATCGAGGTGCTGCGCAATAATTTCAGCGACCTGGGCGGCCGCCGCGCGATGCTGTACGGCGACGATGGCTTCGACGGGCTGAGAGCGATGCTGCCGCCCCCGTCACGCCGCGCCTTGACACTCATCGATCCGTCGTATGAAGACAAGCGCGACTACCATCGCACCTTGGTGACCCTGGAAGACGCACTCAAGCGCTTTGCCACCGGAACCTACGCAGTCTGGTACCCGCAGGTGCAACGGCTTGAATCGCAGCGCTTTGCAGAGCAGCTGAAGCGCTTGCAACCCAAAGGCTGGCTGCATGTATCGCTGACCATCAGCGCGCCGCCCATGGGCGGTCTGGGGCTGTTCGGCAGCGGCATGTTTATTCTGAACCCGCCGTACACGCTGCACAAAATGCTCAGTGCAAGCATGCCTTATCTGGTCAAAATGCTGGGGCAGGATAGTTCGGCGAAATTCGTGCTTGAGCACAAAGCCGCCTGACGCACGGAGTAACGGCGCTTTAGCAGCGCCGATCGGCAACGCTTGCGCACGGCTTCATGGCGTGCCGGGGACTTTGGGCTGGATAACGATCACGGGTGCGATCGGTGTCTGCCACTCAGGGTTTGAGGTCGCGTCCTGCGGCCTAGCGGCTTGGGCCGGGCGCGCTGGAACAGATGGGATTCCCGGTCGGTTGACACTGGTATTTTTGCTGGGTGTACGGGGTTTGGTCTGATAGACCACGGCACTGGGGCCGCCCGTCACGCCGGTTCGGCTATCGATCACCACGGCCTGGCTGGCCGGATCGGTCTGAGTCCGGGCCGACACCGAAAACACCGGCATAAGCCCAATAACGGCGCTCAACAACGCGCATAGTTTGAACATGGGAAAACCTCAAGGGCCCCGTACCACCTGGCAGAAACGCACGGTTCGCTTAGCGACGCAGCAAGCTGCCGCGATCTTGCTCAGCCCGTGCCGAAACGGCCAGGTTATCACGCGGTTTTGACTCTACATCGTCAAAATAACCGCTCTACATCACACTACATCAACTCAATCATACATGTCGGGTCACATGACGCCGGCATTTAACACTTATACAGCCTTACAAAACGCGGAAGCTTTCCGTTTCAAGCACGCGAATCCGATGCTCCAGTTCGACGATATCCTGCGATCCAGCCAGATATTCATCGCGGCCTTGGCGTTCAAGACGTTCAAACCAGTTGCTCAAGCCCATAAAAAGTGCAGCAATCATTTTTTTCTCCAGGAAGTTGCGCTTCAGGGCCTAGAACAAATCTAGGGAATACCCTTATAAGCGTTAACCCGGATTATAGGCGCTTTTTGCGGCTTGTGCTTGAGGCGCAACTCTAATTCCGTCCAAGCGTTCGGTTTTTTCAAAAAACCTTTTACATCAAACACTTAATCCGTTGCACAAAGCCCACGCCGGGGTTATCGCAGCGTGGGCCGGGGCCGCCAACGCGTTAACAGCAAGGCATTGGCCAGCACGCTCACACTGCTGGCCGCCATCGCCGCGCCTGCCGCCACCGGGCTCAGCAGCCCCCAGGCCGCGAGCGGAATGCCGATCACGTTGTAAACGAAAGCCCAAAACAGGTTTTGGCGGATTTTGTTATAGGTGCGCCGTGAAATATCGAGCGCATCGACAACCCGCATCAAGTCGCCGCGCATCAGCGTGATACCCGCCGCCTGCATCGCTACATCGGTGCCGCTGGACATGGCAATGCCGACATCGGCCGCAGCCAGCGCAGGAGCGTCGTTAATGCCGTCGCCGACCATCGCCGTAATCGCTCCGCGCTGCCGTTCGGCCTGAATATAATCGGCCTTGCCCGCCGGCAGGACTTGCGCATGCACCGCATCGGCTTGGTTAATGCCGAGCGCCTCGGCCACGCGTTGCGCGGCGCCTGCGCCATCGCCCGTCAACATCGCACATTTGATTCCCAAGGCATGCAAGCGGCCGATCGCCGCCTTGGCGGCAGGTCGGATCTCGTCACTAAAAGCGAACATCGCCAGCACCGTCTGCACCCCCGTGGCATCCGCGCAGGCCAACCACGAAATACTGCATCCCGCGCTAATGCGAGCCGCCGCATGCTGGTTGAAGATAGCGAGGTCGATGCCTAACGCTTCCATCATCGCGCTGTTACCCAGCCAAACCTGGCGTCCATCGACTTTGGCGGACATGCCTCGCCCCGGTTGATTCTGTACCTCGCTGGCAACAGGTAGCGCCACTCCGGTCCGATGCGCGGCATCAAGTAGCGGTTGAGCCAGCGGGTGGGTGCTGCCGCTTTGCAAGGCGGCTGCCAGCCGCAAGATCGGCCCGGTCGCAGCCAGATCGAGCGTGACGCCGCTGGCTGCCGCGGCCGGCTCCGGTGCCGCGAACACCAAACAACCCGCCAGTGTCGGCTTACCCGACGTCAGTGTGCCGGTCTTGTCGAAGGCAATCGAATTCACCCGATGAGCGATTTCCAGCACCCCCGCATCTTTGATCAGGATACCGAAGCGTGCCGCGACGCCGGTGCCCGCCATAATCGCCGCCGGAGTCGCCAAACCCAATGCACAAGGGCAAGCAATCACCAGCACCGAGACCGCGCGGAGCACCGCCAGCGGCAGCCCTGCTCCGGCCAGCCACCAGCCCACGCAAGTGAGTAATGCCAGCACCACCACCACCGGCACAAACACTGCGGAGACGCGGTCGACCAAGCGTTGGATCGGTGCTTTGGCAAGCTGCGCATCCTCGACCATGCGGATAATTCGCGCCAACATCGTCAAGGCACCGACGGCGCGCGTCTCGACATGTAGCAAACCGTTGCCGTTCATGGCTCCGCCCGTGACCCGGTCACCTACTTTCTTGGCAACCGGCAGGCTTTCGCCCGTCAACATCGATTCGTCGATTTCACTGTGACCGGTCACGATCACGCCATCGACCGGGATGCGCTCGCCTGAGCGCACCACCACTATGTCGCCCACTTGCACCTGGGCCATGCCCAGTTGCAGTATCAAGCCATTGCGAATCACGCTGGCGGTCTCGGGACGCAAAGCCTGCAACGCGCGGATCGCTGCGGTGGTTTGCCGCTTGGCCCGCCCTTCCAGCCACTTGCCCAGCAAAATCAAAGTGATCACCACCGCCGACGCCTCGAAGTACAAATGCGGCACCGCCCCGGCTGGCGCACTCAGCCACAAAACCAGACTCAGGCCATAACCGGCGCTACTGCCCAATGCGACCAGCAGATCCATATTGCCGCTACCCGAGCGCAGCGCGGCCCAACCCGAGCGATAAAAGCGTGCACCCAGCCAGAATTGCACCGGTGTCGCGCAGGCCCATTGCAGCCAGGCGGGAGTCATCAGATCGACGCCGAACGGCATCATCAGCATGGGCACAATCAACGGCATTGACAGCAAGGCGGCAAGCCAGACTTGCCAGCCGCTTTTCAAGGCGCTGACAGATTCTGCCGGCAACGCTTGCGCAGCATGCATCGGATGCGCTTGATAGCCGGCACGCTCAACCGCCGCCACGCAGGCGTCCGCTGTGGCGATACCGCGCCAGCCGCTGATCCGAACTTGCTCGGTCGCCAGATTGACCTCGGCACTGACCACCCCCGGCACCCGGTTCAAGGCTTTTTCGACGCGCGCCACACAGGTCGCGCAAGTCATGCCGTCGATCTGCAAATCGGTGTCGTCACGCGGCACGGCATAACCGGCTCGATCAAGCGCGGCGGCCAACTCGGAAAAACCCAGTTGCGGCAGAGCTGTGACTGTGGCGGCCTCGCTCGCCAGATTGACACTTACGCTCAGCACGCCGGGTACCCGTGCCAGCGCTTTCTCGACACGCGCCACGCACGATGCGCATGTCATGCCGTCGACCGCGAAAGTCCAGCGCTGCGCGGGTATGCCGTTATCGTCGTCCACTCGAATTTCGGTAGGAAGGCGTGGTGCAATCGGCAAGCGGCCGGCTTCGCTATTCATAATTGATCCCTTGCATTTAATGCTTGTAGCCTGCAGTTGCAGCTCTCATCACGTCTATCGTACCGTGTCTGGCGTCGGTGCGCTGCAAGCCGGCCGCGCAAGGTTCATAATCCAGGCTCGACATTTTCATTGCACAGGAACCCCCAATGACAGAATTCAAAGTTACCGGCATGAGCTGCCAGCATTGCGTCAAAGCAGTGACGAACTCGATTCAGGCACTCGACGCGCAAGCTCGTGTCGAAGTCGATTTGGCTGCGGGGCGCGTCAAGATTGAAAGTAAGCAGGACGCCGCGGCCTTAAAAGCCGCCATCGACGAAGCAGGCTATACAGTCGAAGCCTGAATGCAAAATCACGGTAGAGCAGAGACCCGCCCTCTCGCTCTACTCGGCATTTCCCGGGTAATCCAAAATGCCAATTCATAATCGCGGCTGCCACCCTGCTTTTGCTTGAAATCGTTATTTATTTGCAACGCCATCTGCAGTAATCCATATTAA
>Ga0302233_10002763_pt1 | contig 10753 bp, 21 predicted proteins | sample II_Palsa_N3_1_FD_193516 | JGI IMG/M metagenome (GOLD analysis project Ga0302233, IMG submission 193516) | Peat permafrost microbial communities from Stordalen Mire near Abisko, Sweden - II_Palsa_N3_1 | ecosystem: Environmental > Terrestrial > Soil > Palsa > Peat permafrost | place: Sweden...
ATGGGGGGGAATAGCCGGTGCATACGCTTTGGGCTCGTCTTCGCCCAGTGTCTTGGCACGCTTGCTGCTGCCGCCACTGCTGCCACTGCTGTCTAGCTCAGCAGCCTTGGGGGCGGGCACAGCAACGGGCTCGCCCACGTCGTCGTCGTCGTCGTCGTCGTCGTCGTCGCTCGGGCGCTTCTTCTTCTTGGAGGCCTTGGTGATGATGGGCTGGGCCATGTGCTTCAAGCGCTTAGTCGAAATAGAGTTATTTGCCCACTATGACGCAAAGGCTTCCATCGAGCGCGGATGCCCTGCTGCGCATCAACTTTGCGGCCCAGGCGGCCGTGCTGATGGCAACAACACTGGGCAGCACCGCCAGCAAGAGTGACGACAGAGAGGCGGACAAGGTTCTCGATCGAGGCTGTTTATTCAAGTCTGATCTACTGGCCAACTAGGTCAAGAGGAAGCGCAGGAAAGACGAGGAGCCCAAGGCGTCTGTGGATGCCGATGAGACGGCGGCGCCTGTAGCAGCATCGGGCAATGCGTCATCCCACGACGCTGGTGTTCGCACAGCAAGGAAGGAAAAGAAAAAGACCAGGAGGAAAAAGAAGCCGTCAGCACTGACAGAGCGATCCACGACATCGGTAAGACGTCTTCTGCCTGGAGATCATTTTTTTTTTTTAACACTGTGCACATGCAGCTCAGTGGGTTCTACGGTACGGTCGCATCTGGCGTAGCCGAGAAATTTGTGCTGCGAATGTGCGTGTTTTTTTTTTTTTTTAATCTCTATTTGATCTAACTGTTGCTCACATAAATAGGGACACCGACTTGAAAAGATCGCTGTGCAAACACTGCAAGTCCCCTCTTATCCCCGGCGAAACAGCACGAGTCCGCATCCGACGTAACTTCAGCTTGATTGAAAATCGCCCATTACTGACTAGACTATAAAACTACTAGCTCGGCGCGAACGACATCTCAACATAACGTGCCTCAAATGCGGTCACTGTCGGCGATTGCTGACACGCCCCGGGCACTCTCTCGCGTACGATCTCCTGCCGATCACAAGAGTTCCCCAATCCGGGGCCGATGACGAGTCTCCAAAAAAGGATCGCATTGACGATGCTGATGCAACTTGTACTGTTGATGCATAATGGGCCTCTGAGCTGCAGGACCAGCTCAGGCTTCAATAAAAGAATTTGCGCTGTTTGAGTCTGGATGAGATAATTATAAAAATGGAAGACGACCGCGTGGCCGATCTGAACAACGAGGACGTTTTGCTCGCGGCCCGCTACGGCGACCTGGACGATCTGAAGCAATGGCTCGATGGCAGCCAGCCGCAACTAGTATGTGTGCGTGTCCCTGTTTGGTTTCGTACTGATTGACGGGTGGGCGACAGGACGTGAACGCAGTGGACGCAAACGACAGCACGGCAGTCCACCTGGCCGCGGCTAACGGACACGCGGACGTGGTTTCGTTCCTGCTGACGCGAACACGTCAGGAGCTGATCAATGCGCAAAACAAGGGCGGGAACACCGCTCTGCACTGGGCCGCTCTCAATGGCCATCTGGCCACGGTCAAGGTGCTGCTCGAATTTGGGGCACTTCCTCAGGTACGAACGAGCCCATGCGAGGCCCTGAAGCGTGTGCCCTAACCTCCCCCCCTCGCCTCCCTATGGCTCAGATCAAGAACAACAGTAACAAGACACCGCTGGACGAGGGGATGCAAAATAACCATGACGAGGTGTGCGTTGCCATAGTGCAGTCGTCAAAGTACAAGGCGGACGAGGACGACTCCATTCCCGAACTCCCTCCAAACACAAAGATCATCGAGGACGAGGAGGACGACGACGAGATGGATGCCAGCGACAGCGTCGCTGGCAGCAGCAGCAGCAGTAGTTGAGATTGTATTTGTAAACTGGATTTCGATTGGGGGCATTACAACCATCGCTAAACTTAAAACTGAATAAGAAATACAGCAGCGCCTGTTACTGAGGAACCACAAAGAGCAAACGGTTGGGGGTGCCCTCGGGAACATTTCGCAGGACATCCTTTGTGGACGCATTGATAAGAAAGGTCTCCACCTCGAGAGGGGTGTAGTTTGGATACATTGAGCGGACGACGGCCGCTGCACCTGCGACATGACCCGCGCCCATGGATGATGCTGGAGCATGTTTTTTTTGATTTTTAATAATAATAATAAAAAAAGGAAGTGTCAGTTCACTCGGAAACGAAATTGAACGTACATGACATGGTCACATTGCCGCCACCATTGCGAGCTGTCGTGATGGTGACACCGGGGGCGACGATCTTGACGCAGGATCCACTGTTGGAGTTGGAGGCAAAGGTGTCACTGTCATCCGACGAGGCAACAGTGAGCGACTCTGGGGCACCTCCAGGTGAGTACTGGCACGCATTGGAGCTCGATCCTCCCGCTGCCGCTGTCACGACAACACCAGCCGAGAATGCACCGGCCACCGCTCTGTCGAGGACCTCGGACTTGGATCCCCCGACCGACAAGAGAGCCACGGCGGGGTTTCCGCGCGATGCTGCTGTTGCAATCACATAGTCGATCCCCGCAATCACGTCGGATGTTGCCCCAAAACCGAGGTCGTTGAACACCTTGACCGCAATGACATTGGCTCTAAATGATTGCATTGAGACTAGTACCACTTGTCCACTCCCGCACACTTACAGTTTCGCTACGCCGAACGCAGTTCCGGCCGCCAGAGCCGCCGTGGCTGTCCCGTGGCCGTTCAGATCCCGGTCAACGCCGCCATCGACAATGGTTTTGCCCCACATCGCTCGTCCGCCGAAATCGACATGAGCCACATCCACGCCCGCATCGATCGAGTAAACGTCCACACCCTGGCCGGCAACGTCGGGATACTACAAAAAATATAAATATATATTTAAAAAAAAAAAATTAGCCCCTGGCTTGGCAAGAGTGCAAGTACGTAGAAAACGGCGTCAAGGGGGAGGAAGGGCTGGTCGATGCGGTCGAGGCCCCAGCTGGGCGGATTGTGCTGGATTCCGCGGCGTTTGTTCGCCGAGAAGCGGCGGTGTCGAATGCCAACCGCCGCAATTGTCTTGTCACTTGATCGCGGCTCGTCCTCGTCCACGACGCCAATGTCGCTGTCAGTGGTGCTGCCGCTGTTGTCACTGCCACTAGTGTGGTGGCGTCTTCCGTCGTCCAGAGTAAGAAACGAATCTGGCTCGATGCGCACGACCTCGTCTCCTCGTCGGCGTATCTCCAGCAAAAAGGCGTCGGAGCATCGAACGGTGTATCCGTGGAGTGCGTGTCGGTACACAAAGCGCAGACGTGGCTCTTTCGGGTGCTGCTCGTTTGACGGCGACAAGTGTAAGCCCAGGGCCGCCAAGTGTTTGTCCACGTCAACGTCCCTTTGCAGCAGCACAATGTACTAGAGCGAGACAAGGTCGGTCAGCCCCAGGGTTACTTGCAGTATTACCTGGTCGTTTGCATGGCGGGCATGGGCCACCGCAACAAGTGCCAAAACGGCGGCTGCGACAACAGCAGCAACAGACAGCAGTTTCGGCATCGGAAAATGTTTTCGCCATTTTATTTTATTTTTTATTTTTATTTTTATTTTTTTGAATTCTTCGTCTACAAAAGTCGGAGAGGGGGAAAACAATGCGCTGCATTGCAACAGGGGAGGGTACACTATGTCAGGGAAGGTGGCGTCATCAGGCAAGGCAAAAAAGAAAAGAAGGAAAATAAATTTGAGGGGATTGTGTCATTGGGTCTCATTTTGTTTTCACGTTAGGTCTGTGCTGGTGCAGCATCCCCGCCGGCGCCACTGCCACCGCCGCCATTGCCACCACCACCACCACCACCACCACCACCACCACCACCACCGGCGCCCAGCAATAGCCCGAGCTCCTTCTCCCGTGACTTTACCAGCCGAGAATGCTTGAGTCCGCACGCATTGCACAGAGATTTTCTCCCATCTGCACCTTTCCGCCACTCGAACGACTTTGTTACGCCGCACAATGTGCACGGAGCCTTTTGAGGAGATTCCTTAAGAGGGCGCTTGCTTTCCCCTTGCGTCGCAGGAGGCAGCTAAAAGGAAAAAGAAAAAAAGTGAATAAATTGAGAAAAATTGCCAAAAGGCATACGCCGACAAAGACGCTCGAGATCCCGGCCGGTTGCGCTTGCGAGACCAAAGGCGATGCCTAAGTTGCAAGTACAATATTACACTATTTCCCCCCCCCTTGTTTATCGGTTACCATTGCATGCGTCAAGAGATATTTCGGTTTGCCATCGGCGGCCGCGGATGCATCCGTATTGTTATCCCCTTCCATCGAGATCCTCCGTTTCTTTGGCGTCTTTTGCTGTTGCATTTTATTTCGTCAGCATACGGTGCGCTGAGCTAAGGAAACGTACAGTGCTGGCCCAGACAAGCTCGCTGGTGGGAGTCTGTGGCAGGTGTTTGTTTGTGTAGACGTTTTGCATGATTGCGGGGCTATTTCCAGTGGCGACAGGAGCGCTCGTGCTGGGACCAAACAGTTGATGGTGCGCCAAGTTGTCGTCCAGTGGATTTGCAGGTGCAGGTGCAAGCTGAGGGAGCTGCGGTATTAGGGTTGCAGTTGTTGAGATGGGCGAGACAGCCGGAGTTCCCGCTGTAGCCGACGTGTTGGAGATCGGCGAAACTGAGGGGATCATGCTGCTGCTGCCGCTGCCGCTGCCGCTGTTGTTGCCGTTGCTGGCGGCTGAGCCGGAAAGAAGGTTTGTTGAACTGCCTGGCGTGAAGCACGGAGGTGCACCCAGCATGCCACTCAGGTTTGCAGCAATCATCGAGCTGACCTCGGGCGCGTTGTTGGACGAGTTGATTTTGCGCGAGATCGCGTTGACGTGCGTGATTTTGCCGCCCAAGGAAGCGTTTCCAACGGGTGTGAGCTGGACTTGCTCGGTGCACAAGGACCCGTTTTTACAACGCCGACGCACAAGGAACGGCTTGGGGACTTGCTTGGTAGTGATCGCCGATTGGAACTGGGGGGTAAAATAGAAAAGGATGATCAGACTACCAACGATACACCTTGTGTTGTGTGTTCTTTACTTGTTGGTTGACATTGTTGGCATCTGTCGTTATGATCATCTCCCAGCAAGGCTTGCCCACGAGCTCGTGAGGCATGTAGCCCCAGTGCGCATAGCAGGCGTACGAGATCGTCTCAAAGTTGCCCTGGACGTCCAAGCGGTAGAAGATGTCGTTTTGGTTCTCAAACAAGTGCCTGCGCAAACCAACTTTAACCGACCATTGTTTTAACTGCGTACTTGAACTGTTCGTATTCAGCGTGGGCCTTCTGGGCCCGCTCATAGTCTTTTGTAACGTCGTTCTCGATCAAGGATATCTGCAAAACGAGCATTTGTCGATTCTCTCCTACTCCTTCAAGCTGCGTACCTCCGTGACTGGTTGCCCTGGGGAGTTGAAGATGGCTGCCGCTGCCGATGTTGTGAAGTACATCTTGCCAACAAACCATCCGTACTCGGACGAGTGGAAGTCCCTCCTCCGTCGATAGAGCACCTCCTCAATCTCATCTGGGTTGTTGGATACTCTCTGTGTACAAACGGGTGTTGTTTAGGGCAGTCGGAAAAATACAACGCGTACATGGAGGCTCGCAGCCAGGCCGTCCAGGTCGGCCTCGTGCACAAACGAGGCAAAGGACGCGTTCACGAGGGGGCTGTCAATAAGCGCCTCGACCTTGCCGGTGTTGGTGTTGCGCGTGTGCGCAAGGACCTATGTGAGGGTTTAGGGGGAAAACAACAAGCACCTGCTGAAGGGGGGCAAAAAAAAACGGTGCCTTGAAGTCGGGCGTGAGCCGAAAGGACTGCTCGACCTCCTCATGCGTCGTCGACGTCACGGACCCTGTGGGCGACTGTGCTGGCGGCTGTGGTGACAAGACAAAGTGCTGGGGCTGCGGAGACAGTTGGGGCTGCAGTTGTTGGAGCTGGAGCAGCGGTGGCTGCGGCTGGAACGTATGTGGCGCGTGCGGATGCTGGTAGTGCGAGTGCTGGTGTGGGAGCTGGTGCAGCTGGTGCTGGTGCTGGTGCTGGTGCTGGTGGTGTGTCACCGGTCGTTCCATTCCCTCGTTGTCTGAGACGCACACACGCACACACAAAAAAAAAAAACAGAAAAATTTCCCTCGGCGGCAAAACAAGTCTCGAATGTGCAGCGGGGCAGCGTGAAGTCGCTTTTTTTTGTGTATTTTTCTTTATTACAATCAGCTTCTGATGAGACTACGCGTTCTTGCTTCGCTTGCCCTTTGAGATAGTCGTAGCTGAATCGGCATTCTTCCGCTTGATGGACGCAACGAGTTGCGACAAGCTCGTCTCCTTGGCAGGCTTGATGCCACTTTCGGTCTGCGCCTTGGGTTTGCCGTTGCGCTCGACAGGAGCAGCAGTGTTGCGGTCGACTTGGATGCGCTTCTGACGTTCCTCAATGATCGCCTTCATGCCCTTTGTCTTCTTGTACCTGCAAAAATAAATTCTTTTTCAGAAAGCGACTATTTTTTTTTCCTTACGACGTACTGGGGCGCACTGGGATCGATCGCGAAAAGATGCGAATCGTACACAGCCGTGAAACGAGTGTCATTGACGTCGACTGCAAAATTCTTGTCTGTTGCTCCGACATCCTTGTCGTCCTTGTCGCTCGACTTGGACTTTTTCTTCTTGTCCTTTAGTTTTTCCTCCTTGACAAGCTGGCGAAGGTGAAAGTGCTTTTTTTTTTTATTTAAAAAAATAAAATAAAAAATCCCATCGATATTATTATTTTCAAACAATACCTTGCCAGAAGAACCCTGCTCGTCCATGAGAAGCAGATCAAGTTCGGCCTTGCGTTTCTCCTCTGCGGCTGCGTCGGCGTTCTTCTTTGCCTTCTTTGAAACCTTGACCTTGGGCAGCACTGGCTCGTCATCGTCAACGCCCTCAAAGGCGTCATCATGATCGTTGTCTTCTCCGATGTCGCTACCATCTTCGTCCGGAGCAGCGGCAGCCTCGGCCTTCCTTGCCTTTTCCAGCTTCTTCTCCTTGCGCTTCTCCTTGCGCTTGTCCAGATACGACTCCCACACGGTCTTTTCGGCAGCTTCGTTCTTTTTCTTCTTTTTCTTCAGCAAGCCGCTGGCGACATCCGCGAGACCAGAGGTGAACGTAATCTCCATCTCTTGCGCTGGCTCCTCCCTCGGTATGATGTCGTTCAGTAGGGCGCGGTACTTGGCCCGTCGCTCCTCTCGTGACAGCTTTTTCGGTGGTTTTGGTACCTCTGCCGCCACGTTGATTTCCTCGTCATCGGCCTCCTCGTCGTCTGCATCCTCGTCACTGTCGGAAGCCAAATATGCCTGTACAACGGAGTAAATATTGTCAAGAAAACGAAACAAAAAAGAATAAATTACGTTGAAATCCATGTTTTTCAAGTCGTCCTTGGTAAACTTGCGGCGGGTCATGCGGACACGCGCTGGATCGTCTTCGTCCCAAGTCAGATCGGCCTGGAGTTAAGCGCAGGGTAAGCTCAACGACATGATTATAAAAAGTTACATTGGTGTGCTGGAGTGCCTTGGTTTCAAACGGAATGGGCTCGTATGACACAATGACATTCGTGGCGGCGTCCCTAAAGAATAATACCTACTTTAAATTTTATCTCAAAGGACTCTTTTTTTTACCTGGGCTCGTCGTCAAACGTCTCCTCGTCGGGGATGAAGCGCATGTCAATCATGTTGGCGCTATTTTCGTACTCGAGGCCATCGCAGTTGGCGTAGAGTGAGGTTGCAGTTGCAACAGAGTCGCAAACAACAACAGCGTAAAAGTATCGCAATCGCTCAACCTGGTACTTGCGGAGTTCGACCTGGCTGATGTCCTTCTTGGCATCGCCGAGTGTGTGCTTGATGCCGGCATCGCGTTCCTCGGATTCGTCGGCTTCGACTGCTGTCTTCTTGAAAATTTGCTTGGGCGGGCCGTGCTGCTCCTCGTACTGCAGGCGCTCCTTTCCAAACTGAGAAGGGTAAATGGTAACCGACGTGATCGACCCACTCGCTGGCTTGAACGAATCCAGCAGTTGCAGCAAGTCTTGGGCCTAGATACAGTTCTTAGAAGAGAGAAAAAAAAAAAACAGCGAGATTTTCGAAATTGTACGCGAACGTGGTCCCAGTCGAGATTGATCACGGCGAGACGGTTTGTTTGCTCGCCGACGGGCACATCGATGCGATCCTGTTTCAAAGGATAAGAGAAATGGTTCACATCATGGCATCATACCAGCGTGCGCTGCTCAAACTCGGTCAGGTCCTGCTCCGCATCCGAATCTAGCTCATCGTGATACTCGTCCTCAGAAGACGACGACGACACACCCTCACCGCGCATCGGATCGTACTGGTTTCCGCACATTAAAAACGCAGCCGGAACAAACAAACACAAAGTACCTTTGTCGCCTCTTCGTCCTCTTCGTCCTCTTCGTCGTCTTTCTCGTCTTCCTCGCTTTCCTCTTCCTCTTCCTCTTCCACGTCCTCGTTTCCAACGTCAGCATCCTCGTCCTCCTCCTCGTCCTCCTCCTCTTGACGATACAATCGCTTCAGGCTCTCACCGACACCCTTTTGCGCGACCCTGCGGCCGTACTTGTCGACCGTGCCTGGTTTAAGCCATTAATGCACTCGAGACCAGTCATCCCATACCCTCGGACGAAAAGCTCGAGTCGGTAAACATGCGCTGGAATCGGGCGTCCACAGCCACCTTGGACACGGCCTTCGGCGGCCGTTTGAACCGCGGATCGCGCAGCAGACGCGCCGCCAAGCCAGTTGCCACGTGGTTCTTTGCTTTGGTCGCCATTTCCGCAAGTGTAGACCCTGTTTAAAAAAACGGGTTCGCACCCTTGCACACTACCCGAGCACTCACGACTCGTACACACACACACACACACACGCAAAAAAAAAAAAAAAAAGAAGGCACGAGGATGAGCAGCAGCAGCAGCAGCGGCGGCGGTGGCAGCCAGCCACCTGCGCTGGACGTCATCAAGGCGTACCGCGACTACATCTCCAAGATGGTGACCGACGTGGACGGAATCAAGGTGCTCTTGCTGGACGAGGAGACGGTACGTGTCACAAGGCAGGCTGGCTGGCCGGTTCCCGCCCGGCCGACCAACAGCCCAGCAAATAAGATAAAATTAATTGCCCCGCCACCAAAAATAAGGTGAGCATGGTCAGTCTGGTCTATTCCCAGACCGAGGTCCTCCAGAAAGAGGTCTTCCTGGTCGAGAGGCTGGACAAAGCGCGGTCCAAGATGAGGCACCTCAACTGCGTTGTGTTTGGTGTGTGGCCGACCCTGTCTGCTTGCCGTTTCAACTAAAAAAAAAACCAACATGCAGTGCGTCCAACGGTCGAGAGCGTCAGCCGTTTGAAGGAGGAGCTGCGCGACCCAAAGTACAAGAGCTACTACATCTGTAACGAACGAACGATATAGGAGGAGGAGATGTGCGCAGTTACTAACCCTCGGAAAACAGACTTTAGCAACATTGCACGCATGGCGCACATCGAAGAGCTCGCCAAGGCCGACGTGCAGTCGGTCGTTGTGGAAGTGCAGGAATACTTTGGCGATTTCTACGCCGTCAACCGCGACACGTTCACCTACAACATTGACAAAATGATCGCAGAGCCAAGGCACAGTCTGGAGGCCGGCAAGTTTGAGCGCATGACTGAAGGTCTTGTCGCGCTCTTGCTCGCCCTCAAGAAGAAGCCTGTCATCCGCTACGAATCCAATTCGGACCAGGCACGCAAGCTTGCCAAGGAAGTGCACGTACGTGGGGAACCAATCAAAGGGAAGCGTGTCTGACTGAAAAGGTGGATAAAAAAAAAAAAAAATAGTACGTGATGCAGCAAGAGAATTCGCTGTTTGACTTTCGCGTGCCCGACTCGCCACCGCTTCTGCTCGTGCTCGATCGACGCAACGACCCGGTCACACCGCTGCTCAACCAGTGGACCTACCAGGCGATGATTCACGAGGTCCTCGAAATCCACAACAACCTTGTGGACACTGCGCTCTTTGAGACCAAGAGCAAGGAGGACAAGCCAAAGGACGGCGTATGCCTGCTCTCTGTGTGTTTCGCAATTGGCCAACCATTTTTTAATTCTTGTAGCAAATCGTCCCTGGAGACAGCAATGTCGTCTTGTCGCCGCACCAGGACACGTTCTACCAAGCCAACATGTACCTCAACTTTGGCGACCTCGGTGCCAATATCAAAAGTATGCCTGTCATTCGAGACGTGAGCGACTTTGATTGATCGGACACTATCTATAGCGTACGTCGACGAGTACAAGTCCAAGACCAAGAGCACAGCAAGCATCGAGTCGCTCGAGGACATTAAGCGATTCGTCCAGGAGTACCCTCAGTTCCGCCAGCTCGCCAGCAATGTTTCCAAGCACGTCACCCTCGTCTCTGAGCTCTCTGCACGCGTCGACCATGACCTGTTGTTGGAGGTGTCAGAGCTCGAGCAGGAGATCTCTTCGACAGAGGACCACAACGCACATGTCGGCCGCGTCTACCAGATCATCACCAACCCCAAAGTGAGCAGTATCAACAAGCTCCGCATCGCTATGCTGTACGCCCTCCGTTACGAAAAGTCCCCTCAGAACGACATTCGCGGTGTCGTCGACAAACTCGTCGTCGTAGGACTGCCTCAGGAGCAAGTTTCTGTACGTTTCAAAAAACAAAAGTATTTTTCTCCTCATTTTTCTCCGTTTCCAAAAAAAAAAAAAAAAAAAAAAAAAAGCTTGTCGGG
>Ga0302233_10002766_pt1 | contig 10743 bp, 19 predicted proteins | sample II_Palsa_N3_1_FD_193516 | JGI IMG/M metagenome (GOLD analysis project Ga0302233, IMG submission 193516) | Peat permafrost microbial communities from Stordalen Mire near Abisko, Sweden - II_Palsa_N3_1 | ecosystem: Environmental > Terrestrial > Soil > Palsa > Peat permafrost | place: Sweden...
CTGCCCCTGCCGCTATCTTCTCGCCCCCGACGCACGACCGCCGCAACAGCCCCGCTGCTGCTGCTGTTCCTCTGTTTGCCTCGGCCCTGTCAGTCTTTGTTTTCGACTGGTACGGTTGTATTTTTTTTTTTTATTTAATTTACCTCAACAATACGAATGAACCTTTTCGGTCAGCAATCGGCAACAAATCATCACCGCCGAAAAGCCCACAATGTCGATGCCCAGCAGCAAGTCGTCGTCCAACCTGGAAAGCGCAAGCACAGCCAGCTCGTCCAGAAGAAGCTCATTCATGTCAACGTCCCGTGGATCGGGCTCCCGTTCAGGGGCCTCCTCTCTTCGCCGCCAGAGCCAACGCCACGATGAACAGGACGAGGAGGAGGACGATGACGACGACGACGACAATGGCGAACACGACGAACCACTGATCGTCCTCTCCTCTGCTAGCAAGCGGTTTATCCGTGCGATGCGTGAGATCCACAAGGCGTGCTTTGTCCGTGGAGTGTACGCCGCCACCCTGCAACGCCTCTCTGTCTCGATCGCCGACATGAAGATGGCCCTGGATCTCTGCCACGAGGTCCCTGTCGAGGTCGACATCACCCACATGCTCAACGTGTCGACCCTGGGTTCGCGCGGCGTCCTGGGTGACAGCTTTGTTGCGCCTGCTCGCGACTCGGTCACAGCCGCATTCAAGACTGCAATCGGCAAAGCGTATCTATTTATTAACACGTATTCATTTAGACAATATTACAAACTAGTTTTGCACCTGCTGCGGAAATGGACATGCCCGAGCGAAAATACACATGCTACTACTTTGTGCCCTCGGTTTCAACCAGCAGCATCGCGCCGTTGACGGCGGGCGCCAACATCGACTCGATTTCCTCTCACTCGCTCTCCTTGTTGGCTGCCGACGACGAGGGCAGCACGGTTTCCAACGGCACAGAGGGCCGCACCGAGCTTTCGCAGCTGGAACTGGTCGATGCGAGTGAGCACCCCATGTTTCTTCGTCTCGAGGTGGAGATCACGCGGCCCATGAAGGAGGTCAATGACACGGATCTCTCGTACGCCTGCTTCTCGGTCGACACTCTGCCTCTCTCCTTCCAGAACAAGCGCAAGGACCACGACGATCGCCCAGAGGTTGACTTTACGTCGACCACGATCAATAGCCTCGAGGCACCGTTCCTGCCCTCGGGCGGTACCAGTGTCCGTCTACGCCTCATCGCCTTTGTCCTTTCGCGTATGTCATTTTTTTTATTTTTTTATTTTTATAATTACGATAAATCAAACTTTGCTTTGGTTTCCAGCCCACCAACGGATCGATAGCGACCCGCAGAACAAGAGCAGCTCGTATTCGTCATACTTTGACATTACCCGTCGTGCCAGCTCGCGTGATGTATCGTGAAAAAGATGTCATTACATCTTGCTGAACCATATTTGGTAGGATTCGCCCGAGCAGTCGCCGACCTGGGACGAAGCAGACTACGGGTTCAAGTACGAGTCGGCGATCCCCCCGCCCAAGGCCGATCCGCTGCAAAACCTAACCGAACTCCAAAAGGACGTGCTCATCTCAACGACGTATGTCCCTTGAACAGTCGACTGTTTGCTGACCGTCGTTGTTTCGCCAGTGAACGTGTGCAGCGTGTCGTCTCAAAGGAGATCCTGTCGATGCTGCTGGCGATCTCGCAACCAAAGGAGACGACGATCCAGTACGTCTACGAGCAACTGACCCAGCAGTCGGGCGTCGCCACCCGCTTCTCGAGACCGCTCTCGTTTGTCTACACGAAAAAGGGCACGGCGTACTTTTTGGATCAGCTCGTGCGCGAGCCAGTGGGGCCCTTCAAGCTTGCCCGTTCCGACGCCGTCACGTACGTCGTCAGTGGTCCCCGCTTGCCGTCCGCCTACGACGCTAGCATCTCTGCCCTCAGCGACTCGGCCGAGAAGGGCTTCCCGCCGTTCTGGCTCATGCTCACGGTCAGGCGCAGCACCCTGCACGTGCACTTTTTCAGCTCGCTCCTTTCCGAGGCCCAGCAAAAGACGCTCATCGACAACCTCTTCCTCGTCGTGGACCAGCTCGTCGAGCGTGTCAACCAGATCATCCTCTTGGAAATGGTGCACAAAATCCTTGAGAATAATTGTGTGCTGACAAAGGTTGCCATTAGATGTTTGTCACAAGACGCTGCAGTTCCCTCTTGAGCGCGCCTGCGGCCAACGCAGCCCACGATGCATCGGACGCAGAAGCCCTGCCAGTCGAGGACGACGAGTCTCCCAATGCCGGCAGCTTTTCGCCGGGCCAGTTGGCCTGTGACCTCGTGTTCCACGCGAGTCTGCCGATCTCGTGGCGTCTCCAGGGCGCCCGTGTCCTGCCGTTCTTCGCCTCGCAGTTTGAGTACCTCGCCGTGGGCAACCGGGCCAACACGTACTGCTACAAGTCCAAGGACGCCATCTTTTACATCATGTTCTCCGTGCCCGAGTTGCCCCAGGCCGACAAGGACGACAAGGAGGCCAGCGTCAAATCGGCCGAGTTGCGCATCGACGTGTACGGCCTCGGCTATCCCAGCGAGGAGATCACCGAAAAGTTTATCCAAGGCGTGGAGGCACGTCTGGCCAAGCAGACCCTCGATGCCCTCTCCACCCAATTGGTAACTCCATGAAAAATATCATCTAGTTTTTATTTACTCCTTTGTTTTTAAGAACCGCAACATTACGCTCAAATTGACGGCCACCGACGTCGACTTTATCCAGCCAGAGAACTCGCCGCCCTCGGGCCAGCGCCTGTTCAGTTTGCCCGACAAGGTCGTGACGGACCCCCATCTCTTCCTGTTGTATCTCAAGCAAAACCTGGTCCAGTACCTCCACCCGCTCTCGTCTGCTCTCGACTTGGACTCGCTCAACCGACGTTTCGTGCGAGCCGCGCCCTCGGACGAGCTCGCGGTCGTGTTGCCCGGCGAGTTTGTCTTCCTCTTTGTGGGCTTCCAACGAACAAGCACGTTCAACGAGCTCGCGTCGCTCGGTCAGGGCCTCGCCTTTGTCGTGGTCAACATTGTCGAGGCAGCGTCCAATCAGGTGCGAACGTCGTTCCCTGTCTCCGGTACCCCCGTGCCCAAGCCCTCCCGATCGACGCGGTCCAAGGACGTGCTCGAGGCCATCGCCTTGCTCGAACAGGACAAGTCGCTCACCGCAGGCAGCAGCGGCAGCTACAGGCTCAAGGTGGAGGTGTGGATGCGCGGGGCTGTCAACGTCGACAACCTGCTCGAGCGCGTCCTCCTCTCGACCAAGCAGAGCTCTGTCGATCTCCTCATCGAGCGCGTAAGAGCCAAAAATAAATATCATTATACTTACAATAAATTTGCAACCAGTTGGCAACGCCGATCTACGAGGCCATTAGCACGCCCGACGGAGGCAAATCGGTGGATGGCTCTGCCGCTGTTTCGCCCAACGTCAGTCGTCGCAGCAGCATCCCCACGCCTGAGCCCTCCTCCTCCTTGGCCATTTCGGACGATGACGGCTCCAAGGCCACGCTCATGGCCAGCGAGTTCCTCCTCCCCTGCAGGACCGTCATGGACAGCTCGATCAAGCTGGGTTCGCCCAGTGTCGAGCGGCAGACGGTGCGCTTCAAGACGCCGCGGTGGATGCAGGAGGACCTCATCTGCGAGCTGCGCGACTCGCTGCGGGACATCAACAGCTCCTTCTCCGCCCTCGTGCTCAAGTGCATCGGCGGGACCACCAACTCGGCCCTTTGGCGGCTGATTACCCCTCAGCGACGTCTCAGCGCCGATAATGCCGCCGCCGTTGCTGTCGACATTGCCGCGAGCGAAAAGACGCCGCTGTCGCCGCAGACCAACACGTCCTTTTCAATGCTGCTTGGCCTGGATTCGGTCGGTGCAAGCTACGGCCTCTGCGTCGTCCCCGATGCTGACCAGGGCGACGATTTCGCTTCAACCCTGTCTGGCCGGCTCTATGCCTACTCGAAAAAGAGCGACGTAAGCGCCCTGAAAAATTATTTATTTTAATAAAATAAAATTAAAAAAACGCTAGAAAACGTCCCTTTTGGACGACATTGGCGAGCCTGCAGCCGCCAGTGGCAACTCGACCGCCGCTGCGATCACAGCAGCCTCGCGCCGCTCGTCCATCTCCAACATGACGACATCGCGAAACACTGTCGGCGCGGGCGGCAGTGACAACATCATGCTGTATCCAGACTTTGTCGCGAGCGCCGACGCAAAGATGAGCGTCCAGCGCAGCTGCTTTATGATTGTCGACGTCACCGTCAACCAGCTCGGCTTTACGCTCTACAATGTCAACAAGTCGCACATGGATCTGCTGGCGGCGGGCCTGACCAAGCTGGTATCCAACCATCCGAAAATAATTTCTCTACTTACATGCCCTCCTTTCAATTAGCTGACGTACGTGAGCACGCGAGTCTACTTTATCGAGTCCATCTTTCTGCAAAAGATGGGGCTGTTCCTGCACATCCCCAACGAGCCGGCGCCCACGGCGATCTCGTTCAAGGCCCGAGCCAGCAGTGTCGCTGTGTCCTCGCCCGCTCCTGGGGGGTCGGGCGGCTCCCTTGTCGGCGGCAACAGCATCGCCAACATGACGGCGGCGGCAGCGGCGGTCTCCTCGCCTCAGTCGAGCCAGGCGACGTCGCCCTCGACAACAGCGGCAACAGCAGCGGCAACAGCAGCAACCGCCCGTTTGCGCCCCGACAACTTTGAGACCTATATTGTCAACCCGTTCCCGGCACGACCTCAGCCACGCTCCTTTTCCTCTTCCTCAGGTGCCGCGACCGTGAGCTCTTCTGCTGCGTCGATCATAACAATCGATCGAGGCGGCGAAGGTTCAGGGGCCGCGACTCCCAAGCGTGTCCCGGAGGCCCTGGGACGCGAAAACTCGGAGGCAAGGGTGGCCCTTATGGCTCCCCGCAACGCGTCCGATATGCAGCCTCGTCGCCAGCTCAAGATGCCGCCGTCGGTTGCCGCGTCTGCCTCGGCGGCCATCCCGACGACACCGCCTGCTGTGGCACTGCAAGAGCGTGACCGCAACAAGGCGATTGCCGATCGCGAGCTCAAGCAAAAGCGAAGGAAGCGTGTTGCCGACCTGAAAGTGGTACGTATTAACTTTTTTTTTTTTTTTAGGGTAAAGAATAAATACGCTATTTTATAGACGTTTCGGGAAGGGTATCCTCGGGTCCCGCTGCATTTGGTGTCCTATGCGGGCATCCCCGATCTGGCCACCAAGCACGGCCTGCAGATGCGCGAGGTGCGCATCCAGGAGAGCGAGTCAGCCCGTGACGAGGAGGTGTACCAGACGGTGTACAACCGCTGGTCCGCGCGCGACAAGGACAAGATCACCGCCAACGACCTCACCGTTCTGCTCCGCTGCGGCCGTCTCATCCACAGCGCACGCAGCGCCATCCTCTTCTCCAAGCTGCGCGATCTCGTCTTTGTCAAGAGCGGCAACTCGTACATGTGCACGCTTCCCTCGAGCATGATGCGGTCCAACTCGTGTGAAGACGTCCCTCCGCTGCAACAGCAGCAGCAGCAACTGGCCAGTGTCTCACCCACCCCTCTCAAGCTGGACGTGCTGCGTGCGGCGATGGCCGATTCCAACGCGACGCGAACTGGGTAAGCAACAAGTCTTCATGATATTTCTGACCTGTTTCTCAGAACGTCCGCCTCGACGCCCGCAGCTGTGACCCCGCTCGCCACGACCCCCGCCGCGACACCGTCTCTTTCCGCTAGCCCCGGTCCCTCGTCGTCCTCTCAGTTACAAGTGGCCAGCACGCTCAAGGACGAGCTCGTGCGCAGCTGGTTCGAGGACATGCTCTCGACGTTCCAGCAAGAGTACATTGCGTACCTCAAGCAGTCCATCGACCTGGTGGAGATGCTCTCGGTCGTGCTCACGGGCGAGAACCCCTCGCCGTTTGTGGTGGCGGAGAACATGACGATCGCAACGCCGTCGACGTACCTCGTCAAGGGCTACAAGGCGGGTGTTCTCCTGATCGAGATGACCCTCGAGGGCATGTTTGTGAGCATGGACATGTACACGCTGCACCCCCGTTTGTCCAGCCAGTCGTCCTTTACGTCGTCCTCCTCCGCTGCCTCCGCCTCCACGGCATCGTCGTCGTCGGCATCGTCAGCGGCCACAGCAGAGTTTAGCCGGCAAGACATCAAGTCGTTCAACGAACAGAGTACAAAGATCAAGAACCTGATGCACGTCAAGTCGTTCACCTACGACTTCCATCTGCGCCATTTGTACAAGGTCTTTTCGCAGCTCGCGATCGCGTCCTCCTCCTCCTCTTCCCCCTCGTCCCCCTCCCCTTTAGCCTCTGCCACGGCCTCGCTCGACTACCTCGACATCCTCAAGGCCTTTGTGCGCTACAACGAGAACCCCGCCCGCTACGCCCGCAATCGCATTGCCCAGGGCCAGGCCACGTTTGACGACAGCGGCGCCATCACCCCGGCAATGCTCATGACGTATGTCACACAGAACAGCGGGCAGTACGGCTTCACAGCGCTCAAGTTCCGCGGCGTGACCACGGGCCTGTTCATGACGTCGAAAACACCCGACTTTGTTCTGCCCAGCGCCAACAAGAGCACGGTCACCGCTGCCTCTCCGCCCAGAATGCTCAGCCCCGTGGGATCGGTCGATTCCTCGCTGACAGACAGGGCAGCGTCATCGCCTGCAACACCTGTGCCCGCAGAGGACGATGGTAACTTGCATCCATCTTTGATCATCTACTAATTATTCGTCTGAAAAATATAGGATTCCGTTACCTGCTTGTTCTGTACGCCGAGGAGGACCAACCGACCACGACCGGATCGCTGCACCTGTCCTACTTTGTGTGCCTCGTCAGCACGACCAACACGCACCCGCTACTCAAATCGGCCAGCCGACTCGGGCTCAACACTGTCGCGCACCAGCGGGCCGTCCTCACGGGCAGTGTCGCGTCGATCAGCAAGGGCGCAGAGGTGTCGATCGTGGAGGTCTCGGCCAACGCCCAGACGTGCATCAAGCAGCTGCTCAACGACGCGAGGATGCACTTTGAGCGTGACCAGCAGTGGAATAGGCTCGTCACCGGCAAGCCAGGACCCAGCCGCGCGGGCCTCGCCCTCGACGAGTACGTCGGCCTCAAGTCTATCTGCCGCATCCGCTCGTTTGAGCAGATCGACCCTTCTCTGGGTCCCTTCCTTTCCGCGGTAAAAAAAAAAGAACATTTTTATTTTATGGGCGCCATTCTTAAATAGGTTTTTTTTTTTTTTGCTCTCGTAGATCCGGCCTGCGCACGAGGCATTTGAGCGCCTGCTCAAACGCTTCCCTGTATCGCGCGAGTTCCGTGAGTCTGCTCAGAAGACCATTGTCGGTACACATAAAAAAAAGAGAATTTCTTTGTTAAAAATGTTTTTTGGGGGGGTTCAGTGTTTTTCAACCCCAAGAGCCCCGATCTGCTCATTGAGGCGACGCTGTTCATGCCCCCTCCCGCAACACCGGCTTCGTCTTCAGCTTCCGCAAGCGCCCAGCCCAGCAGCCGGATTCCCTCGGGTGGCGTCCTCCAGCTCGCCGCCATCCGTCGCGAGCGCACCTCTCGCGCCGACCACAAAAACCAGCAGAGACAGCTCGAGCACGATCACGTAAGCGCCGTCGTCAACGTGCTCGTCCACTTTATGTGGACCAAGATGCTCCATTAGAGTTTGTATTAACAGCAGAAGTAAAACTGTAAACAGGACATTCTTTGTTGACTATGCGGCATCTGATTGGTCCGCCATATGCATATGATATTGTCTATTTTGCTTTTTGCTCTTGACCGTTTGTTCTCAGACCACTTTTTTACTGTCGCTCAGGCTCAGATCGTCCGAGGTCGCCGACGGCGAGGTCCCTCGGATGCGCCAGGCTGTGATTGGCAGCGTGACGAGCCATTTGATCGTGTAGCGGACGTAGACAAAGACCAGGATGGCGATGGCGAGGCTGACAATGCTCACGGGGTAAAATCTAATTTACAATTATTATTCGTATGTATTTTTTTTTATGTTTGCAGGTCTGGTTTACCCGTCACGTAGGGTCTCACACGAGCCCCCGGCCTTGACGCAGCTCTCGCGCTCGTGGTGGTGGACGCATGACGTGTCCCAGATCGGGTTGAGGGGATCGCTCTCGGCGGGCGAGGGGACACAGACGGCCTGGGTCGCAAAGTCCACTGCCTTCATCACGAAATACTGTGGCCAGGTGCCGCCGAGGTTGCTAAACGTGTTGAGCAGGGTCATGTACGTGCCTCCGATGACGGGGTCGCTGATGACGGAAAAGTAGGCCGACATGCACACAAACATGATTGTCTGTGTGCACGACGACACGAGGGCAGACGAAATTACGAGCAAATGGTACCAATTGGGCACGATCTCAGAGCCTGGGTTGGGGTAGATGGCCACGACCCATGTGCCGATCAGGGCAAAGACAATGCGCGCCGCAAAGCCGTACAGCCACGGCGCTAGGGCGCTGGACCCGTGGGCGAAACGGGCCGCGTGGTAGCCGATGAAGAGCTGAAAGGGGAAGTCGATCAGGACCGTCAGCGCCACGTTCTCCTTCTTGTAGCCCTTGTCCATCAGCTTGAGCGCAGACACGTTGTCAAAGCACGCAAAGCCAATCTTGCACAGGAGCAGGATGCTCACGAGTTTGATCATGTCTAATTTGGACAATAAGTACTTTTTTTTTTTTGCTTTCATATGGATGGGTACTCGGCAAGCGGACAACCTCCCACACGTGACGGTACACGTCCCACAGCGACGCCTCGTGGGCGTCGTCGGCAAGCGGCTGCTCCTTCTTGAGCAAGGCGATGGCCAGGGTCACGACGAGGTAGACTTGTCCCCAAAAGACGATGAATGCGCCCAACTGTTATGTTAAATATTAATTTTATTATTATGAATGTGCAAAAAAAAAAAAAAAAATAGTACCTGGAAGAGGCCGAGGGGTGCTTCGTCCAGGCCCAGTGGGATTCGAATGTAATTATTGCTGCAGTCGTATTAATAAAAAAATATATTGTTTGTTCGTTGTATTTATTACGAATACGATGAACGATTATTCAAAAGAAAGCTTCAAGATAGTTTACCTGAAATCGGGCGAGTTGAAGGCGAGGAAGACCGTGAACGAGACAAAATATCCAATATTGAGCCCAATTGTCTGGCACGTCGCGGCATAGCCCCTGTGCGGCGCCGCCAGCATCTCCAGGGCCCACCCGTCGACGGCAATGTCCTGCGTTGCGGTCAGGATGACAATCAGGACAAAGATGGCTGTGATCGCTGGCACGTTGACCTCGTCCTGGGCCATCCACTCGTCAATGTGCCAGCCCACAAACATGAGCAGGAACCCGCTCATGGTCTGGATGGGCACGATCCACGATTTCCTCCTGCCAAACGCCTTCCAGTACACCGAGTCCACAAAGGGCGACCACAGCAGCTTGAGGCTGTACGGGTACCCCGCCAGCGAGAACAGGCCCATCTCGGCGTAGTCCAGCTGGGCCACCTCCTTGAGCAGGATCGGGATCGAACCAGTGGCTAGGCCCAGCGGGACGCCCTGGATAACGTCTGCCAAAAAGAAACACAGAACCACGTTAAGCACACCGTGAGAGCGGCGATCAGCGATCACCAGCCCACGTTACACAAGAGAACAAGCAGCGTTGCGTTCGCCAGGTCGTGGCTCGTGAACTTGGCCCTGGCATGGTTGGCTTCGACGTCACGATCCCCGTCGTGCTTCTTGCTGCTCGTCGTGCTGCTGCTGCTGCTGCTGCTGCTGCTGGCGTCGCTGCTACCGCTGCTGCTGCTGCTGCTGCTCATCAAGGAGGGCTGACGTGGCAAAAACTGCACGTGGCTTCTGGGGGCGGCACTTGGGAAATGTGGTGTGCATGTGTCACCTTTCTTTCTCTACTTTCCTTGCAAGTTTGTCGTGCAAACTACTGTACGCCCTCCTTCTGTACGCCCCCCCTGGATGCTTGCCAATCACGCGGCTCTCTGTCTCAACTTTACAAAATCTTCACAATAACTTTTCCGGTCGCGTGGCCGTCTTCCAGGTACTTGAGGGCGGCGGCTGTCTGTTCCAGCGGGAATTCCTTGTCGATGACGGGCTTGAGCTTGCCCGCCTCGACCAGCTGGGTGAGCGTCGCCAGATCCGCGCCACTGGGGTCCATGAAGATGTACTTGAACGTGGCGCCGACTGCCGCGGCCTGTCGTTGATACATCCACGTCTAGAGTATTTGGGCAATCGGCGGCGTAAGTAAAAAAAGACGCGCAATGGGGTAGGTACCTTGAAATCAAGGAAGCATCGCACAAAAAAGCCCAGTGTGGCATTGAACTTGCGAGCAGCCTCGTCCGAGTCCGGCAAGAGCGCGATCGAATGCACCTTTGCGTCCTTGTTCACCTTGAGGATCTTGAGCTCGTTCTCGAGGTCGCCCGTGGTGTCCAGCACGAAATCATAGTCGTGCTCGAGCTTGTCCCAGTAGCTTTCCTTCTTGTAGTCAACGACAATGTCCGCGCCCAGGGACTGCACAAAGGCGACCTTGTTGGTGCTGGCCGTGGACGCAACAGTGCCAGCCTCAAAGTAGGCCCTAGTACAGGTGAGCAAAATAAATAAACATGCGAGTAACACGTACTTTGCTATCTGGATCGCCATGTGTCCAACGCCACCTGCGCCCGCCGGGATAAAGACCTTGGCGCCCTTGCTCAGGCCCGCGCGCTTAAAGGCCTGCAACGCCGTCAGCGCCGC
>Ga0302233_10002767_pt1 | contig 10743 bp, 5 predicted proteins | sample II_Palsa_N3_1_FD_193516 | JGI IMG/M metagenome (GOLD analysis project Ga0302233, IMG submission 193516) | Peat permafrost microbial communities from Stordalen Mire near Abisko, Sweden - II_Palsa_N3_1 | ecosystem: Environmental > Terrestrial > Soil > Palsa > Peat permafrost | place: Sweden...
CACGTGGCATGGCGATTCTGCTGATTACGCATGACTTGAATCTGGTGCGTCGTTTCGCGCAACGCGTCGCGGTGATGGAAAAAGGCATACTGGTTGAGTCGGCGCCGACCGAGCAATTGTTCACCTCACCGCAACATCCCTATACCAAGCGTTTGCTCGATAGCGAACCGCAACGTCATGTGGACCCGGTGGCGCACGATGCGAAACCGGTACTTCAGGTCAAGGACCTGGCGGTCGATTATCATAAGCCGGCGGTGGGTTGGCGGCAGATGTTCAAGAAGAACGTATTCCGCGCACTGCACGATATCAATTTCGAATTGCGCCGCGGCGAAACGCTGGGCGTGGTGGGTGAATCGGGCTCCGGCAAATCGACCTTGGCATCCGCTGTACTGGGCTTGCAGCACGCGACCGAAGGCCAGATTCATATCGATGGCCGTGCCTTGGCAAGCATGCGCAGCTCGAAAGAGAAGCGCGCGCTGTACTCGCAAATGCAGGTTGTGTTCCAGGACCCGTACGGTTCGTTGTCGCCGCGGATGACGATCGAACAGGTGATCGGCGAAGGGCTGATGATGCATTGCCCTGAGCTGGATGCCAATGCCCGGCGTGCCCGGATTGTCGAACTGCTGCATGAAGTGGGCTTGCCGGGCAACGTGCTGCAGCGCTATCCGCACGAATTTTCCGGTGGCCAGCGGCAACGGATTGCGATTGCGCGCGCTTTGGCGGTCGAACCTGAAATGCTGGTGCTGGATGAGCCGACCAGTGCGCTGGACGTATCGATTCAACAGCAGGTATTGCGCTTGCTGACCAAACTGCAGAAAAAATATAACCTCAGCTATTTATTTATTACGCATGACCTGGCCGTGATGCGTGCCATGGCGCATCGCGTGATGGTGATGAAAGATGGACGCATTATCGAAAGTGGCACGACCGAAGACATTATGTCGACGCCGTCCCATCCGTATACGCGTGCTCTGCTAGAGGCCTCTATGTTGTCCTAAGCGTCGGGAAACCCGGACCTTCATGTTGGATAAATTAAAGCGTATTGCAGCAAGTTTTTCCACCGACGCGCATTTCTGGTCGATTCGTCTGGTAGACGAATCGATTCAGAACCACGAAGTGCGCAACGATATCGTGCAGCCCTTACACACCAGCCGCGATCATGGTGCAATGGTGATTGCGCACAGCGATGGTGGCGCCGGTTATGCAGCGACTTCCGACTTGTCGGCCGCGGGTCTCCAGGCAGCACTGGATATGGCCACGGCGCGCGCGCGCGCGAGTGCCGCCTATTCCCTTATCGATTTTGCGAAAGTGCCCGTGGTGCCTGGGCACGGCGAGTACACGTCGCCATCCTGGTCGATCGATCTGCCCGGGCGGGGCGCATGGTTGGAGTTGTTGGCGCAGGAATGTGCCGGCGCGGCGCTCGGCGAGCGCATCATCGAACGTGCCGCCTCGGTTCAAATTACCCATTCCAGTCATAGCTATCTGAGCAGCGACGGGGCTCAGATCGAGCAGCATTTTCGCTTTGTGATGCCGAATATGGCTGTTACCGCGCATGCCGACGGCGACACTCAGGTGCGTACGCTAGCCGGTTCAAACGCCATGCAGCAAGGCGGGATCGAGATTCTGAAGTATTTCGGTTTTGCGGATTCGGGGCGTCGGCTGGCCGAAGAAGCCTTGCAACTGCTGGCTGCACCGAATTGCCCGGCCGGGATACGCGATCTATTGCTGATGCCCGATCAGATGATGCTGCAAATTCACGAATCCATTGGTCATCCTTTGGAGCTGGATCGTATCCTCGGCGACGAGCGCAATTTTGCAGGTTGGAGCTTTGTGACACCTGAGATGTTCGGCACTTATCGTTACGGCTCCGAGTTGTTGAATGTGACCTTCGACCCGAGCGCCGAAGGCGAGGCCGCGAGCTATGCATTTGACGACGACGGCACGCGCGCGGAAAAACAATATTTGATACGCAACGGTATGCTGGAGCGCCCATTGGGCGGCGCCTTGTCGCAAGCGCGTGCAGGCATGCAAGGTGTGGCAAATTCCCGGGCCAGCAGCTGGAACCGTGCCCCGATCGACCGGATGGCGAATCTGAATATCGAGCCCGGCACAAGTTCGCTGGAGCAGATGATCGGCGGCATCGAGCGCGGGATTTTGATGCGTTCGAATGTCTCGTGGTCGATCGACGACCGGCGTAATAAATTTCAGTTCGGCTGCGAGTTCGGACAACTGATTGAAAACGGCCAACTCACCCAGGTCGTGAAAAATCCCAATTACCGGGGCGTTTCCGCCAGCTTCTGGCGCAGCCTCGCCGCGGTCGGCGACGCCAGTACCTTCGGCACCTACGGCACGCCGTTTTGCGGCAAGGGCGAACCCATGCAGGTGGTGCGCGTAGGTCACGCATCGCCGGCCTGCGTATTTAAGGACGTCGAAGTTTTCGGGGGCGGCGTATGAATCGCACCAACATAGAGTGGGACCGCCATTTCGCGGCGCTGGCCGATGAGATTATTCGCTTACGCGAGCCAGGCGAGGAAACCTTGTGTTCCTTGTCTGCCGAGCAATCGGACTTTATTCGTTTTAATGCCGCCAAAGTCAGGCAAATCGGTGTGGTCCAGCAAGGGCGTTTGACGCTGCGCTTGATCTCGGGCGAGCGCCATGCCTATTCGACGCTGACCTTGTCGGGTTCCTCGGAACAGGATTTGGCGGAGGCGACGCAAACCCTTCGGACTTTGCGCGCCAGCTTGCGCGATACCGGCGATGATCCGCATTTGTTGTTTGATCGAAGCAGTTGGCAGCGCACCACGTTTCGCACCGGCCGACTGCCGCAGGTCGAGGCTTTGGTGCGTACCGTGGCGGAATGCGCGGCCGGGCTCGATTTCGTCGGCTTTTACGCGGGTGGCTCGGTGCTCGAAGGCTTTGCTTCATCCACCGGCAGCCGTGGCTGGTATCAGGTCAGTAATTTCAATTTCAGCTGGTCGCTGTATGACGCCAACGGTCGCGCCATCAAAACCGCATACGCGGGTGATGACTGGGACGACGCTGTGTTCGCGCAGAAGCTCGGCCAAGCGGCGCGGCGCCTCGAATACTTTTCCCAATCTCCGAAGGTATTGACGCCGGGCAGCTACCGCGCTTATTTTGCGCCCGACGCCATGAGGGAGCTGATTGGGATGATGGGGTACGAGGGTTTTTCGGCGCGAGAGCAGGCGACGGCGCGCAGTCCTTTGTATAAATTGAATTCGGGCGCCTTGCACCTCGACCCGCGCATTTCGGTGGCGGAAGATCTGGACCTCGGCTTGACGCCGGCGTTCAATGAAGATGGTTATCTGCGCGAGAGCGTTTCGCTGGTAACACTCGGGCGCGGCACCGGGCAATTGACGAGTGCCCGCAGTGCCCGTGAATTCGGCTTGCAACCCAATGGCGCCAACGCCCGTGAAATGGCGACGTCGTTGGCGATGGCGGGCGGTGCATTACCCGAGGCCGATGTGTTGGCTGCATTGGGCACCGGCTTGTATGTCGGCAATCTCTGGTATTTGAATGTATCCGATCGCACGCAATGCAGACTCACCGGTATGACGCGTTTTGCGACCTTTTGGGTGGAGGATGGACAGATCAGTTCACCCGTCGATGCGATGCGCTTTGACGACAGCCTCTATCGCCTGCTAGGCTCTGAAATCGAGCATCTCACGGAAACGCCTGAGTTAATGCTCGAAGACTCGACCTGGGGGCAGCGCCGCACAGGTGGCATGCAATTGCCCGGTATGGTGGTGAGGTCATTTGAGCTGACCTTGTGACGATGTGCGAAGATCTGTCTTGGATTTGTAAGGCGTCACAAGTTTGACCAGTCGATATGCTATTCAAGTGACTCCGCGGGCGCGTGCCTATTATTCGCATCAGCACGAGCGCTAAGCTGTGCGTGCCCGGAAAAATAAATAGCGGCCGTCTTGGCATCCGCTTATGTGAGATCACAATGAATAGCACAACTTCAGGTTCCGGCCAGTTGCCGGAGGGCTTGGTTATACGAGCCGCTCAGCCCAGCGATCTGCAAGACCTTGCCCATTTGTCGAATTTGCCGAGTGTGCGACACGGCACACTGCGCTTACCTTTTCAATCGGATAAAGCCGTCGCGGATCGACTCGCGAAAGTTATCGTGGGCGCCTCGATTGTCGCGGTGGTCGATGCGCGGATTGTGGGACATGCCGAGTTGGCTCGCCATGCAGGGCGCCGTTCGCATGCCGGCAGCGTTGCGGTTTCCGTGCACGACGCATGGCAAGGGCGCGGCATCGGCCGTTTATTGATGAGCGCCTTGCTCGATACCGCTGATAGCTGGCTGGGTCTGCGCCGGCTTGAACTGGAAGTATTCGCCGATAACGCCGCTGCGGTCGCGCTGTACCGCAAGCTCGGTTTTGTCGAGGAGGGGCGCTTACGTGCCTATGCAATCAGGGACGGCGTACTTGCCGACGTTTTCACCATGGCCCGTATCGTGGAGCCTCTGCCGCTTATGAGCGCGTAGTTATCAGGGTTGACCTGTGCCATCTTTTTTTATTGATCGTCCGGTTTTTGCCTGGATCATTGCCCTTGCGATCATCATCGCTGGCGTGCTGGCGATCCCGCAATTGCCGGTCTCGCAGTTTCCTCGCCTGGCCCCGCCCCGCGTGTATATCAACGCCTCGTATCCGGGTGCGTCAGCGGAAACCGTCGACAGCAGTGTCGCGAGCATTATCGAGGAAAGCCTCGATGGTTCCGATGGTCTGCAATACTACGAAACGACCAGCGATGCACAAGGCAATTTGCAAATCGAAGTGACGTTCTCCACCGATACCTCACCCGATCTTGCCGTGATCGACGTGCAGAATCGGATGAAGCAAATCGAAGCTCGTTTGCCACAAGTGGTTGTGCAGCAGGGTATTTCGGTGCAAAAAGCGTCCGGCACGTTTTTGATGGTGGTCAGCTTGACCTCGGTTGACGGACGGCGCGATCCCGCCGAACTGAGCGATTTCCTGTCGCGCTATCTGGTGCGCGATATCAAGCGTATCAAGGGCGTCGGCTCGGTCGAGCAATGGGATGCCGGACCTGCAATGCGGGTCTGGGTCGATCCGATGAAACTGCGTGAGTTCAACCTGACGCAAATGGATGTCACTAACGCCATCACCGCCCAGAATGCCACGGTTGCGGCCGGCGCAATTGGCGATGCGCCTTATGTGGCGGGTCAAAAGATGACGGCCACCGTGATCGTCAAGGGGCAGCTGATTTCATCCGATGAATTCGGCATGATCGTGCTGAAGAGTCAGCTTGACGGTTCGGTGGTGCGTTTGCGCGATGTGGCGCGGATCGAACTCGGCCGTGACGATTACTCCTCGAATTCACGCCTCGACGGCAAGGACTCGGCCTCCCTTGGGGTCAAGCTGGCGCCGCGCGGCAATGCGCTCGAAACCGCACGTGCCATCCATGCGCGCATTGCCGAATTGCAGGCGACTCTACCGCCGGGCGTGAAGTGTTCGGTGCCCTTCGATACATCTACGTATGTGCATTTGTCGATCGCGGAAGTACTCAAAACCCTGATCGAAGCCATCGTGCTGGTGTTCTTCGTGATGTGGTTGTTCCTGCAGGATTTGCGTTATACGCTGATCCCTACAGTGGTGATTCCAGTGGCCCTGATGGGCGCGTTTCTCACCATGTACGCGCTGGGCTTCTCGATCAATACCTTTACCCTGTTTGGTCTGGTGCTGGCGATCGGGATTCTGGTCGACGATGCGATTGTGGTGGTCGAAAACGTCGATCGGGTCATGCATGAAGAAGGCTTGTCGCCGCGCGATGCGACGCGCAAGGCGATGTCGCAAATTTCCGGCGCGATTGTCGGCGTTACGGTAGTCCTGACTTCCGTGTTTGTGCCCATGGCTTTTTTCCCGGGCGGAGTCGGCGGTATCTACCGACAGTTTGCGATTGCGATGATTGCCTCGATGTTGTTTTCCGCTTTTATGGCACTCTCGCTGACACCGGCGCTTTGTGCGAATTTGTTGCGGGTACCCAGTGCCGACGAGGTAATGAAACGTCGAGCCAGTCTGTCCGGCCGTTTTTTGGCAGGCTTTGAGAGGCTCTCCGGCGGTTATCGTAGCGTGATTTCAAAATCGCTGCGGCGTAGCGGCAGGATGTTCCTGATCTATGTCGGTTTGTTGGTGATTTGTGGTGGCCTGTATGCGGTGTTGCCCGGCGGCTTTCTACCGATGGAAGACCAAGGCGAGCTGCAGGTTTCGCTGCAATTGCCGGCGGGGGCGACCCAGGAGAGGACGCTCGCGGTTCTGCAGCGGGTTGAACAAACGCTGCATATGCAAAAGGCCGTCGATAAAGTTATCTCGGTGGTCGGCTGGAGCTTTTCGGGCAGCGGCCCAAGTTCCGGAATGGCTTTTATCGAGCTGAAACCTTGGGAGCATCGTAGCGAGGATGCGGCGAGCGTGCGCGATACCTTGAACGAGTCATTTTCCAAAATACTCGATGGCGAGGTATTTGCCGTGCTGCCGCCGTCGGTACCTGGCTTTGGCGACTCCTCGGGCTTTGTGATGCGCCTGGAAGATCGCGGCGGTATCGGTTTGACGGCGCTAAACGCTGCGCGGGAACGCTTGTTGGCACTCGCTAAAGCCAGCCCGGTGCTGAAGGACGTGCATTCCGAGTCGATGCCTGATGCACCGCGTCTGGTACTCGATATCGACCGTGCCAAGGCTTATGCGATGGGCTTGTCGTTCGATAATATCGACGCCACTTTATCGACCGCGCTCGGCACCAACTACGTCAACGATTTTCCCAATGGCGGACGCATGCAACGCGTGCTGGTCGAAGCCGATGCCGCATCGCGCATGCAACCGAACGATATGCTGCAACTCACGGTACGCAATGCGACGGGTGCGATGGTGCCGCTGTCATCGTTCGCTTCCTTGAGCTGGGGCACGGGTCCGGTCGCGCTGATGCGCTATAACGGTTTCCCCTCGCTCGATATCAGCGGCCATGAGTCGAAAGGGTATAGCTCGGGAGCCGCGATTGCCGAGATGGAACGGCTGGTGGGTCAGCTCCCGGTTGGGATCGGTTTCGAGTGGACCGGCCAAGCATTCGAAGAAGGCCGCGCGGCACGGCAAACGCCGATGTTGGTCGGCTTATCGTTACTGGCTGTGTTTATGGCGCTGGCTGCTTTGTACGAGAGCTGGACCATCCCCTTGTCGGTGCTGCTGGTTGTGCCTTTGGGCATCTTGGGCGCGGTCGGTGCGGTACTGCTGCGCGGTATGCCGAACGATATTTATTTCAAGGTCGGGATGATTACGGTTGTCGGCCTGTCCGGTAAAAATGCAATTCTGATCACGCAATTTGCCCGTGAGTTATATGCACGCGGCATGCCGCTGAGTCAGGCGGTGGCCGAGGCTGCGGCAACGCGTTTCAGGCCCATTGTGATGACCTCCGCGGCCTTTATGCTGGGTGTGATGCCCTTGGTGCTCTCGACGGGCGCGGGTGCAGAAAGCCGTCACTCGATCGGCACTGGTGTACTGGGTGGCATCCTGACTGCGACGGTATTCGGCATGTTGTTCGCACCCATGTTGTTCAAGGTAGTGGTGCTGGCGACCGGAAAGCGTTCACGCGTAGAGAAGCCGGAATTACATACTGTGGCGCTGCCGTCTGAAGATGAGCCCGAAGCGGGCCGAAGGACCGGTAAGTAAAGTCTCGACGGGAGAGGCTAGGCCTGCGCTGCAGGTTCCGCCAAATGAACCCGGTTGCGGCCCGCATGCTTGGCTTCATAGAGTGTGGTGTCGGCGCGGGCCAGCAGATCGTCGATAGTCGCATCGCGAGCCTCGAGGCTCGCGACCGAAAAGCTGGCTGTCATGGCGATCACGGCACGCTTGGTGTGCAATGGGGTCGATGCCAGCGAGGTGCATAAGCGCCGCGCAATTTCAGCGGCATGCGGCAAGTCGATCTCAGGCAGCAGGAGTGCGAATTCCTCGCCACCGATACGCGCGACCCTCTCCGCCACCTGGCTATGTCGATTCGTGATCTTGACCACAGCTTGCAAGACTTCATCGCCGACTGCGTGACCCCAGGTGTCGTTGATATCTTTGAAATGGTCGAGATCGAAGAGAATGACGCTGAGGTTCATGCCGTGCCGGCGCGTTCTGGAAATTTCCCCAGCTGCATGTTCATAGAACCCGCCGCGGTTGGTGGCGCCCGTCAGTGCATCGTGCGTTGCGAGTTGTTGCAAGGTGCCCATGGCGGCCACCAGCTTGTCCTGTGTCTGGTGCAGTTCAGCCACCACCGTGGCATTCGCCAGGGCGACGGCGCCATAAGCGCAGAGTGTGCGCAATATCAGTAGTTCGCGCTGTCCATAGGAATGGGGAATGGGCGATTGCACCGATAGCACACCGAATAATTTATCATTTGCGATCAGCGGCAAGTAAGCCATGCTGGCGGAGGGTACGGTACCTGGAAAGGGCCGCGCTTGTCCGGCTGGGGACGGCTGATCTTGATGGATTTCAACCCGTTCACGTGCGCAACGCGCAATTTTGGAGAGCGGGTCGTCCAGGGCTATCGTCATCGGCGCCAGCGGCACTCCGCCGCTGATGCCAAAGCGCATTTCCAGGCCGGGCGGTGTTTCGATCATCTGGAAAATCGACAGATGAGTTGCATCCATCAAGCGCCCCAAATGCCGATTTAATGCATCGAAGACTGATTGCGGATCGAGCTTCGCGGTGATTTCCTTACCGATTTCCCCCAGCAGTTCCAGGGTTTCCAAAATCTGCTGCAAGGTATGCGCCATTGCTTCCAAGTGCTCGGTGCGAGCGCTGGCGCGCTCGCTGTCGTAGCGTACTTGTAGGGCCGTCACCCGGTCGGTAGCTTCTTTGTTATAAGTCTGCTTGCGCGCCTGAGTGGCGCGTTGTTCCGTTTCGTAGGCTTTTTTATAATCGTTGGCATTGGCGTAATCCAGCGCCAGTTCCGAGTAGAGCTCGGCATCCACCATAAACCCTTCGATCGATTGCGCCATAGTCAGCGCCTGCTCAAGATATTCGATTGGGGAGCCGGGAATGCGCAGCTGGGTTCGCGCGTCCGAGGTACAACGTCGATGGATATTGGCCAGTGTGCGCAGCGCGATAATCTGGCGTTCGCGACTGCCCAGCGACTGGCTCATATCAAAGCCGACGCGGGCATAATTCAGGGCTTCTTCGACGCGATCCAGATGAGCCAGCGCGCGTGCCTGTCCGATGGCGGCGTGGATTCGCATATCCTGATCGTCGATTTGATCGGCCAGATCCTGCACCAAGCGGAACGAACGCAAGGCTTCCTCGGACTCGCCGGTCTCCTGGGCCAATTCGCCCCAATAGAGCAGCGACACCCCGGCACGTCGCGATGGGTGGAAGGGTTGCAGCACCTCGATAGATTCTTTAAGGATTACGCGGGCGGCATCCCAGCGCTGCATCTTCACAAATGGCATCGCATATTGTTGCAAGGCTTGGCCCAATACAATCGGCCAAGCTTTATCGCGGGCCATGCCCAGTGCGCGCTCAAGCCATTCCGACGCAGCTGCCGGATCGCCGAGATCCGCGACACCAATGCCGATGCCGATCAGGCTGGTGATCGCCATGCGGCTTTGACCTGTCACGAGCGCCGCTTGATAAGCGTTGTGTGAGTCGCGGATCGCTTGCGCAAAATCGGCGCGGCTGAAGGCAAAAGAACTTCTGGCTTCCAGCGCCAGAGCTGCTACGCCCGGATCATCGCTTTCGCATTGCCGGTCTAGCCAGGGTTGCCAAGTGGTGCGGGTGCCCGAAGGGTTATTGTAGCTATCGTTATGGGCCAGACGCGCCTGTGCAATCCGTTCGCGGACGGTATCTGCGCTGGCGGCGTAAATCGCGCGGGCGCGTTCCAGCTCGGCGGCGCGACTGGCTATCTCACTGCGGTCCCAGGCCACGGCGGCAAAAACCATGTGCGCATCGCCCACGCCCGTTTGGCAGCCCAGTGCCTCGAACAGGTATCGGGCTTCTTCGGCCAAGGTCCGGGCTTTTTCCAGCTTGCCATCGAGCACGCTAAGTTCGGCGAGGGTGTTGAGTGCTAGAGCGCGTGCCAGCTTCGCCGCTTGAACATTATCGTGATGAAGAGAGCGTGTGAGGATGTCATTGCTCAAGGACTGCGCCTGTTTGGCATCGCGTTCGCGGTTTGCCCAGCTAAAACAAGCGCTTTCCCAGAGGCTCTCAAGAGGTGAGGCAGCCTGCTCGATCCGCGGCTGTAGTGCCGGTAAGTCGCTATCCGGCACGAAATACGGAGGAAGAGTCTTCATCGAGAAGCCGCGTTCAGATTCCAGCAGTTAAGCGGAGCGCACCGCTGTAGAAGCCGGTAAGACATGAGTGCCGGCATACCGAGCGCCTATGTTTTCGTGTTGCACCCGCGTGTGTCAGGTTCATCGCATCGCGCGGGACGAGAGCCTGCTTAATTTTATGTAATACCGAATAATATTAGGCCCAAATAAAACTGGCTCTAGCAGAATATTTCTTTGTGTTGCAGGCTGGGGCTGCGGGCGTAGCCGAGGGTGGGCGCGCGGGCGGTTTTTCCGGCGTGCAGGCATGTTGATTGCCGGGGCGGATTGATCCCGCTATGCGGCGGGGAATGACCGTGCGGTTGCTGCAGTAGCTTGCACGAAGCAGGACGAGGTCATCCTGCTTCGTACTTCAGGCGCGTGTCATGCGTGCCGCAACGACTGCAGCGTGGCCTGGGTCGCCGGGT
>Ga0302233_10002769_pt1 | contig 10739 bp, 19 predicted proteins | sample II_Palsa_N3_1_FD_193516 | JGI IMG/M metagenome (GOLD analysis project Ga0302233, IMG submission 193516) | Peat permafrost microbial communities from Stordalen Mire near Abisko, Sweden - II_Palsa_N3_1 | ecosystem: Environmental > Terrestrial > Soil > Palsa > Peat permafrost | place: Sweden...
AGCACGAGAGGGGCTTCGATGATTCCAGGCTTCTTCACTTCGTTGGGAATGATGCAACGAACAAAGTGGGGGCTCGTGTTCTTGAGTGTGGTGAGCAGAGCTCCAAGTTGTTGCTGCAAAGAATATAGAACACTCTTTTAGAAAACTCGAGAGCATTTGGTTTTAAAGTACGCGATGGCGGAGACCGACGGTGATAAACTGCGATGCACGTTGGCGACCGCGTGTTCCGGCCTCCTCCGCCTGCTGCTGCTCCAGAACGTCGGCGAAAAGCTTGTTTACGAGCTCGTTGGCTGAGTTGGCAAGCAAGAGGGCCACGTTGTCGTTGATCGGGTCTTTGTTCTTGTCCAGCCAGTTGTTGGTATCGTAATCGACCTAAGTGAAGAAGAAAAAAAATTTTTTGTTGTTGTTGTTGTTCAGCTCCAAAGGAAAATAAACAATAGGTTTTTCACCTTGCCGGCGTAGTGCTCAATCGTGAACATCATTGGGTTGAGACGGAGCTTTCCGTACTTTTCAGACTTGCCATCGTGCTGGGCGTGCAGCTTTTCAACAAAGGACTTGTCTGACGCTCCGGGGAACAGGCACTCCTCGTCGAGAATGGACATAATACCGAGGGGCTTTTCAATCAGATCGATCGTGGGCTGCAGATCGAGGCCAAAGTCGACAAACTTCCAGTCAATGCTCTGTGCGGACGGTGACAAGATAAGCAAAAAGAACGAGATTTTTATTTTCTTTAGCGATTACCTCCTTGACGTACTCCTCTTGCTCGAGGACAAACATGTGGTGGTTGAAAAACTGCTGAAGCTTCTCGTTGGTCAAGTTGATGCAGAGTTGCTCAAAGCTGTTGAGGTCAAAGATCTCGAAACCAGCAATATCGAGACAGCCGATGAACGATGTCGAGCGACCGTGCGTCTCGAGGGTTGCGTTGACTTTGGAAACGATCCACTTGAACAAGCGCTCGTAGATGGACTTGGCGAGGGCCTCGCACGAGTATTCGGCCTAATCACAGGATTTTTAATAAATTTGAATGCTTGAAAGAAAAGAAAAAACCTTGGCAGCGTTGACAGACACATTGACCCACTCCTTTGCCGTCTTCACGCGCGGTTTGAGAAGCGCCTGAACAAGGTTGGGGCTCTTGATGCCGAGGACGTGGGCAATCTTATCGGCGACTACAACCAAAAAAAAAAAAAAGTGAGCAAAATAAATACAAAACGATGGCCATACATGAAACATCGGCAATTTGAGCCGAGTCGTCGCGCTTGTTCTGGGTGAAGACGAGGTTGCCAAAATAGAGGACACCAGAGACAACGCGCCAAACGTTGGCTATCTCCGCCTCAGTGAAACCGATCGTTTGCATGGCCGCCTAACAAGAAGATACCATTAGTATAAGCAAAAAAAAAAAAAGGGGGGGGAGGTAGGACATACCACAGTGTCCTTGAACTCGCTGGCATTGTCAACACCATCGATCGCCGAGGGGCCTTCCAGGTACTTGTAGAAGCGAGGAGCCTCCAACAAGAATTCCTCTGTATTTATTCAACGCAGATTAAAGTAGACTAGACGAAATAGGCGTACTCTTCATGTCTGCCGTTGCGCCGTCGAGAAGGTTGTAAAAGATGTGGAAGGAGCGCTCGTTCTGGGCATGACGAACCACACGCGACTTTTCAAGCAAATCTGTAAAAGGGGAGTTGAATGTATTTTAAAATTTTTGGCGCGACTGTATACAGTTGTCGATGTAGCTTCCGACAATCTTGCCGTCCGATCCAAACTCGATGCGGATAAACTTGCCGAAACGCGACGAGTTGTTGTTGCGAATGGTCTTGGCATTTCCAAACGCCTCCAGCAGTGGGTTAGTCTGGATGATCTTCTTCTCGAGAAGGCCTTGGGTGACCTCCTTGCCCGGCTCGCTGCTCGTGCCAGCAATCGATGCGAGGTACTGGATAACCTTCTTTGTGTTTTCCGTCTTACCGGCACCAGACTCGCCCCTGCATACGTTTTGTTTAGCACAGGCAAAGGGAAGGGGGGGAAATTACGTGATAAGAAGCGACTGGTTCTCGAGCTCTGGTTATTACGTGGTATTGAGGTCAGATCTTTCGGAATAACGGTAGCGTACTCTGGATCATGTCACGGTAGGCCTCATCGCACACAGCAAAGATGTGCGGGGGCAGGTCGCGGCGCTTCTTGCCCTTGTACATGCTCACGATCTCATCCGTGTAGATGGGCAGACGTTTCCACGGGTTGATGACGACCAGGAACAAGCCCGAGTAGGTCTTTTTGTTTGTTGTTGGGAGTAAGAAAAGCCAAAAGAAAGAACCAAAAGAAAGAAAAAACAGAAACGTACGTAGATCAGGTTGGACAGGTAGCGCTCACGCAAGTTGCTCAGCACGGCCGACTCGTTCAGCTGCGGCAGTGTGGCCATGTCCTCGCTTTTGTCGTACTTGGGTGGGTTCTGCGGCTCCACGTCGTCCTTGATGACCGTGCGCTCCTGTAAGGGGGGTGAGACGGTTATTGATTTCCTCGTCAGTTCGTTTATTCGCTCGCCCTCCACTGCACAGCGGCATAACCACGCACAGCACCCTTGTACACCACAGGAGCATGAGCATTACCTCGCCAGAGTTGAACTTGACGGTGACCTGGTCTCCTGCCTCCTTGACAATGTAGGCAGCGAGGCATCCCTCCTTGGCGTCGATGACCCAGACCCACTTCTTGCTGGCCCATTCCTGCTGCCGAATCTCGATCTGCTTTGCAGCCTCGGCGGAGCGCAGAGAGTCTGCCATTCCCTTGCGCCTATGTTTTTTGTTTAGCAAGCTCGTCGTGAGGAGGAGGAGGATCGAGGAAGGTGAGGGTGGGTCAGTCAGCCAGAGTCACAAAACCAACGGTGACGAGACTGCGACCAAGGGAGGAACCGCGGCATGAGCACCGCATATGAACACCGCAGAGTCTCGCCCCGGCAAGTCCCTTGCAGTGGGCAGCGTCAAGAGACCATTGAGATTGGGACTGAGGAAGGGAACAAAAATGTGTTTTTTTTATTTTTGTTTTTGACGCTCTTCACAGTCAACTGCATCAACTCGTGGAAAACGAAGAGAAGCACAAAAAAAGAGGACTGTGAAAAAAAAAAAATAGAATAGGCCGTAGTAGTATTTATAGAGAAAAAAAAAATTTTTTTTTTTTTTGAATAGAGGTTAGGTGGTGGGAGTCTACAATAAGGAGTCCATCTTGGCATAGACCTGGAGTACGCCGGTCATGACCTCGGTGGTGGTGGCTGCGCTCTTTTCGTTGTACTTTGAGTTCTCCGACAGGAGTTCGTCAACACGAGTGAATGCGGCATCTCGTTGGCTGAGGTTGAGGTTGTTGAGAGCTGAATGGAGCCAGTCAGTCAGCACGCAATTCAAACGTATCTTTCGTACCGTTCTCAAGCACGTTGGCAGCATAGGCAGCGCAGACCAATGCGATTGTTCGGCGGTTTGGTGCAGGGCCGCGTCTGTTTGAATTGGATAAATATGGATGTATATATAAAAATAATATTGAAGGCAGCCTTACCTTAGGAGGGCATCCACAGTTCGGCGCACGACGTCATCTTTGATCTGAGTGTTGCAGATGGGATGAGTTGCCATGTCAAATAGCAAAAAGTTTTGCTTTTCCGTGCGCAAAACACCCTAGACAAATTACCCGACGTTGAAAAAAAAAAGGGAGGGCATCTTTAGAAACTCACCTTGTCTACGAGGCCCTTCTGAATGCGCTCGCGCACTTGCTTGAGCTGGTATCCCATCTTCATAAAGTTCCATGTCTCGCCCGAGAGAAGATCGATCCAGTTGACAATGTTTTGCTGATCCACGGCAATCATCTTGAGTGCCTCGTCCAACAACACGTCTCCCGTGGGCTGTTTATATTCAAGTAGTTTTTTTTTTTTGTAAGACTTCAGTTCGAACAGGCTATTTTTTGCTTACCGTCTTGTCGACGACCTCGATAATTCGGTCGCCGATCGGGCGACGACGCGAGTCCTTTGAAAAGTCAATGCGCCCACGCAGCGACAGCTCCATCAGGATGCATCCACGCAGCACATACGAGATGTTGTCGTTCCACCACGAAAGGTAACCCTGCAAAGTGCAAAAAAAAAAAAAAAAAAAGACGCATTAGCTCGAATTTCGGGTTGCTGCAGGCACATACCTGACGGTCCTTGAGACCCAGAAGCACAATCTCCTCCAGCAGTGTGAGCTTGACTTGCTTATCAGAGTCCGGTGCGTCGTCAGTCTCGCTGAAAAGATCCTTCTCGGGCGCGTCCTCGTCCACGGGGGTATCAGAGGTGTCCTTAAGGAAACCAACGCGTCATTGCACGGAACGAGTCAAGAGTGCAGCAGGACTTACCGACTTGGCTTTCCGTCGCTGGGTGAGGCCGCTAGACGACGCCATGTTTCCTTGTCCTCAGGCGGGCTCCTCTCGGGATGTGTTTACTGTGGCTGGGGTAGAAAAACAACAAAAGGTGAGCAACCGAGCAGCAGAGGAAGAATCAACCCGTCGATCAGCTCACGGGAAAAAAACACAGAGCAGTACCAAACGGGGTAAAAATTTCCATGCGCGCACACACAGGTCCACACGCTCAAACAGCACCCTGCGACACACCATGTCACACCAAGCAAGGTCAAAAGTCCTGCTTTTCAGGCGCCGCTGTTTTCCGAGGGCGGATCCCTCATGGTCAGTCACCAACCTATTTTTTTTTAAAAATACTACCCCCGGCAAGGAAAACACACAAGCAGAAGCAAGCAATGCGGCGAGCCCCACTCCCAAATAACACCCCCCCAGAACAGACGGCGGCGCGCACCAAACCACTGATTCATAGGAAGACTCGGGCCAACTAAAATGGGCACGGCACTTTGAAAAGTGTGGCGTACGGCGTCGATGGATGAGCCGGATTCCACATCCGAGCTGCGCAGACAGCTCGAGCTGAGGCGCTCAATCGTGGAAAAGCTCAAGCTACGTCAGCAGAAGCGGGTGGAGAGCGGCGCCAATGGGCCTGCGGCATCGTCGTCGCCAGTGGCCGAGCAAGGAGGGGCCAACGGCGCGCAAAATGGAGGTGAGACGACCTCAACGACAGCAGCAGCTGCGACAGGTCAAGCGCGTCCGGTGGGGTCGTTCAGCAAGTACAATGTCAAGGTCGAGCCAAACAATCGATCGTCATTGTCATCGTCGCAACGTCCGCCGTCCTCTGTGAATAAAGCGACCGGGCCGCTGTGGACGCCAGCGGGCAAAGAACTGACACCGCGCTCGTGGAAGTCGGGCCCTGGGGCTGGCTTGCACGGGAACGAGAGCCTGTTCAATGACTACAGCCAGCGCTTTGTGGACTCTGGCGAGCGGCCGCAGAACCACATCCAGTCTGTCACGCCCCATGAGCACCGTGACGAATTGGCCAATCGTCGACGGCTCTGGGAGCTAAAGCAAACACTTATTGAGCGCCGCGCTGTCGGGCCGGCATATGCCCATGTTGACCTCAAGTCGGTCGATCTTGCGCGCGTTCTCCAAGTAAGAAACAAAAAAAAAAAATTCAAGTATTTCTTTATTTATGTAGTTTTTTTCTAGACTCGCTTTGACGTTGTGCTCATTGATCCGCCCATGGAAGAGTACCGTCGTCGCGCGTCATTTCTCAAGGCCCCCCTTGGTGGCCAGGCGTCTTGGTCGTGGGATGAAATTGTATCTGCATTTTTTTATTTTTATTTTTTTTTTTTTTTTGTGTTGTTGTTGCTCCTTACCAAAACAAAAACAAAACACTAGATGCAGTTGCGAGTCGACGACATCTGTGCCTCGCAGGCGTTTGTGTTTTTGTGGGTGGGCAGCGAGGAGGGCCTGGAGCATGGCCGCCGATGCTTCAACAGATGGGGCTTCCGTCGCAGCGAAGACATTGTCTGGCTCAAGACCAACAAGAGCGGCCAGCCGTCTCCCGCGTCCACCAATACCAAATCTGCACTTATCCACACCAAGGAGCACTGTCTGATTGGCATGAGAGGCAAGTCACTTTCCTTTAAAAAATTGGCTTGGTACTAACGCTCTCCCGCCGCAGGAGCGATTCGTCGAAACTTGGACGGCAACATCATCCATACCAACTGCGACGTCGATGTGATCGTCAGCGAAGACCCTGGTCCAAACAGTATGGACGGTCAGTGCCGTTTTTACCTATTGCTGAGTGGAGCAACTAGGTACACGAAAGCCCGAGGAACTTTACAACATCATCGAGCACATGTGCATGGGACGTCGGCGCCTCGAGCTGTTTGGCGAGGATCACAACGTGCGGCCCGGCTGGGTCACTCTGGGCATCGGGATCACGCACTCCAACTGGAACCCGGGCACGTACGCGGCCAACTTTGACATGCACAACGCGGGCGACATCTATGTCGGCACGACGCCCGAGATCGAGGACCTTCGCCCCAAGTCTCCTCCTCCAGAAGAGCACCGCGGTGGCGGGGCTGGCCGCGATGCCCGAGACGGGCGTGACGACCGGGACCGGGATCGGGACCGCGACCGCGATCGTGATAGAGATCGGGACCGGGATCGCGATCGCAAAAGATAAATTTAAAAAACGCATATGTACAAGAAAAAAACTGCATGCAAGGAAAGAAACTACTTACGCCCATGAGAGATACAGGCTTTTCATCTGCTCAAGAGCGACAAAGGTAATGATGGTGTGCGGCCCGAGACGTGTGTACGAGGGCAGCCATCCCTTCATGAATGCCAATGGCCCCTCGTTCCTCATGATCGTTGCCATGGTGCTTAGCATGCCTTGCGCCTCTCCTGGACGGGCGTTCATGACGCGCGTCTTGACGACATCGAATGGGGAACAGATCGTGGTCGCTACGAGACCCTGCACGAAAAAACTGTGATTAGACGATGGTGGGATTTCCCAAAAAGACGTACAGCCATGAGACTTGCGCTAAAGTGCGCTGTGAGGTTGTCTTTGAAGCCAAATGATAGGAGCCACGTCTTGGCGACGTCGTAGGTGGCAACCTGACCGGCGGTCATGAGCATTGCGCGGTTCACGTTGGGCCCCCATCCTCTCCAGAGAGAGAGCACTCCCTCCTCGCGCACAATCCGGAACAATCCATCTATAAAAAAAAAAATGGGCCACCCGTGATTAGAACACGAACGCACACAAGCCAGTAAGCGCACCGATGGCATGCTTGTAGTTGCGTCGCTTCTCCGCAGGCAACTTGCCATCGTTCTGCATGCGAATGTTGACAATGTCTGCCGGGTTGCCGCACACGCCGCCGGCCGCGCCGGCAGTCATTGCAAGCACGACCTTGAGCCAGGACGCCATGGGGTGCTGCTTGGTGTCGCCACCTGCCATATCTTTGAAGGCATCGTACGCGCCAAAGCGCACGACCGAGTACGTGGCCTGTCTCAACAGAGACGCTATTTGAAGTGTCAGCAGCACGTGGCACCAAGGGCACTGTTACCAGATAAGCCCGAATACAGCTTGAAAACGCCCTCTGTCCGCGCGACGTCGTACCCAACACGAAACATGCCCGGTCGGGGCCCCGGGGCCCCCGCCGACACGCTCGTTTGCAGACGCACCTGCGGAAAAGCAGATCCCGCGTGTCAACAAAACAAAACAAAACAGCTGCTGCGGCAAGTCACCTTGATCAGATCCAAAGGGTGCGTGCACACCGTCGCAACACACGACGCCAGCCCGCCAAAGAAGAACGGGACCTTCTTCTGCTTTGGGGGCTGCACAGCGGCCACCGACGCTGCCAATGGAGCTTGGGTCATGCTGGGTGCTGTATTTTATCAAAATGGCTAAACCCCCCTTCTTTGTCCCATAAGATTTCAAATCACGCCCACGTGGCCTCCCGCGTCTGATGAATACAGGGTTTAGCCGCCTGCGCAGGTACACAGCGGTTTTCACGACCAGCTTCGAAACTGACCCACGCCACGCCGTGTTACGTAGCTCGTCTGCCCTCCGCTCGTTCAGCAACGTCGCCCACGCGTCCAGCCCCGTGCTGCGCGCCCTTGCCAGCAAGTCGGGCGAACTGCACACGACCCTCGACGCCATCCCGTCGCTGCACACCTTCACCGAGAGCGAGAAGCTGATCCGCGACTCGGGTACGTGAGGCCTGTTTTTTTTGTTTTTTGGGGGGTAAAAACGGGCGGTACATCTCATTGGGGGTTGGGTCCACTAGCGCGCAAGTTTGCCCAGGAGCAGATCAAGCCCATCGTCATGCAGATGGACGAGGCCTCCAAGCTGGACAAGAGCATCCTCAAGGGCATGTTTGAGAACGGCGTAAGTGGCTTTTTTTTTTTTTATCATCTTTCCTAACATGATCACGTTAGTACATGGCCGTCGAGGTCGAAAACGAGTACAACGGAACCGGCGCCTCTTTCACGTCGATGGTCCTGGTCGTTGAAGGTACGGTACTTTTTTTACTTGCCGATTTTGGTTGATGATAAAGTGGTCCGTTTTCTGCAGAGCTTGCCAAGGTTGACCCTTCGATCAGTGTCGTCTGCGATGTCCAGGTATGGTTCACCCTTTTTGTTAATAGAAAAATTCATTTCTTCCTTGTAAAGAACACGCTCGTTAACATGCTCTTCCGCGAGTTTGCCGGACAGGATCTCAAGAAAAAGTACCTCCCCAAGCTTTCCACTGACACCGTATGGTTCCTCTCTTTCGTTTTCCCCCCTCTCTCACCCGTGTCCTTCAGGTCGGCTGCTTCTGCCTCAGCGAGGCTGGCTCCGGCTCGGACGCATTTGCTCTCAAGGTACACGCAGTCGCGTCAGATCCACCTGCAACTAATGCATTCTTGCAGACGAGCGCCAAGAAGGACGGAAAGCACTGGGTCCTGAACGGCACCAAGATGTGGATCACCAACTCTGGCGAGGCCGACGTGTTCCTCGTCTTTGCCAACACTGACTTTAGCAAGGGCTACAAGGGCATCACCTGCTTTGTCGTGGAGAAGAGCATGGGCGTCCAGCTCGGCAAGAAGGAGAACAAACTCGGCATCCGTGCCTCGTCGACCCACCCCGTCATCTTTGAGGACGTGCGCGTCCCCGAAGAGAACGTCCTCGGCCAGGTCGGCCAGGGCTACAAGTACGCCATCGAGCTGCTCAACGGCGGCCGCATTGGCATTGGTGCCCAGATGATTGGCCTTGCCCAGGGCGCGCTTGATGCCACCCTTCCCTACCTCTTCCAGCGCAAGCAGTTTGGCACCGCCATTGGCGACTTCCAGGCCGTCCAGCACCAGTACGCCCAGCTGGCCGTCGAGGTCGAGGCTGCCAAGCTCATGGTCTACAACGCCTCGCGCCTGAAGGAGCAGGGCGCCTCGTTCGTCAAGGAGGCGGCCATGGCCAAGCTCTTCGCTTCGCAGGTCGCCGAGCGCACCGCTTCCAAGTGCGTCGAGATGCTCGGCGGTGTCGGCTTCACCAAGGAGTTCCCTGCCGAAAAGTTCTACCGCGACTGCAAGATTGGCGCCATCTACGAGGGCACATCCAACATCCAGCTCCAGACCATTGCCAAGATCATCTCGTCCGAGTACAAGTGAAGCACTTCCCCCCGCCCTCATACTCCCCATCACAGTTGTACATCAGGCAGGCCTTTTACATTTTCGTTTCTGGACAGAGGCAACAAAAATTAATACATAAACCGAAGCTCCTAGTAGACAAAGGGAACCACGCGAAATCGCACTTTGTTGCGGTAGTTTTTGTACTGCTCGGGGAAGCTCTTGAGGAGCATGGCCTCCTCGTTGTCCATGCGACCGCCCCAGATACCAAAGAACAGGACGATGTACAGCAGCACAGCAAAAATGTTGCCCGCACAAGCTACCATGCCGCCATAGTAGACAGCAAGGTTGGCCGCATAGCCCGGGTGCCGAACAAACGCGTACGGGCCCTGGTCGATGATCTTCTGGTTGTCCCGCGTGATGATTGATCGCGTGAAGAACGAGCCGAGCGTCTTCATCGACCAGTAGCGCAGGAACACGCCATACACCTGCAGCACGACAAATCCAATCCGTATTTGCACGGGCAGATGCAGAGCGCCCGTCTCGACAAACGGGAAGACGAGCAACAGCGTCTAACCGCCAAGAAAAGAAAACAAAAAGGATGAATACATGGGCGTATGTGCGGCTTTGTTTACTTGGAAGAGCGCGATTTGAAGCTGGACGAGGTAACTGCTGCGAATCGGCAGCTTGAAGCCGTACACAGCCGTCGTGTTGTCCGAGCCTGAGACCTCGTCGATCTTGACCGCTGTTCTGTCGCGCATGACCAGCTCTGACGTGCACCAGTAGGCACCCACGAGGCCGATTCCGCTGAGGACTGCGAGCGGGTCCATCCAAGACTCGAAGAAGAAGAAAAAAAAAATACATTCGGCACGTAATACGTACGTCATTTTACGTACTGCGTTCTGTCGTGTCAGCATGAGTGCAGAACGACAGGCAAAACGGCTCGAGGACCTCGAGTTCATGAACGAGGCCGACCTGCCGTCCGACCTGGAGGACGATGATGGCGATGCGGAGGAGGACAAGACGGACGTCGATGGCGCAGAGGAGCTGCAGGAGCAAATTGAGACGTTGCGCGTCCAGGTCTCTCACTCTCTCTCTCTCTCTCTGTGTTTCTTCGCCGAAAATGTCGCTGATGCATCTATAACACACAGGTCAAGCAGTACCCAAACGACTATGATTCGCACAAACAGTTTGTGGACGCGCTGAGAAAGGCTGGATCGGGCAGTGCGGCCGAACTGCGACATGCCCGCGAAAAGTTTAGCGAGA
>Ga0302233_10002774_pt1 | contig 10730 bp, 15 predicted proteins | sample II_Palsa_N3_1_FD_193516 | JGI IMG/M metagenome (GOLD analysis project Ga0302233, IMG submission 193516) | Peat permafrost microbial communities from Stordalen Mire near Abisko, Sweden - II_Palsa_N3_1 | ecosystem: Environmental > Terrestrial > Soil > Palsa > Peat permafrost | place: Sweden...
ACGTATTAAGAGAGACTCGGAACTTCCACCATTTTCCAGAAACGCACAAATATGGCGAACGGTATGTGCCCTCCAGACCCGCTCTCGTGTGTTGCTCAATCCCTCGCCAGTGAACGCGTCCCAGTTCCCCGACTCGATCACGGCTGCACAGCTGCGCGAGATCATGCGCATGGGCAAGCAGAAGCGGGTGCGTTGTCCTGCTTTTTTTGTTATTCAACGCGATCCCCCGAATAAAAGGCGACGATTGTGTACGAGCCGTTTGTGTACCGCGACCGTGACACGCTTGCCAACGAGCTGAACGAGCTGTACAGCTACGAGGAGCGTTCCGACTACGCCAAGATCCGCCCGCAGTTCTACTCGCTCTTCCCGGTCGACAAGGAGGGCCAGTGGCGCTCGGCCAGCGACAAGGCCAAGCGCGAGTTTGTGCAGCTGTGTCTGGACAAGCTGGACACGGCCACCCACGAGCAGCACCAGCAGTGGGCCGTGTGCCTGCTGTACATTGCCCAGGGCGCGCACGGGGAGGTCAAGACGTCGGAGGAGCTGCTGGAGCAGATCAAGCTCAACGTGGCAGTCCTGCGCAAGTTCGGCGCGGTGCCTGCGCTGCTCCAGGTGCTCGACCACGCCTGGTACTCGGGCGTGCAGTGGCCCCTCGTGGCGGTGTACCTGCAGATTATTGGCATCATTATGATTGTGAACGCGGAGGATCCCCAGCTGGCCGCAGAGCTCGGTAAGGACCCTAACTGGTTGATGGTCGCCCTCATTCGAGTAATAGGACACCCGCGCCAGCCAGGCAAGTCGTTTGTCGTGCTGCTGTTTGAGATGCTCACGAGCCTGTCGGACGACCGCATGCCCCGCTCCATGCCGCTGCAAAAGCTCGTCAACTGCCTGTATAAGAGCAAATCCTTCCCTTTTTATTGACATCCCGTCTTAGGCGCTACGCAATGATGATCTGCTGGGGCGACTCCGCCAAGCTGGAGGAGCTCAAGACCGCCGCGCGTGCACAGGCCAACCTGCCGCCCGTCAAGACGGGGATGCACGCCAAGCAGACGATGGCGGACCTGGCCGTGTTTGAGCGCGAGACCGTTTCTCGCTACTACGGCTTCCAGGCGGCCAGGCCCGGAGCCAGGACCCTCGACGACCTGGAGGAGACCCTGCCCGTCCCCATCCTCGAGGGCCTGCGCACCCTCCGGACCAACGTCTACGTTTCCCTCGGCGATCTCCAACTAAAAGTACGTCGAGTGCACATCCGCGTTGTTTATTTATTATTTTCCATTGCAGAAATTCCAGAAAGAAACGATCCCCGTCTGGCCCTGGCCTGCGTCGGCCATCACAGAACCACCAAACCAGAAGGAACTCCTCCAGCGCATCGAGGCCATCCGGAGCGATCTGGTAACGGAACCCGCCTTTATTTGACGTTTAATCTCCTTTTTAATTCAGTTGGCGCTGATCCCAAACATCCACAAATACCTCGTGACCCTGCTCAAGCTCCTTCTTGCCGCCTTGCCGTCCGCCAAAAAGACGCAGGGCTCGCACTCGCTCCTGAACGACTATGACCTTGTCTCGCGGTCGGGAGGGGGGCATGCCGACGTCAACTCGATCGAGCTCTCGCAGCAGCAGATGGTCGACGTCGCCCGGTACCGTGAGGTCCTCGCCAAGAGCATCACGTCGTCCATTATCTTTTTGCTCAAGCACTCGCGCGTTGTCCGTACGTTCCATAATTTTTATATTCTTAATATTGTGAAAAAAGATGTCTTGTTTTTCGAGCTCATCTCCAAACTCCTGGTGGACAACAACGGCGTGCTCCTCGGTCTGCGCCTGTTCAACCAGGACATTGCCCTCCTCCTCAGCACCAAGAACGAATTGGCGCCCCTGACGTAGCCTCCTCTTTTTTTCTTGTAATTCAATCTGATTTTTTTTCCTACTAGGTTTTTGTCGTACAGCGTGGATCCGCGCGAGCAGCTGCAAGAGCACGAGCTCGCCCAAGCGGGCAAGTCCGAGACCGACATCAACAACATTGAGGACAACTTCCAGACGCCCATCTTTGTGTCGTGGCGAAACGCCCACATGTCTGTCGACATGCTGCGCATCGTGCAAAAACTGACCAAGAACAAGCAGGGCCGCATGCGCATCCTCATGGAGTACAAGGCGCCGGTACTCTATTTTTTTAGTTACGTTACATATTTAAGCAAGTAAGAAAAGGCCATCCTCCGCCGCATCTCCAAAATGCCCCACCACAAGCTCAACTTTTACGGCCTCAAGGTGCTCAAGTCGCTGCTGCCGTACCTGGGCCGCAAGTGGCGGTTCGCCAACATGAAGGCCGTGTCGTACATCTACCTGGACCTGCACCACCGCAGCCCGGACGCAGCCCTGCTCAGCGTCAACAGCGACCTCGAGGGCGACCCCTTGCCGGCCCCAGGGACAGACGAGATGCCGGCCGTGATCGATGAGTTTATGCGCAGCGTGACCATGGGCGGCGGCAGCGGCAACTCGGTCGACAGCAGCATCGACCACGACCACGACCAGGACTCGCACCTGCTGTCCAACTCGCTGCGCAACATCGACCTGGGCATGGGCTTTGAGCAGAACTACCGCGCGTGGCTGGCATCAGAGGTCTTCAACTCGGACGACGTGACGGACGACGGAGGGAACGACGCCGACGACGAGAAGCACCGGGCCAGCCCCCTCACGTCCTTCCAGGCCGAGCATTGATTAATTTTCATGAGAGGATGTACATTTTTTTCCTTTTTTGCCACCAATGTCTGGCTCGTTCCACTCGCTGCCTTCGAGCAACCGACCGACGCCGCCACAACGAGGCAGCTTCCCGCTCGACCACGACGGTACAGCGGGCGCACCGACGGAACGTGAACTAACGGAGCGTGCAGGCGAATGCAAGCACCTCATGACGCTGTACCTGGCCTGCACGAAGACGCACCACCACTTTTACGAGCCGTGCCAGGCCCTGTCCAAGCAGTACCTCGAGTGCCGCATGGAGCGGTAAGGGCGCCAGGTGTTGCGTTGGGCTCCCTCTAAACCCTCTTAGGGAGCTGATGGCACCGGCAGACTTGACCAAGTGGGGCTTTGAGGACGAGCACAAGGCGGCAATTAAGCAGGATGGTGCCAGGGATGGCGCAGGGCAGGCTGGTGGGGATGTTGGGCAAGGGGCTAGTCAAGGTGCGGCAGCGGCCGATGGGGCGACAGCAAGGTCACCAAGCCCTTAGTCGTAATTTGCTCTCTGCCCCTTCTCTCTCTCTCTCATTGTAAAAAGGTGCATCTATGTGGACGCCGCCGCTGTGTGGCGTGTTGATGGTGCTAAACAGAGACAACAGACAAAGCGACATGGACACAACGGCAGCTGCGACCCAGACGGCCGCCGTGCTGACATCCCTGTCATCCGCATTCAATCACGTTGCCACCAGCATGCAGCAGCAACGACCGCCAGCGAGCAACGACGACGCCGAGGAGGACGGGGAGGGCGAGGGAGAAGATGAGGACGAGGACGAGGACGAGCCAGAACCCGTTCCCACCGTCCTGCTCGTTACCCAGTGGGACAACAAGACGTACGCCGCATTCACGCCGCTCCAGGGCAGTGAGCAGCCCACGGGCGGCAACGTGCTGCTGACCAAGTCCAGGGCGCTGTTCGGGGGCACATTGCGGGCCATGCTGCTCAGCCTCAAGCGCGAGTTTGGCGTGACAAACGACGTGTTGGTGGGGATCCCCGACTTGCACCTGGATCTGCACCAGGACAGCGTGTTTTGCGAGGTGCGTAACAACCAAGGGGCCCTGGGCTGCCCGGTGAGGAACCTAACGCGCTGGCTGTGAACAGAGGCTGTCGCCCGCCGCGCTCGTCGTCTACAATGCGGCTGTGCAGCGCAAGAACGGGATCCCCGAAGAGGCCCACGCACCGTTGACGCTGCACGTGAGGCAGGGGCCGTACAGCACGTACGCAGAGCTGGGGTGGCTGTACGACCTCACGTTGCAGGGTGTGTTTGTCGCTCTTCTCCGCGTTCTTTTACTCATGTGAATCTCTTTTTCGCACAGGTGCCCGTCAAGAAGACCCGATCGTGCTGGAGGAGGACGCAGACTCCGAGGGCGATGGCGAGACGGGGGAGGGGGGCGTCAATGCGATCAGCGTGCAACACGGTACGCTGTCATCTTGTTTAGTAAAATAAATAATTAAAAAAAATTTTTTTTGTCCGCCTTCGCTTAGGGCTGAAGAGGAAAGCGCGGGGCAGCAACGGCAACAGCAACAAGGAGACGAGGATCGAGATGGCTGACGACGAGGAGGAAGACGGGGAAGAGGAACAGGACGACGAGTAAAATAAATACCCTGTTCTTCCCGTCATCCTGCGTTATTTGTCTGCGTTGTCTGTTGCGTTATTTGTTTTCCTGCGTTATCTGTTGCGTTAGTTACTTGCGTTAGCTACTTGCTTCTTGCACCTTTAAAACAGACGTCAATTCGATTTGGGCTCGTCACTTCCGAAAGAAATGTGGAGCGACTACTTGACGATCGCGATCATCGTGCTGGGCGTGCTGCTGGGCTACCTGTACGCCGACACCAACGCGGCCACCAAGCACCGCATGCGCACACAGCAATCGCAACCCCAGCCACAGCAGCAGCAAGCCCCGCGCGAATCGGCCAAGCCAAACCGGCCTCCACACGTGACAACGTTCAAGGTCGTCCTCGTGGGCAAGGGCACCGAGAGCGACGCGGCCGTGCTGCGCCGGGCCCGCCAGAACCTGGCGGTGTGGACAGATGACGCCGACACGGCGCACTGGGCGCTGGACATGATCGCCACATCCGGGCCCATCCGGCTGGACGTGTGGAATGTGCCGGACCTGGGCGAGTGTCCTGTGGGGCTGCTGGCTGACGTCAGGGGCGCGGTCGTGCTGGACGACGAGCGGCTGCGCAACGACGTCGTCGACCTGTGCCGCTCGATCCAGCAGGAGCTGTCGGAGGGCGGGCCGCCGACAGGGGCAGCGGTGCAGGTCGTGGCGACGGAGCAGGCGGAACACCTCGACGGCGACTCGTTTGTCGTGCTGGGGAGGATGCTCGTCGACGCCCACGAGGCGCTTCAAGAGGCGGAACAAGAGCAGGAGAGCAATCTTCAAAAGGACAAGGATTTATAGTTGTACACATGTACGATGGCCTGAGCTATTTAGTCATCGATGCATCGTTGGATGGGTTGGCTGCAGACGCAGAGATGGCGTGCAAGTTGTGCGCCACCTGCGCAGTGGACACCGACAGGCCCACCACCTTGCTGTTGTGCGCGAGCACCTCCTCGTGCACAGCGACGAGCCTTGCCGCGGCCGCCTGTACTCTTTTTTTTTTTTGTAAAAGCCGTGAGTAAAACGGAGCACAGCACACAATAATTACCTTGACAGTGGATCCACAAGCGGGGCCAGCGGGGCCATCTCCGATCGGGAATTTGGGAGAGGGAAGAGCGAAGAGCGAGCGAAGAGAGTGTGTCGCCCAGTGTTTCCAACAAGTTTCTCCCCCAGACTGAGCCATGACGAAGAAGGTAAGCGAGGACGCGGCACGAGAGAGGGAGGGAGGGAGAAGGAGGAAGGGGGCGAGGAAGGGGACGAGGAGACCGTCGTGCTGGTTTTGTTTTTTATTTCCTTTCCCCACTGACGCATTTTGGGATTTGACTTGTGATTGCACCACCTGCTCACCGCCACAACACACTGAAAACGCCACACACACACACACACACACACCAGGTGCTGCTGATGGGCCGCGGCGGCGCGGGCAAGACGTCCATGCGCTCGATCATCTTTGCCAACTACATTGCCCGTGACACGCGCCGCTTTGGGCCGACCTTTGACGTGGAGCATTCGCAGGTGCGGTTCCTGGGCAACCTCAACCTCAACCTGTGGGACTGCGGCGGCCAGGACGCGTTCATGGAAAACTACTTTGCGTCGCAGAGGGACCACATCTTTCGCAACGTCGAGGTGCTGATCTACGTGTTTGACGTCGAGTCGCGCGAGGTGGAGCGGGACCTGCACTACTACCAGTCGTGCCTCGAGGCCATCCTCCAGCACTCCAAGGACGCAAAGATCTTTGCGCTCATCCACAAGATGGACCTGCTGCAGGAGGACCAGCGGGAGATCGTCTTTAGAGAGAAGGAGGCAGAGCTGAAAAAGTGCTCGCTCCCGCTCGATGTCACCTGCTTCAAGACGTCCATCTGGGACGAGACGCTTTACAAGGTAATAATGGCAGTTGTTGCTCCTATCGCTTTTTCGGTAATAATCTTTTTTTTTTCTTTTTTAAGGCATGGTCTTGCATCGTCTACTCCCTCATCCCCAACGTCAAGCTGCTCGAGACCCACCTCCGATCGTTCGCCGACATCTGCGAGGCGGATGAGGTCGTCCTCTTTGAGCGGTATCGCATTGCAAACCAATAACAATATTTGACAAAACATTGCTTTTATGCAGCGCAACGTTCCTCGTCATCTCCCACTCGACCCGCACCGACCACAGCGACGTGCACCGGTTCGAGAAGATCTCCAACATCATAAAACAGTTCAAGCTCAGCTGCAGCAAGTCGCAGTCGCAGTTCCAGGCGATGGAGGTCCGCACGGCCAACTTTACCGCGTTCATCGACGTGCTCACGGGCAACACCTACGTCATGGTCATCATGTCTGATCCCCAGATCCGTACGTTTTTTTTTGGTGTGTGCGTGTGTGTTCACCCCCAGCAATACGCGTAGAATCGGCTGCGACCCTGCTCAACATCGGCCTCGCCCGACAGCACTTTGAAAAGCTCGAGAGCGGACATTTCCGATGAACCATTTGTTGTATTTTTTTTTTTAAAAGATACAAAGCAAGCCTATACGCGCTCACTGAACAACTCGACGACCGGGTTCTCGAGGACCGTCTTGCTCTGGATAAGCCTGAGCTCGTTGTGCTTGTAGCTGTCCCCGTCGCCCTCTGCTGCGGCTGCCCTCATCGTCTCCTTGAGCACGCCCTGGATGCTTGCCACGACCTTTTCGCACGCCACAGGGAACTGATCGGACGGCAGCCTCCACGTCCACGCGAGCAGCAGGGCGGCCGTGAGGTCCCCCGTGCCCGAAAACGCCCTGTTGAGCCTGGGGATTGCAATCTTGACTCGCTGGCCCGTCGCCCTGTTGCTCCCGATGAAATCGATCGTGCCCGCAGCAGAACCACCACCACCACCACCACCACCAAAGTCGCTGCTGGTGAGCACGACCGTGCGAGGCCCGTACTCGTGCAGACGGTCGATCGCCGCTAGGGCCTCCACGTGCGACGGGAACGGGGCCGCGGCGCCCACGAGCGTCTCCAGCTCAAACTGGTTGGGCGTGACGACATCGGCCAGCGGGATCAGCTGCTCGCGCACGAGCGGGACCATCTCCTGGGGCACGTACAGCCGTCCGTGGTCGCCCATGACAGGGTCGCACACATAGACGATGGCGGGGTTGGCCTGCTTGAGCTCGCGGATGACGGCCACGAGCGAGCGCAGGAACGAGGCCGACCCCACGTAGCCCGTGAGCACGTGCGTGTACTGCTGCAGCAGGCCGTTGAGACGCAGCCCAGCGACGATGTCGTCCAGCTGCGCACCGTCCAGACGCTGCCCCTTGACGTGTGCGTACCCCGTGTGGTTGCTAAAGTGCACCGTGTTGAGCGCGTCAACGTCCAGGCCGAGCAGCTGCAGCGGGAACGTGGCCGCCTTGTTGCCCACGTAGCCGGACACGACGTGGCTTTGAATGGAGAGAACGCGAGCAGCCATCGGCCGTTGATGGAAAAAAAAGAAATTACGAGGGCCCCTGCAACTGTTGATTTCTCACCTGTTGTTGTGTACTCGGGGTCATGTTTTTTTACACCACAAAAAATCGCACTCGTAACTAAATAATATACACGGCCGCTGAGTCACAGCTTGGCAACGACGTGAGCGAGATAGGACTCGACGGTGTAGTTGAGCCCCTCGCCGCGAATGCCGGGCAGGTAGTTGTAGCCGTGCGGGGCCTTGGGCAGCTCGATGAAAACGTCGGGCGTGCGGGGCTTGTGGTGCGGCTGGGCGGCATCGCGGACGGCCTTGAGCTTCTTGGCGTAGCTGCGGGCGTCGCCGACCATGACCAGCGTGTCGTGCGTGCCCTGGACATTGATGAAGGGCGGGATCTCGGCAGATGTCTTCTTGCTGACGATCGTCATGGGGTTGATGGACTCGTAGAACTCGACGTGGTCCTCCACCTTCTTGCCCGTCACTGTGCAAAATTAAAATTTGTTTAATGCATTTATTGATTTAATGAATTATTTACCCGTATTGCGAAGGAACCGGGCATGAAGACCACCGTCGACGTCGGCGCGATGTCCCTCGAACCCAGCAAAGTCATGCTGCGGATGCCATTAAAACAATAATTATTTTATCACTTCTTTTACCACTCCATAGATGTCAACGCAGGCGATGACGCTCGTGTCTGCCTTCTCAAAGCCTGGCTGGTACGCCGGGTCGTTCTGCGTGAGCGCCACCAGGGCCGCAATGTGCCCGCCGGCGCTCTCCCCGCCCACGACGACCTTGGCCGCATCGCCGCCGTACTTGGCCAGCCCCGTCTGGCGGACCCAAGCGAGCGCCTTCTTCTTGAGCCAGACCAGCGGCGAGGCCATCTTTTGCGCGACGTTGTTCTTGATGTTGGCACGTGTGAGCGCCGCGGCGTACTCGGCCACGGACTGGATGCTGGCCGCAAGCAGGTTGGCGTGCTTGAACGCGGCAACAGCGCTCAGGCCCAGCGTGGACTTGTCCGGCGAATTTGTGCTGGGAGCACAAAAAGCGACCTGTTGCGAGAAAGTAAAAGGGAAAACTGTGAGTACTGATCGAGAAGAGTGCGTGAAACTACTGTGACGAACAACAATGTGGGTAGCAAAAAAAAAGCAAACACTTTACTTTAACACTCCTATCAAAAGTTATTCTACGACTACGACGACGAAAGAAGCGCCTGCTCGTCGCTGACGGGGCCGCCAAAAAGCGCGTCCTCCTCGAGCTGGCCCTCGATGGCGGCGGCAGGCGCTGCCTGGCCAGCCGGCTCATTGTCCATGGCGGTGCTTGCCTCGAGGTCGATGGCGACAGGGGTGTAGCTGTTGCTTTTGAGGCCGCGGCAGCGTTTGTAGACTATAAAGCCGATGGCGACTGCAACCCCAACCGCAACAAAGGCGACGGCCCCGCCAAAAACATAACCCCTCCAGGCCGACCCGGGCGAATCTCCAGCCGTTTCGACAGCGTCGCTGCTGGAGCCGTGGCTGGGACTGTGACTGCCGTGCGATCCGGAATTGGACCAGGAGCCAGCGCCGTCGCTGGAGCCGTGGCCGGGATTGTGACTGCCGGAATTGGACCAGGAGCTAGAGCCGTCGCTAGAGCCGTGGCCGGGACCGTGACTGGTACCAGCGGGACTGGCCGGGCCCGGGCAGGCGAACCGGGTGCGCCAGATAAAGTACATGTTGCCCGATCTGTGAAAAAAAAAATTTTTAATATTCAACACAATGATGTATTTTTTTTTCTTACAGCGACGAATGGAAGGCGGGGGCGCCATCGTCAACGGAAACGTCGCACACAAAGTCGATGACGACGTAGGCAGCCGAGCCCCCCGACTTGGCCTTGGTGAACGCCATCGAGAGGGTCGTGGACGGCGTCCCCGTGGGCCCCTTGCCTGCGACACGGTACAAGACGGTGGGTGAGGTCGCGACCGAGCTGAATGAGCCGGTCATGCTGTTGTACTCGCACACGACGCTGTCGGCCCCGCAGGCGGTGATGTAGACGATACTGTCGCAGATGGTGATGTACTCGTTTATGCCGGGGAACAATGTGTTGGGCGCGATAAACACTTTTCGCGCCAGTGGGGTAAGGTCATAGTTGTCGCCTGGCCCGCCGCCAGAGAACGTGCATGTCGTCGTCGCCTTTGCGTCGCTCAGTAGGCACGCGTACTTGGACCTCCAGCGGTACTCGAATTGGCAGTAGCCGTCCACCCTGAACTCGCCGACATAGGAGATGGCCGCCGTGGCAGACCGATCGCAGACGTACACGATCTTCACCCTGCGACCGTTGGTGCCGCCGCACTCGCTGGACCCATCCGTGAACATGAGGCTGAACGCATCGCCGTCGCTTAGGCTGGCGGGCAGCTCGAGCACGCCCTCGGCCGGCTTGGATCTGACGGCCCAGTCGGTCTGGGGGTACGAAGCTTCCTTCCTGCACACGAACCCGCGGCCCGGGTTGCCGCCGCAGCTCCTCCCGATCCCGATGTAGTACGTCGGATCGCACGGGTTCAGCACCGTGAAGCCATCAGGCTTGTCCGCGTACAAGTAGTACTTGATGTCGTACGAGTTGGTGGCCTCGTCCATGAGGTGCGAAAAGTCGGCGACAAGGCTCGTGAGGCCAGTGTTGATCCCAGGCGTAAAAACGGGGTAGGCGCACACATCGCGACCGCGACGGCCGGTCGTCGTGCTGTTGCTGTCGAGCACGGCGTGTTCGTCGGCTGTCACCATCGCCACGACGAGCAGCAGCGCCGCAAAAAGAACGTGCATCTTTTTATTTTTGAAGTTTAAAAATTAGGGACTGCATTTTGCTATTATGGACGGCGTGGATGACCATAGTAAGAATCCTTTTTGATCGCGACGTCGATCGCGGGGCGACGTCGTTTGGATTTTCCAACCGGTCCCCGCAACCCTGGAGCAACATTCTTTTCTTCCTTGTCTGTGCCGTCCTTGTCCCCGTCATCTTCCTTT
>Ga0302233_10002777_pt1 | contig 10719 bp, 11 predicted proteins | sample II_Palsa_N3_1_FD_193516 | JGI IMG/M metagenome (GOLD analysis project Ga0302233, IMG submission 193516) | Peat permafrost microbial communities from Stordalen Mire near Abisko, Sweden - II_Palsa_N3_1 | ecosystem: Environmental > Terrestrial > Soil > Palsa > Peat permafrost | place: Sweden...
TTTCGTAGGCCGCCGCAACCGCCAACAAGAAGTGAGCTTCTACTTTTTTACTCCCTTGAATCGCGTGTGTGTAATAAGCGGGTGTGACGAGGGGTTAAAATAAATAAATCGATGTCGAGAGAGAAAAATGTCGAACAATCAACATTTCATGGTTTGAGCGGGGGGTCCCCAATTTTATTTTTTTTCTTAATTAAAATGAGTTGTAGGCAAGGCATGAAACAGGCGCACCCATTCTCAAAGTAGGGATTCCCGTCCCGAAGGATGAGGAGTGCGTCGCGATTAATTTGCCTCTCTTTTGCAAGAGTTGGTCGAGCCAAACAAAGCGATTCTCTTCTCTCGAAGAGATGAGAGCCGAAACAGGAGCATCCACGGAAGTGACGTCGAATGACCCTCTCGATCTCCCATAGGTTGTTTGGTGTAGCCAAGTCTTGCGCGGTCCAAGGCAGCCAACAAACAGGAGAAAGGTTGTTCGCTGGACTGGCTTGTGGGACCACAAAATTTGAGCTTTTTAGCATTTTAACTTTTATGGCTGGACGAACCAGATCACTCGTCTGTGTGCACGCATCGTCGTTTTTATTTCATCGTCGTTTTTCAGCTTAATCTTACAAGGTAGATAGTGTACACACTGCGATCCCTTTCTTTTTTGTGTTTCTAATGCAGCAGATGAAGAGAGGCGATGAAAGCAGTAAAGAGGAGAGAGGACTGATGATCGAGAGTGTGAAAAGAGAGAGAGAGAGAAAAGAAAAGAAAAGAAAAGCATCGTTACTTGCAAATTGGGAGGAAAAATGAAATTTTATGGAGAAGAAACACATCACTTGGGGTCGAGGACAATGTTTCCCTCGGTGGCGACCTTTTCGAGCTCCTCCGACTCGAGGAGGTACTTGCGTTGGATCTGTAAAAAACATTTTTTTTTTAGAAATGAATTTGTGAAATTGTGAAATCGCGACACGTGTTACCTTGTGTGATGACAGGGCCCAGTTCTGGACATCGCTGTGGACAGAGTGTTGGAGCTTGATAGCGGCTACACCAATGAGTTAGTCCTGCCTCAAAACACACACACACCACCACTCAATTACCATTGTGGCCGGCCCTGATGCTCTCAAAGACAATGTAAATGACACCGACGATGAACAGGACGAGGAAGAAGGCACCGCTGGCGTAGGCAGGGTACGTGTTGGGGGCGGCGGTGGGCTTGGTCGTGGGCGTGGCGTGGTGGGTGGGCGTGGGGGTGGATGTTTTCTTGGCGCCGACGGTGATATACAGGGTCTCGGTGACGGTGACTTGGGCACTGACCATAGTGGTGGCGCAGAACACGGCCAGGACGGCCACGAGCAGAACGAGCAGGACGTTGGCACGCATGGTGTTGACAGGGGGAGGCTCTGCGTTGAAAGAGAGTTGATTTAGGCCACAGTAAGGAGGCGAGTCACTAAACTGTTGGTTCCAACCAAAAAAAAAACGCAACGCAAAAAAACAAGGCTGAAGAGCACGCACAAGAAGAAGAAAGACGCTGTCGGTAAAAGGCAGTAACCTATCAGCGGCTAAACACCCCCCCAACGGCAATTCCAGATAAGAAAAGGGGAAAGCGTGGAGAGAGGATTCGAGTGCCACACGACCACGTTCACACGTTTGACGGTCTGTGCGCCACAAAGGAGGTCCAGGAGAGTGGGGGAGAGCAGACAGAGACGTAGCCCACACCACAGCTTGGGGGGGGGGGCGAAGAGAAAATAATAACGCGTTTGAGCGTGAAAAAGTGCTCATGCTCACGAGGGCCCCTCGCGGCACAACCCCGCGAAGCCGACGCCGAAACGCTAAATCGGTCCGTTTGGTTTTGCCGACATTTCTGTCACTTTTCTTTTTTTGAAATTTCTTTTTTTTACAAAAATATTTATGAGGAAAAGGACGAGGCATGCTTGCGCTCGTCGCCCGAGACGACACCCTCGTCGATGGGAGAGAGGACGGTGCTGTTGCGGTTGCCGATGTTGCTGCGCGAGCTGCTGCGGGGTCGGCTCACGGCGGCGGCGGAGGAGAACGACGAGACAACAGGGGGAGAAGGGCCGCTGATGGCCAGCGAGGACGATGGGAAGGTCGTGGCGATCGGGCTCTCGAGGGGTGATGAGCCAGACTTGTCACGGCTGTTGGTGGCCTTGTGTGTGACAAGACGAGGGGCACCGCCGCTGCTGCTGCGCTTGCGCACGGCGGGTGCGCCGTTGTCGTGCTGGCCGTCGTTCGCGGGCTCGGGCGAGGCGATCTTGCGCATGACAGTGAGGTCACCTGAGGCAGCCGCGATGAGCACGGCAGCCGTGTCGCCCAGGTCGGCAGAGTTGTTGAGGCCCTTGTGCTGTCGGCTGGAGAGCCGTGCGCTGCCACTGCCGCTGCTGCCCTTCGAGCGTGGCGGTGAGACCAGATCGGACGAGGACGAGGACGACGACGACGAAGGAACGGGCAGGACAGAGAGCAGGCCGTTGTCCATCGACGAGTCGCCTGCGAGGGACATCACGTTCTTCATGCTGCGGCGTCGGGCCAGCAGTGTCTGAGGCTGTGCAGAGGCACTGCGGGCGCGCTGGAGGCTGTTGCCGCCGGCTGGTGCTGTGCTGTTGCCGTCTGCAGCGAGCACAGACACATCGATCGAGTTGCGCTTGCTCCGCCCGCCCGAATCGGTGCTGTTGTCGAGGCCGAGCGGCGATGGACGCGTAGTCTTGGCACTCCACGAGGGGGCTCGCTCCATGACGGCGTGTACCGCAGCCGCAGGACCGGCACCACCACCACCACCACCACCACTGACGGGGCTGTTGACCTCGGCTGTCCCTGTGGCGGGTAGGGCTTCGTTGGTTGGGCTCACGAGGGCGCTGGACGCGGTGAAGGACCCCTCGACGGGCGGTGCCAGCAGGATGCTCTTGGACGAGCGGCGGGCAATGCGGCTGCGGGGCGAATGGAGCGGGGGCTGTGCGCCTAGGGCCTGCGGGGGCGGCTGAGATGGTGACGGGGACAGATCTCCCCGTTCCCGCTCCTCAAACACGAGCGTCTCCTCGGTGCGCAGTCCGTTGGACTCGGTCGTGCGCGTGAGCGACATGAGCGACTCACCATCGGGGCCAAAGTTGGCCGAGGGCGTGCGGAACTCGACCAGCGGCATCGAGTTGGACTTGAAGTGACCGTGCACGGCCGGGGTCGTGACGCCGAGGCCGCTGCGCTTCTCGCTGCCAAAGCTGCCGTCGCGCGAGTGCGGATCCGTGGTCGAGTGCCGCTGGCTGACCTTGCGCGGGGACGAGAAGGGCACGGGCGAGCCACCGGTGTGCGGCGTGTCGGCAATGTCGCTGCTGCTGCGGCTGCTGCCAATCGAGGCCTTGGTCGGCGTCGACGCGGTGGACTTGCGGCCGTGGGCACCGCTGCTGTCACGGCGACTGTTGCTCGCGACCACACTCGACGAGGACGAGGACGACGAGGGAACGATCACAGAGAGAGCAGGCGGGCGGTCCTCCGTGGAGGAGGAGGCCTTGGAGGCGACCATGATCGTGGGCTGCTGCTGGCGCCTGCTCTCGCCGGCAAGGGACGTGGGCATGGGGAGCGAGGCGGGAAGGGTCGACAGGACGGCCGATGGAGGCGAAGGTACAGGCGTTTCCGACAACTTGCGGACTTGGCTCGAGGGTGATCGTGCGAGCGAGTTGTTCCTGCTTTCAGACGTGGCCTTGAGCGTGTCGACGCTCTCGGCAGATGACGACGAGGAGATGCTCTTGCTCCCAGAGTCCATGGCCGAGCGCTCGTTGTTGATGAACGGGTGCTTGAGCAGGACCTCAACGTCGGGTCGCTCCGCAGGGTTGCTATATATTTATTATTATTATTATTATTACTAAGAAATATGAGTAAATAAAACATTGTTACAGCTTGAGGCACAGGGTGAGAAACTCTTGGGCAGTGTTGGAGAGCCACGAGGGGATCTTCGGCGGCTCGCGAGCGTTGGCAATGTGGAAGATGGCGGCAATCTCCTGAGAAAAGTGGTTCCAGGGGGGCTTGGCCGTGGCCATCTCGATGATTGTGCAGCCCACAGACCAGATGTCGGCGGCCTTGCCAAAGCTGAGGCGTTTGATCACTTCGGGCGCCATCCAGTAGGGCGTGCCGGCCATCTCGACCTTGCCTCCGTTTGTCGTGTGGTTGACGCCAGCGAGGATCTTGGAGGCCATGCCGAAATCAGCGAGCTTGACCACGCCCGTCGTGTCCACGAGGATGTTGGCGCCCTTGATGTCGCGGTGGATGAGGCCGTTGGCGTGCAGGTACCGCAGGCCAGAGAGCACCTGCCGGATGTACACACGAATGAGCTTTTCGTCAAACCCACCAAACTTGGTCAGGAGAGCGTGGATCGAGCCGCCGGGGACGTACCTGCCAAGAACAAACAAAAAGAAACAATAAATACTAAGACCAAAGAATTAAGGATCGTACTCGAGAAACACATTTGTAAAATTGCCCTCGTGCTCCATGCCAATGTACTGCACAATGTTGGCGTGGTGCAAGCTTCGCAGGACCTCCATCTCTTTCATCAACGCCAGCACTCGCTGCAAACACCCAAATTATTAAAACTTTCCAAAAAGCCAAAAACATACGCCTTTGATGTTGACCGAGTCGTCCTCGCTGCGCTCGTGGGCCACCTGCTTGACGGCCATGAGGCGACCAGTGTCAACGTTGAGCCCCAGGTACACTTGTCCGGTCGAGCCCGCGCCAAGCAGCTCGCCCTGGATCCAGTTGAGCTTGACCGGTGGCTGGTCAGACAAGGTGGTCGCGACGCTGCGTCTTTCCATGGTTGACTTGGAGGGCAGAGCTGCCGCGTTCGAGTGCTCGGTAATAAACATGCGCAGGATGGTCTTTTGGTCGTACTGTTTGCAAAAAGTTAGATTACAGACATGAAACGAAAAGCTTACAGTCACAAAGGCCTCATCCAGGTCGCTCTGGGTGCGGATAAAGATCAGGTCTTGCTCGTCATTGTCAATGTCTTTTGGGGGAAAATTTTTTTTCATATTAGCCCTTCCCACCCCACCAGAAAAAAAAAAAAAAGGAACGACTCACAGGAAATCACGCAGGCCTCCTTGATGTCAAACTGTTTGAGGAGGTACTCGTTGAGAGCCTGGATGCTGATCTGACGGTTGACGCAGAGACGTTTGGAGACGTTGTTGTAGCTGCACTTGAAGTGGATCTTGCCATCGGGGCGGTACCTCGTGAGCTCCTCGCCCACATGCCGGATGCCTTGCACCCACGTCTTCATCTGTGACTCGGTGGACGCTTGCAGGACGAGGGTTCTAGATAATTATTATAGATCAATTGTTCCTATTGTTTGTGGGTACTACTTCGTACTTGTACGACGTCTCGACTTGAAAAGCCCACTGGCGCTGTTCGGGCGTCAAGTACGAGGACACTTTGGCGTTTGCGAGGTTGGCAGCAAACTCGAGTCGTCCATCCTTCTCCTTCTTGCGGTACATGAGCAAGCCGTCCTTGATGACGAAGAAGCGCTTGACCCACTGGACGCGGCCAAACGCGCCGGTGATGCGCTTGTTCATGTAGCCGTTGAGACCATCCGAGACGATGCCACGGACGCCCGTCAGTCGCATGGCGGGACGCGGGGTCGACGACGAGATGCTGACGGCGCTCTCGGATGCCGCGTCGGCCAGGGACGACATCGTCAGGTTGTACTCTGATATGATGGGCGACGGGGCGAGCCACGCGATCTGCGTGTCCTGCGGGTCCAGAGGATAGTCGACACCGGCGCTGCTGTTGGCCAGCGCTGCGGCGATCGAGGCGACCGTGGCGGCCTGCTGAGCCTCCTTTTGTCTCTGTAGCTTTTCAGCGGCCTCGGCGATGGCGGCAGCAGACGCGGCAGACTGTTTTGCTTTCTTTTCGGCTTCGGCGGCTTCGGCCTCAGCGGCAGCGGCGGCAGCCTCCTCCTTCTTCCTTTGCTTTGCATCCAACTTTTCGGGAGAGCCCCAGAGATTTCGGATGCTGGAGCGCTTTCCCAGCGTGCTCGACGACCCCGAGGCTGACGGCGACGTCGATGATGTCGCAGAGAGCGGGGGAGCCGGGGCGGACTCGAGCACAGCAGTCTTGAGGCCATCCTTGACATGGAGGTCATCCACCTGGCGCTTGACGTTTGCTCTCCTCCGTTTCTAACAAGTTTTTTGGTTTTTTTGTTTTGTTTTAAAGGTTGGTGATTTTCTTTACGTTGTCTGCATCGTCGGAACGAGAACGGGCATGGCCCTCACCATTGCGGATCTCTTGCAGCTTTGGAGGTGGAGGGAGGACGACTCGCTGGTCGTCCCTTCGTGTGGACTGGACGCGGTTGAGCAGGTCAAACATTTTTCGCTCCTCTCCGATCGAGGAAGACGCCTTTAATGAAAATCGTTGAGAAAAATATCTATTTATTCTTTTAAAAGATTTACCTGGTGAGCAGAGTGCACCATCGAGTAGCGGGCAGCTGCTGACGACGACGCGACGGCGGCGGCGGCGGCGGCGGCGTTGGTGGGGCTCTTGTTGTTGCGGGAGATCCCTGGTGCTTCGTCGTCGCCCATCTCGGCGAGGAACTCGGCAAAGGATGTTTCCCTTTCAGAGCTGTCCGTCTTGGCGTGGACAGACGGCTGCTGTGGTGGGGACAGGGACCGTTGGAAGGGGCTGATCCCGCTCAGAGGCGGCGAGGACGTGTTCGGCGCCGACGAGAACTTGGTGATCACGGGGTCATCGTACATGCTCACGACTTGGCGGCGAGGCGTGCTGCTGCCCGTGACCGAGTTTGACGACTCGCGCTTGGACATGATCCTGGTGCGCAGCGATGGCGAAGGCGCGGGGGCCGACGCAGGCGAGCTGCTGTTGCTCATGCTGTAATCGTTCTACGCGTCATTGTGGGTTTAGCCTGTGTGTGTAAGTCGATGGAATAGCGCACCCAGAGGCTGCTGTTGAGCATGTTGAGCATAAAGGCGTCGCGGCGCTGCTCGGGTGTGAGGTCGACGTCACTGTCACGCGAGTTTTTGTTTTTGCCGTGAACGAGGTCGGCCGATTGGGGCCGCCTGATGTTTTGCGCCTCGAGAAACTCGTCGTACTTTTCCAACAAGGTGGACGCAAACTCGAGCGATCGCGAGACCGCTGGATCGTCTATCAGCTTTCGGCTGTCGGACGACGAGCTGGACCTAAACCTCGACGCTGCCAAGAATTGGTAAAATAAGTACATGATAAAAAAAAAAAGTAATTTATTACTGAATCGGAATGGCGCAGTTGGGGCGAGCTTTGTTGCGCTGCCGCCGGCACTGGACGGGCCGCTCCTTTCACCACCACCGCCGCCGCCGCCGCTGCTGCTGCTCCCTGCCAGGTTGGACGAGGACGATCGGGTGATGAGCGATGTAAACCGAGACAGTGTGCTCCCGCTCGCGCTGCTCTGTGACCGCGAGACGTTCATTGGCGAGAGCGGGCTGGTTGCACGTGAGGGCTGCAGTGTCTGGCTGTTGCTCATGCTGCCGCCATTGCCGCTGGCAGTCTCCTGGTTGCGCTTGTTGAGTTCTGCGAGGACGGGCATGTCGGTCAGGTCGACCGAGTGCGACTTGCGCGGCATTTCGCGGACGTAGCGTGGATGGTGCCCCCGTGGCGTCGTCGGCTGCAGCTGCGCAGGCACGCTGTCCAGCTCCTCCTCCATCTCGATCGCGCTCTTTGCCGTGGCGGCCTGCTGAGGGTGCAGCTCCTTCACGAGCACACGCAGCACCTCGATCCAGCTTTGGCGCGTGGCCGAGTCGGGCGCCTTGAGCACCATGGGCTGCATCGACGGGAAGCTCAGCACAAACACGGCCTCCATGCCGCCGTCAATGTGCATGACGGGACACCGTTCGTGCAGCGACACTTGGTCCTAAAAACAGGCACAGCCAAATCAGCAAGAATGAGCACCCATCAAAGGAACGTACCACGAGCGACTCGACAGCGCCTGACGGGCTCAGCGACCACACAGCCAGCTCTGCCCTGCTTATCCGCCACTCTCTTGAGGCCTCGTCGACCTCTTCTGTTACGCTCAGGTCGAGGGACACGCCCTAAGGGGGTTGGGTTAGGAAGGACGGGGTTGGGGTTGGGTTAGGGAGGATGAGGAGGGGGATGCAGCCGACACGTACCTCCCAGGCGTACTCGGCTGGAGCGACGCAGTTGCCCACGTCGTCGTAGACCGGGCTCGTCAGCGTCTGGTGCTGCAGCACGCCCTCCTTGAGCACGCGTGTGCGCGACCCGTCCATTCGGGGAGGGGGTCCTCGTCTAGTCTGGAACGGGATGGCCCTTTTTGGTCAGTCTGTTTCACAGTGGCGAACAAGAGCCCTCGCCGAATAGCAGCCAACACACACACACACGCACACACACACAAAGAGCAACACAAACAAACAGCAACACAAACTGTTGGACGGAGGACCGAGGCGTTTTTAGGGGGCAAGTGAAGCGCTCTGTTTGTCGAGGGAAAAAAACAAACAAAAACCACCCAAAAAAAAACACAGTGATACGTTTATCAACGCACAACATACAGGCAGCCACGCACGTGCTGCGCACGCAGGGATAAGGAAAGCCAACCTGTGCTGCTCAATCTTCCAAGCAACAAAAAACCACAAAAGGGCACGAAACGCGGACGAAACGACGCACCTTCCGAATGCGGAAAGTTGACCTGCAAACCGCGCAATTCCTTTTGCCCGGCGTCTGTCGGCTCCTGTCCAATAAGCCCGCCCACTGGCCAGAAAAAGAAACGCACAACATGAAAAGCAAAGCAAACGCTCAAAATGGGGCGGAGAATCGCTCGAGAAAATAAATCGGGAATGTCGCTCACCTAAAAAAATACCGAGGTAACAAACTAAAATATCAATCGCCGGCCTTTGACTGGGCCTTTGAGCTGTGGTGGGTCCTCGTCTTACATGTATGTTTGGCCAGCAGCTAACATAAGTAAATAAATAAAAAACACGAACACGAACGATACCGGGCTGGCAAAAACGTCCACATTTACGTGTACGTCCTACCCAACTACAGTAATGGAGATGTACGAGAGCATTTCGGACGACGACCAGCCGTACGTCCACCACGCGTCACAGCCGCCGCCGCCGCGGATCCCATTGCCGCCCCAGCACCGTCAGGCTCGGCAGCAGCAGCAGCAGCAGCAGCGACCCAGTTTGCTGCCACGTCCTGCTGCGTCGCAACTGCTGCGTCGGTCGATGATCCCTCCGCCAACCCAACGGGGGGGGCAGCACCAGCAGCACCAGCAGCACCAGCACCAGCAGCAGCAGCACTATGGCCAGCAACAGCAACAACAGCAACGTGGTCGCTCGTCGTCCGGCTATGATGGTTTGAGCGATGAAGACAACAACAGCCGCAGCGAGTCGCCAGACAGCAGCAGCAGCAGCCGCAGCCACAGCCGCAGCCACAGCTGGAGCTCGAGGAGTAGCCACAGCCGTAGCAGAAGCCGTAGCCGCAGCAGGAGCAGGAGCCGCAGTCACAGCAGGAGCAGGAGCAGATCCCCTGCGGTTGGACGAGGAATGAGCCCTGCGATGCGGGGCGGCCGATTGGGACCGCCCATTCAGCGAGGCCTGGGCAGCGACTGGCGCAACGAGTACCGCAGCGAGCGTGAGGTACGTTAAGGTGACACACAGTAAAACCTTTTTTACCAAGGAAAGCCGCAAAAAAAAAAAAAAAAATTAGACCGTCAGGCCTGTTCGCCAGCGAGAGCAAGAGCAACGGGCCCCGTTCATTCCTCGCAATCGGTTGGCGGCTGGCAACTCGTTCCGAGGACGCCTGGGTGCCAAGCCAGTCCACACGCCGACGACCGGATTCCAGAGCGCGACAGCTCGCAGCAACTCTGCTATCGCGGGAAGTGGTCGGCGTGGATTTGATTTCGAGGGCTCGAAATCGTCTGCGTTGCAGCTCCCTCCCCCTCCTGTTCGCGATCGTCTTTCTCAGACGCAACCGCCACCGCGCTCACTCGATAGCAAAGACGACAACAAACGGTAGAGTTTCTACTGATCTGGAAGAACTAAACAAAAAAACAATAGGGCAAAACTCTGGTCTCGCGAACGGTCGGCGTCCGTGGAGCGCAGCCGCAGCAGCAGCGATCGCAATGACCGTGGTGGCGACAGGGACCGATCCCGCGAACGAGGAGCAGCGTCACTTTGGCGTCCCTCTCTCTCCCTGGGTATGACGGATGCGAATGGACGCATTTCCATGCGAAACAGCCTCAATTTCAACGGTATCAGCTGTACATTTTCAAAAATTTATTTATTTATTTATTTTTAATAAAGACGAGCGCGATTCGCCCAACGACGACATTCGTTACGAGAGTCTCTCGCCCGAGCCGCTGCCTCTTCCTACTTGTAAACTACCAAGACACATAAAAATTTATGCTCAAAAGAAAAAAACAGTTAAACCGGAGCCAATCAACAAGTCGCCAAGTCGGGCCACTAAAACTGTCCACACAGTCGTCCTGCCCACGCCCGACCTCGAGCCAATCTCGCCGCCGCACACCGGTATCGAGGACATTTCGCCTACGTTGCCCGCGGTTGCCAACACTTTTGATGGTTCGCATTTAAAGAGGCCTCGACCCATTTTTAATTCTTACCCCCCGTCGTGCAGAAATTTCGGACGATGAGATGCCTCTGGACAAGCCTTCATCTGTTGCTGCAGCAGCTGAGCAGGTCAAGGCAGCCGAACCAGCTGAGCGTCGAGTACGAAACTACAACTATTTTAAGT
>Ga0302233_10002778_pt1 | contig 10710 bp, 19 predicted proteins | sample II_Palsa_N3_1_FD_193516 | JGI IMG/M metagenome (GOLD analysis project Ga0302233, IMG submission 193516) | Peat permafrost microbial communities from Stordalen Mire near Abisko, Sweden - II_Palsa_N3_1 | ecosystem: Environmental > Terrestrial > Soil > Palsa > Peat permafrost | place: Sweden...
CTGTCGTTTTGGATCGACGGATCCGCTCCGGCCTCGATCAGCAGCTTGGCCACTTGCTCAAAGCCAAAGATGGCCGTGGTCTGCAGGGGCGTGGCAAGCTTGTTGTCCTGCGCGTTGTCCTGCGCGCCCGCCGTCAGCAGGCGCTGGACCACGTCGATGTTCTTGCCAAAGGCGGCAGCGGCGTGCCCGCATCCACGTCTGTTTGAGCCAAAGAACGAAAAGAGTCATTCAAAGGAAAACGGAAAAAAGGTACTGTGCTTGTTCTTCTTGTTGACATCGGCGCTGTAGGCGAGCAGCATGTCCACGATCTCGCCCATAGCCGCCACGGCAAGCCCAAAAGAGCAGGGTGCGGTCCTCTGCCAAGCGGGAACATCGGCTTGTCACCGAACCCGAAATAGGGGCACCAGTTGAATTTTATGGCGGCGGCATAACAACCGCCGACAACGGACGATGGGCAGCGCGCATTCGAAAGCCATTGCGCGGTCCAAGGTCACGCACGAGCTGGACCTGAGGTACCCCGAGTGCTTTCCCCTCCCTCCGTTCACCGCCTGTTCGTTTTTGTAGCTACAACAAACTGGCGAGCATCCCCGCGGGCGTGTTTGCGGTCAAGAACCTGGAGGTGCTCAACGTGGCCGGCAACGCCATTACCAGCGTGCCCGGCAGCATCGGCAAGCTGACAATGCTGATGAACCTGCAACTGGATGGTAGGTCCATCGTGGAAGGCTGTGACTGAGCACAACGCGCTTTCGTTAGGAAACAAGATAAAACAACTTCCGGAGCAAATCGCAAACCTCGCAGCGCTCAGGAAGCTCAACCTCGCCTTCAACCTGTTTGAGTTTATCGGCAAGGAGCTGACTGCGATCACGAGCCTCACCGTCCTGGACATTAGCAGCAACCAGGTACGAGAGCAAATCAAGGCACCGGACTTTCCGTGACAGAACCGTGCTAGATCAAAGAGCTCTTGCCCGAGATAGGCAACCTCACCAACCTCACCGTGCTCAAGATGCACTCGAACCAACTGACCAATCTTCCCGCGACTATGCAGTCCCTAAGGGTGTGCGACAAAGGGAGTAATGTTAATCTGTTTGTTCACCTGTGCGAGTGTAGAAGCTCACGACGTGCGAGTTGCACCACAACAGCTTTGAGATGATTCCGACGGTCGTGTCAAAGCTGGCCGACATCGAGGAGCTCGATTTACAGGAATGCAAACTCACCTCGCTCCAAGTAAAAAAAAAAAAAACTGTTTTAATTCCGGACCTGACGCTCTTTCTGTGCGCACAGCCTCACGTCATTATGGCCATTTCGCAGATGCCCAAGTTGAGGGTGGTGAACGTGAGGTACAAAACTAAAGAGTGCATTCCAACTTAATAAACAACTATTCCATCAGCAAAAACAAACTGACGTTCCTCCCTGACGAGGCGAGCGAGCTCTTCATGCTCCGCGAGTTTGACTGCAGCTACAACCCCATCAAGAACTTTAGCCCCAAAGTCTCCAAGATTCCCTGTACGCAAACTTTATCACGTTTCGCTCTAAAAATAAATAAATCGGCAGCCCTCAAGTTCAACTGGGCCGACTATACCGAGCAGAACTAAAGTGCCGGTGGCACTGTTTTTGTCAGTTTCAGCAGTTCAGTTTTGGAGGCTCAGCGACATTGAAAACGGATTTGAAAAAAAAATCCGTTTGAAAAAAAAGAACTGATTCTATTTTTACCTCGATGTCGTCTGCCCAACTGTACAGCTCGGACGCGAGCGCCCTCAGCAACAAGACCGGCGTGTCGACGCACCTGGCCGCCCGCGCACTTGCCGTCAAGGGCAGCGTGGAGCGAGCCGAAGCCATGCTCAAAAACTACAAGGTGCAGTGCTGCGTGCCCCCCTCTCTTTTGTCGGTTGACCACGTTTCTTTTTCGGGCTCCAACAACAGGACCTTGACAGCAAGTACCAGCTGTCGCAGGCAACCTTTGCCACCGTCAAGCCGCTACTGCAGAGCGAGCGCTTTATCGTGCCGGTGACTGCCTCCAAGGTATTGCCCAGCTTTTCCCGTGTCCTCTTACGACATGTCAACAGTCCAACGTGCTCGTGTTCAACGCCAAGTTCCACCAGACTGGCGCCCACACCGCCACGGACGAGATTCGCATGCTCGCGTGGCTGACCGAGCAGCTCAGCCAAAAGTACGCCGTTCCCACCCCTCTCTATGCAGTTGCTGACCTGACCGTCCGAAACAGGAACCTCGACAGCCTTGCCCTCGACCTCAAGGTCGTCATCGACCTGGCCGGCACGTCGTTCTTCCAGCTGGACACGGAACTGATCCAGCTGCTGGTCTCGTCGCTCTCGGTATTGCTCAGTGCTCGCCCTTGTCTAGCCCCCTGATGTGCGTTAAAAATAAACAAAACTACTAGGACTCGATCCCCGCGTCGATCAAGAAGATCGTCATTGCCAACCCCACCTTCTTCACATCCATCTTCCTCCGCTACCTCCTGCCCTTCCTCCGCCCCAAGATTGCCGAGCGCCTCGTGGTCGTGTCCTCCAAAACTGAGCTCTTCAACGCCGTCCCCGCCGCAGACCTGCCCAAGTCGCTCGGGGGCCACATCGAATACAAGCACACAGAATGGCTTGCCGCGCTCGCAGCCGCTGATGCCACCACGACCAGCAGCAGCAACTCACAGCCAGCCGGTCTGAACCCTGCGGCCGCCGCTGCCAAGAAGGCCGATGAGGAGAAGCAAGCCAAGAAGGCTGAGGAGGAGGTTGCTGCCGCCAAGAAGGCCGAGGAGGCCGCTGCTGCCGCCAAGAAGGCCGAGGAGGAAGCTGCTGCTGCCAAGAAGGCCGAGGAGGAGGCTGCTGCCGCCAAGAAGGCCGAGGAGGAGGCTGCTGCCGCCAAGAAGGCCGAGGAGGAGGCTGCTGCCGCCAAGAAGGCCGAGGAGGAGGCTGCTGCCGCTAAGAAGGCCGAGGAGGCCGCCAAGAAGGCTGAGGAGGAGGCTGCTGCCGCCAAGAAGGCTGAGGAGGAGGCTGCTGCCGCCAAGAAGGACGCCAAGATCGCCGATGCAGAGACAGCTCCAACTGACGAAACTAGCGAGCAAGAAAAGACCGACGGCGAACCAGGTGCCGAGGTGTCTCCTCTCAAATCGGTATCGGATCTCTTGGTTTCTGAAAAGTAAAAGTAAACTAATGAACGGACAGTTGACCAAGGGCCGTGCTGCTGCGCCTTCCAACCGCAGGAAGCCTACGATTAAGCCGACGGCTGCCGCAGAGGTCGAAGAGCCCAAGGCCGAAGAGGCAGCACCAACCCAGGACGAGGAGGAGGCCGACACCGAGAAGGATCCGTCCGAGTTCTCGACGCCCGAGAAGAAGGCCAACATTGCTCACAAGGTCGGGGCGATCAACCGCAACGTGGGCAAGATGTTTGCCAGCATGACTGAGGAGGCTCTTGCGGCCCTCGAGAGCGGCGCCGACAGCCAATCTGTATCGACTATTTTAATTCATTTGGATAAATACAAAGAGAACTAAACTACCCCCCCTAGAGCTCGGCACAATCCACGCCCGGCAGCAGCTCCAAGAAGATCATGCCCAAGGGCAACAAAATGTTCGGTGACTTTGATCCGTCCAAGACCAAGCTAAAGTCGCGCGCAGCCCTCAACTCGGCGATGTTTGCGCCCCCCGGCGCCCCTGCGGCGGACGGTGCCGAGCAGTCATAATCCTCCTGATGTCTCACAAAGTCTTTCTTTAAACTTCAGAAAGTGTCTCAACGTTGTTTTTAACTATTTTTTATTTTCGCCGAACAAACAAACGACAGAGATCAACCAATTTACTCATTTTTTTTTAGTTTTTCATTCAGTTGAACTTGCAGACAAACGCGACGGACGGCAGCAGGTCTGGGATTTATGCAAGACACGATCAATAAACAGCAAACACATGGGTGGGTGAGTTTCTGCGTACTCAGCTGGCGGAAGGTCTTGGCATAGTCGTCGGCCGTGTAGGTCTTTCGGTCAAATGTCGTCACGAGGGTGATCTTGGGTGCTTGCTTGGTCGTCTGCACGTGCTCAACCAGCTTCTGCAGCAGGTCGTCGGCGGACAAGGTGATGTTGATCGGCTGGCCTTCGGGGACGCGCACCTGGATGCGGCAATCAGTGTAGTTGGCGGACGATGCGGACGGGGCCGGTGCAATGGGAGCGGCAGCGGCAGCGGCAGCACCAGGGGCGCTGTTGGCTCGCTTGGCCTGGCGCTCGAGCTTGTCTTGCTCCAGCTGTGCCCTGTCGTGCCGAGTTAATCATCATCACCCGTTTCTTACAACACGCACTTTAGCTTTGCCTTGTAGGCGTTCTCCTCGGCCCGCTTGCGCTTCTCCTCCTCGACGAGCTTGAGCTGGGCTGACTGCTGGAACTTTTCCTGTATCTCTTTGCCCTCGCGTCCCTGCTTCCTGCGCTCGACCTCGCGCTTGACATCCTCCACCTTCTCGGTCTGCTCGCGCTCGGCACGCTTGGCGGCCAGCTTCTCCTTGAGCCGGGCCAGCTGCTCCTTCTTCTCCTCCTCGGTCAGCGGCTTGATCTCGTCCGTCGACTCGGCAAAGTTCTCGTGCTGGGTGCGCGCCGCGTGCAGCTGCACCGAGGCCGCGTCGCGCAGCACCTTGCCGCACTCCTCGCACTTGTACGACTTGGCGGTCGGGTCGGCGCCACCGGCGGGCGCGGCGTCTTCGGGCAACAACTCGCTGCCCGCCGCACCGCCGCCGCCGCCGCCGCTGCTGCCGCCGCCGCCGCCGCTGCTGCCGCCGCCGCCGAGCGTGTGCTCGGTTGCCGACGTGTCCACGGGATCATCAATGTCCATGTCGTTCTCGTGCGCGCTCAGCCAGTCCAGCGCGGCCTGGATCCCCCGGTGGCCCGTCTTGGCGAGCGCCTTCTGCGCACGCACCGCGGGGAACCCAAACTCGAGCAGCTGTTGGAGGTCGGTGGGGGCCATTCGAAGTTGTTTTTGTGCTGACGTTGACGTACGAGGAAATGCAACGCGTAAACTGGGCCAAATACAAGTGTGTTTGTTATAAATGCTCGTTTTTCTTTCTTCACCAGGACGCAGAGAGCCGCACGAGCTCAGACATTTCCCAGCTGCAGTTGAGGTCCTCCATCAGCTGCTGCGCCCGATCGGCACTGGCCCGGTTCTTGGAGGCCTTGGCGACCTCGCCCAGCAGGACGGCCTGGAGGTAGCGCATGTCGTTCTGCACGCACGGCAGCGCTAGGCCCTTCTGGAACACGGACGCGGCCTTTGATCGCTTGTTGCTCGCGACCAGCAAAGCGCCCTCGGCAAGCGCGGTCAGCGGCTCGCTCGCGACAAAGGGCCTGGCCTTCTTGAGGCCGCTCAGCGCGCCCTTGAGGTACGTCGCGCGCAGGGCGTACATGTTTTCGCTCGAGTCGGTCTCGGCCAGCTCATACTCCTCGACGATGTGCATGGTGCACAGGATCAGGTGGAACTAATATATTTGATTTTTTTTTATTTAAAAAGAAATAAATAAAATAGAAAAGAAATATACCATGGCAGTGATGACAAGCGGCTCGATCGTGGGGCCGGCCTGGAGCTTTGCCGTGTACACGAGCGTCTCCTCGAGATGGGACTCGGCGTCCTCGTCTTCTCGGATGCGGAAGGAGGCGCACGCACAGACCGAGTGGTACAGGGCATTCACGGTGGCCGAGGCCGTGTCACGGGCGCGAGGCCACAAGCCGTCCACACGCTCGAGCCACACGGGCAGCTCGTTGATCCGGTCGATGGCGATCAGGCCCTGGATGGCCTGCAGGCCGTGAAGAACGGCCGACATGATGTCGTCGTGGTCGAGGGCGTCTTGGTACACGTGCGTGGCGGTGAACACGCCCTCTTCAAAGTCGCCGTTGAACGTCCACAGCTGCTCGATCATCAAGTGGGCATCCTGCCACGGCACGCGCTGGCCCGTCCGCTCGGCCAGCAGGACCACGTTTTCAAAGCACTCGAGCGCCTTGAGCCAGTCGCCCGAGTACCAGCACACGTTGCCGTGGTTCTTGCATCAAAAGAGAGATTAGGAGGCACAGGTAAACGTGCTCATTTACCAGATTGACTTTGAGCTCCTGCAGGACGGGTGCAAGCACGAGCATCTCTTCGGCCTCGGCGAGGTATTCTGCCGCGAGCGGCTTGCGGCCGGTGAGGTAGAGCACGCACGCAAACCGGCTCAGCAGCGCGGGGTGTTCCTTGGCCGCTGCATCTGTTGCCTCGCAGTACTGCAGTGCCATCAGCAGCGCGGTGATCGAGTCGTCGCTCCGGCCCTGCGTCCAAAACAGCTCAAACAGCGCAAAGAGGGTCGAGATGATCTCCTCTTGGCGGTGAGCGGGCGTCTCCTCCACCTCCTTTCCATCGCGACTTTTTCTCCGCCTCCTGCCATTTAATTTCTCAGCTTTTATTCATTTATTTTTATCTAACTCTTACGCGAGGGTGCCGGCGACGCTCGAGCGCTTGCGCAACGAAAGGGACGAGGCCGACTTGCGCACGGTCGAGTCGTTGCTCGGGCTGCCCGAAAGGAAATTGGACGTGTCGCCGTCAATCGTCTTGGACGAGCCAGACGCCTTGCGCTGAGCCCAGGCCTGGTCCTGCTCCTTCCACAGCTTCCATCGCGCCCACTGCTGCGAGAACGTGCCGGTGGGCCAATCCACGTCCAACATCTGGAGGACCCTGATGTTCTCGTAGATGGCGTCGTCAAACATGCGCTGGCCCGCGAGTGCCTGGGCGAGCTTGCGGCGCCACCCGCGCTCGCGTTGAGGGTTGAAGATCACGCGGTTGTGCTCGCGCTGGCTCTGCGCAAACTCGATCAGCGCCGTCAGGTTGGAAATGGCCTCGAGCATGCTGAAAATGTCAATGTTGCAGAACGCAACCGCTTCGAGGTACTCGACCTTTTTCTCCACGATCGTCGTCTGGTTGTAGTGGTACGAGATCTGTGGCAGCAGCAAGAAGCGATTCTGTTCCTGGAAGCGGTTTTCATAGTGCCTACCAAAGCAAAATAGTCAGCTTTTTCGTACTGAAAAGTAATGCTGGTTACCTTGCGACGCGCTCGTGAACAGTCTCCCTGTGCTCGAACAGCATGACGTTGTAGATGGATTGGCGAGCCATGGACGACTGGAAGCCGAGGAGGCCTTGTATGTCGCCTCCACTGGCCTTGTACTGGGCGAGGGTGAGGGGTTCGTTCACAACGAGCTGCTGTCCCGTCAGTTGGGGCGCCAAAAAGTTGGCGCTGTCCTTCTCTGCCAAAAAGTCGTACAGCTCATCCGGTTGATATTCGCGGCCGAGGTCCCTGTCGTTTTGATTGGTTTCAGGATAATCATCCAACTGGAGGGGGGTGCAAGCAAGGTGTACTTTTCCAGGACGGCTGCGAGATCCACGGTCGAGAAATACTGCCCGATGACCGACGCCACTCGGAGCACGAGCTGCATTTGCTGGTCAATCTTGTCAAACTGCACGAGAATGGCGCTCTCAACGTCGGCCGGGAGCACGTCGTCGAGCGCGCCAGAGGCGATACTCTTGTTGTTCTTTTGCCAAAAAAAAATAAATTAAAAAAAATCATGTTTGGGCGCAATACTTTGAGTCGCAACTCGCCCGCAATGACGTCGACGAGGGACGACTCGCGAAGGGCGACGGCGACGTTTTCCACAAAGAGCGCTCGGCCACGCGTCTTTGTGTAGATGCGGTCTGCGAGCTCGCGGTTGAGGGTGCGCGTGGCACCGCCAAACTTTTGCAGGATCAGGTCGATCGTGTCCTGCTTGGTGAGGCCCTCGAGGTTGACGAGCTTGGTCGAGCGCATGTTTTTGATCTCTTCAAACTGCGACTGAAGGATTTTTTCCTGCACGACAAGTAGTCTGTTGGTAAAATTTTCAAAGGATGGTCTCGTACCTCCATTTCCTTTGAGGGGCGCGAGATGATGCAGAACAGGCAGCGGTAGGGGCACTTGCGCACGAGCTTGGAGAGGACAAACCACGACAGCGAGTCTTGCCAGTGGCTGTCCTCGAGCACGAGCAGCTGAGGGTTCCAATTGTTTGACCAAAAAACATCTTCTTCTTATTAATGGTTACCATCGGAGCCGCCGAGGCAACAATCTTGAGGAGGATACGGGCAAGAAGGTTGACGAGCGCCTCTGTCTGGGCCTGCTGCGTGCGGTTGAAGGGGAGCGATGCCCTGGGGAACGACAGAGGCAGGACCATGTTGAACAGGGACAGGAGGTTGTCGCTCTCGGACAACTTGCGCATGGCCTTGACGACCTTTTTACCCGTTGCGTCCAGCGAATCGACGTCAATTTTCACGTTTGCCTCGAATCCTGCAAACGCAGCGACCGCGGTCGCCGCCGAACTGGACGCCGCCGCAGCGGCTGCTGAGGAGGACGCCTCGTGATTGCCTGACGAAGCAAGGGGGCTGGATGGTCCTTCCCGCTCCTCAGGGATGGCGTCGTTGGTCCATTTCACGTTCAAGGCTGTCTCGTGGGCAGAGCCGCTCAGATTGGACGGTTTCCCATGGAGTGGCCGGAGCGGTCCACCGCGCTGATCGGATCTGAGGGGATGCCGTGCGCCGCCAGATGGCTTGTCTGCCCCTCCCACCAGTGGCTGCTGTACGAAACACAAAAATGAGCAAGTTCGACAGGGGAACCGCACGCATTACATCGTTGACTTGGACGCTCATGCGTCGCACGCGCTCGATAAGGGTTCCACCGTGGTCGTTCTTGAGCACGCTGGGGTCGATGCCTTTGATGTTGGGATCGAACCGGCCGCCGCCGCCACCTTTGAGGTCAAACACTTGGGAGGGTCGTCGGAAAGAAGGCAGGCCCCTGGGAGAATTGCCATTTTTATTTTCAGATCCTGCCTGCAAAAGAAAGAAATCGCAACGCACTTTAGCATCATGACACTATCCTTGCGTTTGTCCAGCATGGCCTGGGCCGCATTGGGGGGAGGAAGACGGGCGTCCTCCATCGATGCTCTGGACTTGTCCTCCTTGCCGCCGCCGGACTGCATGAGGCCCGATGATGAGCCGCCGAGGCGTGCGAGCATTCCGATCTTTGCCTTGCTGGGTGGCGGGGAAGTGGCAGGAGCGGGAGCAGCAGGGGGGAGACTAGTGTCGAGGAGGTCGTCGCTCGAGCCATCCCAGTCAATCGAGGCCATGCTCTCGCTCGACTCTTGGCGTTTGAGGGCAGACTGGCGGCTGTCCTGGAGCTGGCGGAACGACCCTGGGTTGTACTGGAAGCCGTCGCCATTTATTATGTCCACAAGGGCCATCACGACAGGGCGGATCGTGTGCGCTGGCGTCCTCCTGTCGACCTCGCTCGATTGCGACACGCTTCGAAAAGAAAAACAGTAAAAAAAAAAGAAAAAAGAAAAAAAAAGCGTACGTGACAAGGAGACCCGCGCCCAGGGCTGTGTTGGCGAGGAAGCGACCCATACGAGTTTTGCCCTGGCCAGACTCACCCTCGATGACGACAGTCGAGGAGGGGGCGTTGATCGGCCCAGAGACGAGACGCTCCACGAGACTCTTCATGAGCTCGCGCTCGGCCTGACGGCCAATCAGGGTCTTCTCCATGTTTGGGTCGAAGGCTGCCAGGGTCGTGTTGACGTCCAGGGCGCGCTCGCTCTCGGGTTTGTAGACGTTGATCGGCACCGACTTGCCCTTGACGAGGATCGGGTCGGGCGTGAAAAACTGGAAGAGATTTCTGGTGGCAACGTAGGTGGCCTCGTCGCACAGGATGCCGTTGGTAGCGAGCTTGGAGCACATGAGACGGGCCGCCATGTTGACACAGTCGCCGAGGACAGTGTGGTCGCAGCGGAGCTCGCTGCCGACCTTGCCCGTGAACACGACACCACTCGCGACACCAAAGGAAAAGTGCGTGAACCCTGCCTCCTTCATCTTTTGGTTCATCTGCAGCGCCGCTTTCAGCGCAAACGAGGCCTCGTTCTCGTGGGACCACGGCGGGAGGCCAAACACGGCGAGGATCGTGAGGCCCTTGTCGTCCATCATCATCTGGCGCAACGAGCCCTCAAACTGCTCCAGCGCTTTGAGGCCGATGGCGAGCGCTTGCTGAGCCATCGGCAGGAACGTCGGCGAGTCATAGTCGAGGTCGCCAATCTTGAGGAAAATGACCGAGATGTTTCTGAGCTCGTTGAGCATGTCTTCGAGGGAAACAAAATTACATGTAAGAAAAAAAGAGAGTGCCATGATGGTTACTCGACTGGCCGTTGATGAGGCGGTACACGGCACTCTCGTTGATGTAGCGAGTGTGCACTTCCTTGCACTCCATCTGTTTAGGTGAGAAATTTGAACAATAATTTCGAAAAAGAAAGAAAGCTACGGTGGCATCCATCTCTTCAGCGGTCGGCAGGATGTCTTCTTCGTTTGCGACGACGAGGTCGCACAGGATGCCAAACTCTTCCGTGACGTTGCTCGTGTACCTTGGCTCAACGCCGGACGTCTCGGCCATGATCTTCATCATATCGGCCGAGATGGCGAGCTCGCCTCGCTTGGCCTCGTCGAGGATGGGCGCGACCTTGCGGATGCCCTCGCCCGCTACGAAAAACTCCCAGCGCCTCCCGGGGAGGCCGACGTGGACGTTGAACGACAGGCCACACGCGAGACCGATATGCATGGACAGGTAGATAATATTGAGGTCCTTTTTGGCCTCGTCCTTTTTCTCTCCCGACGGGGCTAGTTTGAAAAATAAGTTTAATGGGTGGGTTCC
>Ga0302233_10002779_pt1 | contig 10707 bp, 16 predicted proteins | sample II_Palsa_N3_1_FD_193516 | JGI IMG/M metagenome (GOLD analysis project Ga0302233, IMG submission 193516) | Peat permafrost microbial communities from Stordalen Mire near Abisko, Sweden - II_Palsa_N3_1 | ecosystem: Environmental > Terrestrial > Soil > Palsa > Peat permafrost | place: Sweden...
TTCCAACGCATCTCAAACGCGTCGCCGGAAAGGCTTTTGAAAGCATTTCTGACCGCCTTCGAAATGCGCCTGAGATGTGTTTGTGGCAATGCGTTTTAGATCCATTCGAAAATACGTTTGTAAATGCACCTGTGAAGGGCTTTCTCAACCCCCCGCGACATACAGCTTAGTCGAAAACATAACTGCTAGTCTCCGTGTTCACTGCATAACAAAGATCGCAACAAACAATATCACTATTGCTGCGGCGATCAATACGTAGATACTAGATGATTGTGCGCCGGGTTGCTGCATAGGCTGAACCGGCTCTCTCTGGACACGAACGGGATTGGCGGCGGCAGGGAATCGCTCTTTCGAGAGGAGAGGGGACCGGGAAGGATCGACCGACAGCAAGGTCGACATCCGTTGCAAGCCGGTCTCGACCGATTCGTCCGCAAACAGGTAGTCGCAAAAGAAGGGGCTCGCGTCGATGAAGTGGCGCTTGGGCAGGCGCAAGACAGAGGCAGGTCGCGAACTGGACTGCTCTAAATCGTCGAGGAGGAGGTGGATGCGCGCGTCGAGCGAGCGCAGGGCGTCCCGTCGGAGGCTCCTGAGAGCCACGCGGGCCGGGGTCTTGGCACTAACGAGGGCCATCACGTGCATAGCCCCAGAAAGCGTGGCCGAGGCAGACACGGACGTGCGGATCTGGTGGCGCGCTGCTTGTACGGCCATTGGAGGCAAAACAACGTCTACGAGAAGATCCCGTTGGCTCCGCGGCACCTTGTAGATGTCCTCAATGGTGGCCGTCTCCAGTGGCGATAGTGTCGTCGCACCGTCCGGCCCTAATAGGAGTGACGCTTCCTGGCGGCGTTCCTCTGCTGCTTTTGCCCTCTGTTTTAAATTAGTTTCTTTTTGTAATGATACAAAAACAACAATACCTCTATTGCGTGCTCGAGAGTCTTGCCATCGTGGATCGACAGGAGCATGTTGATGGGAATGACAGCATGCAGGGCGAGATACGAAGGAGCCTGTGTGGCTTGCTTGAGGTCCACAACAGAAGGCACGAGCTCGCGATCGTGCAGGTCAAAGGATCGCAGCAGAGATTTCCTTGTCTGGGAGCAGACGATTAAGACGAGTGCCCGCAGCTGCTCTTGCTGTGGCAGCACGTCCTGGAACGCCTTGAACAGCTTCTTGTACGTCCCAAACGACGACTTGGCCAGCGCGGACTCGCTCGGACAAAACAGATACACGCCCAGGACATCCACGCCGCCTGGCAGCATCCGTGCGACGCTCAGTGCGTGGTTCGCGATCCAGTCCACGTCCAGCGCGTTCACAAATGCCGCCCCCTGCTGCGGCTGCCCGGGCTGTTGATGCTCTTGTTGTCGTCGTGGTCTTGGGGGCGTCTTGACCAGCGCGAGGATCGAGTCCTGCCCTCAAATGTAAGTTCGCCCTTTTGCCAGAGTACTGCGCCTACTTGCCCCACGACCAGGCCGTGCTCCCATCGCCCGCCTACGCTCGCATCGACGAAGCCTTGCAACAAAGCCTTTGGGATTAGGGCGGCCATATTACGAAATATGCCCGCGCACGTGGCGCCGTGTGTGCCGCGCTTACACAACCACCTGCAACACCTGTCTAACCCCCCTCTCCTCGTTTTACTGTTGCAGTGCATGGGCCCCCGGATCCTCTCCAACGGCGCAGACTCGGAGCAGCACGTCGAGGGCAGCAGCGACCTGCACGGCTACCAAACGTACAACGTTTCACCCTGCACCGGCAAAATGCGGCAACCGTCGACCGCCGCAGCGGTTGGGGCGACCGCAACCATAATGGTAGCGACGGGGACAAAAGAGGACGAGCCAGCGAGAACATCGCCCCGCGTGTGGTTCGACCCTTGCCTGGACAATAGCCATGTGGTCAATGCGGTGGATATTGCCATCGTGGACTTGCTGGAACAGAATCAACAAGTATGTGCGCGTTGGCAAGGCCTGTTATTGACGGTTTTTCTCTTCATTTCTGCGACAGCTGCTGCAGCGGAAGCTGCAACCGCTGGTGACACGCTTTGACGCCTCCAAGCCGCCGTCCATCTCGGTCCGGCAGTATCTCGAGCGGATAACCAAGTATGCGCCGTGCAGTAGCCAGTGCTACACCGTGGCGTTAATCTACATAAATCGTCTGTGCGACTTTAACCCCGACTTTGTCGTGAGTTCAATCAACGTTCATCGACTCTTAATTACTAGGTATACCCCTCCCCTCCCTTCCCCGGTATTTGAGTCGGCTTCTAATTGATACCCCCCCAACACACACACACACACATCAGCATCATGCTTGCCGTAAAGTTTTACGACGACTTTTTCTACAACAATGCATACTTTGCAAAGGTCGGCGGTGTCAAGCCGCAAGAAATAAACATGCTCGAGCTCGAATTCCTCGCAATGATCAAGTACGATCTGCAGGTGCGGCAAGACGTTTTCCTCCAGGCGTGGTCACATCTCCTTCCCAGGACCACCTGCTCATCTCAGTGCTTGCAGCGTACGTCCGCTGCTTGTGTGGTTGCTGAAAAATCAACTTTTTCTTATTTTTTCCCCTCAAAATCAACAGGCGACTTGCTCCAAAAACACGAGATCGATCTGCACGGTGTACCAGTACTTTCCCTGTACCCCACCGCCGCCCCTCTTGTCAGCGGCAAGCGGGCCACCTCCTTCCTGGATAGCAACGACGTTGTCATGAGCGGCGTCTTCCGATCTTTCTGACGATACCTCTTTTTCTCTCTCGATCATTGTACTTTATCAAGTTTGCATTACTCAAACGTGACTGCCCGTTGGCCCACTGAAACTTTTGAAAAAGATCTTCTGTCTTTTTTTTCAAGTTTGCTGCCCGCGAACAGGACATGTTCGTACTGAGCAAACTTCGCGACAGCGTGCGCCTGTCACCATCGTCTTTCAGCAGGCCACTCGACGAGGCCGTCATTGACGAGCTCAACCGCAAGTACTGCAACAAGGTACGAAAAACAGGGCAAAGGAGCAGCCGTGCTGAATAAAAAAGCGCCATGATGCAAGGTTGTACTGGGATTGGGGCTCTGCGTGTGCCTGTTTGACCTGCTCGAGCATACTGACCCGCTGGTCGTACCCGGCGATGGCTGCATTCATCTCAAAGGTAGTTGTCGCACACTCCAATCGTTGTGTGTAACTCTGTTCTCTCTGCAGCGGTCTTCCGTCTCATCGTCTTCAGGCCCTTCATCGGTGAGATTATGACTGGCCGCGTGCGTGCGTGCACCGAGGAGAGCCTTCGTGGTACGTCGATTGCGGATGTGCGCTTGGTTTGCTCAAATGCTCCCTGTCCCACGCAGTCTCGACCCTCTTTTTCGACGACATCTTTGTCCTGTCCACGCTGATGCAGCCCAACTCATCCTTGTAACGTTCTTTTCAGTCGTGAACTCGCTGCTAACCCTCGTGCATGAATGAAGCGACAACGACGAGCGACTGTGGGTTTGGGCCTACCAGGAGCAGCACAAGCTGTACATGGACATTGACGAGCCCATCCGATTCCGCATACACGAGGAGTTTTTCAACGACACGATGCCGCCCGCCCTCATACAAGACACAACGGCCACCACCGGTGGCGGCGGCGGAGGGGGGCCTGCTGCAAGCGGTGCCAGCAACGGCGTTGCCGGCGCGGTTGGAAGCAACGGCGGAGTCGCAGCGGTGCCTGGGGCAGCGTCGGCAGCGTCCAACGGCGGTGCGTCTGCGTCCGCATCGGGCGATCTACTCGCAAGCGCCTCCGAAACCACTCTCGCCAAACGCACCGCTGCCCATCCGCAGCAGTCTCCATACAGGATCCACGTACGTTTGAAGACACACATTACGTTTTTTTTACAAAATAAAAAAAATAAAAAAATTTCTTTTTTGGAAAAGGCAAATATCCAAGAGGATGGTCTCGGCTTGACGCAGTGGTGGAAATAGACTTTGTGTACGTTCCAGGCCTGAACAGGAAATCAATGTAAATTTTTCCTCGGCCGAAGAAAAAAAAAATGTTTTTCTTTCATTCCCACAACACGCGCGCAAGCATCACCTTCTCGCAAGCGCAAAGCACGCTCGACACCTGGAAACTTTGGATTTTTTTTGACAGCGTTCAAAAAATATACATGATGAGTGGAAGTCAGCATTCGTTGCTGAGAGGGGCGACCCCAAATTTTACGACTTTGCTCTCTCAACCACCTGATCCCCAATTAAAAAATTTTAAAAAATAAAATAAAAAATAAAAAGGGCATAATTTTTTGACTGACAGAAAAAGCAAAGAGGAAAGCCTGTTTTATTATTATTTTTTTTTATTTTTTTTATTTTTTTTTTTTTTGGAAAAGAGAGTTTGTCTTTAAATCATCATTGCGTCCAACTCGGCCGAAAGATCGTCCAGTCCAGACATGATGTCGTCAAAATTGGTGTCGTTGGCACCTGGCTTTGGTGCTACAACAGGCTTTGGTGCGGGCGCGGGTGTTGGCTTGGCGGCAGCCACCGGCGAGGGTTTTGGCGCCTTGCTGGCGGCACTGTGTTGTTGCGCCGCAGCGATCGCGGCAGCTGCAGCGGTGGCAGCCGACTGTGCAGTGGCAGATGCACTCGCAGCGGCAGACTTGGCAGCAAACACGGAAGGCTCCGGCCTGGGCGCGACAGTAGGAGTAGGAGCAGATCCCGGCTTGGGCGCGGCAGTTGGCGTAGGCACAGGCTCCAGCTTGGGAGCAGGAACAGGAGCTGGCGCGGCGGCCGCAGCGGGCGCAGGGGGAGGCTTGGGGAGACCAAGCTTTGCAATCGGCGGCTTGTTGCTTGCAGTCGGAGATGAGGCTGTCGCGTTCTCGGCCAGACCGGCGACTGCGGCAGGCGCCGAGTTGTCAACTTGATCCAGCAAGTTGGCAAGCTCGTTGTTGCTCGAGGACTTGATTTCGCTGCTCGTGGACGTCGATATTTGTGGCCTACTGGCAACAGTGGGCGGGGCAGCGGCAACAGGAGCAGAAAGGCCTGACGACGAAGGCTTTGCAACCAGCGCAGGGGGCAGGATCGGAGGCGGGAGTGCAGCAGAAGAGACCCGTTTCGGCCCAGGGGCTGAGCTGGGGGCTGCCTGTGCAGGAGGCGGCAGACCTTTTTGTTGCGGCTGCGGGGCTGCGGGAAGCGAGTCTGGCAGAAAGACCAAGCTCGGCTTTTCAGCGACAGGCTCGCCGATATAGGTCGCCGATGGCGAGACAGTCGGCAGAGGACCCGACTTGAGCTTGTCGATAGCCAGCAAGAGCTTTTTGCGATGGCCGTGCATGGTGATTCCGAGCATCTCCAGGTCGCCGGGTCCCATCGAGACAACGGCGTCTGGCGCGTCGTACCCAGAGTCGACAAAATTTGCGAGGTATCGGTCCATCTGGATCTCAAAGAGCCACCTTTCGATCCACTTGGCATGGGGCCCGAGTACATTCGCGGGGGCGATCACGTCTTCTGCTGAGGCAATGGATTTCCCCGTTCACACAAAAAGCAAGCCCGTTAAAGGAGAGGAAGAAGAAGAAAAACACAACGATAATTACCAATGCTGCTAGAGCGAGCCTTTAGACCACCAGAGCCGTTGAGAACCGACACGGCGATCGGGGGCTTCTTGCTAGGAGGCGAACTGGAGATCTCGGACAGGTCATACTGGGACGTCCTGCTGTTGAACGACGATGCGCGGTTGTCGCGGCCACTGGGAAACTGCATGTCAACGGTGGAAATGGGCCGCACGGGCAGAACGGGCTCTTGCGGCGGTGGCACAAAACTGGGAACCTGCGAGGGGGCGTCTTCGTCCTCGGCCAGGAGCTCGACATAGTGCGCCTTGAACTCTCCGCGTTTGCCCGTCTTCTCAACAATGCCACGCCACCAGCCACTTGCGTTTTGCTCCTCGATGACGACAATATCACCGACATCAAACGAGAGAACGGTCGTGTCGTAGGCCGAGCCTGCATTCTGGATGACCGCGCGCGCGCGGATCTTCGTATCGCCATTGGTGGCACCGTTGCTGCCGTTAGCATTGTTGCTGCTGTCTGCCAACGCTGGGGACTCGACCGACGAAAGGCCCAGCGAACCCAGGGAGCTGCCGGTGCTCGACAGCATACCAATAGAGGACGTCGAGAACGAACGTGACTCGCGGGGGTACCCGCCCGTGGGAGCGGGGCCAGCAGGAGAAAGCGGGGCACCGCTGCTCGCACTCGCCATGATCTCCTCCAGTGCCGCCGAAGTAGTTCCCGCCTCGGCCGCTGGAAAAAACAGAAAGAGAGAGAGAGAGAGAGAGAGAGAAAGAAATTTCATTAAAAAAAAATACTATCGCTATCAAAACAACGCACCCATGAGCATCGCCATGATCGGGTTGTTTTGGGCGTTGCCGTTGAATGCGTAAAACAGCTTGAGTGGCGTCTGCTGCCTATCGTTTGTCATGACAACAGAGGCACCACTTTGGAGAAGGAGCAAAACAACCGCACGCTTTCCAAATTGAGTTGCCTTGAATTCAAAAAAAAATTTTTTTTTCAGTTTGCGCAGACTTTGTTTTTTGCGCTACCTCGTGAAGAGCCGTGCTGCCTTCAAAGTTGAGCACGTTAATATCGACACCGGCCTTGAGCAAGGTCTTGACAATCTCAACGTGGCCGTTGCCGGCAGCAAGATGGAGAGGGGACGAACGCGGGCGCTCACCGCGGCGATAGATTTGCTCCAGGATTTCTGCGGTCGCCAACTCCTGTGCGACGGCGACGCGTCCAAATCTATAATAATAATTTAAATAAATAAACAAATAATCGTCAATTTTCTCAACACGCTAGTCCTTCATACCGGGACGCAAGGTCCAGCGGGGTTTCGTAGTTTTTATTGCGCAGGCTCGAGTTTGCGCCCCCCTTGAGCAGCTCGAGCGCGGTCCTGTTGTCCTTGCCGTATTGCGCCGTAAAGTGCAGTGGCGTGTTGCCCTCCAGATTGACATCGTTCACGTTGGTTCCAGTCTTCAGGAGCATGGACACGATTTCAACGTGACCGTTCCAAGCGGCCAGATGGAGTGCCGAGTTGCCTTGTGTGCAAAAACACATCGTTTAGCGCGCGCAAAGAAAGGAGATAAAAGGTGTGATTACCCATGTTGTCCTTGACAAGGGTTTCCACGTTGATCTCCAGCAGCTTTTCCACAAAGTCGTGCTGTCCGTTGAGCGCAGCGACGTGGAGCAGGGTGTACCCGTTCTCGTTCTTGACATTGAGGTCAAAGTCTTTCTTGAAGATGTTTGTCATGAACGACGTCGACCGCTTGACCCTGTCCGTCCCAGCACCCAACTTGGGGCGGGTGACGGTGCCCTCGGGCAGCGCGGCCAGAAATTCGTCCACCTGACCGTTCTGGGCATGCTTGAACAGCTCTTCCTGCAACTTGTTGCGCTGTGGGAAACGGACATCCAGTCAAAAAAAAAAAATTTCTTCGAGGTGCACGAGCGACGGCTTTATACAGAGAAAGACGACATCTTCACTCGACCACGGCGACGACGACCACGACACGCCTCTCGAACGGCTTCGCCTGCAAAGGGAGGGTTTAGTGTGCAAAACGGAGGGCGAAAGAAAAAAAGAACGTTCGTTATCGTTTCTAATTAAAGAGATAAAAAAAAAAACGAAACCCGCTCTTGGGTTTGAGACTTTGAGAACTGAAAGAGAGGTCGCCCCGTTCGCCTCAAGTGCTTCTTCAGCACCCACGCCGTTAAAGCAGGACTGGCGCCCACACGCCGCTCACACAAAAAAGCACGTCTTGCGCTTGCGCCAAAAATAACGTGTCCAAGATGTTCTTTTTCTCATTCTTCATGCTTGTGCTCTTGTTCTGCAGCGATAAAAGAGCGCGCACTCCCACCACACCGCTACCACCAGTCCCACCAAGACGCTGTAAACACATCCCAGCTTGGCGCTGGGCTAGGCAGGCCGTCGATAAAATAAACAGTGGAATGCAACGTGAAAAATAGCGCGGCGGGAACGAAAAAAAAACACACTCGCCATCTCTTTTCCAATTCTTGCATTCTGCGCTCACATACACACACACACACATACACACACCGTGACACACGAGCACTGCACGAACGTCTGACTCCACTTCGAAGAATCGGTTTGAAATTTTCCGAAGCAGGCGACTTTCGACCACATGGCCGCCGACATTGACCGAAAACTCGGTCGAGACCACCATGCGGCCTTGCTGCAGCGACGGGTGGCCTTCCACCAGGCCCGGCAGCCCGATACACACGAGGAGGCCCTTCGCGCCAAGTATGCAGCCAAAACTTGAGATCGCCACGGGCCCTAACCGTCTTGTTTTCAAAAAGGTACACCCCGATCAACGCTGTGCACTCGAACAGGCAACCGCAGCCGCAGCCGCAGCCGCAGCATCAGAGCAAGCAGCACAAGCAGCACAAGCAGCTGTTGCCGCCGCCTCAACAGGCCCGTCAGCAACCGAAGATTCAAAATCAGCAGCAGCAGCCAGCCGAGGCCGAGCTGCCCGTGCCCAAGCGAGTTTTGTTCCCAGTTGAACGAGTCCTCCCGTTACTGCAATGGGCAAAGGCGCATCCCATTGGCCCTGGGCTGCAGAATCTGGGCAACACCTGCTTTCTCAACTCGGTTCTGCAGTGCCTCACGTACACGCCGCCCCTGAACCAGTTCCTGTTGACTGGGACGCACAGCCGCGAGTGCAAGCTCCAGACGTTTTGTCTCATGTGCGAGATGGAGGCCCACGTGCGTCGATGCACCCAACACAAAGCCAACCAGTCCATCACGCCCAGCTCGATCGTCGGCAAGCTGCGTCGTACGTTGTTTTCAACCAGAGATCCACGTTTATTTTTTCTTTGAGCAGATGTCGCCAAGAATATGCATGTCGGGAGACAAGAGGACGCCCACGAGTACATGCGTTTCTTTGTCGAGGCCCTCCAAAAGTCGTGCCTCTCCGATGCCCAGGGGTACTGCTCCAAACAGAGTCAATTTCCTGATATTTTTTGTTTTGTTTTGTTTTTTCAAAAAAAGGCTCGACAATCGGAGTAAAGAAACAACGTTTGTCTACGGCACGTTTGCGGGCTACCTTCGCAGTCAGGTGCAGTGCCTTTCATGCAAATTCCGCTCCAACACTTTTGACGCCTTCCTCGATCTTTCCCTCGATATTTTGCACGCCGACTCGATCGCAAAGGCGCTCAACGGCTTCACCAAGCCCGAGCGGCTGGAAGGCGACAACCAATACCACTGCAGCAGGTTTTTTTTTTTATCGAGTAGACCTCCCCAAAATTATCCTTCCTTGCAGGTGTCGTACAAAGGTTAATGCGATCAAGCGGTTCACGATCCACCAAGCCCCCAATGTCCTCAGTCTCCAGCTCAAGCGCTTTGATTTTCTTCGCTCCTCCGGACAGAAGAAGGTCGGCAGGCCGATCAGCTTCCCCGAGACCCTCGACATTACCCAGTACCTCTCTGTCCCCACGACAGGACCTCCCCCGCAGCCAGTCAAGTACAAGCTCTACGGAGTGCTTGTGCACTCGGGGCACTCGGTCCATTCGGGGCATTACTTTAGCTTTGTGCGCAGCTCGGCCGGCATCTGGTACTCGATGAACGACACCTCGGTCAGTCAAGTCGGTGTCCATAACGTGCTCAAGCAACAGGCCTACATGCTGTTTTACGTTCGCGACTCTGCTGGGGTACTATCATCTTTTTAAAATTTTTTTTAAATTTTTAAATTGCTTGGGCCTTACCTTGATTGGATAAGAAACCGCCCGCCCCCGTGCAGCCTGCACATTTGACGGCACCATCACTCAAGCGTCCCCTCGATATTCCCCACCTAGGCGCCTCAAAGGGCGACGACAGCGACGACGTCAGTGACGACGAGAGCAGTCAAGACGACCAGCCGGCTGCACCACCCGCCAAGCGCCCCAACGTCGACGAAGGTGAGAAACGCGAGCTTGCAGTTAGTGGTACATGGATCGTTCGCCCCGTCAGCAAGACCAATGGCGTCACAAACGGCGTTACAAACGGCGTGCAGTCGCTGGCTGCCAAGACCAACGGCGTTACAAACGGCGTGCAGTCGGCCAAGACCAACGGCGTCACAAACGGCGTGCAGTCGCTGGCTGCCAAGACAAACGGCGTTACAAACGGCGTGCAGTCGGCCAAGACCAGCAACCATGACCCGCAAGCCCTGCCAGTAAACCCGTTTGCACCACAGGGGATCCCAGCCGCGCATGCCAAGGCGACTCTTTTTGGAGACAAAGGTTTGGCTTGCGAAAAAGATTTTTTTTTTCCTTATTTTTGCTTTTTGGCAGTCGCATCGTGGAACGACGATGACGATGACGATGATGGCAAGGACGACGATGAAAAGGTGGACACGGTAAAGGAGACGCGCCGCCAAGAGCTCGCTGCACGCGACCAACTGCTCCAGCAGCAGGCCAGGGAGGAGTCCAAGGCCCGTCGCGCCAAGATGCTGGACGAACGCGACGTCGAGTACGACCTCGGGCGAGTGAAAAAGGTCAAGACTGGCCTGAACAAGCAGGGCAACAGTAGCAAGCCTGTCTGGAAGAAAGGGAACCAGTTCCAGCGCATGCAAAACAACAAGTTCAACAAGTATTACGAATAAATAGAATTTTTTTTTTTTTTTTCGTTTTCGATGATTGGAAAATGAAATACGTCGTTTGGAGGGGAACAAAACAAAACAAAAAGCAAAAGACAACAAGCTAAGAAAAAAATATAGGGACCACTTCTATGCTGA
>Ga0302233_10002782_pt1 | contig 10693 bp, 8 predicted proteins | sample II_Palsa_N3_1_FD_193516 | JGI IMG/M metagenome (GOLD analysis project Ga0302233, IMG submission 193516) | Peat permafrost microbial communities from Stordalen Mire near Abisko, Sweden - II_Palsa_N3_1 | ecosystem: Environmental > Terrestrial > Soil > Palsa > Peat permafrost | place: Sweden...
GGTCTGGACGCACCACTTGCCGGCGGGATCGGCGGTGGCGTGTGCGTAGGCTTCAATCTTGACCTTCGCAACCCCTGCACGATACAGCCCGACCGCCTTGGCTGCTCCCATGGATAGATCAAGCACGCGGCCGGGGGAAAACGGGCCACGGTCAGTAATGCGCACCAGCACCTGCTGGCCGGTGGCAAGATTGGTCACGCGCACTGTCGAGCCCATCGGCAATGTGCGATGCGCGGCGGTCATATCGTTTTGATCGAAGGTGGTGCCGTCAGCCGCGGCGCGATGGTGGTAGATGGTGCCGTACCAACTGGCCAGGCCTGTTTCCGTATATACCGGCTTGCCGTTCGCATCGTCGAAGAATCCGCGAGGAGCGTCAGCTGCTTCGGCATGAAGATCGATGGAAGGAGCCGGAGCGTCTGCGGAAGCGCTGTTTGTGCGGGTCGTATTCGAAGGGTATGACCTAGTCGGCAACGGTGGCGGAGCCTGTTGATAGGCCACCCTGGCCTGGTGATGGCATCCGCTCAAGGCGGCACTGGCCAATCCGCAGGAAAGGCCGAAGATCAATCGCAGTGGTGCATGGGCCCGTTGGGAGCGGCTGTTCATTGCGGCTCCGAGTCGGTGGGAGATTTCGAGTCTGAGGCTTGTTTGTCGTCCATGTGCTCAGCGAGCTTTTGCAAACGGATCGCGGCTGCTCGCAGCGCTGAGGAACTATTGCGCCGCACCTCGGGCACAACCTCATCGTCGATGAAGCGCACTACGCGTCGAAGTTCGTCCTGAACTTCATCGCGCAGACGAGCGCCGGCATCGCTGATGCGCTCTTCCCACGGACGTTTTGGCCCATTCTCCTGCATCATTGCACCCTCTTCGATGATTCGTCGCTGCTATCGTGGAGTCAACGGCCTTCTGCCACGCGGTGCTTAGGTGGTAACGAGCCGAAAAGCCGGTTTAATGGGCTCATTGTAGTCTGGTCTTGCTTCCAGGCAAAAAATACAACCACCAGGGCAGGATGCGCGTCTGTTAGCAATGAGCCCCAATTACCGGCGGGGCAAGTCTCGCGACTGTGCGAGCCAGGCTGGTAGAACGGAAGGCTCAAATGATAAATAATTCGCGCGGGATCGGCAGTTCGCTTTTCACCCATCTCTCTCTCTTGATCGCGGCGTCTGCCGTGCTGGTTTCATCGACGGCACTGGCGCAAGAGCTCGTTGCAGCCCCACAGATTTTTGGCGGTGATGCTGCGTTTCGGGCATCCACAACGCCGGCACTGTTTGCGGATGCGCTGCCGGCCCCATCGAGTTCGGTGGGCTCCGATAGTGATGCGGAGGCTCTGCCCCAGGCGCCAAGCACCGTGCTACGTGGGTCGAACGTCCCTTCCGAAGAGGTAGACCAGCATCCAGCAGCAGCGCATGTTGCAACGCTTTCGACAAAGTACATCCCTGCCGGTTGGACCGCGCCACGGCTCACAGCGCACGACAAGATCGTGCTCGGCCTGAAGGATTCTTATTCGCCATTCAGCTTTTTGGGCATCATTTTCTCAGCCGGATACTCTCATCTCACGAACGGTCAGCCGAACTACGGGACCGACAGAGGAGCGTTTGGCGAGCGTCTGGGCGCTACCGCGATCCGGGACACGAGCGAGAGTCTTTTTACCGATACGATCTTCGCCCCGATGCTGCATGAAGACCCTCGCTATTATGTCGAAGGCCCGCAGTACAACTTCTTTCATCGCGTAATCTATGCCGCGACCCGGCCGATCATCACACGCACCGACAGCGGCAAAGAAAGCCTCAACGGCGCGCTTCTGCTCGGTTATGCTTCAGCCAGCGCTATCAGTTATGCCTACTATCCCGCGATCAACCAGAACTTCAAGGACACTGCCGCGACGTTTGGCGGATCATTGGCTGGTGCGGCTATCGGCGATTTTGTTAGTGAGTTCTCTGACGAAGTGCTCATCAAACTGCATCTGAAGAAAGCAATGTAGCTGGCTCGCAGGATCTTGAAGCCTTGAGTCGCACAGGGACTCGAAAATCTCCAGGTGGAAGCGGGTACGAAGGATGAGTGCAGCAACGCGAATCGGACAGGACCGGAGGACGCAACGTCTCTTGAAACCAAGTCTGCTGCTAGCTGCCGTAGTTCTGGAGGTTACTACGCTACACGCGCAGGCATTGCCCGATGCGCCCAGCGCCGTTCTCGGCTACACCCTTCAAACTCTTTCACCGCCTCCAGCGCAGCAGTCTAGCCCGCTACCGCCGGATGTTGCGGCGCCAACCCCCGCTACAGATAGCAATACACCTCCGCCCTGCACGAAGGTTCAGCAATCCGAGTTGGGGAAAATACCATGGCTGCTTCGGTCACCCGACACAATAGGCCCGTGCCGGGAAGAAAATCCTCTCCAGGAGATCATCTCCTCCAGAAACGCTTTGCAGCTCACGCCGGAGCTCAAAGGATTTCTTGCAATCCGCAACGTTGCTGATCCCTTCAACCTTTTGACAATCGCCGGATACTCGGGCATCTACGTTGCTGCGAATTCCCATTCGGCCTATGGGCCAGGTTTTGCGGGATGGGGTCGACTTGCCGGCTACAGCACGCTCGAAGATATGCAGAGCGAGTTCTTCGGCACATTCGCCATTCCTTCACTGGTGCATGAAGATCCGCGTTACCACCGGCTTCCTGACGCATCGATCAAGCGGCGCATCGGCCATGCGCTGCTCCACACCGTGTGGACGCAGCATGACGATGGCACGCCGATGATCAACTATGCGACGCTGCTGACGTATCCCATCAGCGCCGAGCTCAGTAATCTCTACGTCCCCGGTCTTTCCACGAATGCAAAGTCAACAGGTGAGCGGATTGCAGCCGGTTATGCGACCGATCCGGTTGGCCCGCTGATCGCAGAGTTTCTACCCGACATTGCCAAGCACATCCATATTCGTATTGTTTTTGTGCAGCAGATTCTGGAGCAGGTTGCCAACCGGCCGAATACGCAATAAGAGTGAATTTTTCCAAGAAACAAAAGACCTCAGCCGAAGCTGAGGTCTTTTTGTTTGCTCGAACTGTAGAGCGTTAGAACGTTGTGCTGACGGTCAAACGGAACGTCTTACGCGGTTCGCGCAGGATGTAATCGGCGCCGTAGTCCTGCACCGCCTGCTGGTAGGTGTATTGTGCGGCGGCCGGTGCAGTAGCGAACGGGAAGAAGCTCTCGAACTCCTGTGGCGTCACGGTCAACTTCTGCGGCAGGTCCTTGTAGAGTCGCAGTGGGTTGTACGCGTAGTACAGGCGGAACGGAGCGTTCACGATCGGCAGGATGACCTGCAACTCGGCGCCGTTGGACATGCGTGGCACGAAGTTGGTTCCAGGCACGGTCTGCAAGCGGAGTGGGAAGCTTACCTGCTGACCGCCGGAGCAGGCACCGTTGGCGAACACGGGGCAACCATAGGCGGGCGCGTTGATGATCGACTGGCCCAGCACGCTTTCACGCAACTGCGAAGCCTCGGTATTGCCGGTGAGACCGAAGTCGGTGAAGAAGGCAAACGTTACCTGGTTGACGATCGGGATGCGGTACTCCAGGTTCGTGGTCAACGAGGTGTCGCCACCGATTGCGGAAAGCCGATAGACCGGCAACGGAATCTGGATGTTGCCCAGGGTCGCGTTGGTCGGGTCGCGTGGAACCGGCGAGCCATCGGGGTTGGTGAGGTTGAAATTCACCTTGACGGGGATGAACGTGTAGGGCGAGCTCGAACGGATGTCGAAGCCGCGGATGTCGTTCTCACCGCCGCCGTAGATGCGGTTGAAGGGAGGTGCTACCTCGCCACCGAAACCGGCTACGTTGGTGAGCTGAATACGATAGCCGAGAACATTGTGGCCTTCGCGGTTGATCTTCAGGCCCTTCATCGGGAAGAACTGACGATAGCTGATCGTCGGTGCGTAGTACTTGGTGTTTCCACCGATACCCGCAACCGAGAACGAGATGTTGAGATCCTTGCCGGAGTGTGGGCCGACACCGCGATCCAGCGTGGAGATGCTGAAGCTAGGTGCGAGAACCGAGGTGATAATGCCACTCAGCTGGCTCTGCCCAGCAATACCCGACCGGAACGCCAGTGTCTGGAAGACGTTCAGCGTGTTCTGGTTGAACGTCGTGATTCCCGAACGAGACAGCGAATAAGTGAGGCCCACACGGGCCACGCCGGAGCGCCGGAACAGCTTGCGCAGCGGTGTGCCGGTCGAGACGGTGAAGCCCTTGGACGACTGGTTGTAGTTGTTCAGCAGCGACTGTTGCGCGTTGGTAAGGTTCGCGCTCTGGCCGTTGGTGATGGCATAGCTCTTGGCTGGGTTGAAGTCGGACTTGCGATCGAATACCTGCACGCCCAGCGAAACCGGCTTGTTGCGCAGGTAAGGCTCGTTGAAGCCGAAGCTCAACACACGCGACAGATCGCCAATGTTGGCGTTCACGCTCAGCGTTTCGCCGAAGCCGAGGAAGTTGTTGGTCTCGTAGTTGAGGCCGATGAACGAACCCGACTGGCCGCTCACACCGCCGTTGAGGCCGATGGAGTTCTTGCCCTTCTCACGCAGTTTCAGCAGCAGGTCGACCGTGCCTTCATCCGTGTTCTGGCGGCTCTCAACGTCCTGGTCGGACTTGAGCACTTCGAAGTAGTTGAGCTGGTTCAAGCGCAGCAGCGAGAGGTCGACCAGGCGGCTGTTATAGACCTGGCCTTCTTCGATCATCAATTCGCGGCGAATAACCTTGTCGCGAGTGATGGTGTTGCCGCTGAACTCGATGCGCGAAACGTAGAACTGCTTGCCTTCATCGATATCGACGTTCAGGCTGACGGTCTTCTTTACCTTGTCGACCGTGGGTGTAGGCAAGGCGATCATGTTGATGTAGCCACCTTCACCGTAGGCCTTACGCAGGGCTTCGAGACCCTTCTGGAAGAGCGTGGCGTTGAACCACTCGCCATCCTTCAGGGCGAACTGGGCGCGCAAGGCACGCACGTTCGTGTAAGCCTTGTTGCCCGTGAAGGTGATGCTGCCAAGACGATAGCGGTCACCCTCTTCGATCGGAATGAGGATATCAACGCGCTTGCCGGTCGATGGCCGCAGCGTGAATGGGTTGATGCCGCCCGCATTGCGGACGTTGGTCTGCGCTTCACCGGTCAACGCGCTAAAGTAGCCCTTGTTGCGATACGCCTGGCGTACGCGCTCGGTGTCCTCATCGAGTTTGCTGGCGTCGAAGGTGCGCGGCAGCAAGTCCTCGAGGATGATCGAGTGCGGGATTCCAATGGGCTTCAGGTTCACCATGGCTTCGCGAAGTTCGCGCGAGCTGAGCTGGGTGTTGCCCGTGAAGACGATCTTGCCGACCTTTACCGTCGGGCCTTCCTTGATGTTGAAGGTCAGCTCCACCGCAGCGGGCGGGATCGTCTTGATCTCGGTCTTGATCGTGGCGAACTGGTGGCCATGCTCGCCGAGCATTTCCTGCAGCACGACTTCGGCACGCTTGATGCGCGTCGGGTCATACTGGCTTTCCACCGTCAGGCCGACTTTTTCTTTTTTGAAGCGGTCCAGCACGTCGGACTGGGAGATGGCGTTCAGGCCCTTGTAATAAATGGCGCGGATCGTCGGCTTTTCCTTGACGTAGACGATGAGCTGAATGCAGTTGGGCTCATCCACGCGCTCGATGCGCAGGTCTTCGAAGTAGCCTGTGTTCCAGAGCGAGTTGTAATCGCGCTCGACGACAGATCTGTCGAAGGGGTCGCCCGGGCGCGAAAACAGGCGCGCCACGATGGACTCCTTCGGAATCCGGCGGTTGCCGATCACCTGCGTCTGACACAGAATCTGCGGGCCGGATGGGGCTGCTTGAAACTGGGGCGTCGCCTGGATCTGCGCTGACAGCATTCCGGGAAGAAGTACCGTCACAGCCGTCGTCACCAGAGCAAGTACTGGCAGGTGAAGACGGGCAATGTCGAAGTGACGAATGCGAAGGCGGCTCGAGCGCGTGCGCACAGGCTGGGTCGTATAGTTCAGGGAGCTTGCGCTCACTCGCGTTCCGGTAAAAATAACCACACCCTCACTGCTCTTTTGAATCTCAACCCCGTGTTCCGAAGGGGAATCTTGATTATAGGGGACGCGCCCTACACGAAGCGAACTCACTGGCCGGGGATTTGACCTTTCGGTACCGGCTACGGTTTGACGCTTGCGGGTTCTCAGCGTTTGCTGTAGGGAGCCGTCAAGCTGACGAGATCCGCTTCCTTGAGAAATTGCGTCAGGGTTGCGGCCAGTTCCGGCTCGACTTTATCTACCGGCGAAACCGGATCCAGTGAGTCCACCTGAAGCAGCACCGGCACGGAGCGAGCCTTATCCGATTGCATTGGAAGGGTTTTGTGCGGATAGGAGTACACCAGGGTGACGTGCTGCGAGGTTTCGGAGAACTGCCTGCAGACGCCTCCGTCGCATACCGTCGAGGCTTCCAGCCGCTGGACCGTCCCGTCGTTGTAGGTCGCCGCGGTCAGATCGATGGGACCGCCAGGCGAAGAAGCTTCAATCTGGCCGTGCCAGGTAGGATCGTCTCCCCGGGCGATATGGCAGACTTCGGCGTCGTGTACCCCGAAAACAGGTGAAATCCCCAGGGCGACATGTTTCCCCTGGTTTCCCTCCGCCGCATACTCGCCCCACGTATAAACGATGGTTCCCCCGACCAAGGTGTCCCGCCAGGTGCGCACGAGGGTAAAGTGGCCGATTCGTTGAGGCATGGGGGTCAACACCGGCGTGTGGCCGACCTCGTGTGCAGCGGCGATATGAGTTTTCAACGCGTCGACGCCAAAAATAGCCGAGAGCACCAAAACTGCCGCGACCTTGGCGAGGTAGGGTCCCGCAACCGCAGGAGCCGCGGGTTGGACGTCCAGTTCTCCAGGGGGATCGCGTCGCAGCTTGTTCGCCACGGTAAAGAAAATGATCAGTGCGCACACAAACAGGCAGCCGCCAATCAGGTAGTCGGCGTTCCGGGCGCGTACCTGGAGCCACGGATACGGCAGGGCGATCTTGTAATAGATCACCAGCAGACACAGACGCAGGAAGTTGAACAGATAGCCCAACAGCACAGCGCCTGCAACCACTGGCGCATAGAGGAACCAGCGAAAGCGATAGATATAGCCAACGACGACAGCCGACAAGCCCAGCGTGATGGCGCCCCGAATACCGTTGCAGCCGGGCGCAATGAACATCCCGAAGTCCGGTGTGAACATCAGGCGTAGCTTGTCCTGCGTAAGCGGCTGTCCGAGCGCATGCGCAAACGCCCGTGCCACGGTTGCCGAAATATGCTGTAAAGGCAGATCGACAGCCCGGCTGAACGTCTGCGGAACAGGAATGACGGCCCACATGAACAGCACTGGAAACCATGCGGCGCGTAGAAGGCGCGTGCCGCCAAAAAGCAGCACCATCCCCGTCGCATAAACCACGGCGACCAGCGGCAGCGGAGGCAGTTGCAGCAGCCAGTCTTTGTTGACGGTGACGATGAACAGGGTCCGGTCGCGCAGAAACATCAGCATTGCTGAGCCGGCCAGGATTGCGAATCCCCACCAGGAACCTTCTGTTTCCCACCAGATCCCACGCCAGGCGCGAAGGATCAGCGCAAAGCAGATGAACGGCACAATAAGGCCCATCGATTTCAGGTCGTCATCGCGCCATATATTGAGCAGCAGGGACACCGTGCCATAAATGCTGAGCAGCCCCGCACCAGCGCAACAACAGGCGAGGGCAACGGCATAACGGGGTTCTAAGAGTCGTTTCAATGGCAGGCCGGTTACGCGAAGTTTCCTCTTGTTTAAGGATATGCGTCAACTGGATCGTAAATGGCTATTGCGAAAGGAGCTTCGCTCTGCAGAGCGGCTCACTCGTTCTCATTGCATTGGATTCGCGCAAATGTGTGGAGGCGGCTTTCGAGATTGGAGATCGTTACCGGTTTTTCGTGTTCCGGCGTGCCCTGATGCGAGTTCTGATCGATGAAACGGCAAACGCTCCGCTCGCAAGTCCCGCGAGGACCAGTGTGGGATTTTCAGGGGAGTCTCCGCAGTCCGTACCGCCGCCAAACTGGGCGCGCGCAGGTATGGAGAGGCACAGAGCTAAGGAGAAGGGAAGTCCAACATACAGCAGCAGTTTTTTCATAAATTCGGGCCCTCTAACTTTTTTGAATGAGTTTTCGCTTGTTAGTTGGAAGTCGACCAAAGGCTGTAGTCAATCGATCCAAGGCCCACAGACACGAAAATCGGGATCAACCCCTTACGGGGAAAAGTAGGACACTTGCTAAGCGTTTCGCTTGAGTCAAGCTGTAAATCTCAGAATCCACAACGGAAGTTGTGACTAATTTTAGCATATAGGCGCATTTTCGGCCCAATTTTTCGCCCGATTGCGGTTGGCAGACGACAGCCTCCCGGTGTACTCGCGCGCGAGGGTCTGCGTCTGTAAAATCAGGCGTTGTAGCAGGAGGACGGAACACAATGGCATCGGCAATGGCAGGCATGGAAGCCCTTACGGGCGTTTACGATGGTTTGAAAGCGCGCATGAGCAAGACGGTCGACGATTTTCGCGCGAACCTCTTGAGCGTGCGCACCGGGCGCGCCTCGGTTCATATGCTGGATAACATCCGCGTGGACTACTACGGCACGGAAACTCCCGTCGCCCAGATCGCCCAGGTGACCACGCCTGAGGCCAACCTGATCGTCGTCCAGCCATGGGAGATTTCGCTGGTTGGCGCGATCGAAAAGGCCATCCGCACCAGCAATCAGGGCTTCAACCCGATGCACGATGGCAAAATCATCCGCGTGCCCATTCCTCCGATGACTGAGGACCGCCGTAAAGAGGCGGTGAAGCAGCTGGCGGGCGTGTTGGAAGACCACAAGACTTCGATTCGCAACATCCGCCGCGATGGCAACGATACGGTGAAGAAAGCGGCCAAGGACAAGCTCATCTCCGCCGACGACGAAAAGCGTGCCAATGAAGAAATTCAGCAGCTTACCGACAGCGAAATCAAGCGCGTCGAAGAGCTGTTCAAGGCGAAGGAAAAAGAAGTGCTGACGATTTGAAGGCAGTGAATAGTTAGTAGTGAATAAGACAATGGCAAATGCAGGCCCACCTCTTGAACTCGAGGTGGGCCTTAGCTTTTGTTTTATTCACTACTCCTGGCCGGGTGCCCCATTCATTCGCGCTCGCACTTGAAGCGATGGGTGGGAAACCAATCACGATATCGTCTTCAAAAGACGATATCGATCCAGAGTAATTTCAGCCCGAATCCGGGCAACATCCTCCGGATAGCGTAAACGCGCAAACGCCACCCACGCATCACGATAGCTCTCCCAGGCTTTTTCCACGCTGGCAAGATGATCTGCTGTCACAACTGTCAGATCGTTCGTATCGTTCGGTTGGCCCCCCAGTTGCCCAAGTTCCTTTTCATATTCGCGATGCAGCACGGCATCGGCCTTTGCGACTTGATCGTTCGTCAGCGCGGGCCATTCCTTGCGCTCGAAACGAACGACGTCCGTGCGAAAGAGATCCTGAAGAATGTCCTGAGAGGTGAGGGTTCGTATGCCGTGGATGGTGCCACCCTGGTAGACCTCAGAAGCATGCGCTTCGACAAAGGCATGCTCCGCCGCCAGCAGCTTCTCAAAAGCTGCCCACTGCTCCGGACTCATCGACGATTTCAGCGAGTTGAAGTAACGGCTTCTGCGGTCATCCTTGATCTCAGAGGCATACTCAGCGCAAAAGGTTTCGCTGAACGTCGTCGCCGCATAGTCGCAGAACTCAAAAGATCCATGTGGGGGAGCCGCACCATTCAGCTTCGCAATCTCCGGCTCCGCCAGTTCCGCCATCCCGTCTTCCGACTCGCAGGCAAACCGCAAAGCCAGCGGAACATCGCGCTTTACGCCCGCGCCATTGGCATAAAGGTCCGCAAGTATGAGCGAACCTCCAACCACCCACGCCGTACCCTCCCGGCCCTGTCCGAGCCCGGCCTTCTGTGCCAGCCGCTCCTGCCACGCACACGCACGAGCCTCGCTGTAATTCACCGGCCGACCGATCCCCCGATAAGACCGGTAAGAGGCACAAACCGGCGGCGTCTTGGGAACCATGGCCTTCTCCGCCTCAGCAGGCAGCGTAACGGACGCGTAACTGGAGCATTTCGCCGGAAGTTCAGCGGATGTGTCCTGACCAATAGCTGTGATCGCAACCGCAAAGTTCGCCATAGCGATGACTGTTATGAGACCAAGAAGCTGCCTTCCGAGATAGCGCCCGCGGGTCATTTGTGGGAAGTATATGCCAAGTTTTTCGTCTCACTATTCACTGCTCCTAGCGACTTGACGCCAGCAGGGCATCCGCCACTATCGCCGCTTCTCTTGCTGCCTGCACATCATGCACTCGCAGGATATGCGATCCATTCAGTACGGCTGCGACGTTACCGGCTACGGACGCGATTAGCCTTGCTTCGGCCAGTGGGAGGGGTTCCGGCTGCAGGCTGCGGACGGTCTCTCCGAGGAAGCCTTTGCGGGATAGTCCTGTGAGCAGGGGATAGTTCAGTTCGCGCAGACGCTCCAGGCCGGCCAGCAGGACAAAATTGTCGTTGCCCAGTTTGCCGAAGCCGAAGCCTGGGTCGATGACGATGCTCTGCATGCCCACCCCGGCGGCGTGGGCGAAACCCAGTTGTTCGCGCAGCCCA
>Ga0302233_10002784_pt1 | contig 10689 bp, 19 predicted proteins | sample II_Palsa_N3_1_FD_193516 | JGI IMG/M metagenome (GOLD analysis project Ga0302233, IMG submission 193516) | Peat permafrost microbial communities from Stordalen Mire near Abisko, Sweden - II_Palsa_N3_1 | ecosystem: Environmental > Terrestrial > Soil > Palsa > Peat permafrost | place: Sweden...
ACAGCATGCTCTCGTTCATGCTCTTTGCCGCCATTGCACTCGTCTCCGCGGGCCCAGCGGACGCTCTCCTCTTGGATTTTAACCTCGCGTCGTGTAATTCTTTTTTTTTTTTTTTTTTTGTGAGTTCATTACTAACGCTTCGGTAATGGCAGCCTTCGTCACGTTTAGGGAACTCGTTCTCACCAGTCTCGAGAGCAACAACATGAGCGACCTCAAGTACGTCGTGAATCGCCTGACCGAGTCCAACACCACCCTGATCTGGGTCGTCCTTGCGGCCTTCTTAGGCTCCATCACCGTCTACCCCGCCATCCGCTTTGGCGTCCTCTACGCCGAGTCGGCCGACGAGCACAAGGACAGCCTCTCCAAGTCGCTCCTGTTGCATGCGTCCTTTGTGCTCCCCATCATCGCCCCGCTTCTCTGGGTTCTCCCGATCACGCGCAAATTTGACCTTTCATTCCAGTATTTTTTTTTTTCCCCCAAAAGAAATAAGACATTGCTGAACCATTTTTATTTTATTTTAAGGTTCCTGACTTGGCTTCGCGTGGCAGCATGCCTGATCGTGGTCCTATCGCGCTTCGCCGTCGTGCGCACGGTCGTCCAGACGTACCTCGACAGCGTGGGTTCCACGATCAAAAAGATATCTGGCGAGGAGGGCCGCCTCACCCTGTTTGACTTCCGTCTCAAGATCTGGCCTATTGTCTTTTACGTGTGCGTCGTCACGCTGCAGCTCGTCGGCCCCGTCCTCCTCCTGCTCTACGCCACCCTCCTCATGGCCTCGTGGGGCGACATCGGCTTCTACCACAGCAACACACCTGGCATCGTCTTCTCGGGCCAGATGCTCCTCCCCGTCTTCTCCTTCTTTACCTGGTTCCTCGTCACCGTGCAGGCCCTCGGATCGACCCTGGCAGTCCTGTCCCAGCGGCTTGGCCAGCAGTTCCGCTAATAGGAAGAGGGGGGGATGTAAATTTCTTAAGCCCTGATAAGAAGAAGGGTGTGTGTGTATTATTGTGACCGTCTTTCAAGGAATCGAACAACCGAGGAGTTATTTTGGCAATCCTAAATATTACGCAATTTTTGCCAGCGCACGTTGAACAACGGAATCGGATGGACTCGCTCCTGCGTGGTGGCGTGGAGACGCTCGCTCAGCGGCTGTTCCCTCCGCCCCTGGTAAGCCCCGTTGGGCTGCGCCCCCCACTTGCTCTGAATGCTGTTCTTTTTTCACCTAGGTGCGCCAAGCGTCGATCGTGCTGAGTGCGCTGACGTGGCTGGTGGGGATCGCGTGTGTGTTCCTTGCCGTCGTGATTGTGTTCTTCATGACGCTGATCTACCGCGAGTGGACGTACGAGCAGCAGCAGCAGCAGCAGCAGCAGCAGCAGTATCAGCATCCGCACGTTCTGCTGGGCCCCACGGGGCACGACATGGGCCTGGGTAACGGTCCCGTGAGCTTTAACCAGCTGCAACAGCCGCCGATGGCCCAACAGAGCCTGGCCTACTTTCTCGCCGAGAAGCTGCTCGTTGCCATTCTCGCGTCCGTCATCGCGCAGGTACCAGGGAAACACACAAAGGAAAGAAGGAAAGCGAGAAAGAGCTAAAACGAAGCGGGTCGGTTTAGTTGGTGGCAAGGATGGTCATCGACGCACAAGTGTGGGACTCGGTCTCGCTGTACCTGCTCAACATGACCCAGTCGCGTCCGGGCGTGTGGATCGCGTGGTCCGACCAGGCGCGGCAGTACCTCGTGCCCGCCGTCGTTGCCCTGCTGGCCGCATTGGTCCTGGGCATGACGGGCTGGCTCGCGGTCAGTGGTGCGCGCGCAACGGTGCTCAACGTCATCCTCATCTCTGGGGGCGCCGTGTTTGCGCTCACGCTCGTCGTCCTCCTGTTTACACGGTGGGCTGCGCGCCGTGTCGCCCTGGTCGAGTCGCGCAATGCCTTTTTGTACCTGTCTGACCCCCTGCGCAAGCCGGTCGGGCCAAACCCCATGACGACGCTGTCGATCGTCATCTGTGGTAATTGGTACTGTTAAGACTATGTAAGTAAGCAAATAAAAAAATATAGGAGACAGCAAGGCGGGCAAGACGTCGCTCGTCAAGGCAATGCTCGGCGTCAACCCCAACGACAGCGACAACCCCCTCAACGATCTGCTGGTGGCATCGCGCGACGACGCGCCTCCCAAAATGGCCGACCCGATCCCGCTCCCGGGCCACAAGGACGCCATGGTCTTTGAGGCGAGCAACAAGGAGCTGCTGCGCAACAGCTCAAGGCGGACGTGGGACGTGGGCGTGCTCGTGTCGCGGGCCGATCAGGTGCCGCTGGACAAGGACAAGGAGATGTACCGCATGCTGAGCAACCGCTGCCGCACCGTGCGCGTTGTCCTCAGCCATAGCAAGCTCGTGCCGGCAGACGCACTCGCCAGCGTGCTGCAAGAGTGGCAGCGTGTGCTGGGGATGGAGCAGCGGCCCTTTGCCACCAACATCACCGGCTACACCAACCACGAGCGAGAGGACCCGGAGCCGTGGGTGTGCGACGGCGTGGACGACCTCACGAGCGACATCCTCTCCACCATGCAGCGCGACGGCCTCCTCTGGCGCTCGGAAAAGTCCAAACGGGCCTATGCCGAGGCGGCCGCAATGATCATTGCCCAGGGCATCTCGGCCATGGTCTGGCCCACGCTCCTCAGCGACGAGAAGCTGATTGCCATGACGAGCCTCCAGACCGAGACGGATCTGTACAAGGTATTTTTTAAAAAAAAAAGCAAACATAAATTATTAATGTTTTATTTGTGACAAAATAGCTCCATTTCCCGCAGAAATCGCCCGAGCGATTGCCAGAGTGCCTCCTGAGAATACGCGCCAAATCGGCCAACGACTTTAGTGCTGCACAGCAGAGTTCCCAGTTGGTCTCCCTTTGGCAGCGCATGTTTCTGCCTGTGCTCACGCTGCTGATGACGCGCAACCTCGTCTTCCAGTTGCTGTCGTCCACCGTGAGCTTTATGCTGCCCATGCGACAGCTGTGGGGTGAGCTGATCCGCCTGCTCCAGTTTGCCGAGACGTGCCGCGATGCACGCTACACGGACGAGCAGCACCTCCAGAAGACCAACAAGGTCGTTAACGACATGATGTCGGTGCGCTCCTTCTTCACCGAGCTGTGGGGCCCCAACAGCGGCGGCGCCAACGGTAGCACAGAGAGTGACCCCTTTGCTGCCTCCTCTGCAGCATCACTAGCAACTTCATTTGGATCGTCGATCGATGGCGGCGAGTCTGCGAGTTCGCCCTCAAAGCGTCCGTCCAGCCCAGTGCCTCCCACGTCGCCTCAGGCACCTGGCAAGCTTCGGCACGCGTCGTCCTCGCTTGGATCGGTCGCGGCAGCAGCCACGTCGACCCTGCCGTCGCCCCCAACTGACAAGCCCGCCGCGGCCCCGACCGAAGCGGACAAGTCGATGAACGAGAGCAGTCGCTTGGTCCGCGACTTTGCCTTTAACTTTCTCATGGCCGAGCTTCCATAAGGATGTGGTTTGTAAAACAACAAACAAAAATAATACACGATTCGGTCTAGTCTTCTTAGAAGTGTTCTCCTTTTTATTTTAGAGGCTAACGATTGTATGCGGAATGTGCTTGTCAGAGGCCGAGCTCACCTTTGTGGCTTTGCGCATGGCGCGGGGCGAGTGCGAGCCACCAGAGGACGCGAACCCAGAGAACTCGTCCCGGAGCCATGGGTGCTCGAGGATCTGGTCGATCGTGAATCGCGCGTGGGGCTGCAGCCGGAGGATGTGCTCGATTAGCTCTGCACACGGGGCGGGCATGCTGTCGGGCGTGTTGTAACGGGCCTCGAGGGCGTCACGTCGCTGCTCAAACGGGAAGCATCCGGTCACAAGGGCGTACAAGATCACGCCGAGGCTCCACACGTCGCTCATCTTGCCGTTGTACGGTATCCCCCTGAGCACCTCGGGTGCTGCATAGTCTGGCGATCTGATTTTTTTTTTTTTTTTTGTAGAGTAAGAAACAGCACACGCCATGTGACATGCTACCCACAAAAGGTCGACAGCATGTCTGTCTCTGCAGCGGGGACGAAGCGAGCAAGCCCAAAATCGCCAATTTTCACGTTGCCATTCTTGTCCAGCAGGATGTTTTCTAGCTTGAGGTCGCGATGGGCAATGTCCTTGTCGTGTATTACCTTTACGGCTGCATTACACACGCTACGGTTAGATGAGGTCGGCATCGCTTGGCTTGTTTTGTTACCCTGCGCAATCTGCCTAAACTGAAGTTTAACCTGTGCCTCATCAAACTCGCCCCTTTGCGACACGGCCTCAAACTACCAAGACGAAGAGAAGGCAGAGTTATTAAGAGCCCATCGGATGACAAACATACGAGGTCACCACCAGGGCAGTACTCTAGCACGACGATGAAATACTTGTCCGTCTCAAACATCTCGTGCAGCTCGACAATGTTTGGATGCCTCACCGCCTACCCGTTTCGCTACCGTCAGAACAGGCACACATCCGCCGTCGCACAACCGATACCTTGAGAATGTCGATCTCGCGCCTAAAGTCCTTGAACACCTCGTGCAGCTTGTGCGCGTCCTGGTTCTCGACCAGCGGCTGGTTATCGTCATTGTCGTCCACGTGCTCGCTCCGCCTCACAAACTTGATCGCAAAGTACTCTCCCGTCACTATTTTTGACGCGCAGTTTAGGGCTCTGCCGCTGCTTCCGCCCGTTTTCCGTACCTGCGTGCTGGGCCAGCTTGACCTTTGAGAACGTGCCCTCGCCCAGCGTTGACTTCATCTCGTACGGCCCTAACCTGTCCTTTGCCTCGCCAAAGAGCGACGGTGTCCTCCCGCCCGCCGCTGTCGTCGCAGCACTGCCGGCACCACCGGCACCAACACCGCCAAACAGCGGGCCCCTTCTCGTGAGAGGCCGTCCAAGCCTACATTGACAAAAAAAACGTTCGTGGGAGGGATGAAGGATTTGCACGTGCACACAACGTACCGACGTGCGCGCAATTGCCGGCCCATGCTCCTGAACGCGTCCGCGAGCGAGTCCCACACGACCAGGCAGCCGAAACAGCCCGCAGGCTGCTCCTGTGGCCTAGAGGCGTCGCTGCCGCTGAACGAATCGTCAAGCGTTTCCATTTTAATGGAAGTCTCTGCCCAGGGATGGCAGCTCAAGAGTTTGTCGCGTTGGTCGCGTTTGTGGTCGTTTACGCGGTACAATGGCCTGCGATTGTCTCATTGGCACAGTGCTAAGCATGGTGCGATGCGGGCGGTGTGGGGGGGACGTAGGTCTTTGGCATCTATGCCGCGACGGCGACGGCGATGGTGACGGGGGTGGCGCATGCGCTCTACACGTACCATCGTGTGGGTAAGGTCGACGCGTTCCAGCTCGCGTCGCTGGGGCTGATCCTCGTGTTTGGCGGGGCGACGCTGATCCTGCATGACGAGATGTTCCTCAAGATAAAGCCGACGGTGCTGTATTTCATCGTGTCGCTGGCGTTCCTGGGGTCCCACTTTTTCGGCACGCGGTTGCTGTCGCAGAGGATTTTTGAGCGCAGCGAGGTAAAGATCGCCAACCCGAGCGTGTGGGTCGTGTCCAACATTGCCTGGTACGATGCCACCTTTGAAAAAAAAAAAATTACCTATTTTATTTTTTCATCTTAAAGGATGGTTGGGCTCGTGTGCTTGGGAACGCTCAACCTCTATGTCGCATGGAATTTCGAGACAAGGTAAATGTTTTATTACCTCTCAGTACTTACTTTTTTTTTGGTTTACAGCGTCTGGGTTTACTTTAAGTTGCTGGGGACGACGTCTTTGCTGGGCATGGGCGTTTGTGTGCAAATGTCGTACTTGCAGTCCAATGCCGAGGCGAGGTACGTGGACTTTAGGCAAGAGCTCATGGATCAGCTTGCGGAGGGGGACACGGCGTCGCCAGGGACCCCGCCCATGTCCTCCCTTATCCCTGGATCGCAGGTTTGATAGAATTTTTTTTTACAGTTTTTGATAGTTTTTTGTAAAAAAATAAAGAATATTTTTTCTTTGCGGTACAGTACAGCCTGGGCATTCAGATCTACGAGGTTTTACTGGATGCTCTCGGCGTAGTCCCAGAGCGAGCCGGCAATGCCCTTGATGATGCCATACGACTGCTGCAGGCTGAGGTAGTTGATCTTGTCGTTGACCGTGTGGTAGGCCGGGTAGTCGGTGTTGTCCTGCTCAATCGCAAGGAACGAGGGGTAACCAGCGCGCTGGAACGAGACGTGGTCTATTTTTTTAATTTAATTTTCGGACTTGCAACGGGGGGAAAAAACAGCGTACCAGAGCCATAAGAGTAGTAGGCCTTCGAGGTCGTGAGCTCGGGGGCATACTGGAAGACGTTGTTCTCAAAGTTGTCCATGAGGTCCATGATGTCGCTGTTGGTGGTACCCTCGATAATGACACCTACAGAAAAAGAGACCACATTAAAAAAAAAGCTGGGAAACTAAGACATACCGACGAATTCGTTCGAGTAGCCGATCATGTCCATGGTGAGGGCGGCGACAATATCGAGGCCTTCATCGGTGGCGACCTCGCAAAAGTACTCGCTGCCGATGAGGCCCTGCTCCTCGGCACTGAAGAGCACAAAGTAGATGGTGCGGGCCGAGGTGACGTTGGCGAATGCCTTGGCAACGGTCATGGTGCCGGCGGTGCCCGAGCCGTTGTCGATGCAGCCAGGGGCGTTCTGGGAGGGGCTCTGGGAGGTCGAGTCCATGTGGGCGCCGACGAGGACGATCTCATCGGGCTTGGTGGTGCCGGGCTTGATTGCGACAATGTTGTGGGTGCGCTTGCCGCCCTGGGTGAAGGCCTGGAGGAAGACCTCGGGGTAGCCGAGGTTCTCAAAGTACTCGAGCATGTACTGCGCGGCGACGTCGTTGCCGTCAGCAAGGGTGTAGCGGGTGGTGATGGTCTGCTCGATGCCGTTGGCCGGGATCGGGACAACACCAGTGATGCCCTGCTCGATGAGGAAGTACTCGTCAATGTCGAGCGAGTTGATGATCTCAGACTTGGTCGCATCATTCACAAACTTGACGGGGCCACGGGCCGACAGCTTCTTGGACATGCGGCGGATCGGGCGCAGGAGCTCGCGCTCGCCCTTGACGGCGGAGAAATCTGCGCAAGAAAAAAAGATCAATACAGTAAAAAATAAGTAAAAAGGGAAGCGTCTACCGGCGTCGTCCTTGTTGGTCAGCACGATGACGTACTCCGAGTGAGGGATCTCGAAGACTGTGCTCGCCAAAGGTTATTATCTTTTCTCCGACTGTCTTATCTTAGATACCGCCGGTCACAAGGTCCATGGCACGACGCTTGGTGTTTGTCCACTCCTGCGCACGGAAGAGGAATCCGTCCTGCTGGGCGCCGATCTCGACCACGTCCATGCACGCGCGCTTGGCCAGCTGCAGCGTCTCCGCGTCCTTGTGCGCAACAACAAGCCTACAAAACAGAAAGAGAGTGAGATCCCTTTTTCCAAATTTTTTTTTTTTCACGTTGTTTACTTGACAAGGTCGCTGTTGATCTCATACGACGCCGTCTTGAACTGTCCCGTCACGGCGGGGGCGCACATGGCGACCAGGAGGGGCTGTGGCTGGCTGGCGAGGGCCGCGGCGGCCGTGGCCAGCAGCAGAGCGGCCGCAAACAGGTTCGTCTTCATTCTTGCAAGCGTCCGAGTCAAGGGCAGTGACTTGCGATAAATGTGGCCGCGTGGGGACCCACGTGGGCGCCACGAGGCTTCTTGTCCTTGTCTCTGCCTAATCTAACCCGCCGTCCACCTTGCAATGCAGACCCATGCCTGCGCTCGTGTTTGCGGCCCGGTCGCTGCTGACACGGACGGCTGCCTTGCGCAGCAGTGTCAAGCCTGCTGCTGCTGCGACTGCGACTGCCCAGCTGTGGCGGTGCATGTCGTCGGCCTCGGCGTCGCTGGCGGACGCGCCGTCGTGCGGACCTGCGATCCCGGAGACGGAAAAGGTATACGAACCACCCCACCCCTCCTGTGTATTGTACTACTTTTTTTTTTTAAATATAAAAGAAAAAATGCTTGCATTGACAGGCACGCCTCAAGCACATCCGCAACATTGGCATTTCGGCACACATTGACTCTGGCAAGACGACGTTGACGGAGCGCATCCTGTTTTACACTGGGCGCATCCGTGAGATCCACGAGGTGCGTGGCCGTGACGGTGTCGGTGCCAAGATGGACAGCATGGAGCTTGAGCGCGAGAAGGGCATCACGATCCAGTCGGCCGCCACGCACACGCGCTGGGGCGACACGCACGTCAACATTATCGACACGCCCGGCCACGTCGACTTTACCATCGAGGTCGAGCGTGCGCTGCGTGTGCTCGACGGTGCCATCCTCGTCCTCTGCGGCTCCAGTGGTGTCCAGTCACAAACGTCCACGGTCGACCGACAGATGCGCCGCTACAAGGTCCCGCGCATCTGCTTTATCAACAAGCTGGATCGGTGCGTGCTTGGATTCCGCTTGTACATGAGAAATAATGTAAACATAACGACAGTATTGGCGCAAATCCCTGGAGGGTCATTGACCAGGTCCGTGCCAAGCTGCACCTGAACGCTGCCGCCATCCAGATGCCCATGGGCGTCGAGAGCGCCTTTGAGGGCATCATCGACCTGATCACGATGAAGGCACACTACTTTGAGGGCCCCAGCGGCGAGCAGCGCAAGATTGTCGACATCCCAGCCAAGTACCTGGATGAGGCCAAGGAGAAGAATGCGGAGCTGACCGAAAAGCTCGCCGACGTCGACGACGCGTTTGCCGAGATTGTCCTCAACGAGCAGACCCCCACCGAGGCCGACTACAAGGCCGCCATCCGTCGCGCCACGATCGCGCTCAAGTTTGCTCCCGTCATGATGGTAAAAAGAAATTATTTTTTTAATTTGACAATACAAAAAAAATTTTTTTTTCCTGTTAGGGCTCGGCTATCAAGAACAAGGGCATCCAGACCCTTTTGGACGGCATCACCTCGTTCCTGCCAAACCCGACCCAGGTCGAGAATATCGCGCTCGACCTGCGCGAGAACGAAAAGCCCGTTGTGCTCTCGCCCGACTCGAACGAGCCCTTCATCGGCCTCGCGTTCAAGCTCGAGGAGGGCCGCTACGGCCAGCTCACGTACATCCGTGTTTACCAGGGCCAGATTACCCGCGGCGACATGATCTTCAACACCAAGAACGGCAAGAAGGTCAAGGTGCCGCGTCTCGTGCGCATGCACTCGAACGAGATGGAGGACGTGAACGAGCTCAAGTCGGGCGAGATCGGTGCCATGTTTGGTGTCGAGTGCGCCTCTGGCGATACCTTTACCGATGGCAAGCTCGAGTTTTCCATGGTAAAAAAAAAAAAAAAGAAAGGAGTGTTTATTAGTAATAATACTTGGCTTTGTCAAGACGTCCATGTTTGTTCCCGACCCTGTCATCTCTCTGGCGATCCAGCCCAAGAACAAGGATAACAACGCCACGTTCATCAAGGCCATCACCCGTTTCCAGCGGGAGGACCCCACGTTCCGTGTGCACGTCGACCAGGAGTCCAACGAGACCATTGTCTCGGGCATGGGTGAGCTCCACCTTGAGATCTACGCTGAGCGCATGAAGCGCGAGTACAACTGCGAGTGCGTCACGGGCAAGCCTCGTGTCAACTTCCGCGAGACCATCCTCCAGAGGGCAGAGTTCAGCTACACGCACAAGAAGCAGAGTGGTGGCGCAGGTCAGTTTGCCCGTGTCATGGGCTACCTCGAGCCCAACGAGGGCACCACGGCCTGCGAGTTCTCCAACGAGGTTGTGGGCCAGTCGATCCCTCCCAACTTTATCCCTGCTTGCGAAAAGGTGCGTTGTTTATAAATAAAATTTTTTATTTATTTATCAACTCTTATTCTTGCAGGGTTTCAACGAATCGGTCATCAAGGGCCCGCTTACCGACAACTTGGTCACTGGTGTTCGCATGGTTTTGCAGGTGTGGAAGAAAGATCTGGGTCAGTATTTTTTATTGACCATATCCATTGTTAGGATGGGCTCGCTCACTCGGTCGATTCCAACGAGTTGTCCTTCCGCACTGCCACCAAGTACGGCTTCCGCCAGGCGTTTATGAACGCCCAGCCCGTGCTGCTGGAGCCGATCATGGAGGTGGAAGTGACCGTCCCCACCGAGTACCAAGGCACCGTCATTGGCGAGGTCAACCGCCGCAAGGGCCTCATCCTCAACACGGAGGCCACCGAGGACATTTGCCAGATCACCTGCGAGGTCCCGCTCAACGCCATGTTTGGCTACTCGACCGATCTTCGCAGCGCCACAGCCGGCAAGGGCGAGTTCTCGATGCAGTACAAGCGCCACTCGCCCGTGTCGACGGCTCAGCAGGTCGAGATCATCGAGCAGTTCCAGAAGAAGCGTGCGCTCGAGCGCGATGCGTAGAAAAATAGTAGTGCACGATCATGAGGAGGGAGAGAAGACTTGTATAAAAACACAAATAGGCGCCAAATGGATCATTTCATTTCATGTAACGCTGAGTGCAAAGTTGATGAGAATTTTACGATTCACATCGATTTACAAAACAAGGTTTTATGAAAGGAGTGATTGGACAGAGATGGTCGGAAAGAGAGTGCGTATTCAGAATGTTGTGAAAAGCACAAGAGAGGAGAGAATACAGTGGTTGAAAAGAAAGAAGG
>Ga0302233_10002790_pt1 | contig 10680 bp, 19 predicted proteins | sample II_Palsa_N3_1_FD_193516 | JGI IMG/M metagenome (GOLD analysis project Ga0302233, IMG submission 193516) | Peat permafrost microbial communities from Stordalen Mire near Abisko, Sweden - II_Palsa_N3_1 | ecosystem: Environmental > Terrestrial > Soil > Palsa > Peat permafrost | place: Sweden...
ACCGTTGACGTCGCGGTTCCACGTCCAACGGCTGCGAACGAATGAAAAAGGAAAAAAGTGATTTCCAAGTGAACGACTTGTAAAAAGGGCGTGTTTGTTGTTGAATGAACGTGAATGTAAAATGTTGTTTCTCATCGATTGTGCACGCAAGTCTAGAGTTTTTATGAATGATACATTGAGACGTCGTCGCGCAAGTTGTACGCCTCTGTGATGATCTAACACACACACGCACACACACACAGACAATAAGTAAACGTAAAAGTAAATCGTAGTATGTATATACCTGGTCCATGTCGACAGTCGGAAGTCTTCTTAAGAACACCAAGATTTCAGAGTGCTCTAGGTCTTCCAACTCGTCCTTGAATTTTTTAAGGATTGCTGAAAGTAAAATAGCAAAACTTTAAAGTTTCTTGAAAATGCGGAAAAATAAAGTACCTAGGCAGACGAAAACATGCAAGTCTAATCGTTCTGGTACAGAAAAGTACGTGTCCCATAGCCGTAAAACACAGGGCAAAGGTAGTTCCTTTGACAACAGGTGCGAAAGCCACGGTAACGCCCTTCCAATAAATGAAAAGATTAGATTGGACGACGCAAGTTGCCATATACCATTCGTTGGCGTCAATCTCCTCTTCCTCAAAGTAATTGTACAATTCCGGCAGTGCTGTCCGAAACATCGTATTGAATCGGGCGAGCATCTCGCTCGTGTCATGCTTTTTGGTGTGGTTTTCTAGAAAGAAGAGTAAAATAATCATTAAAAAAACAAAAACAAAGGGATGTCGCCAAACGCACCTAGCTGTGTCATGACGCCCTCAAAGGAATAGTAGATCTCCCATTCGTACTTTAGCGAGTAGGCTAAAGGACCGCATATGTGAACGAGAGCCGCCGTAAACTATTATTTATGGTCAAAGTTCAAGCCGAGCGTTGAAAACTACATCGTTACCTGTGCTCCGCGGTGGTTATTGATGTGTGCGCTGATGACATGCTCGCAGGCCTTGGCCACCTCTTGGTCACGAAACTTTTCAACATCGGGCTGGTACCTCTTGAGCTACAGGAGGAAAAAAGTGGGGGGGAAATGGTTGAGAGAGTAAAGCAGAGTCCAATGGCACATACCTCCCCACGGAGACGAGATGTCATTGTCGTGTCCATGAGCTCGAGAGGGAACGTCTTGTACTCGTTCTCCTTGTCCTTGACCACGCTCATCTCTTTGGCTAATGATTTGGGTAGGGCCATGTGAGTTTTTGCGCAGACGGACCAACCTTTTCGCTCGTCCACTTGCTCTTCCCAGCTCTCCACTCACTTCCCCTCGCCCTCCCCCCTCGCCCCTCGCCTCCCCCCCCCGCCCCCTTCCTCCCCTTCCTCCTCCTCCCTCGCGCCTTCGGGACGTACACTTGTCTGGAGGAAGCACGCCCAAAAGGTACTTCCACACCTCGCCGCGGACGTCGTCTGGGACGCCGTGCCGCGCAATGTCCCGCAGCTTGTCCAGCTCCACAAAGTCTTCGGCCGTCATGAGCTCCGAGAACTCGTGTTCGGTCGACGCCATCTCTCTCTGGGTCGTGCCCGGCCGGAAACAGGCGGCCATTTTGCGCAGTTCAGTTTCCATACATCCATGGCGCTTCGCTGCGTCGCTGTCTTCGACTGCGAGGCAGAGGACCCGGCAGAGCTCTCCTTTGTCAAGGGCGACATCCTTGTGAATGGTATGGTGTGAGCTTTTGTGGGGAACGGCGTGCAGCTTTTTTTACTAATCGGACAAACGAGAGATTTTCCTGGTTGTGTTTGTTTTGTTTGGCGTCTCAAGTTTGTGGCGGGGGCAAGGCGCTGATGGGCCATGACGGGGAAGCAAGGACGGGGTGGTGGCTGTTTGGGGGTGTGTGGCTGCAGATCTCGTTGCTTTGGTTCCCTGTTCCAAAAAAAAAAAAAAAAAAAAATGCCCACTAAATCAGCTTTGATGCAGTCGTCGCCGCGGTTGCTGAGGGCGACGGTTGGTTTGAAGGAACACTCGAGAGTAGCGGCCAGCGCGGTCTGTTCCCGTCCAACTATGTCGAGGTGAGTGTCGTTGGTTTCCTTGTTTATTATAACCAGCATTGCAGGAAGCTCCTTTGCCAGCACCTCCCGCAAGCAGACCAAACCTTCCTTCACGTCCATCGCAAACAACGATGAATTTGCCCCCAGTTGCGTCGACTCCACCTGTGGCCGTGGCCGCGGCCACCCCAAAGCTGCCGCCGACCTCCAGACCTACAGGTTTGCGCTCCATTTCGTTGTCAGCTGTACTTGAACAATCTTTTTATTATTTACCTTGTAGGCCTCCCTCCTCGTCCCGTTTCTTCTGCCATTGAACCTGCCCTCCAACCTGCCAAGACGCTGGCGTCCAGCAGACCCGTCTCCACGCTTGTGGAGGAGAACCCTTTTTTGGATGACAGCAAGCCCGCCCCCGTAAAGACCACGCCCCCAACGGTGGCAACGTCCACCCTTCCGCCATCAATGCCGCCTCGCCCGTCCGCGACAAGTGTACTCGCCGCCACACTGCCGCCGCCCCGCCAGCAGCCGGTCCCACCAAGACCCGTGCCGACGTTGCCCCAACAATCGCGGCCAGCACTGCAGCCTCCCCCCGATGAAGAGGCGAATCCTTTCTTGGACGACACAACGGCGGCGGCGGCGGCGGCGGCGGCGGCGGCGGCGTCCGAACCAGCTGTGCCTCCAACGCGACCTGTCTCAAACCTTCCCAAGGGTGTTTTTGCGGGAGGCTTCAGGTTGCCTTCCGTGGGCCCTGGAGCGTCGCCTCTCGTTGTCAGCACCAGGAACGCGAGTCTCTCGTCGTCCAACCCATCACCGACGTCGACGTCTACAATGTCCATTTCCCCAGCCACGCCGACTCGCGGTGCACCTGCTCCTGCTGAAACCGACGAGGCGGTGGCCCCTGCCAAGCCGTCACTGCCCACGCGTCAGCCATCCCTGGCTGGTGGCATCCGTCTGTCCACCATTCCCGGCAAGCAACAGCAGCCAGCGGCTCAAGAGCAGCAAGCGGCGGTCTTGTCAGCAGAGGTAACGATTCCCCCGAAAGCAATGGCCGCGGCAGCCAACTCGGTTGCTGCTGCCGCTGAGAAGGGACCCCCAGTCAAGATGACCCTGCCGGCAGGCACGGCGGGTAATTCTGCTGCGACAGAGGTCACCATACCCCCGAAAGCGATTGCAGGTGCGGCCAGAGCCATGGGTGCCCTTGCTGCAGTTGCTCCCCCTATGCGCGTCAATGTCGCTGCCTCTACATCTGCAGATGGCACAACCTCTCTCTCTGCTGCCCCGGTCATGCCCGCTAGACCTGGGACAATGGCTGCTCCTGCGGTGTCTGCAGCAGTCAAGTCGGTGGTGCCCTCCACGCCTTCGCGTCCTGTGCCGTCTCCTCAGACCCCAGGTGACCCTGCAGCCACGCGCCCTCCGCTGCCGTCAAGCCGCCCGTTGCCTTCCCCGGCTGCAGTGGAATCTCTTGATGCGCTTGAAGCCAAGCCTGCCATGCCCCAGCGCAACCCTGCAACCACCGCGATGGCGAATGCGATGGCGGCCGCGGCATCGGGCCGTCCGAGCGCCCCCTCTTCTTCTGCCATTGCCGATTCTCCTACAGAGGGAATTGAAGCCAAACCGCCCATGCCACCGCGTACCCAGGCAGCTAATGCAATGGCCAATGCAATGGCGGCCGCTGCAGCCGCAAGTGCCGCAGCCGAGTCAAACACCGAGCCAGCGCAAGTCCCGCCACCCCGACCCAGCGTCGCCCGTCCTGTTTCCGTCGCAACGACGCCTGATGAGCCTCAGCTGCAGCCCGTCATGCCGCCCCGACCTGCCGCTGCTCGTCCAGTCGTCAGTCCCGACGGTCTGCTGCCTCCGAGACCTGGCGTCGGTGCCCGTCCCGTTCCTGTTCCTGTCCCTGTCGTATTACCAGACGAACGGCCCGCAATGCCTGCCCGGCCTGGTGCCGCCCGTCCTGTCTCTTCCCTGGCATCGGATGAATCCAAGCAACAGCCGGCCATGCCAGCTCGACCGGTCGTCGCTCGTCCTGTTCCGGTTTTGTCGCCCGAGGACCCCCCTCAGCAGCCAGCGATGCCGCCCCGGCCAGCTGGTGGCGCATCTCGACCAACGTCTGTCGTGAGTGTCGATTCCCCTACAACTCCCACGGTTGTCCCACCGCGGCAAGCGTCGCGACCTGTGCCCGCTGGCTCAACTCCAGCCATGCCCCCCCGTTCAAATTCGGCTGTTGCGTCCGCGCCTGCGACCACGGAAGCTCCCAAGCCAGCGCTCCCTGGACGCTCGGCAGCCGCCGCACCTGGTGGTGGTGTCCTACCGATGCGGCCAACCACTGCAGTATGGGTTTTTTTTTCCTTTTTTTTTTTTTTTTTTTTTTTGATAACTAGGTGAAAACATGAATACCCTTTTTTTTTTTTTGAAACTAGGCGGAAGCTCCGCCGCCGTACTCTGAAGTGGACGATGGTGCAAATTCGGGGCCTCCATCAATGGCTAGTGCTGGTCGTCCCTCACTTCCGTCGCGCCCAGGAGGAACAGCAGGAGCAGCAGCAGCAGCAGCCCCTAAACCAGGCCTTCCTAGCCGCCCCGCGGTGGCTGCTGCCAAGGCCAACTCGCCCCCTCTCTCGCAGCGACCGGCAGCCACCGCGGCATCTGCTTCCTGGGACATCCCCGCCGACACCATATCCTATCACAAGTCAAAGTTTGTTGCCTTTGACTCGGACAAGGACGGCTTCTTGGATGGTACTTCCTATTGTTTTCTTGGATTCGGTTTTCAAAGTTACCGCAATGTAGCACAAGCCGTACGCACAATCTTTATGGAGTCTGCACTGGATAAGAAGACACTGGGCCAAATCTGGTACTCATGTTTGCAATAGAAAGTCTTACCAAAAAAGTTCTTTTATGTTATTTTATGGCAGGGTCTTGTGCGACTCGCAAAAGCGCTCCAAGCTCAATTGGGAAGAGTTTGTCCTCGGGATGTATTTAATCGAACAGACGCTGCAAGGAACGCCCCTTCCGTCTCAGCTGTCCCCCACACTTGTGCCTCCTGGCTCGCGTTAACATATGCCCATCAGATTTTCTTTTTCTCATCAGAATTGTGAGCTCTACATATATACATTGCATGTTCTCTATAATTCTTTGCGTGCGTTTGCGGACGAAATGTAGATTTCGGTGTCATTGTTGTTGACAGCTTCGACAAAGTCATCGCACAAGTCGATGTAGTGCGGGAGATGCGCACTGCGAAACGCGACGTAGGACCACTGGTTGGGGCTATGGAGACGCACTAGGTCGCCCGTGTACACATACATTGCCGCAGCCATCTGGACAAAGGAATCCTGCCCATCGTTCGCTGGGAGCCATGACTCGTCGATGACGAGCTCATTGAGCGGCTCTGCCGTCGTGTTTGCCAGCACGACTACATCCATCTTCTTGTAGCACTGCAGACGGAATGAGATTTTAATACATGCATGTGAGACTTACACTGCCCTCGTACTGATCGAGCACCTTCATTTCGTTGCCGTCGTTGATGTGCATGACAATACCGCTCACGAAAGCGTCCTCGCTTTCTGCAGCAACCGCCGCCGGATAAACCTCGTCCTGCACGCAATAGCGCGTATAGCCCTTTCCAAAGACTTGTGAGCACATGAAGAAATAGCTAAATTCACCTTTACGATCGCATAGCGCGTTGGTCGGTTAGCAGCGTCGCTGCCCAGCAAGGTCTTGATGACCTCGGGCGACATGAGCGAACCATAAAAGAATGCTAGAGGCATACCTGTAGAAAATGACCGTGTAGGACCTAATTATTTTTTTTTTCAGTGGCGCAACTGAACATGGTAACGCGCCAAAAAAAAAAAAAAACTCGTCGCAACCAACGCACCCCACCCCACCCCCTTTTGTACAGTCAAAGAAGACCAAGGGACTGTCGTTTGAGGAGAAGCGCAAGCGTCTGAGTGAGCTGTTTTACGAGACGGTAAGAGGCCAAAGCACAAATCAGACCTCCGTTTTTTTTTTTTAAAAACAATAGATCATACAACAGAAAGACATCTTCACTCTCAAGGACCTCGAGAAGATTGCTCCCAAGGAAAAGGGCATCGGTATGTCACGCACACACCATGGCCTGCTCCATGGCTGGCTTAAAAATAAGGAACGTCGCTAAAGCACTGCCGTAGTAACTCAGTCGGTCAAGGAAGTGCTGCAGAGCCTCGTCGACGACAGCCTGGTGGACACTGACAAGATCGGCACGTCCGTGTACTTTTGGGCGTTCCCGTCCAAGGCTGCCAACCTGGTAACTTTGAGCACCGATTTTCGTGTTGAAAAAAGCAAATAATTTTTATTTTGTCAAGCGCAAGCGCAAGGTCCAGGAACTGCAGGAGGCTGTAGATGTGGAAGACACGAAATGCAAGCAGGTAACTTATGGAGCATCAAGGTTAGCAATTAATTGCTCTTGATGCAGCTCAAAAAATCCAACGAGGAGGCACAAAAGGGGCGCGAGACCACAGACGAGTACGCCGAGCTTGCCGAGAAGATGGCCAAGCTCGAGCAGGAGGAGAAGTCGCAACTGGAAGAGCTGGTCCAGTTCAAGGAGAATGACCCTGAGGTCCTCAAACAGCGCCGCGATCAGGCTATGCTGGCACTCAAAGGTGCCAATCGATGGACCGGTATTAGAAAAATAAAACTGAAAGATCCTTTCTTCTAACAAGGAGACAAAAAAAAAAAAAAATAATCCTACCACCAGACAACATCTTCAGCATGCAACAGTACTGTGTCAGCAACTTTGGCATAGCCTCGTCAGACTTTTTCCAGCAGTTTGAGATCCCCGAGAGCCTCGATTATGTTGCGTGAATAATAAATTTCGTTGCTTGTATATGTATATCCTGGGCTTCTGTTCGATCCTGTTCGCCGTCTGTTCATGATCGCAAGACTCGAAATAAAATAAAATAAAAAAAAATATTTTTTTTTTTTGGAGTGACAAATGTCAACTGCTGCCGAAAAGCTGGCTGATTTCGCGTCCACGGACGTTGCCGATGCCCTCGCCAAGCTCAACATCATGCCGGCATTTCTCCCCGACGTGCTGCTGTGGTCGCCCGAGTTTGTGAATGGCCCGACCAAGATTGTTGGTCCTGCACACACCGTCAGGGTAGTCCGTTGCAAGTGTATCCTGATCTGACAGCGACGAGCTAGATGGTCCACGCAGCTGAAAAGCCTGCCAAGCTGTCGCAGCACCACGTTGATGCGGCCACATCGGGCAGCGTGGTCGTGATCTCGAGTCCCAAGGGTACGTTTGCCAAAAACAACAAGGCGCACAGCTGACGAGGACAAATGGATATCAGTCAACGGAGCCGTATGGGGAGGACTCATGAGCACGCGCGCCAAGCACCTGGGCGCGGTGGGTATGGTCACGAATGGTCGTTTCCGTGACATTGAGGAGCATCGTGCGCTCGGGTTCCCCGTCTTTGCGTCTGTACGTATGCGAACTTGAAACGAATTTTTCATTTCTTTGTCCACCTACGTCCTGACTTACGTTAGGGGCTCTCGTGCCATGGCGCCGGAGGATTCGTTGCGCCAGAGTCAGTGAACCAGCCGATCGAGATCGAGGGAGTCAAGATCAACGCCGGCGACATCATCGTGGGCGATGCAAACGGCGTCGTCGTGATTCCTCTCGAGCAACTGGACGTGGTCGTGGCCGAGTGCCAAAAGGCCAAGCCGATCGAGGACAAGTGTATGGCCGACCTGCGCTCTGGCTTTCCGATCGCCGAAACATTTGCCAAACATCGCGGCAAGTAGACGCAAAATAGAGCGTTTTTGTGTGTGTCACGGTGTGCATTGTTCGGTTTACAACACTACATCACATTTAATGGTTGGGTTCTTGGTACACAATTTTCCCGTGCGAAACTAGGTCTGGGACCTCGACGGCCAGCCATGGCGCGAGCTGGAGTAAAAAGAAAAATGGATAATTAATTGTCATACTTATTTCTACGTTTCGAGATGAACGACAAACATACTCCAAGTGCCAGCGCATGTGCGATACCAAAGTGCGGCGAATTCTTGCTCCATAGTGGCTTGAAATGGTCGGTTGTGCAGATAATCCCTCCACGGTACATCTTGGGCGTCTTCCCTTCAAGCTGAGGCAGTTTGATTTCGGGCGCAACGGACGGATACGTTGCAGGTATCTGTCCCTGCCTTTGTTTAGTTGATTGACAAAGCTCGATATCGCCACCTCGAATTCCAGAGCAAACTCGTACTTGAGCATCTCGTGCACGTACCAGCACTTGCCGCTCCATCTGCACCCCCCACTCGCATGTCAAGCCTTACGTTTCTCTTATTTATTTATAGCATTTTTACTTTAGTCCGGTTGCATCCGAATCGAGCTTGAACCAGTCGGCATCGGCCTCCTTGTTGATCTCCACAAACTGCACCAACATTGCTTGTTCACGCAGCTCCAAAAAAAAAAATGAGAATACCGTGATTAACGCGTTGTACTCCTCGGCCAGGCGGCTCAGCCAGACATCACCATCACGAGGCCCCGCCTTGATCTTCAGCAGAGGGATCTTTTGAACAGTGCTCTAAAAAAGGGGGGCACATGTTCAGCAATAAAGCGATGCGCCGGCATGGAAACCTTGGCCTTGGCGTCCATGGGTCCGAATACAAAAGTAGTGAGAAACCCATACTGACCTATTTTTGTCACTGTTGTCGTTTGGCAAAACTCCAGCCATTGTAGATTAACGGCGTTTGCGCCTATTTGATACCTCTCTCTCTCTCTCTTTTAATGGCGGTACGTTTTACTGGCGCCATACTCAAAGATCTAATTGTCGTGGACTTGTTCTGGCAGGGCCTTGACTTCAAGTGGTACGGAGTCAGTGGCAACTTTGACCGCGCAAGCGGGGCGAGCCTCCCAGGGGATGTGGTGTCGTTCAGCATTGATGTACAGGAGAAGGCCGCGCAACTCGTCGTGAACAGCAGCCAGAGCGATGATCCGCTGTTTGACGAGCTGATCGAGCAGGACTCGTCCAAGGACCAGGGTGCGGCAGTGCGGCACTTTACCGGCGATGTGTCTGGACACGGCACAATCAACGTCAAGCTCGTACAGGATAATGCGACCGTCAGCGCGGTCATTTCGATGTCCATCGCGACCGTGACCACTTCCTCGTGTTTGTTTTACCGTAAGCGCGATCCGTCATTGCCTCCAGAAGAGGATGACACAGACGGCAGTGCCGGCCCGGCAAAGCTCCGGGGGCGATCGGCAGCCGTTGTACACTAGTTGTATTTCTTGTACTTGAGGTAAAAATATGTTTGCCAACTAAAACATTTTTAGATCTGAAAATATTTGTTAATCACCGTCGCCGCAATCGGCGTCCGCGCCGTCTGACGAGCCAGAATCATGAAAATAGACATATCCAATGTCTTCAATAGAGCTGCAACATCATTTTTATTTTATTTTATTTTTTTAGATCGTGATATGTATTGATTGTCCCAAGGAAACAACAGACCTTGATTTTGCATTGGGCCAGGTCCGAGATGCCAAAGTCGACAGCACGTTGCCCGAGCCAATCTCGTTCACTTGTACAAGGTGAGGATTCTCCTTGAAGCAGTTTTCCATCGCCAGGTGCCACAGTACGGGCGACGTTGTTTGCTTGACCAACAGTGACCGTATTTGGTCTGGGTCACTGGGCATCTAGACGCAAAACCCATCAGCGCAATCGTCTGTCAAAAAAAGGTGTGCCTCCATACCCTCTCGCCCGTGGCGTTTGCATAAACGGGATAGTTGGGCACAGCTACGTCGATCGACATGAGCAAGTCGCGGACGGCATCGGCCGCAGGCTGCATCAGGGGACTGTGAAATGGAGCACTCACATCGAGAGCCTTGGCACCACCAATCAGCTTGGCCTGCTTGGCTTCGTGGATAACGGCGTCAACAGCCGCTTGCGCTCCACTGAGTGTGGCCTGAGTGGGGCTGTTTACGTTGGCGATGGCGAGGAGCTCTTCCGGGTTCCTGGTCTTGTACTTGTTGACAAAGTCCACTATCTGTCGATGCTTAGAAGAACAAAGCCGGGGCGGAGCACGTACGGAACTCTGCCATCTTGCCCGGCCGGACGAGCGTTGCGGCCATCTTGGTCGGGATCTTGTAAGCAGCAACGGCATTCTGCATGGCATCCCCTCGGGCTCTCTGCAGAGCTCGCATCTTTTTCAGAAGATTAACGGCTTGGCTTGTTACAAGGACACGCGCTGCATCAGCCAGCTTGATAGATCGGGCACAGACAAGAGCGGAAAACTCGCCCAACGAGTGACCCATGACTGCGCCCACCATACGGTTCCATCCAAACGAGCGCTCTTCCAGAGCTCTCCACACCGCCACGGACGTGGCCAAGAGAGCTGGTTGGCAGTTTCGGGTCAGCGTGAGCTTCTCCTAAGGACGGAGCAGACTAAAACGCAGAGTTGTCATCGACCAAACGTACGTGATCATCGCCCCACATGACGGCTGATAGCTTCTCGCCCAAGGCCTCGTCCACCTCTGCCACCGCATCCCTCGCCGACTTGTAGTTTAGCACGATGTCTTGGCCCATCTTGAGCCTTTGCGACCCTTGCCCAGGGAAGACTGCGAGCGTTGTCGGTGTTTTTTTGAACAGCTTACGCCAGAGCATATCTTTTTTTTTTTTTTCCCGTTGGACATGAAAA
>Ga0302233_10002791_pt1 | contig 10679 bp, 10 predicted proteins | sample II_Palsa_N3_1_FD_193516 | JGI IMG/M metagenome (GOLD analysis project Ga0302233, IMG submission 193516) | Peat permafrost microbial communities from Stordalen Mire near Abisko, Sweden - II_Palsa_N3_1 | ecosystem: Environmental > Terrestrial > Soil > Palsa > Peat permafrost | place: Sweden...
AAAAAAACTTGCCAGTTGTGCTAACCTTCACACATCGTTTGAAACAGATTGGATTTCTGCAAAGCTCGTACTGTACGAACCCCGATTTGGATCTAGCGGCAAATTCAATAGCAATAAGGAAATAGCGAACATGGAACAGGGAACAGTTAAGTGGTTTAACGATGCCAAGGGGTTTGGCTTTATCAGCCGTCAGAACGGCGAGGATGTATTCGTACACTACTCGGCGATCAATTCGAACGGTTTCAAGAGCCTTCAAGAGGGCCAGGCTGTACAGTTCAACGTGGTAAAGGGACCCAAGGGTTGGCAGGCGTCTGACGTTCAGCCTCTCTAGTCTTTAGCACTACGACTACAGCAACAACCAAGTTTTGCGGAAGGGATGGCTGCGGCTATCCCTTTGCGCGTTTTGATCTGTGTTTTCTAGAAAACTAACAGATTGCTTGGCAAACTACATATGTCTGTACCAAAGCGCTACGCCATCACTTCGGAGAGATTTCCGGGGCGGGACTGTCTATCGGTACGATAGTCGAAGTAGCCTTGAACTTCTTGTAATCTGACTCTACTGCTTGTAGCCGTCCATTAAAGCTGACGAATAATAATGCCCGCGCAGATCCCTGACCTTCAAATCTTGCCGGTAGCCAAACCTCGCCATTGACTTTGCGCTGCTCCATGGAAAAGCTTGTGCCTTTCTGAATATTCGCGAGCAGTCCGCCGCCGATCTTGAAGTTATTTACAAAGTGCCCTTCAGCTTTCACCAGCACACGGTCTTGCTCATCGACCCAAACCGTACCTGTCATATCTCGAACCACTTCTTCAAATCTGTTTCGTGTCTTTGCCTTCGGATCGCCCGCATAATCGGCGACGATGGTGTCCCTGCCGTCTAACTGCACTCGTCTCGGATTTGTGAAGCTTCCCAACTCCAATGCCCGCGAGGCTGTCATTAGTTCATGCCCGCGAGCATCCGATTCCTTGCCACTCTCATCAGCCTTCTCACGCCTTTCCTTGGCTTTTTCTGAATCTTTATCGATCCGCTCATTCTCTTTCTTCTGCTCATCCGCGTTCAACTCACGTCCATTCTTCTTCAATAACCGCCCTACCGGTACGCCGTTCTCCCAGAAGATCTCATACTCCATCGTCTCGGTTTTCTTCAATCCACCATGAGGGTCCAACTGCTGCTCAGTCACCGTCGATCGATAAAGGTAGTCTTTCTCAATTGCCTCGGCAGCCCGCTGGTTTGTTTCCACGGCATGCATCAGATCGGCGATGTCGGGGAGCGGCTTCTCAGAGGTTGGTACTAAGCCTGTTTGTCCGGCAGTGACGCTTTCCTGATACCCAGAACTGAAGCCCAATCCTGTCGCAACTCCCAACCAACCGAAAGCGACTACCGAAACAAGAGTTCTGCGAACAAGAACCACCATAACCTCCACTATAGTGGGGAAAGCAGGGTCGATTCTCGTCTGGCTAATGGATTGTCATCGTCGGGTGCTTACGAGATCTGCCAACCGATTGCAATTGGGGAGCTTACGAACATCCAATGACACGGTGGAATGTGCAACTTTATAGTCATACTCACTCGCCAGCTCGCTAACGAACGTGCACCCACCCTCCGAAAGGTCTAGCATAGAAGAGTACGCGAAATAGCTCGCGAATAGACCTGAAGTGAGGAAGCAATGGCTACAAAGGCAGAGACTCTGACTGCATCAACAACCATAGTTGAACAAAACGAACGAGAGACAATCTTCGATATCTTCCGCCGCTGGGGCTACCTCCAGGCTTCACTCGATCCTCTCGGCCAATATCTTCCTCCTGAACCATTTCCTACGCCAGCTCCCGAAGGCAAAATCGCAAAAGAGGCGCGTGGTTATTACTGCGGCACTATCGCCGCAGAGTTTATGCATATCCCAAGCAACGAACAGCGGCAGTGGTTGCAGGAGCGAATCGAACAAACTCCTCCCAAACCGGATCAGGCGCTTATTCTCTCTCAACTCATTCGTGCTGATATTTTTGAGCAGGTTATTCAGTCACGCTACCTCGGCACCAAGCGCTTTTCACTGGAAGGTATTACCGCGCTCATCCCATTCCTTAATCGCATCTTTGCAGTTAGCGCTGCATGCGGTGTCACGAAGGCCATGCTCGCTATGAGCCATCGAGGCCGCCTGAATGTGATGACCAATATCATCGGTCGTTCTCCCTCTGAAATCTTTACTAAATTTGAAGATGTGGACCCTCGCAGCACTATGGGCGGTGGCGATGTGAAATATCACGTCGGTGCCACCGGCGAATATCGTTCTCCTGACGGCAGAGCCATCTCGCTCCGCTTGGCATCAAACCCGAGTCATCTCGAAGCAGTTGATCCAGTCGTCTTGGGACGCACACGCGCCAAGCAGGAGCGCATCGGAAAAAACGGGAACGCCCAGGTCCTCCCTCTAATCATTCACGGTGATGCTGCGTTCGCGGGGCAAGGGATTCTTGCCGAGACCTTGAACATGGCAACGTTGCACGGCTATAACGTCGGGGGAACCATCCATGTCATCGTCAACAACCTTCTCGGATTCACTGCTGTCCCAGAAGAGTCGAACTCCTCACGATTCGCCACCGATATTGCAAAGCGTCTTCCGATTCCAATCTTCCATGTCAACGCTGAAGATCCAGACGCCGTAGTACGAGTTGCCGAAATTGCTGCGGAATATCGCAACCGCTTCCACTCCGACATTGTGGTCGATCTGGTAGGTTATCGCAAACACGGACATAGCGAAGTCGATGATCCTACTGTTACGCAGCCACGCCGTTACGCCATCATCAAGGATCGCGCCCCCCTCTACCAGCTCTATGCAAAACAGATTGGCATTGACCCAACGGTTGAGGTTCAAAAGGTTCAGCAAGAACTGCTGGACGATCAGAAGGCTGCAACCCATGCTGACCACAAGCCTCAGTTGGCGCAGCTTCCTGCCTACTGGGATCCATATAAAGGGGGGGAGTGTGAGCCCGAGTACGACGTCCCGACTGGTTTGCCGGCTGAGCGCATTAATCAACTCGTAGGCTCGCTCACCTCATATCCCAGCGGCTTCCACATACACCCTAAGGTGAAAAAGCTGTTCGAGCAGCGACAGGAGATGGGTGCAGGTTCACGGCTCTTTGACTACGGAATGGCCGAGCTTGTGGCCTTCGCTTCACTTCTGGAAACAGGCATTCCTGTACGCCTCAGCGGGCAGGATTCGCAACGTGGAACCTTTAACCAGCGGCACGCCGTCATGGTCGATACTGAAACAGAAGTGCGCTACAGTCCGCTCGCTCATCTCAGCGAGAAGCAGGGCAAGTTCGAAGTCTACAACTCGCTCCTCTCCGAAGCCGCTGTCCTTGGCTTTGAGTATGGCTTCTCCCGTGACTATCCTGAGGCACTCGTCCTATGGGAGGCGCAGTTCGGCGACTTCGCCAACGGTGCACAGATCATTATGGATCAGTTCATTGCTGCCAGTGAAGCGAAGTGGGGATTACTCTCAGGCGTAGTTCTTCTGCTCCCGCACGGCTACGAAGGCCAGGGCCCCGAACACTCCAGCGCGCGCATTGAGCGCTACCTGCAGCTCGCCGCTAACGACAATATCCAAATTTGCCAGCCCTCCAACGCAGCCCAGTACTTCCACCTCTTGCGTAGGCAGGTGCTTCGTCCTTGGCGCAAGCCGCTCATCGTCTTCACGCCGAAGAGCATGTTGCGCCATCCCGATGCCTCCTCCACTCTCGCAGACTTCGCCATCGATCGCTTTCAGAACGTCTTACCCGATAACGACGTTAAGAATCCGCGGCGCCTTCTCGTCTGCAGCGGTAAGATCGGTCATAATCTTCGCGTGGAGCGCGAGAAGCGTAAGGATTTCAGCGTTGGCATCATCTTCCTCGAGCAAATGTATCCCTGGCCCGAACAAGAACTTCAGGCCGCACTCGATCAACACCCCAACGCGCAGGAGATCATCTGGGTCCAGGAAGAGCCAGCCAACATGGGAGCCTTCTCTTACGTGACGCCGTTGTTGCGGCGTATAGCAGGCGACCGCGCTGTGCTTAGTGTCAAGCGTAGTGCTAGTGCGACGCCCGCAACTGGTTCCGCAAAGGCCCACGAGATCGAAGAAAAGACCCTCATTGATCTTGCGCTCGGCGCAGCTGTATAACTCAATTTTGAACAATGACGGGCATAGTTGCTTCGCTGGCTATGCCCGTCATCGGCTAACGGAAGTGTTCCGAAGGTGCCTTATTCGAGCCCGAACTCCGAATAAAATTCATAGCAAGAGGAAAAGAAAACTCTTTGGTCAACTGTTAAGGCTTGGGTTCAGGTCTACCTTTCGGCTTGAGAGAATGTGCGGGCACAGGATTAGCCACTTCTCGGGCATAGATCTGGTATGTCGTCTTCGGCGGCTCGTCGTGTTGATGGAGTGCGCGCACTCTAGCCCGAATTGTTTCATCTGCTGCAGTGATGCGTTCGCGTGAACGCAAATAGTCCAACCACGATTCCATCACAAATGTTTCGTTCAGATGTTGCGGGTCTATTGCGTCGCGATAGATCCCCCATCGCATTGCGCCATCACGGAGCCGTACACCTCGCAGTTGGTGGATCGCGTAGGTGAACTCTGCATAATTTTCGACAGGTACGTAGTACTCGATCGAGATGCGGACGGGCCCATCCGTGGGCTCGGTGTCGAGGGCGAGCTGAGGCGCTGGATGCTTCCACTGATAGGGTGTGTGGTCAGGGAGCGGGCCTTGCAGGATATGGAAGCGGCGCGCGAACGGGAACGTGATTAGTAGACCGCATGCTGCTGTTGTCAGCGCGATGGGTGTCGATGTGTGTTCGGCAATGTAACCCCACAGAATTGCGCCGAACGCCATGCCTCCCTGAAAGGTGGTCATGTAAGTGCCAAGTGCGCGAGCTTGTACCCAAGCGGGAACTGAGAGCTGAACCGATACGTTGATTGTCGACATGGTGCTGGTCCATGCTGCGCCGGAGAAGATGAGTGTGGCGATGATGATCGAAGGGCTGCGCACGAATGCAAGCACCAGCAGTACAACTACGTTGTAGAGCGTTGATGTTGCCAGAATCTGGTCTGCGGAGAATCGCTGGCGAATGCGATGAAGCGTTGTGGCTGCAATTACTGCGCCGAGGCCAAGCGAGCCGTTCAGGATTCCGTAACCTAATGGACCTTGCTTCAAATCACGCTTTGCAACGACTGCTAACAACGACCAGATGGCGGAGATGAAGAAGGTGTAGATGAAGGCGCGTACCAGCGAGGACTGCAGATCTGGCGCGTAGCGAACATAACGCAGTCCCGAGCGGATCGATCCGGCGATGCGTTCTGAGGGGAGTGCCGACTTGAAGAGCGGGATTCTCTTCCAGTTGACTAATACCCAGATCACGCCTGCAAACGATACTGCGTTGAGCGCGAAGACAGAACCTGCGCCTGTATAAACGCGCTGAAATCCGGCGACCATGAGTCCGCCGAGCGCGGGACCCACGGCACGGGCCAGGTTGTTGCTTGCGGCGTTGAGGGAGACTGTGTCGGGTATCAGTTCGCGAGGTACCAGTTCGGGGACGATCGCTTGCCATGCTGGATTGTTCATGGCTGAGCCGATGTTGAGCAGGAAGGTGAAGGCGAGAAGAGCCCATGGCGAGATGTAGCCGATGAACGTGAGGACTGCAAGGATGCCTACTGAGCCGAGCATCCAGGCTTGCCAGAAGATGAGGAGCTTGCGGCGGTCGAAGATGTCTGCTGTTGCTCCGGCGAGCAGGCCGAGCAGCAGGACCGGCAGACTTGCTGCGGTCTGCATCAGGGCGATCAGCAAGGGCGAAGTAGTCAGCGACGTCATCAGCCATGTGCCTGCAGTGTCCTGCATCCAGGTGCCGACTGAGGAGACGGTGCTGGCGATCCAACGGTCGCGGAAGAGGGGAATCTTTAGGGGAGCGAAGCCGCTGGAAGTTTTCGCAATCGTGTCGACGGGGCCGGTATTTGGGGACTCGAGGGGCATCGCTCCAATTAGTTTACGGTGGCGCGACGACTCGACGGTTCCGAGACCGTTGTGTCAAAGGGGACACAGTGGAACTGCTTGTTGATGCTAGAGGTTAAAAAAGGAAACCCACGCAGCGCGGTGGGGGCTGTTGCGTGGGTATTCCGGTAATGCAACGAAGTGGGTGGACTTCGTTATGACTGACTCAACCCGAAGGGAGTCTTGCCACTCATTAAAGATAAAGGCAAAGGAGATAGGAGTCAATAGACATTTACGGGAGTGCGTTGGTCTGGCGTGCGTGTTTGACCATTTCTACCAAAACGGAACGGGTCTCATTGGAGGTGGTTGCAGGCCACGAAAATGCTATGCGGGCACCCTTGACTCCGGCTGGTGTGACGGCACGAACGTGAAAGCCAAGGCGGTCGACTGAGGTCATGGTGGCGGACTCGGCTTCGAGCTTCGCGTGAACCTTTGTGAGGAGGACCAGAGCGTCGCTGTGGTCGGCGTTCATGTGGTCCAGAATGCCCTGCGCTGCTTCTGCAAGGGGGTCAGGAGAGGCTGCTGCATAGTCCGTCGCGGTTACCCACCCCATGACGCCGAAGCCGCCGACGTAGTAGACGTCTACGGGTTCGAGGCGGAAGAAGGCGAAGTCGTTGAAGTCGACCCAGTAGTGGCTGTTGGGGTGGGCCTTGAGGTAGAGTTCGCGTGCTTCAGGCTTCTCCTCGTCGGCGATCTGGTGGACGTTTCCTACCAGGGTGACGCGGGCAGCGCCGAGGACGTCGCCGTCCCGGGCCGGCTGGGTGATGAAGAGGCTGGCGCGTGGGTCCGCTTTGAGGTTCTGGGTGTGCATGGCCATGGTGCTGATGAGGAACAGGGGGCGGCCGGTGGGGTCGAGTGCGTAGGGCATGAGGGAGCCGAAGGGGAAGCCTGGCTGCTTGCGGGAGACGGTCGAGAGGGTGGCGACGCTGGTGAGGTGGAGCAGGGTGCGGGCACGCTCCGCGTGGGTGGGCTCGGGGATGGGCGGCTGCGGGTTGGGGTTGAACGGTGCTGCGTGCTGGTTCGACATTCGTCTGCTCGATTCCGGTTTCTGGATGGCCCCGGGTGGGGGTGGCCCCCCCGGGTTACCCGCGTGTAAGTTATTTAGAATGAATCATTTTGACGGGTAATAATATACTTGACTGACTACGATTATCCTGCTATCGTTTGATTCATGGATAGCCCAAAGACATTACTGGAAGCGATTCAGTACTTTAGCGATAGTGAGAACTGCCGCAAGTTCATGATAGCTGTACGTTGGGCTGATGGCATTGTGAAATGTCCCTATTGCGGCTCTGAGAAGCTGACCTATCTCGAAAAGGCCAAGCTGTATCGCTGCTATTCCAAGCACCCGAAGCAGAAGTTCTCTTTGAAGGTTGGGACGGTCTTTGAGGATTCACCAATTGCCCTTGAAAAGTGGTTGATGGCTTCGTGGATGCTGTCGAACTGCAAGAACGGCATTAGCTCCTATGAGATGTCCAAAGCGATTGGAGTCACACAGAAGTCGGCATGGTTCATGTTGCATCGCATCCGTGTTGCCATGAAAGAGGACACCGGAGACAAGACTCTTGGTGGCCACTGGCAGAACCCTGTAGAGGTCGATGAGACTTTCATAGGCGGTAAGGCTGTCAATAAGCACCTAGGCCAGCGCAAGCAGAAAGAGCGCAAGACTATCGTGATGGGGATGCTCGACCGTGAGAGCCGTCAAATTCGCGCTAAGGTGATCCCCAATGTGAAACGGGAGACACTACAGGCCGAGATTTTGAATCACGTTGGGTTCAACGCCTATGTCTTCACAGACGGCCATGTCGGATACGACAAACTGAGCGAATACAAGAACTTCACTCATAAGACCGTTAATCACATCAATGAGTACGTGAATGGCCGAGTCCACACTCAGGGGATCGAGAACTTTTGGTCACTTCTGAAGCGTGGTCTTAGCGGCACCTACGTTGCCGTAGAGCCGTTCCATATGGACTCGTATGTTGACGAGCAGGTATTCCGCTACAACACTCGCAAGCAGAGTGATGCGAAGCGTTTTGAGAAAGTCTTATCGCAGATCGCCGGAAAGCGGCTGACCTTTGCTGAGGTCACCGGCAAGGTGACGGATCGTCCGTTCTAAGCGGCAGGGACGAGGTAAGAGAAAATCTACAGAAAAAGTGCCCTAGGGCTAACGCTTGTGTGCCATTTCGGTCATACTTAAGTAGGCCTATCATTCATTTATGCTTGCGTAATCCTGCGCCAGACACGTACAAAGGTTTACGCCCAAGCATCACACTCGGAGAAGGAGGGGACAATGCCCACAACCACAGCGAAGAAACCAAAAAAGAATATCAAAATTGTAGAGAAAGGGAGCACCCGCTCCGGCGCTAAGGCTATCCACGGAATTCACAACGACGACCATATCGTCGGAATCGGCAACCTGCGTGTCATCATGTGCAAGCATAAGGGAATATGGTGGGCGCAGGGAATCGAGATCAATTATGGGGCCAGTGGTAAAACTATGGCCCAAGCTAAAAAGAACTTCGAGCATGGACTCTCTGCCACGATTAGGCTTCAACTTGAGGCGTTCGACAGTATTGATAAGTTGTTAGTCTATGCACCCAAGGCCGCACTAAAAGAATTGACTGATATCAAAAAGGATTTTCGCTTTACCCAAATTAGCGTCCATCAATTCGAGAATGACTCTAAGGAATTCGAACTCCTTCCATTCTCGGGAATCGCTTACTTGGATGGGAGCGAGGCCGCTGCATAAATGGACACCACGGTACCGCTTGCAGATGTGCTATACGTTCTAACAAACAAAAACGTGTCGGTGTCGGCGGTGGATGTGTCTGTCCACCGCTACATTCTTGCCAAAGATGGATGGGTGGAAGAGAGGACTTTTACCAGTCCGGTTAGCAAGCATGAGGTAATGTACCTCGCCCACAGGTTCGAAATATGGACTCATCTTTTTTGGCACACTGAAATGGTAAACGTTAAGCCAGAAGACCAAATAAATTGAAAACTCCCGCAAATCCGTCGCCAGAGCTAGATCAATTCACCGCCTTCATGCGCAAACTTGTCTCGGTTCCCCATTCTGAGATCAAGGCGCGACTAGAAGCAGAGAAGACCGAAAAGAAGACCAAGAAGCCATCTCCAGTCAAAGCCTAGCGCGGTACAATTGCCGCCTACGGCAAACTCTTTCCCTTCTGGAGTCCTACTAGGTAAATGGCAATCCCCAACTGGCTACCAATAGCTATCAGCATTAGCAGCGTTATAGCGACACTGATAGCCCCTCTGGTTCCGGGATTCATTGCGTCTCGCAAAAACCAACCAAAGCCGACGCCTGAACTCAAGAAACCGAAAAACCGAATCCAGAGAATGGGTGATTGGCTCATTAATGCGGGGTCATCGCCTTGGGTCTTTCCGCCACTCGGTATAGTTCTAAACATTTGCATACTCCCTTACGTACTCCGCCACGCCAATCCGTTAACAGCAGAGGCAGTTTTATCAATTTCGCTGGTCGTTACCTCTTTTTTCTGCAATCTTCTTTTTATTTCCATATCAGGGATCAGTCGACTACTGGGAAAGATGATCCACCAAGACGGAAAACGCGACGAAACGCTGTCGGGAATAATCGAAGTCCAAGGTTTGCTTATTGAAAGAGTGAAGCAATCAGACAAAAGACCGAAAATCAAAAAGCTGCCTAAAAATTGATGGATTTTGCGCTGCCCTGTCACGGTAAAACCAGTATACAGTCAGTCAAGTATATTATTACCTTTTGACGTGGTCGATGGTTGCAAAATATTCATAACAAATGGGTTACGGCTAAATTCGTCCAATCAAAGGAGTTAGTGGTGTGGTTAAAGCTGTGAAGCCCCGGTTTGGCCGGAGCTTCTTCTCTGCTTCTAGTTTACAGGATGGAGGGAAACTCATGCGCAATGCGTTTGTGCAGGATTGGCGCGGGTTTTGGGCTGTTGGGGGCTTGACAGGTTTTATGGGAAGGCTTTTTGAAAGTTCTGCTGTGAAACTGCGACCGCGGCCTTCGGCACAGCGGAAAACGAAATACAGGGATCCTTCGCTGCGCTCAGGATGACGACATCTTTGTTCAGAATGAAATTTCGCTCCAGATGACGGATGTTTAATGGAATACAGCAGGTTTCTCCACTACGGCGGCAAAAGCGCCGCCTCCGGTCGAAATGACAGAGCTTCGGTTTTTGCTGGATATCAGTCGAACCTTGATATTGATCTTGCTTCGATGATCTGCCTAGCGCGGATGGGTGAAGCCGCAGCCCTTCCATAGTTTTTCCCAGTTCCAGATTCCTTCGGCGGCTTTGGGTGGGAGAGGGTATCCGAGCTGGTGGGCTAGCATGCTGACCTGGCCGCGATGGTGGGCGTCGTGGGTGATCATGTAGGCGAGCATGGCGGGACCTGCAGGCCAGGGTTTGGCCCAGCCGTCGCGGTGGAAGGTTTCGATACGGTTGGGTGATTCCGACAGTGCGCTGGCGAGCATCTCGGAGCAGCGGGCGGCGCTTTCGAGGAGAGCGGTTTGGGTTTGTTTTTGCGTGGCTGTGGAGCGGTTGAGCGTGGCGGGGAGTTTGATTTGCGGGGCGGAGAGTCTTAGCCACTTGCGGCGAATGTTGTGGACGTGGGTGAAGATGGCGGCGATGGTGCGGCCTTTG
>Ga0302233_10002793_pt1 | contig 10678 bp, 8 predicted proteins | sample II_Palsa_N3_1_FD_193516 | JGI IMG/M metagenome (GOLD analysis project Ga0302233, IMG submission 193516) | Peat permafrost microbial communities from Stordalen Mire near Abisko, Sweden - II_Palsa_N3_1 | ecosystem: Environmental > Terrestrial > Soil > Palsa > Peat permafrost | place: Sweden...
GCTATAGAACAGCAGCAATAGCAGCACCAGATCAGGGACGCCGCGTATCAGCGTCGTATACAGTGTCGCCGCATGGCGCAACACGCGATTTCGCGAAAGCTTGGCCAGCGCACCAGCCAACCCCATGAACACCGATACTGCGAGCGCCAGCACCGCCAGTCTGACAGTCTCCCAGGCGCCCGCGGCGATCAGCGAGCCATATCCTTCAAGCCACATTCCAGTTCTCCTTGCATGCAGAGGGAACGGTAGCTTGCGCAGAACAGTGCAAGCTACCGTCAGACACCGCTTCGCGACGAAGCTTACTTGGCGATGACGTCGACCTGGAAATATTTTTTAGCGATTTTATCGAAAGTGCCGTCGGCTTTGAGCTGCGCGATAGCCTGGTCGAGCTGCTGTTTCAAATCGCCATCCGACTTACGCACACCGATGCCGATACCTTGGCCGAAAATCTTGTCGTCGCGCACCGGGGCACCGGCAAAAGCGAAACCAGCGCCTTGCGAGCGCTTCAGGAAACCATCAAGCGCGGCTTGAGATTCCTGCAGCGAAGCGTCCAGGCGACCCACGGCCAGATCGGCGTAAACCTGGTCTTGATCCGCATATGAGCGAACATCGACACCATGCGTGGCCCAGTTCGTCTTCGCGTAAGTTTCGAAGATCGAACCTTGCAGTACACCGATCCGTTTGCCGCGCAACGATTCGACCGTCGGTAGCAGGCCGCTATTGGTGCGCGCCACCAGTTGCAAGGGCACGGTATAGATAACGTCGCTGAAATTGATGGCATGCAAACGCTCTTCGGTCACATTCATCGATGAATCGATGGCATCGAATTTCCGGGCTTGCAACGCCGGAATCAGGCCGTCGAATGCATTCTCGACCCAGACACACTTGGTATTCAGTTTCGCACAAATGGCGTTACCGAGATCGATGTCAAAACCTTGCAACTGGCCCGATGCACTCTTGGATTCGAATGGCGGATAGGAAGCTTCGACACCAATGCGCAGTTCGCTCAGATTTTTCGCCACAACGCCGGATGAAATACAGGCCAACGCAAGAATAATTGCAGCACGATTGATCGTCTTCAAAATCGGTCTCCTGGGATTTATTAAAATTTATCCAGGAATCTTAAGGAGGCGCGCCGACAAGTTCTTGCAGTAAAGCGACAAGTAGTTGCGGAAACGGTGTCGCGGCAAACACCGCGCGGCCATGTTTTGCTTGTAGCGAGTGCGGCTCTGCCGATAGACTATGCCTGGACTGTCGCCCGCTAGCCGCAAGAGCATCTGCAATAGGGACATCCCCGTATCCGACCCCCATCCTCTGCAAGGAAATCCAGCGTCATGGCAGATACCCCTTATTGCGAATTGTCCGATCTCAGCGACGCTCATGATTTGCTGATTGGAATCAGACACCAATTACACCGGCATCCCGAACTTTCGTTCGAGGAATTCGATACCTCCGAGCTGGTCGCACAAAAATTGACCTCGTGGGGTTATCAGGTCACACGCCACGTCGGCGGCCTGGGCGTGGTGGGCAGCCTCACGGTCGGTGCCGGCAAACGTAGCGTGGCCGTGCGCGCCGATATGGATGCGCTGCCGATACACGAGGCAACCGGCCTGCCCTACGCCAGTTGTCATGCCGGTAAAATGCATGCCTGCGGCCATGATGGGCACACCACGGTCTTGCTCGGCGCGGCCCGTCAGCTGGCCCAAACGCGTAACTTCGAAGGCACGGTGCATTGGGTGTTTCAGCCCGCCGAAGAGGCCGGTTCGAATAGCGGCGCGCAGAAGATGATAGAAGATGGCTTATTCGAACGCTTCCCCTGCGATGCAATCTTCGGACTGCATAATCACCCCGGCTATCCGACAGGCCACTTTATGTTCCGCTCCGGGCCGTTTATGGCGGCCTGCGACACAGTCAAGATCACGCTTCAAGGCAAAGGCGGTCATGCTGCGCGCCCGCATCTGGCGATCGACCCGATCGTGATGGCCAGCAGCCTGGTGATGGCCTTGCAAAGCGTGGTGGCGCGCAATATAAACCCGACCGAAACCGCTGTGGTCACGGTCGGCAGCCTGCATGCCGGACATGCCAGCAATGTGATACCGGATAGTGCGCAGCTTGAACTCAGTGTGCGCTCGTTCACCCCCGAGGTACGCGAACAACTCGAAGCCCGCATCCGCGCCTTGACGCATGCCCATGCGGAAGCCTACGGCGGCAGCGCGGAAATCGACTATATCAAGGGCTATCCGGTACTCGTGAATAGCGCGGCCGAAACCGATTTCGCGCGCCGCATCGCCGTCGAGCTGGTGGGCGCGGATCGTGTCGTCGACAACTTCCCGGCCATCGCCGGCAGCGAAGATTTCGCCTACTATTTACAGCATAAACCAGGCTGCTTCCTGCGCCTCGGCAATGGCCTGAATCAAGCGATGCTGCACCACCCCGGCTATGATTTCAACGACGACAACCTGACGACGGGCGCAGCATTCTGGACCCGGTTGGTCGAACGCTATCTGGCGGAACCTCAATAAAATTCGAACGGGAGCCGCTCCTATGCGGCTCCCGTTCTAACTTAGAACTTGTGGCGAATGCCCGTGACAGCCAGCCATTGCGTGTCGCTACTGGACGGCCCCGACGTCCCTTCGATCTGCGCCACGGCATTTGTGGCGCGCTGGTAAATCAGGTCGATATAGACATCGGTGCTCTTCGACAGGAAATACTGCAATGCGCTGGTGGTCTGCCAGTAGTGCCAACTACTCGGCGTCGCATTGGTCGAGACGGCGGTATAGGTTTCACCCAGTGCCGCATGCAGCGCCGGCGTAATTTTATAGCGCACACTCGCTTCGACGTTCTGATACATCCGATGTGTACCGGCCGTAGCTAAATCGAAATTGGTATTGGTATACATCAAACCCAGCGTGGCATCGCCAAGTGCATACAAGCCGCCCGCACCCCAGATACGCTGCCGGCTGATACCCGTGAGGAAGGTGAAATAATTGTCCGACGGGATCGCGCCCGTGGTGTCGGTCGCTGGATGATTAAGTTGCACATACGCGGCACCAAGACTCCACGGGCCGCTGAGATAGCTGGCACCGGCGCTCCATGAACTGTTGGTGGAGAAATTACCGGCGTTGCCGCTAAAACCGTACATGGAATTGAACTGCAGTCCTGAGTAACTCGGCGTCACGTATTTGATCGAGTTATCGGTACGGAAGGAGTTGTTCAGGTCATCGGTATCGAACGGATGCGTACCGTACTGCGAGGTGTCGTTCGAGACTTGCAGCGGCTCCAGCGAATCTTGGGCGGCGTTATATTGCCGCCCCAAAGTCACCGTGCCCCACTGGTTACTGGACAAACCGACCCAGGCCTGGCGCCCGAAGATCCGGCCGCCCGAGCCTGCGGCGCCGGTGTCCATATTAAAACCGTTTTCCAGCTTGAAGACCGCGTGATTTCCGCCGCCCAAATCCTCATTGCCGGTGAAGCCCCAGCGCGAACCTTGTTCGCTGCCGGAAGTCGCTTGATAGTTCGCCGCGCCGCCCTGGTTACTGGTGTAGGTAAAGCCGGCATCGAGGATGCCGTACAAGGTCACACTCGACTGCGCGTAAGCCTGACCCCATAGCGTTATCGCTCCTATACCCGCGCCTGCCAGCGCCATCGTCAAACTGTTTCGCTTCATCTTCATCACCCTTGTCTTTTATGGAAATTGACGCGCTGGCCCAAGCAGCAAGTCTTTTATCGACACTGTTTTACTAATTAAAACAATGTCTTAATTATTATTTATGGAAAAAAATTCCGCAGTCAATCCCTTAAAGAAACGGCATGCTACGCGTCTTAATATCAAGAAAAATAGCGCTGTTTCAATCGATAAAACATCCAAAAATACGTTAGAAATCTCATTAACGAATGCCTGTTGCTTAGCGCAGCTAAAAAAATCATCTTGACTGATATTTTTGTTAAGTATCAAATATTAATACTATGTTTTACTGAATAAACCATAAAACGCAAACCACGCTTTTCCAGATCAAAATTCATGGCCTGGAAACGATAAGGAAAATCCGATTGTGACGTCGAGCAACAACACTCTCGCCTCAAGCGAACCTGCAGCGTATTTCGTCGCCCGGCCGCGGGTCGCGCCCTTGCCCATCGTGTTCGATTCGCCGCACAGCGGCCTGACTCTGCCAGCGGACTTCGTCACCATCGCGCCTCGGGTCGCCATCCTTTCGTCATGGGATGCCTATGTCGATGAACTTTGGGCCGGCGTGCCCGAGCGCGGCGGCGTGCTGATCGGCGCGCACTTTCCGCGCGCCTATATCGATCCGAATCGCGCCCTTACGGATATCGATGCCGAGCTACTCGCCGAACCGTGGCCCACCCCGATTGCACCGCAAAAATACACGCTACGCGGCATGGGTCTGATTCGCCGCTACGCGCTACCCAAGGTGCCGCTCTATGACCGCAAGTTATCGATCGCCGAAGTGCAACATCGCATCGACGCCTACTACCTCCCTTATCGCCAAGCCTTGATCGATGCCTCCGAGCAGGTCTACGCCCGGCATGGCGCGCTATGGCACATCGACTGCCACTCGATGAAATCGCAGGGCAACGAAATGAATGCCGATGCGGGCGAAGCACGGCCCGACTTGGTGGTCAGCGACCGGCTCGGAAGCAGCGCCGACCCCGCCTTCACCCACTGGGTCGCCCGGCACTTCACCGAAGCCGGTTATAGCGTGCAGGTCAATCAGCCGTATCAAGGCGGAGATCTGCTGAATGCCGTGAGCAATCCGGAGCAGCATCGCCATAGCATTCAGATTGAGATTAATCGTGCCTTATATATGGACCAGACCGCATTTACGAAACACGCCGGCTTCCCTACACTGAAGCGCGATCTCGACCTCTTCGTCGATGCGCTGGCCGACTACGTTCGCGCCCAACTCGATAAGCTTAAGGAATTGTCATGAACTACATCGTCGATTCGGTCGACAGCGCCTTGAGGCTGTTGAGCTTTGTTGCGGAGCACCCGAGTCTGGGTGTCACCGAACTGGCCAATCGACTTGGCATCAACAAATCGCGCACCTACCGGATGCTGTGCACGCTTGAACTGCATCGCCTGGTGGTGCAAGACGCCCGGACCTCCACTTATACGCTTGGACCGCAAGCCTTCGTCCTGGGAGTGGCTGCCGCCCAGCAAAATACGCTGGTACGTTCGGCACAAAAACATATGCTGGCGCTGAACCAGGCTATCAATGAAACCATCGTGCTACGCGTGCGCGAAGGCCTTGAAACCGTGTGTGTGGCACGCTGCGAAACCACTCACGAAATGCGCACCGTGGGCTCTGTCGGCAATCGCCGGCCGATCAGCTTCGGCGCATCCGGCAAAGTACTGCTGGCGTTTGCCCCAAGTGCGGTAAAAAGCGAATACTTCGCCCGGCTCAAGAATCTGGCGCAAAGCCAGGATTCGCTCAAACTTGTCGAAGAACTCGACACCGTGGTGCGTAAGAGCTATGCGGTCAGTGTCGGCGAAGTCACGGCCGGCGTAGTCGCTATTTCAGTGCCGATCCACGACATGAGCGGTGCTGCCATCGCGGCCCTCAGCATCACCGGGCCGGAGACACGTATCAGCCGCGTCGAAATTCCGGATTATCTGGAGCGCTTGCAGGTTTGCAGCCAAACCATCTCCACCGAACTCGGTTACGCGCCCATGCGCTCCGCGACGCAATCGGCGTGATTCAAGCCCCGCCTCAGCACTAAGCACTAAGAACTAAGCAAGGACAGCACACCTATGTTCGCCACTCCCCCAACTCATGGCGGCGATGACGCTCGCAGCGCCGCAGACAGCGATCACGGCAAAAGACCCCACGGGCATATGCTGCACCCGGTGGTGATGATGATCTGGGTGTTGATTGCGGCAGTGGCGTTGACCTATTGCATCGATGCCGGGCGCTTCGATCGCAAACAGCAGATCGTCGTCCCGGAGACCTATCACCGCCTGCCGAAGACAGCAAGCTTGACGGCACTCATCGCCCCCAATGTGACGCAAAGTACAGCCGATCATGCAGCGCCGGCAAGCCTTATCTCGGCTTTTGTAGCAGTGCCAAATGGTCTGATCAAGAATGCGCCGCTGATCTTTATGGTGATGTTCGTCGGCGGCATGTTCGGCGTAATGCGTAAAACCGGCGTAGTCGATGCGGGCATCGATCGCTTGTTGCAACTCACGGCGGGCAATGTGTACCTGCTGGCGCCGCTGTTGATGATACTCATCGGCTTGGGCAGTACGCTGCTGGGTTTTATTTCCGAGTATTTGGTGATCATTCCCATGATGATGGTGCTTGCCAAACGGCTTGGGCTGTCCAATCTATTCGCTGTCGGCTTGGTCGCGATTGCCGCGAAAATCGGCTATATCGCATCGGTCACCAATCCGCTCTCGCTGGCGGTGGCCCAGCCGCTGGTGGGGGTGCCGCTGTTTAGCGGAATCGCCATGCGCATCGGCGTGTTTGTCGTGTTTCTCACTCTCGGCATTATGTATCTGCTGTATCACACGCATCGCAGCGGCTATCGCCGCGATCAGGCTCAGGCCGGAATACACGCGCAACAGCAAGTGGCGCTATCGCCTCGTCACAAGGCGACGCTGCTGGTGCTCGCCATCGCCGCCGCGATGCTGGTCGTCGGCACCCGCGAATTCAGATGGGGCAATATCGAACTATCCGCGTTCTATGTGTTGATCAGCATGGTGACTGCCGTTGTCGGCCGGCTCGATTCGCGCAGTGCGGCGGACGCCTTTGTCGAAGGCATGAAAGGCATGATACTCGCGGGTCTGCTGATCGGGCTTGCGGCCTCAGTCGAACAGATTCTGCAAAACAGCCTGGTGCTGGATACGCTGATCGATTACTTCACCCGCCTGGCGCACGGCCAATCGCCCATTTGGGTGGCCAACGGCTTGATGGGCGTGCAAATGCTGCTCGATATTTTTATTCCATCCGTGTCCGGGAAGGCGGCAGTCAGCATGCCCATCATCGGGCCGATCGCGCAGCTATCCGACGTCAGCGGGCAAACCTCGGTGCTGGCCTTTATTCTCGGCGGCGGCCTCACCAATATGGTCACGCCGACCTCGGGCATGTTGCTCGCCTACCTCGCCACCGCGCGCGTCGGCTTTGGCGAGTGGCTGAAATTTATCCTGCCGCTCTTTCTCGCCTTGCTGCTTTTGTCCGTAGCCACACTGGCCTTGGCGGTGTTGACAGGATATTGAGCAGCGCCCTGCGCGGCGAGATGCCGCTTAGGGCATATAGCCGAATTTGCCATACACCTGCCGTATCCAGGCGCTTTTCTGCATGTCTGCCAAGATCGTATTCAGTTTGGCGATACTCGCGTCCGGTATGTCTTTCTGGCATGCCAGGTACATTTCCAGGCGACTGAAAGTCAGCACGGGCGTCACTTGATCGGCCAGCCCTTGCTGTTGCAAACGATACTCTCCGATCAGTTTGCCGGTAGCCCAATAATCGATGTGACCGGCCAACAGCACGCGCGGATTTGCACCGTCGCTGCGTGCCAGATCCAAGGTAAATCCTCGCGCCTGTAGAAAAGCGGCGACGGCCGAACCCTGATAGCTACCGATGCGAGCCTGCTTGACACTATCGAGCGTCATCGGATGAAGTGCAGATTTCTTGGCGAACAAGGTCCAATCATTGAAGACCAGGGGACCGACCCATTTGTAAAGTGCTTCACGCTCCGGCGTACGCGACGTGGAAAAAGCACAGGTGTTCGCCTGTACACGCGCCAGGGCAATCGCCCGCGCCCACGGCAACAGCGTGATCTGGTAGGGAATGTCGGCACGCGTCATCAAACCCTGCACAATCTCTGTCGAGACGCCTTCCACCTGCCCATTTTGACCCAGCATGTTGTAAGGCGGATAGTCCTCTGTCACCAGGATCAGCCGCTCACCGGCCATGGCTTTGCAAGCCAGCAGCGTGAGAGCGAGAAACACAAGTTTACGCATTGAAAGGCGAACTCCTGAGTGACGATGGCAAGCCCGCGAGCGAAACCAACAAGCACGCATGTCGCGTACTCCGGTCTCAGTATAGATAGGCAAACAGGACTGTCAAAGGAGGCCCTAAGATTCAACGCTTCAATTTTTCTTGGTACATTTTCTGATCGGCATTTTTGATTAAAGCCTCGGCATCCTCGCCATCGCCGGGATACAGCGCCACGCCTATCGATGCGCCGATGCGGATATTGCGCCCGTCGGCCAGATCCTCAAAACAATGCAAAGGCTCCGATAACAGCCGATTTAGATTGGCGATGAGGATTCCGACGCTATCCAGATTGTTCATCTGCCATAGCACAATCACAAATTCATCCCCGCCGTAGCGAGCCGCCACGTCACCCGGCCGAATCGATTGCTTGAGCCGGCCGGCAACTTCCACCAAGGTACGATCGCCGAGTTGATGACCGTATTGATCGTTAATCGGCTTGAAATGATTCAAATCGATGAATAGCACGGCAAAGCCCATGGCCGCGTTGGCGGCATTTTTGTAATAGGCGATCGCCGACTCCAAATAATGTATTAGCGCGGCACGGCTGCTAAGCCCGGTCAGCTTATCGGTACTGAGATTCGATTGCATCAATTCGATACTGCTGGCGAGCTGACCAATCTCATCGCAGCGATCGATGACGATATGGGCTTGCAGATCGCCCTGGCCGATTTTGCCGGTGATATCCGACAGATGCCCAATATCTTTGACCACCCAATTGACGATGATCAGACCGAGAAAAATGGAAATGATGACGGCCAGCACCCCGGCAAACCCGGTAAATGCGGCATTCTCCACCACGTCGCCCATAAAATCATTACGCGGGATGGCAACCACCGTGACCCACTCCAGGCCCGCGGCATCCCTGATCCAATCGTATGCGACGTGGACAGTATGGCCGCCCGGCCCTTGAAAGGAAAAAGTGCTTCCCGCGGAAGCCACCGTTTGAGCCGAATCCAGACGCTTTTTTACCTCGCTATAAGTTGCCTTGAGCATAGCGTTGCGATTATCGGCCGCGTTCTGCCGATAAATATTTCCGTCGGCGCCGGTTCGAATCTCATCCCCAACGGACGACGACGCAATCAGAAATCCGTCCGCTTCCATGACAAACGCCAAGCCATTTTGGCTGGGCTTCAGTTGCACCAGATAGCTGTCGAGCGCTTTCAAGGAAACATCGGTGGCCACTACTCCCTCGAATTGCCCATCGGCGGATAATACTTTGCGCGCTCTCGTGATAACCATATAGCGGCCGCCAAAATCGATATACACGGGTGTCCAGATATCCCCTTGCGCCACCTGGGCGATTTGATACCAGGGTCGCTCCCGAGGCTCGAATGCAGCGCTTTCAACGATGCCGGGCTTGAGCTCGCCCGATCGGCCCTCAAAATTGTAGTAACGTCGATGTTCCGGCGGGCTCAATTTAACCCGCAACTGCGCCACAAACGGGGACAAGCGCAGCAATGCCACATCTTGCCCTGCCCGATTCCCGTAATAAACGTAATTATTGGGGTCAGGATATAGGGAGGTCGCGACCCATAAGCGGCTGCGTATGGTTTCCAGGTAAGTGCCGATATTCGGCGCAGCGGGTATTTCGCTTGGAAAGGCCACCTCCAAGACCGCTTTCGATCCCTCGATATGAAGCTTCACGGATTGACCGATGCGTGCCACGGCTTCAAGCAGCACGCGGTCGGTCACGTCCCCCACGGTTCGGCTGCCGGCTTGGTAGGATAAGTAACCGATCCCGGCGGCCAGCACAAATACCAGGCACACGTAGGGCAGAATCAGGACACGTCGCAGGGAAGGCGATGATCGGAAAAAGTACGTCATAGACGAAGCGAGCCCTCGTATCGATCAAAATCGCAAAGTAGCTGCCTGCGGTGGTTGATATGACGATATCACTAAGCTCCCGGCTTCGCCAGATCGCGGCCCGGCTTGCCAAGCCTGACTCAGCCACGGCCGGGGTGTGGCCGCGCCAAGCGTTGCGCCATGTCGGCCTGCTTTAACTCATAGCCCATCTCCGGCATGCACCGCACGCCGCCCGATACGGGTATTTGTCATCACTTCAAGCTACCGGAAAGAAATTGCCCCAATCTCACGCTTTTCGGATTCACCAGAATATCTTGCGGATGACCCTCCTCCTCGATTTTTCCGTTGTGCAGAAAAACCACGTGATTGGATACATTGCGCGCAAAACCCATCTCATGCGTGACCACAATCATGGTGCGCCCCTCCTCGGCCAAGGCCTGCATCACTTTCAACACTTCACCGACCAATTCCGGGTCAAGCGCGGAGGTCGGCTCGTCAAATAACATCACCTCGGGCTCCATCGCCAAAGCACGCGCAATCGCGACACGCTGTTGCTGCCCGCCGGATAGATGGGCCGGATATTTTTTCTCGGTATCTACCGTAAGCCCCACCTTGGACAAATACTTGCGCGCCCGCTTTTCCGCTTCCGTCCGGCTCAAACCCAAAACACTCATGGGTGCTTCGATAATATTTTCGAGCACAGTCATGTGCGCCCACAAATTGAAATGCTGAAATACCATCGCCAGCTTGGTACGCATTTTCTGCAATTGCTTGTAATTGCAGACCCGCAATACGCCCTTCTTGTCCAAGGCGGTCTGGATCTGCTCACCATCCACGGTAATCTGCCCGGCGCTCGG
>Ga0302233_10002794_pt1 | contig 10676 bp, 10 predicted proteins | sample II_Palsa_N3_1_FD_193516 | JGI IMG/M metagenome (GOLD analysis project Ga0302233, IMG submission 193516) | Peat permafrost microbial communities from Stordalen Mire near Abisko, Sweden - II_Palsa_N3_1 | ecosystem: Environmental > Terrestrial > Soil > Palsa > Peat permafrost | place: Sweden...
ACGACAAATCGATTTACCCGTTCGTGCCGGACATGATCCAGTTTTATCTGGGTGAAACGCCGATTCTGAATAATGTGCCCACCTATCAATGCCGCAAACCCGATGAGCTGAGTTACGTGCTGGCCCATTTGCCTGAGCTGGTGGTCAAGGAGGTTCATGGCGCCGGCGGTTACGGCATGCTGGTCGGCCCGGCCTCGACCAAGGCCGAAATCGAGTCGTTCAGGGCGCGTCTGATCGCCCGCCCGCATGGCTATATCGCCCAGCCGACCTTGGCTTTGTCGTCCTGCCCGACCTTTGTCGAAGCGGGTATCGCGCCGCGCCACATCGACTTGCGGCCGTTTGTGCTGTCCGGCAAGACCGTTTCGATGGTGGCGGGAGGGCTGACGCGGGTCGCCTTGCGCGAAGGCTCGCTGGTGGTCAATTCGTCGCAAGGCGGCGGGACTAAAGATACCTGGGTGATCGAGAAATGAGAGCCAACCTGTCACATCGGAATCCCTCGCGGATTTGCCCGCGGAATCATCTGCGCAATGAGCTGCGGAATGTCACGCGGGAGGTCGCATGTTAAGCCGTACCGCCGATCACCTGTTCTGGATGTCCCGCTATATGGAGCGCGCCGAAAACACCGCGCGCATGCTGGATATCAACCTGAAGTCCCGGCTGTTGCCGCAAAGCGAAGAGCAGGCGCAGCGTAATTTGCGCGCGGTATTGCGCATTTCCGAGCTGGAGCCGGCCTTTGAAGAGCGCGATGAGCCGCTGACCCAGGACAGCATGCTGCGTTTCCTGGTATCGGACGCGCAAAATCCGTCGAGCATCTATTGCTGTTTGCAGGCCGCGCGGGAAAACGCGCGTGCGGTGCGCGGCACGCTGACTACCGAGTCGTGGGAAACCATCAACGACACCTGGCTGCATTTCGGCCAATTGTTGACCGACGATCAATGGGCCTTCGACCCGGGCAGCCTGTTCGAATGGGTCAAATACCGTTCGCATTTGTCGCGCGGCGTGACGCTCGGCACGGCGCTGCAAGACGATGCGTTCTACTTTACCCAGCTAGGCACCTTCCTCGAGCGCGCCGACAATACCGCGCGTATTCTCGATGTGCGTTTTCTCGATGCCGAACGCGAGCCGCGCAATAATCTGGATGGCAGTTCCGCCCAGTTGGAAGATTTTTATTACTGGACCTCCATCCTGAGTTCGGTCTCGGCCCTGGAAATTTATCGCAAGGTCTATCGCGATGTGGTCACCTCGGAGCGCGTGCTGGAGTTGTTGATGCTCAACTCCAATATGCCGCGTTCCTTGCTGGCGGCGCTCGACGGTGTGTGCGACAACCTGGCGATGTTGCACACCGAGAACTCCCGCGACTGCGAGCGCGATGCCGGCAAGCTGCGCGCCGAGCTGCTGTATGCCGACATCCCGCAAATTCTTGAGGCCGGCTTGCATGCCTACCTGACGCAATTTCTGGCCCGTGTATTTGCGCTCGGCAACAAGGTCGCAGAGACCTTTTTGCTGCTGCCTTTGGCCTGACAGGAGCTTCTTATGCGCTTTTCGATCCGCCACGAAACGACGTACCAATATGGCACGCGAGTGCAATATTCGATTCAGCAATTGCGTCAAACGCCGTCGAATACACCCTCGCAATTTGTCATCCGCTGGAATATTGACGCACCCAACAAGCTGGCCAACTCGTACGATACCTACGGCAATATATTGCACACACTGGTGCTGACACGGCCGCATCAGAGTATCCGGCTGATGGTGGAAGGCGAGATTGAGACGGTGGCGCTGCAAGATGGCCGGCTATTGGAAGGGGCGGGGCGCATTCCCTTGCCGCACTTTACCTGCCAAACCCGCTTGACCTTGCCCAATGAGGCTTTGACCAAAATGGCGGCCGATGCCGGACCGCTGGTGACGCCCGACCAATTGGTCAGTCTGGCGCAGCAAATTGGCGGCCGGGTGGAATACCGGACCGGCATTACGGCCGTTACCAGTACCGCGGCCGAGGCCTTGGCACTGGGCAACGGCGTATGCCAGGATCACGCGCACCTGATGCTGGCTTTGTGCCGCGCGCGCGGTTTGCCGGCGCGTTATGTCAGCGGTTATGTCGATGTCGGCGAAGTGTCGGATGCGGCCAGCCATGCCTGGGTCGATGTCTGGCTGGAAGACGCGGGCTGGGTTGCCGTCGATGTTTCGCACGCCTGCTTTGCCAGCGAAAAATACTGCCGGGTGGCGGTCGGACGCGATTACGAATCCGCGGCGCCCGTACGCGGCATGCGGGTCGGCGGCGGCGAAGAAGAACTGGAAGTGACGGTGGCGGTGGATCAGGTGGTGACCAACCAATAAGCGCGGGAGCCCGGTGTTAAGTCGCCTGGCATTCAAGCCTGCCCAGATCCGCACACCAAGCCGCGCCTCAATCGGTCGATGCTCAGTCATCGTGACGAAACCGATCTGTGGCGTTAGCGCCACTGGCCCCTTTCATAGCCTACAACGCGGGCTAGAATGAAAGCTCCCTCAGACCCCGGTTGCAGATTCGTCTACGCCGGGGTTTGCTGCGATGTTTACCGTATAACGGCCGAAACTTTTAAGCATCCTATGACTTATTGCGTAGCAATGAGCGTGCGCGACGGTTTGGTGTTCCTCTCGGACACTCGCACCAATGCGGGCGTCGACCACGTCAGCACTTTTCGTAAAATGACCGTGTTCGAGCAGCCCGGCGAGCGTGTGCTGGTGGTACTGGCGGCCGGTAACCTGGCGCTGACCCAATCCGTGGTGCAGTTGCTGACCGAGCCCCTGGGGGCGGGGCAGCAAACCTTGTGGACCGTACCCAGCGTATATCAGGCCGCCTGTGTGATCGGCGATGCGGTGCGCGAGGTGCATCGGGTGCATTCGCATGCGCTGCAAGATTTCGGCGTCGATTTTAATTGCAGCTTTTTGCTGGGCGGGCAGATCCAGGGTCAGGCGATGCGGCTGTTCCAGATCTATGCCGCAGGTAATTTTATTGAAGTTTCAACAGTGAATCCCTATTTTCAGATCGGCGAAGCCAAGTACGGCAAGCCGATTATCGACCGCGTCTTGACCCCGGACACCCCTTTGGCGGAAGCGGCCAAATGCGCGCTGATTTCGATGGACTCGACCTTGCGTTCCAACGTCTCGGTGGGCTTGCCGCTCGACCTGCTGGTGTACGAACGCGACAGCCTGCGGGTGACGCGCTTCACTCAATTGGACAGCGAAAACGAATATTTCCAGATGATCCACAATACCTGGGGCGCCCGTTTGCGTCAGGTGTTTGCGGAAATTCCGGAGCCGGACTGGTCGCCCGTCAGCGCCGCACCGGCTTCCGAGCGCCGACCCGCCACGCCGCCGCGCGCGGCGTTCCCGCCGGGTTTCGAAGGGACTGTGCCCAGCGTCGATGCGCCGATGCAGATCCTGGCCCAGGAGCCCTAAGCCGACTCAGGCTAACGCCCGCTCGCGTTCAGCAAACCGCGCCGCCAAGCGCCTCGCGGCGTTTGGCGGGGTGTCGAGTGGGGGGCTTAAGGTGCTTAAAGTGCTTAATTAAAGTCTTTAAGGCCTTGATTCAATCAATCGTGCGAATGCGGATGACGGTGAATCGGGTCGACCCAATACACCGCTTCCGGCTGTTCCACCGCGTCGATATCGAGGTTGACCACTACCGCCTCGTTGTCGCTGCGCATCAGCACACATTCGAGCGGCTGCTCGGGGTCCGCATTGATTTCCTGGTGCGGCACGTAGGGCGGGATAAAAATAAAATCGCCCGCTTCGGCTTCGGCGGTGAACTCAAGCTGTTCGCCCCAGCGCATACGTGCTTTGCCGCGCACCACATAAATCACGCTTTCCAATGCACCGTGGTGATGCGCGCCGGTTTTTGCATTGGCGTCGATCTTGACCGTCCCGGCCCAGATTTTCTGCGCCCCGACGCGGGCATGGTTGATCGCCGCAGCCCGGCTCATGCCCGGGGTTTGTGCGGTATTCGGATCGAGTTGATTGCTCTTGATCACTTTGACGCCGTGATCGCGCCAATCGGCGGGGAGGCCGGGATGCCCGGTTTCTGTTTCGCTCAAGGTCGATACTCCTGAAGGACTGAAGATTGATAAAACGCATGATGACCAGGCCGGCAAGCGGCAAAAGTCGCCCACAAAATGGTTCCAGGGCATCTCAGGACTTCATTGTAGGTGGTTTTCTCCTGTGCATTTGAGACACCCGGAGGCGGGTCGCCGATAGAGGCATCTTAGGGCTATGGATAGGTCCCGCAAAGCGGCTTTTATGCCAGAATGCGATGCGCTCGGCGTGGCCTATACAGTGCCGCACAGCCGGTGTGCGTGGCAGGCGCCGACGGCGCAATCATGGGCGATAACCCTGGCAAGGAATGAAACGATGAGTTTGGCTTATTGGTGTATTTTGATCGCAGGCGTATTGCCGGTGTTGACCGTTTCGCTGGCCAAATGGGGCGTGCGCGATTACGACAATGCCGCGCCTCGCGCGTGGATGGACAAGTTGTCCGGGCATCGGCGGCGTGCCGACTACGCCCATCGTAACCACTTCGAGGCGTTTCCCTTCTTTGCGGCCGCGGTCTTGGTGGCCGAGCAACTCCACGGGGCTCAAGCTGCCATTAATGCACTGGCACTGGCCTTTATCGTGATCCGCATCGTCTACACCGTGCTCTATCTGCGCAACCTGCCCACCCTGCGCTCGGGCGCCTGGCTGCTGGGCTATCTGTGTGTGCTGGCGCTGTTTGGCGTGGCGGCGGTGGCCTAAGGGCCTGGGCTCAAGCTCAGGACCTCAGGCCAGGCCCAAGAGAGGCGCCGCGTCGATGCATGGCCGGCTGCCGTCATGCATGGCCCTGCGTGTTACTGCGGCAAACCGATAATTTGCATGCCGGGTTTGATGCCGTGCGCGGTAAACCAGCCCTTGCTCATTTCCAGCGCATAGACGCCGTTATGTGTCGGACAATGGTTGTTGGTGGTTTCGGCCTGCATTTCATCCAGATCGGTGACCGTGCCGTCTTGCCGCATAAAGGCAATCGACAGCGGGATCAAGGTGTTCTTCATCCAGAAGCAATGACCGGCGTTTTCCGCGAACACAAACAACATGCCTTCGTTCGGCTCCAGGCTTTTGCGATACATCAGGCCCTGTTCGCGATCGGCGTCGTTGGCGGCGACCGACGCGTTGATCAGATACATGCCCAGCGTGAGTTGTACTTTGGGGAAGTCGGCGGCGGCTTTGATCGGCGGCGGCAGTTGCTGCGCGACGGCCGTAAGCGGCAAGCCGACCGTGAATATGACAGCGGTGGCGACAGCCGCGGCACGGGCCAAGGATAGAACAGAAGACAGAAAGCGCACGTATTGCTCCATAGATCGAGAACCGTGCCATGTTACTCGAACTGCGGGACAAAAGAAAAAGGCAGATTGTGTTGAACAATCTGCCTTTCAATTTGTAAGGGTTTTGAAGCCCTTACGCCATGCTCACTACTTGCTACAAGCTTAGTTTGCTGCGCTTGCTGCTGCATCCGAAGTTGCTGCCTTCTTCGTTGCTTTCTTTGCTTTCTTGGCTTTCTTTGCCTTAGCCGGTGCCGAAGCAGCTGCCGGAGCCGAAGCTGCCGGTGCCGAAGCTTGAGCGAACGAAGCGGTTGCGAACAGTGCAGCGATCAGGGCAGCGATCAGTTTTTTCATGAGATTCTCACAGAGTTTGAGGTGATTAACCAAGTGACCCGGTCAATGAGTCAACAAGGTAAACGTATCGTAAATAATTCGGTTGACACGCAAATCGAAAAAATCGAAAGCAGCCCACCAATATCTTCGGACAATGCAGCGCGGACCCGAAAGTCTCGCTAAAACCTTGTCTTACGATGATGATCAGTCGCAAATGCGTCCGTATCACTAGGATTAACGTGTGGGAATGGGTTCGGTTGACCGTGGTTGACCAGGGTTAACCCGTAATCTTCCATGGGCTATCCGCATCTATCTCGCAGGATGCGCCCGGTGCCAGGCCCAGATCGAAGATATTCAGTGCCCCGATGCTGACGCGTATCAGGCGCAACGTCGGATAACCGACCGCCGCCGTCATCCGGCGCACTTGCCGGTTTTTGCCTTCGACGATCTGCAATTCGATCCAGGTGGTGGGGATGGCGGCGCGCATCCGGATCGGCGGCGTACGCGGCCAGATCGAGGCGGGCGGATCAATACAGAGCGCCCGCGCCGGGCGGGTGACATAGTCGCCCAGGTCGACGCCGCGGGCCAAGGCGGCCAACGCTTGCGGCGACGGTTCGCCCTCGACTTGCGCCCAATAACGTTTGGCGAGCTTATGGCGCGGCTCGGCAATCCGGGCTTGCAGAGCGCCGTCGTCGGTTAATAACAGCAAACCTTCGCTGTCGGCATCGAGCCGGCCGGCTGGATAAACCTCGGGCGTGACAATGCAATCGCTCAGCGAAGGGCGTGTTTCGTGCGGTGAAAACTGGCAAATCATGCCGTAGGGCTTGTTCAGGGCGATCAGGCGCATCGGGGTCCGGGGAGCGGTTTTCTCTATGGCAAATGGCGAAATATTAATGCATAATCCGAAACGCAAGTCTTTTGTCTTATATAAGACTTGAAGGAAAGCCTGCCGAAAACCCCGGGCAGCCGGAGTTCCCGGCGCCCCTGGTGCGGCCTGTTTTCTGGGCACGTGCCCATGCTTGCCAAGCTCCGCGGCCGATATGCACAGTCTGTACCGTGCCATCCATTCCCGGGTTGACAGGCGTGACACGAGTGTAATCCCCCTGTGTCTCGGACCTGGGATAAACTACCGGTTGCCCGCGCCGTGTGTCCAGAGCGCGCTCAACTAATTCATTGTGTCCAAGCCTATATTGGAGTCGAACATGGCGTATCAGCACATCAAGGTTCCCGGCGGCGAGAAAATCACCGTCAATGCGGATTATTCGCTCAACGTTCCCGACCAGCCCATCATTCCCTTCATCGAAGGCGACGGTACCGGCGGGGACATCACCCCGGTGATGATCAAGGTGGTCGATGCGGCAGTAGAAAAAGCCTACGGCGGCAAAAAGAAAATCCATTGGATGGAAATCTTCGCCGGCGAGAAAGCCACCAAGGTCTATGGCCCTGACGTCTGGCTGCCGGAAGAAACCCTGCAGGTCCTGAAAGAATACGTGGTGTCGATCAAAGGTCCGTTGACCACCCCGGTCGGCGGCGGCATCCGTTCGCTGAACGTGGCGCTGCGCCAGGAGCTCGACCTGTACGTGTGCCTGCGTCCGGTGCAATACTTCAAGGGCGTGCCGTCACCGGTGCGTGAGCCGGAAAAAACCAATATGGTGATTTTCCGTGAAAACTCGGAAGACATCTACGCCGGTATCGAATGGGCAGCCGAGTCGGAAGGCGCGAAGAAGCTGATCAAATTCCTGCGCGAAGAAATGGGCGTGAAGAAGATCCGTTTCCCGGAAACCTCGGGCATCGGCATCAAGCCGGTTTCGCGCGAAGGTACCGAACGTCTGGTGCGCAAAGCGTTGCAATACGTGATCGACAACGATCGCCGCTCGCTGACCATCGTGCACAAAGGCAACATCATGAAGTACACCGAAGGTGGCTTCCGCGACTGGGCTTATGCCTTGGCGCAGAAGGAATTCGGCGCGGAACTGATCGACGGCGGCCCGTGGATGAAGCTGAAGAATCCGCGTACCGGCACCGAAATCACGGTCAAGGACTCGATCGCCGATGCATTCTTGCAGCAGATCCTGTTGCGTCCGGCCGAATACGACGTGATCGCCACGCTGAACCTGAACGGCGACTACGTTTCGGATGCGCTGGCAGCTCAAGTCGGCGGTATCGGCATCGCTCCGGGCGCCAACTTGTCGGATTCGATCGCCATGTTCGAAGCCACCCACGGTACGGCACCGAAGTACGCCGGTAAAGACTACGTCAACCCGGGTTCGGAAATTCTCTCGGCTGAAATGATGCTGCGTCATATGGGCTGGCTCGAAGCCGCCGACGTCATCATCAAGTCGATGGAAAAATCGATCCTGCAAAAGCGCGTGACCTATGACTTCGCCCGCTTGATGGAAGGCGCGACCCAGGTTTCGTGCTCGGGCTTCGGCCAGGTGCTGATTGAAAATATGTAAGCACGTCTGACGTGTTCCGGAGCAATCCGGTAAGCCCCGGTGTACGCCATGTATGCCGGGGTTTTTTTGTTTAGTGCCGTTCAGGGAGAAGTGAGGGAATCCGGGTATGGGTGAGGGGGAAATGACGGGAAATTAACTTGCTGTTTTCCGGTCAGGTCAGTTTGCTATGACAGACTCTCCGTAGGCGCCCTCAGCGGATCGCGTGGAATGATCGATGCCAGCAACTGGCTCACGGTAATTTTTGCACCATCCAAAGAATTCTTGGTTACTTGAACCTGCAAGAAAAACGACGTATCTTGCTTTAGCGTGAAGCCTCGGACAGTGAATAGGTTCTCCGTGTCCTTAGTTACAAAAATTTCAGCATCGCGCGTTCCGACATTCGGCTCTGAAATTGGACCGTCTTCCTTTTCTAATTTTTCCTCCCCGACGCGCTTTTGAATCGCAGCTTCCAGCATCGCAGGATTTGACGGGTACTGCACCTCGATATCGATGCCATTAAAGTTTTGGGATAACTGAAAGCCTGACATCGGAGTCGGCACGTCTATCACGTACCGTCCGACGCATAACGGTTGCATAGGGGATTGGGCAACCGAGGCAACGGAGGTGCTTATATTCTGGTCCCGATGATCGCTACATGCCGAAAACTGGCTAAGGACCGCTGTCAATACAGCGATTACGACGATGATCCGAAAATTCATGAGCCAGCCCAGAGAGGACCGCGGCTAGGTTCAAAACCTATTTTCACGCAGCACCCGGCCGCAACCGCAGCGAATCAGTCATCTTGTCCCACAGCGTAAAAAACTCGGTCTCGGTAAGTCGCCCTTGCCCGCTGATGACATTTTTCGGGAAACTGCCAAGCGGTCGAGTTGCACTAGTTGCGGCATAATTACTATTCATTTTCAGCTGAATATTCGGCGAACTTAGGGAACGCGACTCGCCGGGAAACTCCCAAATAGCGCTGATTTGCGTTGAGAAGCCCTCACCGCCCTGATTATCGGCTTCGCCGCCGACCAGCTCGTCCCCAAGCCATCGGCCAACCTGTCGCTGCGCTCGTCTAAATGTCGTCTCGCCAATCTGCTCACCTGGGTTTTGCTCAGCCCATGCTGCCAAGTCCTGCGCCACATTTAATGCGCGTTGCTTCTTTCGCTCAAGTAAACGCTTCGGTGGCTCACCATCAACGCCCTCGACAAGAACGCTAATCGATGTATTCAAATTGGGTAAATCGACATTCAATCGGATTTTTTCATCATGCCAAGCTCCATCATCTGGGATAAAAGTCGCGATGTTGCACAGTCCCGGGCTAGTCGGTAAAGCATCGTCAGGCCTGGAATGAATGCGACTCATCATCGCGATGACCTGCTTCTCGGTACTCAAATCTTTATCGAACGAATAGACTGTGCCGTCGCGCCACAGATAGCCTTGCGTATCGTGAACGTATTGGGGCTTTTTGTCATCGAAACTGATGTTCCTATCTCCCCACATAAAAACCACGCCATGCTCAACCGGCTCGATTCGCTCTGCAGGTTTGGATGTGTAGCGATGATCCGTGCCGTCAGGCGTCAAGGTTTGTATCTCTTGCCAGCGAGCTTGCATCCGTCGCTCGAATTGATATTGCGTAACATCCGACTCTACCCGGATAGAATTGCCGTCGATAGTGAATTGACCCGGCGTAATCTTGCTTTCGGCGGGAACGTCGAGCAACAATCGGCCAATGCAAATGGTTTTCATGTGAGTGGTCACGGGCACCTCGGAATGGATTCGGTTCGGATGGCTCAATTGGTAATTGCGGTACTGCCAATGAGCAATCCAAACAACTGCAGCAATAATGAATGCGCCGACCAGCAGAGATCGCTTGGACAACGACTGGATTTTCTTCAGCATAGATCGACGGCCTGTTGCGCAATCTTGATTACCGAATGAAGCGTAAGGCTGCGTACAGCGTCATTGGCATAAGAGCCTTGATGATCAAACCCCGTCATGCGAGCACAAAACCTGACATATGACGTCAGCGCTGAACCCGAGTGCGCGGGTACCGTACCATCGCCCTCGTCATCCGGTACCCCGATACGGGCGCGATAAGCATCACCCGAATAATTAGCGGTACGCCCGACGCCGTCGGCGCCCGCATACATGATCAAGCCGGCGGATGCTTTGTTTTGGATTTCGGCGAAGCTCTGAAGATCGTCACGTGTCAGCGTCATGCCATTTTTCGCGACATCCGCTGAAGGCGCTTTGGCGGAAACACCCGTTGACATGTCGCTCAAGGAAATCAAGTTCCAATTAATCTTCTGCCACGCCTTTTTATCGCTGCTAGCCCCGTAATAAGCGTAGGTGGTGGGGTGATAATAATCACCCAACGCCGTGTGAAAAGATTCAGCGACACCCAATCGGTCAAGGTATTGTCCCCAGCTTGCCGAGAGATTCTTGGTACCCGGATCGACCAACCCAGGATGCATCAATCGCCACCATTGATCGCCGTTTGCATAGATTTGTGCATAGGGAGATCCACCTGGGTCCGGCAGGCTGAAGAGTTTGCGTGGCGTTCCGAACTCTTGATAGT
>Ga0302233_10002796_pt1 | contig 10673 bp, 17 predicted proteins | sample II_Palsa_N3_1_FD_193516 | JGI IMG/M metagenome (GOLD analysis project Ga0302233, IMG submission 193516) | Peat permafrost microbial communities from Stordalen Mire near Abisko, Sweden - II_Palsa_N3_1 | ecosystem: Environmental > Terrestrial > Soil > Palsa > Peat permafrost | place: Sweden...
TTGTGTTTGTTTTAGTTAAAAAATTTTTTTTTAAATTTATTGGTGTACCATAAAGGAGACGTTGTCCGCGCTGTCCGCGTCCTTGAACGGGTAGTCGGGCTCGTAATCAAACTGGAGGGTATCCGGGGGATCTGCGCCTGGGGGCAGCGCCTTTTCGGGAACAGGGTTCTTGAGCAGGGTTGTCTCCTCGCGGGGCTCGATCTTGAGCGAGAGGGTGTAGCAGTCGTCCTCAGACTGGAAGTCCAGGCTCTTGAGGGCCTCCGAGATGGCCTCGTTGGGCGGGAACGCGTATGCCTGCTGCTGGTACTGCTGGATCTCGCGGATGACGTGCGAGCTCAGCCGTCGTTTGTAGAAGTTGATGAGCTGTGCAATGTTAGCATGGGTGTAAAAGAACAACAAGAGGTACGTACCTGTGTTCCAGGGAGCAGGTCCGAGTTGCCCTGGTCGATGAACGTGAGGTCGGTGAGGTACACACCCAGGTACGGGAGGAGCGGCGGCTGGACAAGACGCAGGGCCGCACGGTAGTTTTTAAAGTTGTTGTCGCGAGAGAGCAGCGTCTGCAGCTCGCTAATCATCGTTGCCGTGTTGCGATCCAGCAGCGCCCACGTCTTTTTCAGGCGGAATGTCGACGTGGCAGTGACACCCGAGACCACTGTAAATAATAATAAGCTAAAAAACCATCCCAATAGGATTGTTTACCTGCCATCATGCCATTAAAGTTGTTGAGCTCCCTGCAGTGATTGGCCAGGTGGATGAAAAAGACCAGGAGATCACGGCGCGTCTCGAGGTCGCCCTCGGACACGAGCATTGTGGCGACCCAGTTGGAGACCTCGTTGAACCGCTCGATCAGGGCAATGACGTTGGGCGAGCGCTGCAGCTTTTGCTCGCGCGTGCCCTTGTTCCAGTTCTGGTTGTTGACCTCGGGCGGCGTGATCTTGCGGTACAGGTCAAACTCAAACTGCGTCATCTGCTTGGCGAGCTCGAGCGGGTGCACCTTGAGCAGGGACGTCGACTTGCCCCCGGTCGCAGAGGTTAGGACGGCGGCGGCGCCCGTGGCAGACGACGACGACGACGACGACGACGACGTCTTTTTGGCTGCAAGCGCGTTGTCCTCCAGCAGCTGCTCGGCACGTTTGCGGGCAAGGAAGTCGCGGAGGAACTCTGCGGGGTTTGTCATGCCGGTCTGGGCCAGCTGCTCAATGAACGCCTCCAGCTCCTCCTGCAGCTTTGGGTCGCGTGCAAAGTCGTAAAAGTGCTTGTCGGTCCACGTCTTGACGATATTGAAGACGCGCAGGCGCACGACCTTGCGGATGGTCTTGTACGCGTTGAGCTGCTGCTCGGTGGCGCGGATCGGGTCAGACATCTCGTAGCGCTCCACCAGCAGGGCCAGCAGCTCACGGGGCGATGTGAACGTGCGGTAGGTCAGCAGGAACTGCTGCAGGTAATTGGTGTCGACGTACTTGTCAAATGTCAGGCGTTCCACGAGCTTGGTCAGCGTTCCGCCCCTTTTCAATTATTTCTTTAATAATTGTTTTATTTTTTAAATAAAATATGTGTACCGAATGACGGGGATGCCCGTGTCCTTGTTGGTCTCGCCGTCTGAAAAGACGATCGTCTCGGCCGAGTCGGGCAGGGCAAACAGGCTGTCGGACGCAAAGACCATCGATGCCATGTCCTCGATGTGGGTCACCGGCGGCGGCGGTGCGGGGCCGTGGCTGCTGCCGTATGCCGACCCTCCTCCTCCTCCTCCTCCTGCTGCCGATGCTGCTGACCCACCACTGCCGCCGCCGCTGCTGCTGCTGCTGCTGCCGTACATTGACGCAGTCGAGGGAGACGAGGACAATGGCAGGGACGAAAGGGACCCTAGTGTCGGAGAGGACAAAGCACTGCTGTTGCTGTTGTTGTTGCTGCTGCCAAAGAACGCCCCTTTGCCGCTGGGGCTCAAGCCGCTGGTGCTGGTGCTGGTGCTGGTGCTGGTGCTGTGGCTGCCGACCGTGCCCTTTTTACTCCGTGCCATCTTGGACAGCCAGCTCTTCTGTTGTCTGTTCAAAAAAAGGGGGTTAATTAAGCACCAAGCACAAGCCAAAAAGACGGCGGGGCAGCAGTTCGGTTACCCTGAAGCGTCCTCCTCGGCGCTGTTGAAGCTGCCCGCGGGCGACGACCGTGTCTCGCTCGAAGGGGACGGCGGTTCTCCCCCCGCGTGCTCGGGCTCAAAGCTGTTGCTGTTGCTGTGACCGCCGCTCGCGAGGGGGCTGAGGCCGTCGCCACTGCTGCCGCTGCTGCTCCCGGTGGTGGAGCTGGACGAGCGGGTGCTGCGTGGCAATGTGCCAGCACCCACGTTGGCATTCCCACCGCCGCTGTTGCTGTTGCCACTATTGTTGTTGTTGTTGTTGTTGAGCACACGCCACTTGCTCCGTATCGTGTCCATTTGGGCCGGGGCTTGGCGGCACGAGGAAGGGCGGGAGGGGGGCGAGGGAGAAGGGAGGACGAGCACCACTGCAACCAGGGAGGGCACGGTGTCGTAATTAGTGAACGACCAATGCGTTGGGGTTTGGTGCGCACGCGACGAAAAACTGTGTCACAGCCGGAGAATCAAATGCTTTTGATCCGATCCTTTCTCGTTGTCCAGCTGAGGGATACGTGTACCTCTGAACAAGAAAGAACCAAGTGAAAGAACTCACAGTGACAAAGAAAACGGGATGAAGAAAAAGAAAAAAAAAAGGATTCTAATCTTTTTTTATTACTGGTCCATGTCGTCAGCGCCCTCCTCGTCGGCGGCGGCATCGGCGGACGCACTCGCAGACGATGACGATGCGGCGCTGTTGCTTGCGGCCGGGGCAGCAGCGGCAGCAGCAGCGGCAGACGAAGAAGAGCCCTCCGACTCGGACAGGGGCACGAGCTTGAGCACTTTCCCCATGGCCACCGTCTTGCCCTCGTCACGCAGGGTGAAGCGGCCCAGCTGAGGGTACTCGGCGTAGGTCTCCATGCACACGACACCGTCGGTCTCGAGGCGGGCGATACACACCTAGTAGTATTTTATTTTTAGTTCTTTTCTCAAAATAAGACAATTGTAATAATTACATCGCCAGGCTTGACAAACACTGGGGGCTTCTTGAGCTTCTTGCCCGTCTTTTTGTCAATTTGGAAGAGCAGTGCCTGATTAAAAAAAAAATTTTTTTTTTATTAATTAATGTATTGACAATTTTTTTTTTTTACGTACCGATAGTGCCACCTCCTCCACGGCCGTGTGGACGTGCAGGACCGCACGGAAACCGGCCGTGATGATGCTCTTGTGCTCGACGATGACCAGCTGAGCCTCAAAGACACGCGCCGTCTTGACGGGCGCCTTGGGATGGCACAGCACAAAGCCAATGGACAGGTCCTCCTCCTCGCAGTTCTTCAGGCGCAGACGCACGTTGTCGCCGCACTTGGCCACGGGCACGTCGTCCTCGTCGACCGACACGCTGGCCACCTCGCAGCGGTGCATGTTGGGCATGATCAGCAGCTTTTGGCCGTTCTTGATGTAGCCGGCCTCGATCTTGCCCGACACGATCGTGCCCATGTCCTTGTACTGTGAAACAAATGCATGCAAAGTAAGTGACAGTAATAGTACTTGAGGGCATTCTTCTTTACCTTTTCGTTGACCGGGAGACGAAGGGGCATGTCGACCAGACGCTCAATCTTGGGCAGGTTGTCCAGGTACTGGATCAGCGACGGTTCGCCGTCCTTCCACCACGGGCACACGGCCTTGGTCAGCGGGTCCTTGAGGTTGGCGCCCGTGTAGCCAGAGATGGGCATAAACATAAAGTCTAATGATGTCATTTTATTATTGATGTTGTTATTTAAACCAAGTCCATTTCATCGACCCCACCCTTGGAGCTAAAGCCCGATCCCTTGACGAAAGGAGTGAGCTTGCCGACAATCTCGTCATAGCTAGGTTTTTTATTATTTATTTAGGGACAAGCACACAAGCTGGATCTGGCCTTACCGCTCCTGGGACCAGTTGACCGTGGGCTCGTCCATCTTGTTGACGGCCACGATCAGACGACGGACACCGGCCGTCTTGGCGAGCAGGACGTGTTCGCGGGTCTGGCCGCTCTTCTCAAAGCCCGACTCGAACTCTCCCTTCTTTGCCGAGATGACCTTACAACATAATGCTCTTTTTGTTAGTAGATAGTTTCATAAAGGAGAACGTATTACGAGAATGCCGAGATCGGCCTGTGACGCACCACCAATCATGTTGGGGACGTACGACTTGTGGCCGGGCGCATCCAGCAGCGTGTAGCGCTTCTTCTCCGTCTCGAACCACGCGCGCCCGACCTCGACGGTCTTGCCCTTTGCACGCTCCTCGGGGTTGGTGTCGAGGGCCCACGACAGGTACCACGAGCCCATACCGGCGGCCTTGGCGTCGGCCTCGTACTTTTCCATCGTGCGCTTGTCCACCATGCCCGTCAGGAACAGCAGGTGGCCGCCAATGGTCGACTTGCCCGCATCTATAAAATAATTAAAAAAAACAATGTACTTATTTCTTAATGTGTTGTTTTACCGACGTGGCCCATAAAGATCACGTTGAGATGCTCCTTGCCCTCCTGAACAAGCGTGACGGGGTAGGCCTCGTCGTCATCGTCCTCTTCGGCCAGAGACGCGCCCTGCATCCCGGCAACAAGGCTGGCAGAGCCGCCAACGGGCGCGGGCGACGCAGACGGCGTGGGGGCCTTGGTCTCGCCGGCAGAGGGGACGGAGGCAGCAGCAGCCTTCTTGTCCTCCTTGGGCGCTGCCTTGGCCGCAACAGGCGTGGCGGCCTTTGCTGCCGGTGCTGCTGCTGCTGCTGCTGCTGCCGGCTTGCTGCCACCGATCGAGATGGACGTGACCTTTCCAGGCGCAGGGCCACCGATCGAGATGACGCCACCGCTGTTGGGTGCGCGTTGCTGCGGTTGTGCTGCTGCCGATTGCGCCTGCTGAGCAGCACGGGGAGGCTGCTGGTACTGCTGCTGGTTGGGCTGCTGGTATTGCTGCTGGTTGGGCTGCTGGTAGCCGCCGTACTGCTGCTGGTTGGGCTGCTGGTAGCCACCGTATTGCTGCTGCTGAGGGTAGCCACCGTACTGCTGCTGAGGGTAGCCACCGTACTGCTGCTGCTGAGGGTAGCCTCCGTACTGCTGCTGTTGAGGGTAGCCTCCGTACTGCTGCTGCTGCGGAGGGTAGCCGCCTAACGTGTGCGAGGTTCAGTAAAGGAAAGAGCAGGGACGGTACCGTAGCCACCACCGGGCACGAAGGCGGCCGCGTTGGGATTGAACACCGCCGCGTTCGGGTTGAAGCGAGGACGCTGCTGCTGCGGCTGCTGCTGCTGCTGGTACTCGTCGCCCATGTCTGCTAGTATGAAAACGTGTGTGAGTCCCGATCAGCCCGCCAGCCAGCCCGGACGAACAGACGAAGACGCAACCAGACGCAAGCACACGTCATAATGGAAAAAAATACAGCCCCCCCCCAATCCCCCAAAAGAGAGACAGAGACACAGAGGGAGGCAGGGAAAAGGCAACGGCACGACGGCCCCACACGACGGCCCCCAAAGCCCAATTGAACGAACAAGACGACGGACGGCCCATGTGGCGTGTGTGCCACCCAGATGAAACGACGTGCTGCGTACGACCAGTTTACATGCTGCGTCCTTTGATCAGACTCATGTCGTCGTCGTCGTCGTCGGCCGCCATCATCCCGGCCGCCATCCCGGTGCTGCAGCCTGGCCAGCGCATCGGGTACGTGACGGACGCCGAGGGGAACCTGGACTACTTTGAGCGTTACGTGGCGCTGAGCACGGTGGTCCGTTATGACGCCCCAGGAGGGCCTGATGGGACTGGGAACAAACGGCTCGAGTTTGTCGACGACGCGTGCCTGTTTGTGTTTGGCGGCGACGTGTGCGACAAGGGCGCCGGCGACATCCGTCTCGTACGCCAGCTGGTGTCGTTCAAGCGGCGCCACCCGCAGCGCGTGTTCCTGCTGCTGGGCAACCGGGACACCAACAAGCTGCGCTACACCAGCGAGCTGCACCCGGACGTCGTCACCAGCGCCGACGTGGCCGACGACCGCTCCTTCCCCTACTGGATCGAGCCCGCGGCCAAGCGCGTCACGCCCAACGACTACAGGGCCAAGAAGGGCGGCCTGCCCGACACGCCCACGTCCCGCTGTCTGTGGATGCACGCAGAGACGATGGGCGCAGACGGCCTGTTTGAGTTTCGGCGCAAGGAGCTGGCCCTGCTTGCCGGTGGTGGTGCGTCTGCGCCTGCGGTCATCACGGACGACGACGTCCTCACGTCGCTGCGCACGTCCGTCCAACCCTCGTCCCAGGACCACGGCGCGTTCATGCTCGACTACATGCGCGCTGGCTCCATGGCCGTTCGCCTGGGCCCGCACCTGTTTTTGCACGGCGCCGTGACCGAGGCCAACATGGGCCGCGCGCCGCCGACGGGGCCCACGCACGAGATCGCCTCGGTGGACGAGTGGGTCCACGCGCTCAACACGTGGACGCAGCAGCAGCTGGACGAGCACGCCGCCCGTCCACAGTGGGGCCCCGCGCGCGGATCGGACCGCGGCGGCCACGGCCTGCTGGACTATGGCGTGCCCAACGGGTTCCATGGCGCGACGGTCGTGTACGCCACCAACCTGGACAACGGCAACGCCGTGCACATCAAGCCCGCCGTGGCCGCCTTCCTCGCGCGCAGCAACGTGCACAGCGTGGTCAACGGCCACGTGCCACACGGCGACTGCCCGCTGGTCATCCGCACCCAGGCACAGCGCGTGATCACGGCAGACACGTCGTACTCGGACATGGCACAGCCCGACAACAGGGGCTGCGCCGTCAGCGAGGTCGTGCTGCACGCCGACGGACACGCACACGTGCACGGCGTGCTCAAGGACGGCCGTGCGATCGAGTACCGTCTGGCGCCGCCTCAGCAGCGCGACGCTGAAGCCACCACCACCACCACCACCGATGCGATGTTCGACCCGTACATTGGCAAGCCCCTCAAGGACAACAGCTGGGTCAAGGCCAAGCTCAAGGGACAGGACACGTACATCGTCTGCCGCGGAGAGGGCTTCCAACTGCACGTCCGCGAACTGGCCTTGGCATCGCTTCTGGACGAGCTGGCTCAGTAGATAGTAGACTCTGGCTTCCCCACACTCCACCACATTTTCATACATTGTCCCACCCATGTCTCTGGGTGTGCCCCCCGCGTCCTCTGCGTCGCCGCACCGCCACGCGTCGCGTGTTGCGTCGATGTTTGCGCAGAGTGCCTTGCTCGTGTCCGAATGGGACGTGCCGAGCTGCCAGCCGCGCGTGTCGCACTGGGACAAGCTGGGCGAGTCTGACGGGATCCCACTGTACAAGCACGCCGTGCCAGACCACCCGATGGGCCGTCTGGGCGGCGCAATCACCTTTGAGGGCGTCACCCCCGCCGAGGTCCTGGCCACCATCCGCGAGGAACGCGTCCGCCAGCACTGGGACGAGCTGTACGACCACACCGACCTGCTCGAGACGCTCAGCTACGACGCCATCCTCGTGCACACACACCTCAAGGGACGCTTCCCCGCGGGACCCAGGGACCTCGCCCTCGTCGTCGCGCTGCAGGTCAACCACAACGACGGCGGATCGCTGTATTACGTGGCCGGATCCGTCACAGAGGACCTCATCCCAGAGACAAAGACGCACACACGCGCACACACCGATATCGCCATGTGGTACCTCAAGCCCCTCGCGCCATCGGCCGACGGACAGCCCCGCACCTTTGTCCTCTGTACGCGTTTCTATCCACTTCCCTATCTCTTTTTTTTAATGATATTATTATCGTTATTGCGCTTAGACGTGTCACAGACAAACCCCTCTGGGTGGATCCCCAGCTCGCTCCTCGCCCTCGCCGCAAAGGAGGTCCCCAAGAGCGTCGTCTACGTCCATCGCTTCATCAAGGCGTACGTGCGAGTCACCAAAAAAGAAAAAGAGACGTTTATTTACATTTGTTTATCTAGCGGAGGACCATCGCCGCAGGTGAACGCCCTCGCCGGCCGCGTCAACACGCAGACTGTCTTTGACCCAGCCACCAACGAATACTCGTATGCCCTTTTATTTTTCACCCACCGCGGACGCTTTTAAAACCTACCTACCTACCACACGGTCTCCTAGTCTCGAGTACACGAGCGCGCCGGTCAACAAGGTCACGCCGACCACCAAGATCCGTTTCAGCGGCAGGCGCTACGCCAGCAAGTCGCTTGCCTTTACGCTCAAGCCGGCCGAGGGCGTCCTGGCCGAGTGGATCGCGCCCGACACGCTGCAGCTGACCGACAAGGCGCAGAGCGGGTCGGGGACCATCTCCATCGCAGTCAAGCCCTCGGCTGCGTCCTCGGCGGCAGGACCAACGGTCACCGTCAACGGCGTGCCCATCGTGCTGGCAGCGGTCACGGCCGCGCCAGTGACTGTCGACCCTTTCGTCAGCGCCCTTGAAGATAACGAGGAAGAGGAGAAGGAAGAGGACAAGCAGCAAGAGGACGAAGCACAGCAGGAGGAAGACGATGTTGTTGCTCAGCCGCAAGTGGGAGCGTCACTGGGCGTGCACCAACTGCAGCAGCACCTGGCTTCCCTCGAAGGAAACCTGGTCAAGCTCGAAAGTGGTATTTTTATCGTAAAAGAATGAGATCCTATTAAAAGATGCCACTTTTCTTCTCTTTTCAAAAGAGCTCACCGAGCTGTCCAAGACACAGGCCAAGGCGCCGTCGTCCGTGCTGGCTGATCCGTACATCTGGGTGGCCGCCGCTGTGGCAATCCTCGGCATCCTCTCCGTCGGCGCTTAGGACATACATGTATCGTCATTGTGAAAGAACAACAACAGAAAATAGTGACGGCGATGCCGACGAGGGCGGCGCCCACCGGCCAGAAAAAAAAAAGAAACTACGTCTGCACCCACCAGTTTACACAACACGTCCGGGCACATGGTGGTCCTTCTTGTCGTGCACCTGCCTCGCCGGCATCCCACCGTGCACCTCGACGTCGGCCCTGTTCCCTCTGCTAGGGCTGCTGCTGCTGCTGCCGCTGCTGGCGAACACTTGGGCTCATCGGTGCACGTGGCTGCCAGCACCCTCAACGTGCGGTCGTCCTTTGGCCACGACGCCTTCCTCGTGCTGCGGGCCTCGCAGGTCCTGGTGCCGTTGAGGCCAGACGGCGCGGTCGACGTGGCTGGCCTCTGTGCTGTTGTCGCATCCAGTGGTGTTGCAGCCCAACAAGAAGACCAACAGGCCATTGAGGTCGACCTCGTCTACGGCAAGCCCAGCACGTACGCCGCCCAGACCCAGGCAGCCGTCCGCCAGCTCGACGGCGACGTGCGCGGCATGCGGCGCGAGGTGGCCCGGCTCAACGACATGCTCAAGGCCTTCCAGAAGCAGCACCTGCGTCAGCTCGAGGTCATCCGCACCGTCCTCACCCAGACTGGCGGGGGCAGTGGTGCCGGCGCGGGCGTGGACGACTCGGCGCTGCAACGGGCCATGCGCAAGGCCCACTTTGACGGCGCCCTGTCGAGTGGCGCACCGTCCACGGAGCCAGCACCCTCGACCAATGGGCTCAGACAGGGCCCTGAACGCGTGCCCAGCCCGTCCTCGGCCCTGTTCACGCCCATCGGCTACCTCGAGTCTGTCTTCTTGACCAAGAACGGCACGCCCCGCCAGGGCTTTGCCTGCGCCGCGGCCCGCGCCCGCCTGACCGTGTCCCTGGGGGCCAACTCGGAGCACTACCTGGACGGCCTCAAGGACTACTCGCACGTGTGGCTGCTGTTCCTCTTCCACGACAACGGCGGCGGCATCGGCCTGCGCGCCAAAATCCAGCCGCCCATGCGCGACGGCGACAAGACAGGCCTCTTTGCCACACGGTCGCCACACAGGCCCAACCCCATCGGCCTCTCGCTCTGCCGGCTGGACGCGATCGACGGGGCAACGCTCATGCTGTCGGCCGTGGACCTCATCCACGGCACGCCCGTGCTCGATATCAAGCCATACCTGCCGCGGTGGGACTCTGTCGTGCCAGGTAATAATCTTCTAAAATAAGTGTTTAATGATTTAATAATTGGTTTCGTGTTTCACTAGAATCCGACTGCAGGGTCGCACAGTGGGTCGTGCAGCCACGCGTTCAGCCCCTCGCGGTGCACTGGGACTCGTCCGCCCTCCAGCAGGCCGCCGATCTGGACCAGACGGGCCACTTTCGTCTGCTGCAGTCTTCCAACGAGCTCGTCAGTGCGATCAACGACGTGCTGCAGTCGGATCCGCGCAGCATCGGGCGGCGGCAGAAGCAGCAGCAGCAAAAGCTCGAGGACGAGCGCTACCGCTTTGGACTGGACAGCGTGGACGTGGTCTGCAAGTTTGACGACGACCAGCGCACCGTCACCGTCACGGCCATCGAGCTGCTCGACACAAACGCGCCCATCCACGTGGCAAGGGGAATAGCCAGCAGAAAAGAGGCCGATGACCTTTGAAACCTCTGGCTCAAAAACATAAAAAGAAGATAACTAGAGAATTTTTTTTTTTTTTTTTTTTTTAAAAGAAGAGCGTGTCGTGCGAGTAGGCCTCTGCCAGACGGAACTCTTGCTCGCTGATGCGCGCGTATAGCCGGTGGGGCAGCACACGCGACCCAGGCGTGGGTTGGG
>Ga0302233_10002801_pt1 | contig 10657 bp, 19 predicted proteins | sample II_Palsa_N3_1_FD_193516 | JGI IMG/M metagenome (GOLD analysis project Ga0302233, IMG submission 193516) | Peat permafrost microbial communities from Stordalen Mire near Abisko, Sweden - II_Palsa_N3_1 | ecosystem: Environmental > Terrestrial > Soil > Palsa > Peat permafrost | place: Sweden...
TTTTTTGAGGCAAGTTGTACTGGCGTGCGCGTCTTGCTTGTTTTCTGTCTACCCCGTGCGCTTTACACTTTCAGAGAAAGGAAAGAACAACAAAAGAAAAAAAAAATTAAGGAGAAGAAAAAAAAAGAGAGGCCCAAATTTTTTGCTCATCACTCGGCCGCACCGTTAGGCGTCGGAGTGACCGGGGCGGGGTTGGTGGGAGCTACTGCCGATGTGCTGCTGTTACTGGCTGTGCGCGGGACCCCGGAGCGGGGATTGCCCTGAGGAACAGGCATGGGGATCATCACCATGGGCACTTGGGGCATTTGGGGCGGGTAGTAGACGTCCGCTGGAGCAGCACCCATGTACATGTTGTTGTACAAGAGAACGGGCTGCTGCTGGGGGTAGTAAGGAGGCATGTAGTAGGCTTGTGGGCGATATTGGGGTTGGCCGCCGTATGGAACCGCACCATACATCGGCTGTTGCTCAAAGTATTGCGGCTGCTCCATCTAAGCAAAGCAAAAAAATAAGACACGGAAAACGAAACTTTTTATTTTTATTTTCGTCGAAAGGAGATTATACCGGAGCCATGCCAAGGAAGGTAGGCTGAGCAGGCTGGTAGCGCTGTGGGCTGGTACCAGTCTCAAACTCTTGGCTGCCCCGATGCATCTGCTGGGGCTGTTGATTGTATTGTTGTGGCTGCTGCTGTTGCTGTGGAGGTGTAGATCGCGCACTCGAAGGAACAAACGCCTTTGCGTTCGGGTTGAGCTCTTATGACGAGAAAAGAACAAGAAAGTGTTATTAGACGAGATTAAATAAGAAAAGCGTTACTTTTGACGGGAGTCACTGTAGCCACAGCGGCTGCAGGAGCAGTGGACGATGCGGGCGCATCGGTGGATGCCGTTGCAGTGGCAGCGACGTCCACACTCGCAGCGACTACTGGCTCACTTGCCTTTTCAGGGTTAGCCGCATCGGTGGCCACGGCCGACGGCTCATTGCTGGACTGTGCAGACGAAGAATCGGGAAAGCGGACCTTCAGACTCTTCTCTGAAAATTTCTTTAAATCTTCCGTCTTCTTTTGTCGTTCCGAGAGCTGCTGTCGTCGCAAGGCATCGTTGCCCTATATTTTTTTTTTTTTTTTTTAAAAAAAAAAGGAAAAAAAGTTAAGCAAATGGAAGAACAAAACTGCCGAGATATGCCTTTTCTTTGGCGTCATTGATAAACTGTAGCTGCGCATCGACTGTGTGCGCAAGGAAATCGTCGTCCACCTTTTGATTGGGCTTGGGAGGGCGCACGCTTCGATGCGGCGGCACGTAGCTTCCATGTTTGCCCTGCTCTAGCGGCTTAACATTCTGTTGCTGCTGATCCGAGCGGCGCACAGAGCTGTACTTGGCCTCTTCGTTCTCAAAGCCTCCCTCGTCCTGGCGGTTCCGATGGTTGGACCCCTTTTGCATGGAGTCGGCAAGCTTTGCTGCCTGGGCAGCACGCTCGTTGTAGGTCGGATCAGACTTGTCTATCTTGGTCGTGTAGAGCTGCCAAAAAAAAAAAAAAATGGGAGGTCAGTGTCCGAAAAAGAGAGACTCTGCAAAAAAAGTTACCTCGTCGCTGTAGGTCGAAACGAAGCCAAACGTTTTCTCGTTTGTCGCAAACTGATCAAACTGAGAGTCCGTCGCCATGTTATCGAGGTCGATGCCTTCCGCGGGCACCGACTCGTCATTCCACGCCACGAGTTCGCGCTCGTAGTTGCTGCCACTGTTGCTGATGGCAGTGTCCGTCTGGTCATTTACGCGCACTTTGAGTAATACGTAAAAACAATTCAATCGATTACCTTGAATGAGGTGGACGATGCCGTCACAGGCTGACCAAAGGAAGAGCTCTTGAGGTTGATGCCAGTGGCATGGATTTGCACAATGTCGTCACCTTGCAGAACGAGGCTGTCCACAACGTCCTTGCTGTTCTTGACAGACACCTTTCGCAGCACGACCGTCGCAAAGCCGCTACGAAATGCTTGTTTTAACCGCCAACCAGGAATACAAGAAAAAAGAAGGAAGGATACTTGTTGTTGTTGGCCAGCTTGAACGCATGCAGTGTGCCCGTCTGCACGACCCCGTTTGCCTGCGTCACCTCGACTTGCTTGCCCACCAGGTTGGCAAAGACAAGCAGCACCTGGTCGCGCACCGACGCGTTGGTCGTTGCGGGGGCAGTGCCGTTGGTGGGCGTGGCTGCAGTAGGCGCCACAGGCGTTGTCGGTGCCGACTAAAATATATTAGGTGGGTGAAAGAAGAAGAAGAGGACATCCAGGTCAGCGAGAAAGAACAAAAAAAACAAAAAGAGGTGCATTACGACAGTTGCGGGGGCAGCGGCAGCAGGCGCCTTGACAGCCTTGCTAGCAGCAGCCGAGAACGACATGACGCCCGGCCTGACAGCGGGCTGCGACGACGTTGCTGGCTGTGGCTGTACCGGCAGGCCAACTGGGGATGGTGGCTTGCCGGCGGCAGGAACTGGGGCGCCGCGACCTCGGCCGGCAGCAGCAGCAGCAGCGCCGGTGGCGGCAGAAGGAGAGCGTCTATCAGCCATTGTAGTTCTCCGGCCCGGTGGTCCTAAAAGGCGTCTAGGGACAGAAGGTCGTCCTGTTTGCCAAACAGGGACACGCCGACTGAAAAAAGAAAAAAAAATTTTTTTCGAGGCTTTTTGGAGCTCCACAATTTTAAACAATCGACTGAAGCCGCTCAGCAATGGCCAGCTGAGTTCTAGTGAGGTTGGACAGGAAGACGACCATGAGCAAGTCTTGGATGTTGTTGTTGAACATCTGCTCAAACTGCTGGCGGTCGACCTTAGGGACTGAGGCAACGGCATCGAGGAGCTGGCGGCCAATGGTGGTATCGCCGGTGATGGTACCCTTCTGCAAGGAGGAAGGAGAAATAAACAGTTGAATCAAATGCGTATTGAACAAAAAAAAACAAAAAACATTTTAATCCAAATACCACGACATCGTCGACGTATTTTTGGGTTGTCGCGAGGAGCTCCTTCACATTGAGCAGCGAGCGCTCAAGGGTATCGAGATCCGAAAGGAGCGAAGCAGAGTTGTCGGGAGCTTGCTGAGCGCGAGCAATCAGGTCCACTGAGCAAAGGGGAAAAAAAAAACCAAACTTAAAATGGCAAATTTTCTTCTCTCGTACATCCTATCCGCTCAGACTCGGCCAACTTGAGCTCAGATGGGATCGGAAGGAACATAAAGCCCTGGGGCCCATCTGGCGTGACAAAGCCCACATTGGAACTTTTTTTTGGCAAAACATTAAAAACAAAATAAAGACACGGACGGACCTTGTGTAAGCCTGGATGTTGAAGCGGTTGTTTGTAAGCTCGGTGTCGATGGTGATATGGATGGGGTGCTGGAGCTCCTTGCTGAGGGTTGCACGGATCTCCTTTGCGTAAAAGTCGTGGATGACCGAGGACGCGACGGGGATGGCGTTTCCGGTGGCATACCTATCCCACGTCAAATTCAGCAGCACCAAAAAGGCAAATGCATACCATCCAACGATGATCTCCTTGGGCTTGGCGCGCTGGTGGAGCTCGAGCATGGTCTTGTGGAACTCGACGTCCATCAGGGCCTGGTCGCCGACCTCCTTGTGCTGCACGGGGAAGGACCCACGGACCTCGACGTCGCCGCTCTCACCCACGACACCGAGGAGCGTGCCGATCACGCGCTGCTTCTCGTACTCCTCGTTGCGTCGCACGTAGTGGTCCAGGACAGAAAGAACGACGGCCGGGTGGACCTACAAAATAAGGGCACGCGGGTGGTGCAATCAGCAAGAGGGCAGAAAAGAAAGGGAGGGGGAAAAAAGGCATACGCGGACACGGTGCACGCCCGACGCAACCGCCGGCAGGGTCATCTGCGCCTTGCCCGTCTCGAACGTCAGCTCGCCCTGCGACTGCAGCTGCTGTTGCTGCTTCTTTTGCTGCTGGTGGTGCTGCTGCTTTGTGAACGCCATGCCGCCCGAGCAAACCTGCTAGGGATGTTGCTGAGGAAAAGATGGCTCTGTTTGTCCCGCTCAGTTCCCGGTCCTGCTTTTCGTCGAAGGATGCACGTCGGCTACTACTTCCCGCAGAAGAAGCTGCAGAAGCAAAGGATCGGCGACATGCTCGACTTTCTGCGGTACGACGGGCCGGAGATGCCAATCTGGGCGGGTGTAACCTGCATCATAACACAGGGATAAGCACCAGTGCACACTCACGCCGATTGACCTGGACAAGCCTCTGGACGAGCAAGGGCCGTTTGACATTGTACGGTTGCCGATGGAGTGGACGGGGGGCTAGGGGGAAGACTAAACCAATCCAATCGTCGTCGCACTAGGTCCTGCACAAGCTGACAGACTTCATCGTCCAGGCAAAGTCCGCCGGTGATGTCTACGCGACAGCGTTAGTGAGCAAGCTGCTAGCGTGGGCAGACAAGCATCCAAAGATGGTCTGGCTGGATCCGCTGCCAGCAGTGGAAAGACTCACGGACAGGATCGAGACGTCGGCGGCGCTGCACGAGTGTCTCCAACAGTTCCCAGGTATGCGGTTGTCTGTTGTTTAGAAGTCATACCACGTGTGCGTAGGCATCTTTTCCATTCCGACCAGCGTCGTCGTCGATTCATCATCGCTCTCCTCCACAAAGGACACTGCTGCCCTCTTCAAGGACCTGCGCTTCCCTCTATGTAAACTTCCCTTGGCTTTCCCCCCCCCCGCAGCCAAGTAACAAACTCGGAACATGCAGTGGTCAAAACGGGACAAGCATGCGGGACAGGCGGCCTAGCTCACACAATGGTTGTTGCGTTCACGACTGAGCACGTATTGGCGGCACTTTCGCAACGTCCCACTGCTCTTGTGCAAGAATACATCCGACACAGCAACGTCATGAACAAATGTTACATCCTCAATGGCAACGTGCGCATTGACGTCCGGTCTTCCCTTGATGTTGACGAAACTGGTATGCCACCTCTGCTGTCTTATTGCATTGTCGTTCATCTTACAAACTAAAATAAAAAATAAAAAAATAAAAAATAAGGAACGGTCGCCATCGAATTCGACTCGCAGATGATCTCCAAACGGCCACAGGACAAGGGATCGGCCGCCAACTCGACGCGTTCAACTCCAACACCGCCACTTCCACCGGCATCCGTCGACATGGACCGTGTCCGTGCGATCGCTGCCGCACTTGGCAAAACCCTGGTACGATTAATTTGATTTGCTTGAACCTTCTTTTTTTTGTTTGTTTGTTTATTTTTAATTGTAGAACTTGACACTATTCGGCTTTGACCTGATCGTGGAGGAGGGTTCCTTAGACTACTACATCGTGGACGTAAACTACTTTCCCGCGTACGACGGTGTGCTCGACTTATTCGAGCAAACCTACGATCTTTTATGCGAAAAAACCAAAAAATAAAACTCCTGTAAAGTTCCCCCATGGGGCGTTGTAGTATGAAAATGTTGCAGAAACGAATGGATATTGAACTACTTTATTTTTCAAGTTTCATCGTTTGCGTGAAATAAATTTTTGCTCGGCTCATGCGGCGGCAATCGGCCGAGGGGTGATCCTGGCATAGTCCCACGCTGGGAACCACTGTCGCATGGCCAACTCGTTGGCAGTGAGAGGGAGGCCGTACGTGAGCGGAGCAAAGAAGACAAAGAGACCCATTGCGACAACGATTAGGACGGCGACGATGGCTTGGAAGACCCACTTGGGGCCGGTCTGCTGCTGCACGCGGTCGAGGACCAGGGCAGAGATGAGCACGGAAAAAATGAACGCGGCAAAGTAATGGTGCAGGAAGAGGCATCGCTCCATCGTGAAGAAAGGAAGGTAGTGAAAGACCCAAGCGACAAGGAAGAACCGGCCCTTGGCAAGCAGGCCTAGAAAAAAATGAAAAAAAAAACAAAACAGTTGAGTTCTTTGAAAAGAGAAAAAAAACGGAGTACCATCATCCGAAGTACGCTCCTCTTCGTCGAGGACGATGATGATGATGTAGGTCAGCAGAGTCACAAGGGCGCCCCACCACACGAGCGGGTTGCCGATCAAGTACACTTGCGTGTCGAATTCGCTCCAGAAGCTGATGCCTCGGTGCAAGATGGCCCACTCCCACGGGTCTGACTGCCAGGGGTGGGACACGGCGAGACCTATGGAAAATCGCCTTTACTTCCTCATCCTTGTTCTTCCACTTTTACCGGCATTGTAGTAGTTCATCGCACGGAGGAGTTCGTTGAGCTTTTCCAGGAAAGATAGCTTGTATGCGGGCTTGGGATGCATCGGCACTGTAGGAAGAAAAAAAAAAAAAGCCTTATCAGCAATGGAAAGCCAATGCTATCCTATCCTGTTTTACATTTGGGGTGCTCGTGTTCAATGACGACCCAAAGCAAACCGTCGTGCACAGGAACAGTGCCCACCTCGTACAGACCGTTGCCCCACTTCTTGTCCATTTTTTTAGGATGGGTGATCAGATACGCTGAAAATATGATTTGTTACTTTTTTCTGGAACGGATATGGAAAAAAAGTACCTCTGGTGTCCTGGTTCATCAGACGGAACTGAGCGAATTGCACAAGCATATCGCCACCATCCAACTTGACATTGGGTGTGTAGTCAATCGTCCAAACGGTGGAGTGGTCCTCGGGTGTGTGGCTCTTCACGACACCGACGTGGTTCCAATTCTTTGATGGGAAGACGGTGTCTTTTTGTTTAGACGCAAGGTAGAGCTTGGTTGCTTTCTGCAAACACATTTTGAGTTTAAGATCCATTTCTTTTGGTGTGGTGTCATACATTCAGCAGACGGAAGTGGGAGCCAGGCTCGATCATCTTGACACGCTTGTTCTCCAATTCGCGCTCGTTCAAGGGCATGATGATCCAGTAGTTGTTGTCGTTTCGCAGATAGGATCCGCCCACGACACCGTCAGACATGCCGGGGTACTTGGTGCTGTTGGCAGAGAGATATCCTTCACAGTTGACATTGCGGATGGTAATTGTTGATCCGTATGCGATCGCTGTGCAAATCTTTTTGTGAAAAAAAAAAAAAAACGAAAATTGTACTTACACTTGGGAGAGATGGCATAGTGATTGCCAATGAGCTCATCTTGGAACTCTTGCGACATGAAGGCATCGCCGGGTCCAGTCTTTGGCAGCAGGGTAAAGTGGACTGCGAAAAACAGAGCAAACATCTACGGGTTTATTTATTAGGATAAAACACTCTGTATAGAACACATACAAACAACGGCAAGGCGATAAGACAAAGCGCGCGTGCTTGAAAATGTCTCAAAAACTCCAGCTGGAATGAAAAGCACATTTAGTTTACGAATGCCTCCACTGGGCTCTTACGAATGGCTTGGTCAAGAGGATGCGGAAAAGCTGATCAATGGTGAATATGCCAACAACTGCCACTATGAGGACACCGATAGACTTGTTGCTAATGGCAAGGCCCAGGACAAAGCCAGTGAGCGTGAGCCATGTCCACCATCCCTTTCCGAACGGCCTATTGGAATGGGAGAATAAGACTAATACCTAGTGCGATCAAGTGCGTACTCGTGCAGCTGGTACTTTGAAAACTTGAGCCAGCTGAGCGTAGCAAACATGATGGGCAAGAGGAGCTGGGCGTCGAGGAGGATGAAACGCGACTGCGTAACCAGCGCATTGTCAAAGCAAAGCATGACTGCAGCTGTAAAGCTAGCCAAGACCGACACGTCGAGCTCACGCAGGATCCAGTAGGTCAGCGGCACGAGCAGTCCTCCCATCACGGCCGATACCGAGCGCATTTCCGCGAAAGGAACTTTAGCCAGCACACGTGTTACAACTGGCAAAAGGACGGCAAGGGTCGCACATACCTTCCCAGCCCTCGTACGAGTCGTTGATGGCGTAGAACGGATAGCTGCCGTCATAGTCCAGGAGCCAGCACAGGAGGGCCAGAAGGAGCTTCGCCAGCGGCGGGTGCAAGTCGAAAAAGTAGGTGCCTCGGAGGTAGTAGTTTGTAAACTTGCCAAAGTGGACCTCGTCAAAGCTGGGGGAAAAAAAAAAGAGAGAATGTAAGAGCCCCAGCTTCTCCCCTGCTTTAGCACGTACACGACTTTGTTGGGCTGATCGACGCGCCACAAACGTATGCCCAGCGAGACTGCCGCCAGGGCAACGATAATGGTCCAGTCCTTCTGCGTCAGAAACGTCTGCGGGCCCTTGGGCTTGGGATCTGTGATGCCGAGCCGCTTGGTGGCCCAGCCAAACAGGCTGTCGTTGTGCGCCGCCGCCGCCGAGGCAGACGCCTTCTTGATGGAGCGCTTCGAAGGGGTCGAGGCCGTCAAGGTCGCCGGAGGAGGCATCAGGGGGCCACACTTGCATAATCATGGCACCCAAGCGGAAGGCGGTCGTGTCGCGAACGGCCACACCGACGCCATCGGCGCAATCGCAGGCGGGCCAGGGAGGCGGAGCCGGCGGGGTAATGCGGCGGGAGTCACTTTGGACTTTTGTTAGCCAAGTAGAGCTAAAAAATTTTGCCACCCACTTTGTAGTCGGACGACGAGTCGGGAGGTGTGACGGGGGGCGCAGGCGTGGACACGTCCAAGTTCAAGTCCAAGTCGCGTCTGGGCGTGAACTCGGGCAGGAGGAAAAATCTCAAGCAAATCCTGCAGCTGGAAAAGTTTGAAAAGCTGCCGGTCAACGTCGCAACCTGTATTCATTGCGGCAGTTGACGCCATGCCTGATGCCATGCTTTTCTTAAATAGACTCGAGCATCGAGGCTTCGCCACCGTTTGTCACTCGCAAAAAGTACTGCGACATCACCGGTCTCCCAGTATGACGCTGAATCAATCATACAAGAACTACAACTCGGTTATTACAGGCAAACTACACCGATCCCAAGACACGCCTCCAGTACCACTCGGTCGAGGTCTTCCGCTACATCCAGCAGCTGCAGCCGCATCTCGTCCAGCAGCACCTGGCCCTTCGCGGAGCCGAGGTCAAACTAAACTGATCTCTATTTTGTTATTGTAATACAGGTGTTTTTTTTTTAATATTAAGGACGATGTTGCTCCACTGTGACACAAGGAGTTGAGTTTAGATAAAAAAAAAATTCACTGTTGTAAGAGGCGACTGGTGGTTGAAGGTTTTTGGTCGGCCGTCTCGTCTCGGCAAAACAATGACGTCTTTTTTGCCACCCTGCGTTGGACCTCGTTTTTCTTTTTTTTTTTTTTTGTTGAGGCGAAAACTGATTTTTTTTGGTGTTTTCTCCCTCCTCTCTTGCGCACACCAACAACCCTGCACAAAAAATAAAAGTATAAACCCTCCCAAAGTAGAGTGACATGTCCCAGGGCAGCAGCAGCGCGTCGGCAGCAGCGGGGACACCCGTGTCGGCAGCCGAGGCGGCTGCGAGGGGTATTACCACGCGAACGGCCGGTGCAAACGGGGGCTTTCGAGTGAAGATCCCGTTGGTTTGGGGGATGTGGTACAACATCCCTCGTTTGGTCTCGATCGAGCGTGCGCACCAGGACAAGCTGGCGGCCGAGCGCCAGGCGGCCGAGGAGGAGGCCGAGCGAGTGCTGCTGCAGCAGCAACAGGAGGCCGCGGAGGAGGAGCTGCGTGAGAAGCGACGCACGCTCCTACGGCGAGTCACGAGCGACGGCGGCGACAACGGGACCGACAGGGACCCATCGGACCCGATGCAGCTGGACGGCGACAACATCGGCGGCGGTGCTGCAAGCTTTCTTGACCAGCTGGCGGCCAAGTACAAGGTAAGTCGTGAGGCAAAATAAATTTGAACGTCCTTTTTTTTTTCACAGGACGCTGACCAGGAGGACAAAAAGGCGCCAACAGCCAAGGGCAAGTCGGGCAAGGCATCCAAGAAGATCGACAGCGACGACGATGGAGACGAGGGGGGCGGCGGCGGTGGAGGAGGAGGAGGAGGCGGTGGCGGTGGCGTCATGGACGACGAGTGGTACGACAGCGACGACTCGTTCATCGACGACAGCGAGGACATGTTTGTGACGGCCGTGGCGCCGCGTGCCCTCGCTGCAATGTCGGCACTGTCGTCTACCGCGAACGCTGGCGGCGAGGTTGGAGACGCTGTCATTGATCGCTCGGAAGAGTTTTTCGTGTTTGAGGGAGATGGCCTGGACGAGTATCTTTTGCGGCGGCGGACAAAGACGTACCGATTGAGTTCTCTGGGTTGTGTGCTTTCACTCAACCAGTCCAAAACAGCGAGGGAACCAAGCGCACAAGGAAACCCAAGGCAGAGTCGGCAGCATCGTCATCGGCCGCTGGAGAGGGCACGAAGAAAGCAGGAAAGAGCAAACGAAAAGACGACGATTCTGATACGCCAGCGACGACTGCGTCCACGAGCAACAAGAAACAAAAGAAGCAGTCACAAACTGAGGTCAAGGGTGAGTCCGTGGATTCGGCTGCTGGCGTTTCTGTTCCCGTTGTTATTGCCCCGAAACGTAAACGACAGCCTAAAAAAGCTGCCGTTGTGGAATACGAGAAATTGGTAACTTATTGCTTTTTTTTTTTTACCTTGAAATGAATTCAAATGTATTCTGTGCAGCCCGAGCTTGCGCACGTAACCGATGCTGTCAAGGCAGTTATCGACCAGCGTACGAAAAATTTACCTATCCCTTTTTTCTAAAAAAATATTTTAGTCAACCTAACAATTATCGACCCCGAGGCACCGG
>Ga0302233_10002806_pt1 | contig 10645 bp, 18 predicted proteins | sample II_Palsa_N3_1_FD_193516 | JGI IMG/M metagenome (GOLD analysis project Ga0302233, IMG submission 193516) | Peat permafrost microbial communities from Stordalen Mire near Abisko, Sweden - II_Palsa_N3_1 | ecosystem: Environmental > Terrestrial > Soil > Palsa > Peat permafrost | place: Sweden...
AAACAGCTTGGATGAACTGCTCTTGATCCACCGATACAGCATCATTGCTTGGCGATCGGCCAGGATGTTGTGGTTGAGGATGGACTCTTTCGACCTGTGAACGCAAAAAAAAAAAAAAAAAAAAAAATTTTATTACAATGAAAAGCTCTACTGGGGCAACAACAAACCAGTTGGAGAGCAAGAGCTTGACATTCTTGAAGGCTTCGCCAGACACGGTGACGTCGTCAAAGGCAGAGCCCGTGGTGTTGCCCACCATGTGATCATCAAGCGTGAGGTTGTTGTGCTCGCCAACAGATCCCTCTGCCTCGTTTACACGGGACGACTCGAGAATCGAGTTGACGGCAAGAGAAGACAGCTCAAACTCGATCGTCACGCTCGAGTAGGCACCAGGATTGTTGATTTCAAAGTTGCTCTGGTCCTCGGCGCTGTGGGGGGTGGGGGGTGGGGGGGTGGGGAGGCACTGTAAGACTTTCATAATAAAGATGTTTTTCGTACTTGTTGTCGTCTTGCTCTTTACCGCCAAGATCGGGCTTGTCCGAGTTGGAGTACCAGAGGACTGCATTGCGAGCCTTGAGGAGACGGCTCATTTGCACGTCACAGACGAGGATCTTGCTGTCTCCCTCGATGTTTCCAACGGGGATCTGAGCAAAGCGGGCGAGATTGAGCTGCTCGTGCAAGTACTCGTTGCAGTTGAGGTAGTTGGTGAGCGAGCGACGCAGTGCAAAGCGGTGCCAATCAAGAGCAGGGTACTGGTTGTCTTTGGATTGAGCGACCATGGGGATGATCGGGAACTCGGCCATCTCAGAGATGAGCTCAGAGAGTGGGGCGCTGGACTGCACCACAAGGACGGTGGGACCACGGCGATCGCGCTTGTAGTCGTCAAGCGCACGGTTGATCAGTCGGTACGCCGCGCCTGCAGATGTCGGGTACTGCACATCGAACTCGATCGTGTCGCTGAACACGAAGACCTAAACAAAAATTTAAAAAAAAGTGTGAAAGTAAAACGTACGTCATCAAATTCAAACTCTTCGTGCTTCTTCTTCGAGTACTCACGACGCTCGTTGAGTGTGTCGCTGTACATGCGTCCAAAGTTGGGAGTTTGCTCGGGGTTGCTGTTCAATAACAAAAGAATTTTATTTTCATTTATTTATTTTTGGTATTTCATCTGTACCTGCGCGAGTCGACGATAAACACGCGTGCACGCTGGAGGCCTGAAAAGTACAAGACAAACACCTGGCGTTGATCCCGGAAGCTGTGCGAGACAAATACGTATCTGCAAGACAAAGGTGAGATCGACTGAACGGCTAGGCACGCGTACTTGAGGCTGCCAGAGCTGAGGTATGGCATGCTGTCTGAGACATCTCGCGAACTAAGATCGTCGAGCTCAAACTTGCCATCGGCGCGGACTGTCTGGTTTTGCAGCACGGCCACGCAACCAAGATCCTGTTGAAAAATGATTTATTCAACCCTGTAAAGAAAAGGAAATAAAAACAGTACAATGATGGCACGGAAGGTCAAGGGGACTTGGAGCTCGTAAACACCGTCGGTCTCTGCCTTGGCCAAGAGGGACTCGTGGATCTCCTGCCGTTCCTTCAATTAATAAATGACCTCTTCCGTGCGCCTTACCTTTTGCTTCTCAGTAAAGTCCTTCTCGTCCATCGTGATTTCGTAAAGATTGATGGCTCGGTGATTTCGCGGGAGTGTACGGGTGACCTTGCGCGGGACGTTGTCGGCCTTCTTCTTCTTGGAAGATGACCCTGTGATGATCATCGCGCTATCATTGTCGTCGTCGCCAACGTCGCCATCGCCGATTCGCGAGAGCTCGGTGCGGGCGTTGACGTAAAATACGCGTGGCACGACGAGCGAAATCTTGTGAAGGCCGCGGTCCATCAGCGCCCATAGATTGAAGCGACCGGGTTCCGACGTTGGCGCGATCTGGATAATCTGCCAGGGCGAGTTGACGAGCGCCCGCGACTGCTTTTCGAAAAAGTCCTTTGTGGACCCGAGCGAGCGAGTGGGTAACGCAGCAGGCCCACCTTCGACGCGTGCACGCTTGCGTTCAAACGCCTGGATCTTCCACTTGAGTTTTTCGTACTTGAGCCATTCGGCATAGTCTTCGTAGCGATCGGGCATCTCTTGAGGCAGTCGAGCTTTGAGATCTTCGACATCATCCTATGTTGTCATTTAATTTAATTTATAAATAATTAAAATTCTTTTTTTTTTCACTGAGAACGCACCGCTTTTGTCTGGCGCTTGTGCACAATCGCGCGCTTGGACCCGCTGCCCTTTTTGGCTGACCCGATGTCCTCGATGTCGACACTAATAATCGCAGTCAGTAAATGGACGAAAATCCGATTGAGCTTTGCTTTTATACGTTTGACTATCGTCGTCGCTGCCATCATGCTTTGATTCTGAGGAGAGCAGCTGCGCAGCCTTCTCAAGGGCTTCAAACTTCTCCTCCTCGGTCTGAGCCACCATAAAGGTGTCCATGCGAGACTGTTGAGCCTTGTCGCTCTTCTCGGCCACCTCTTTGAAGAGCCAGTCCGGATGGCGGACGCGAGGAACCGGGTTGAGAACTTTTTGCATCGCTGCGGGGATCGTCACGAGTTTTTGGACGGTGGAGCTCAGGCGTTCGAGGTAGTAGTTCCAGTCGAGGATGGTACGGATATCGAAATCACGCAAGCTGGGGTCCTTTAGCCTGCGATCGGTTGTTAACCAAGAGTTTCTCGAGAACAAGAGAAAGAAAGGATCGATACCATCGACGGAGGTAATGGGCCTTGACGCCGGGCTCAGCGGCAAAGATGGCGACTGGGACGGCTCGTTCGGTCACAGGCGTGCCTTGTGGCTTCTCCGAGATAATGTACTTGCACTGGAGACCCTTGTCCTTGACCATTTGATCTCCGAGGAACTCTGCGAGACGCTTGGCAGTGCTGATCGACGTCGACTTTTGTGCGCCATAGTCATCCAGCGTGCGGGACATGCTTCGATTCTCGCAGAGGAGATCAATCAACTCGTCGTCCTCGAGATCACGGCCCTTGCTGTACAGGACATCGATCCAGTGGTTTGCGACCTCTGCCACGGACGAGTAGCATTCTTCAATGGTCTTGCCATCCTTTTATTTATTTATTTAATTAATTGAACCCGGTGAGCAAGGACACACTGTACTGCGCGTACCAAAAAGCGACTGAAGACTTGCGACTGGAAAATCTTGATCAGCTTGAGCTCGCCACGACGCTTCACTTCAAAGCCCTTGAGTTCGGCCAAGGATCCGTCAAAGTTGAACACGACGTAGCGTTTCTTGAGTCGCTTGTCTAATTGTTTTTCTTTATTAAATAAAAAAAAGGGGGATATTTTCAAAAAGCATGTTATTGGCACCTTTTTCCTTGGACGAGGGCAGGACCATGGCGAGGTACGGCCCGTCGACCTCAAACATAATCTCGTTCTCGCTCTTTTGCTTGTAGGAGAAGGTGGAAGGCTCCACAAGCTCCTGGAACTGGTGGTTGGTAAAGTTGAGGTAGACGAGGTGGTTGAGGATGGCACCGGGGAAGTCGATCGAGAAACTGCAATCGCTTGCGTGTGAAAAAAAAAAGGAAAAAAAGGATATTACTCGGCATACGTGTTCTTCTTGCCCACGACAGTGGCGTCCAGTTCGATCTTGAACGTTCCTGGGAAGGACGACGGAAGGATGCACCAGATGCCATCGGTGTCGAGTTCCAATGGTTGGCCAATTCTCTCCACGAGCTTGTGCGCCATCTTGATGATGGTGGCGCCCGTGTAGCAAACTGTTAAACGCCGCATAATTAATTTTATTTATTTAAATTAATGCATCCAGATAGGTTTGCGAGTTACCGATGCCAGCAGTCTCCATCGAAAACCACCTCGCGCCACGGCGCATCATGTACCCGTAGAACGAGTTGAGAATGCACTTGTGGGCGAGCTGCAGCGAGTCGTAGAGAACGACGAGCTTCTTTGACTTGTCCACCTCCTCAAGGTTGCCCGACTGCTGTGCGGTCTCGAGCTTTTTCTTGGCATCCTTGTTTTTCTCCTTGTAGATGTATCGGCTGGAAAGCAAGAGTTTTCTTTAGAATTGAAAAAACAAGTAAATAAACTATATTCACGAACCGATCGCGGAAATTGCGCACGACGTCGAGATAGAACGAGTTTTCTCGCTGGCACACGGTCGACTCGCGATCGACGAGCTTGCTTACTTTTGTGCGTTTGTACACCTTGCGCGAGTAATCACCGACACGCTTGTGCAGTTGGGCCGACTGTTCGACTAGATTGAGCTCTTGCCAAGTCCGCGGGGGTCCTCCAAAGAACTTTGGAGGGAATTGTTCTGAGGTTGAAATGTCGTCAGAAAAAAAAAAAAAAAGCAAAACAAGACAGAGCATACTCTCGCCCTCCAGCTGGTTGCGCAGCTGCTCAAACTCCTTTTCGGACGAAGGAAAGTACTCTCCGCGCCACTTCCACTTCATCACGCGCTGGCATGTAGCGTCGGGAGTGTTGAAATCGCAGGTGGCGCACGTGGACTCATCGACGAGGGCGGTCGGCTGCAAGCGGTTTGTGAGCATGATGTTTGGGTACATGGCCGACACGTCCAGATGGTAGATGCTGGGAAACTCGTTTCGGTTGGGGGTGTCGCGCAAGTCCTCTAGCTGCCTTTTGATCTCGTTGAAAACAGCGTCATAGTTGAGCACGATGCTGTCGGGATCCTGGACGTCCAACTTCTGCTTGGAGATCATGCCGTTGATCTCGTGATGGACAACAAACTTGAGGGTGTCATCAAGACGATCGATGATCTCTTGGAAGGCGGTGGGATCAAGACGGAACTTGGCGATAAGATCGGATCGAAACACACCTATTCAAGAAGAAGAAAATTTTTTTGTTTATTTGTTCAACTTTTAAAGATAAAATTATCGTTCGTTGGGTTACCGGCCTCGAGGGACTCGACGTGCCCGCCAACATATGTTTCGGTTTGCAAGAGGTGACCCTCGTACATCTTGAGTGGGTTGTCGACCTGCTTGTTGGGCATGATCACGTTGGCACGGTAGGCTTCCACCATCAGAAGCGTCTCGCAGAGTGTGCCCGAGCCTTTGCGCAAAACCTCGTCGGGATCAAATGGAATGATGTTGCACAAGGAGATGACGAACCCATGCACGTACCTAAAAAAAATAATTTAAAAAAAAACACGATTGTTTATTTATTTTATTTTATGTTTGGTACTTGTAGTAAAGGTAAAAGGTGGCGACAGCGTCCGAAACCGAGTACGAGGCGAGTCGTTGCGGATCCTCGCCAGCTAGAGGAGTCATGTCCTCTGGGTCCAGTTCAAGCGGCTGGTATTGCAGTTTGGCTGCTGTGACTGCCTTGAGACCGTGACTGCCCGCAGGAAGGTAGCTATCGCGCTTGACCCATCGGAAGCAGTCCATGTGGTTGCAGCTGCGCGACTTGTACTCGTTGTTTGTGTCCATTTGAAAGCCAATACGCTAAAAAAAAAATAAAAAGCAATTTGAAAAAAAAACTCCAATTTTTTGATCATCGAGAAGGCGGACGTACCTCAAACATGTCGATTCCATGGATCTTGGCACGAGTTTCCACAAATGGCCAGTCGAATGAGTCTCCGTTAAACGTGGCAATGACATTGGGCTTGACTTCGCGGATGTGGTCGAAGAAACGGTGCAGCAAGGCCAGCTGATGAAACATGGGATCAGGACAGACAAAATTGACACGATGCGGTACCTCATTGGCTTCATTGAAAATGTGGAAAGGACCGGGGAACTCAGACTTGGGGGTGTACTCAAAGTCGTCAATGTCCTTTGAGACGACTTGGCGGTTCGTGATGAGGAAACCCTGCCCGTCGATCATGTACGAAATCATCATGATCATGTCGGTCTTGGCATCGGGGAACTTGAGCGGCTGCTTTGTGCACTCAATATCGAAGGCTACACACACACACACACACACATAGAGCCAGCCGATCAGTACTTATATTGTTAATTGGGGGGGAGTACCAAGCACCACAAGGTCAGGCCACGTCAGGAGATCGGCTCTCTGTGCGAGCTCCACCAGACCGTGCGTAACCTTGACATTGTACCACAAGCCCACGCGAATTTCTAGCGAGCACGCAGATTCAAATAATAAATAATAGGGAACCGCTTACCACAGTCAATGGCGACACGAAGGCAGTACGGGACGTCGTATTCGCGAACATCGATAACGTGATCCACAGCGTCCTCGTAGCGTTTCTTCTTGGCACCGGCATTGTCCTGGGGAGCTGGTTGCGGCGCGCTGTACAAAAGAGATTTGTAGAAGAAAATAAAATGAAGAAACGATGGTTACAACTGAGCGTAGACGTCCGTGTTGTTGCGCCTGTCGGCATTGCGTTTGACGATGGGCATAATGAACCGCCGCACTGTGCAAGTAATTGAGTACCCTGTTTTTCAATGCGCAAAGCGCGATCCAGTTTACCAGTCAGCAAGTCTGCGACATTGCGAAAGACGATTTGGAGGTAAAGCTTTTTCTTTCCCAGCAGATGGTTTGCCTGCAGTGCCAATTTCAGAAACGCGTATCTCAAATAGGATCGCACCAGGTCCAGGTCCTCCTTTTGCTTGCGTGCGATGCGGACGATCTCGCCCTTGGAAAACTTCCAACGGAGGAACTGTTCGACGTCGGCCTCGTGCCCCTCCTTGACCGAGATCAAAAAGTAGGGCTCGTACGTCTTGGTAACCTTGAATCGCGATCCGTCCTCTTGCAAAAAGTAGTAGTCGACCGCAGCGAGCCCTCCAGGCCATGCTTTGTCGCGAACGAGTGTCTATGAGAGACTGGTTTCAGTGTGCGGAGCCAAAAGGACTTGTTTTCCAAAACCGATTTCATGTTGACCAGCCATCCGAGGCGATCGGGGCCATCCTCAAAACGACGGTACCCAAAGACTTCGTCAATCATGTCGTTCTTGACGATCTCTGCAAACTTTTCGTCCAGCGACAGGTCCTCTTCCCTCCTGCACGTATCGATATAGGTTTAGAGAGAGAGAGAGAGAGAGCACACGCATGACAGACATACAAGTCGGGCATGTCGTCTGCGTTTGCGCCATCCGCGTCGTCGCCATCCGCGTCGTCAGGATCTTCGCGTGCCGTTGCGGGACCAAACAGGGCTCCCTTGGATTGGGCCTGCGGCCTGTGTCCCGCCTGAGCCACGCCCTCCATCTTGCTGCTGCTGCTGCTAGAGCTGTCGCTCTTGTCAAAGTTGCCAAAGCTGAACCCGGCCACTTCTGTGTCCATCGACTCGTTGCGCTGACGCTGCTGCTGCTGCTGCTGCTGCTTGCCGCCCTTGTAGCTGCCTCCGGTCCACGCCTGCGGACCTCGGTGCTTGTTTTGGCCCGACGAAGACGACGAAGACGACGACCCTCCGTGGCTGCCCCCGTGGCTGGCCCCGTGACCGCCACCACCACCGCCTCGACTGCCACCGCCTCCATAGCTTCCTCTGCCGCCGCCACCGCCGCCGCCGCTGCCGCCGCGTCGCCACGACATGCTCAGAGAAAGCGCGCGCAAATCGAAAATGTGAAAAATGGCGACCAAGTGATGACCCCATACAGTGTGGTCACTTTTGTGTGTGCTTTCCACCGAACGCACGCAACCGCCGAACGAAGGAGCCATGTCGGGGACGACCGCCACGGCTGCCCACGGCGTTGGCTCGCATGGTGACGCGGCACAGGTACGTGTATAATAAATATTTTATTGTGTGGTGCGTGCGTGCAGATCTGTGTTTTGGTTAAAATCGCAACAACAAAAAAAAAACACCCCGCACGGTTTGTTCAGGTCGATGCAACGAGCAGCCAAGGCCGCACAGCTGCAGTAGGTGCGCTGGACATTGTGTTTGGACAGCTGGCCACGGGGCTTGAGACCGCTCACAAGCGTGCGGTAGAGGTACTGTCTGTTGTTTGTTTCTTGGAAAACCTTATCTCAATATTATGCACAGGCTCATGCGGCCGCTGTGGACGAGCTGCGGCACGAAAAAGAGTCGCTGCAGGCACAAAACGACCAGCTCGCGATGCGTGTTCGGTTCCTGGAGGAGCGGCTGCAGGACCTGGACCCGTACCACATTGGCGGACAAGGCACATTGGTCCTAATCTATCTCCTAGAAACGGCAGTGGGAAGAATCTCTCACGCTCTGCCACAACGGCCGCAGCGACGGGCACTGGCACCATCGGCACTATCAAGAAAAAGGTGACTTTGGATTTGTCACTTGAAATTTATTTTTTTTTAATCATAAATTTTATGGTCTAGTCAAAGTTGGACAAGGAGGTGAGTCTGATTTGCAAGGAGCTCGCCGAGTGGCTGGCTGGCCCAACGACGGCAGTCAGTGACGCTGCAAAGGTCGTGTCCTCTGTTTTGGTAAGGATAAACTCTATGTTTCTTTTTTTTTTTTTTTCACGCGATATCTGCAGGAGAGATTGCAAAAGTATGTGCATGATCCCTCGGCAGCTGCCACAAACAGCGACGCGTCCAGTACGGGTAGTGTGGAAGCACCCACGCCGGTCGCAGTGTCGGCCATCTCTGTCAAACCAGCCAAAGAGAAAGAGTCGTCTTCATTTGCATCGAAGAAAGGCACCGCGAAAGTAAAGCGACACAAGGACGCTAGCGATGTTGCCGATGTATCTCGGCGCAACAGTGTAGAAACCAGTCGTCGTCGCTCCAGCTCTGTTGGCGAACAGTAATCTTGTTGTCTCTACCGCATTCGTTCAATATTTTTTTGTTGTCGCAGGTCCCGGCGATCTGTCTCCATGCTCGTGTTGGACACCAAGGGTACGAAGCTTGGTGTCCCGGAGCAAGTCGAGATTTTGCCCGCAGCTATCGTTGCATCCAACCGTGCCGTTGATGACAATGTGTCCACGTCATCGCTCATTGCAATCCCCGATTCCGACAGCGCTGCGGTCATTGGTAAGCTTCCTACTGTTTTTATATTATTTTATTGCAAATGATGTAGAAACTGCTCACATCGTGGTGGTGGACCCTAACGAACAGCGCGAAAAGGCAGCACGTGTGATCCAGCGGACCTGGCGATACTTCAGCGTGCGGACGCATTTTAAGCAGATGATCTCGAATTTGCAAAAGGTTCGCCGGTCGTCTGCCCCCAGGCCAACCAGTAGCCGTCGTCCGTCCACGGCTCTCTTGAGCGACGAACGGAGGCAGTCCTCCTCTGTGTTACTCAACATACAAGATCAGCTCCTCATTCAGGGGATCTACATGTTCAACACAAGTCCGAAAAAGGTTCCTCCCTTTTTGAAACGAAGAAAAAAAACTATTTTTTAACAAACAAGAATTTTCCAGGGCCTCAAGTTCCTCATCGAAAATAAAGGGCTACCGGATGACGACGAACGGGTGGCCGAGTTCCTGCTGCACGAAAAGCGGCTCAACAAGGCGAAAGTGGGTGAATTCCTTGGCCTGGGCGAAGAGTACAGCGAACGGGTGAAAGAGTGCTTTGTGGGCCAGATCGACTTTTCCAACCTGTCCTTTGAGCTTGCTTTTCGGTACGAGCTTTTCATTTCCATAATTTGAAGAAGCGGGTGTGCTTAATATTTTTTTTTTTTTTTTTTTTTTTTTTTGGTGCTGCAGAAAATTCCTGTCCGACTGCAACTTTCGCTCGCCCGGCGAGGCCCAAAAGATTGACCGCTTTGTCGAGACCTTTGCCCACAACTTTATGGAGCAAAACCCGGGAGGCATCATTGCCAACACAGACGCGTGCTACGTCCTGGCTTACTCGACGATCATGCTCAACACGGATGCTCACAACCCCAACGTGAAGAAGCACATGTCCTTGCCCGAGTTCATCAAGAACAACCGGGGCAAGTTTCTTAAAGCTGGTAAGAGGTATTTCAATTGAAAGCAAATACATACAGGCATCAACAACTCGCAGGACTTTCCGGAAGACTTTTTGCGCACCCTGTACATCTCGATCGTCAACAACGAGATAAAAATCAAGGACGACGAAATGTGTGTTCGCGTCCTTGACGGGATTGAAGGTGCATACGGAGTGCCTGGGCTGCAGGCCAAGTTCTGTGAGCCCTATCGTCGCTATATCCGCGAGTTTGAGGCCAAGGAGATACCAGATCAGCAGTACTTCCAAGCATCCCCCAACTTGATCAAACCTGAGCGCCGTGTGATCGTCTTCAGTGATCTGCTTTTGGTATCATTGATGGGTATTTTTTTTTTCGGGTTGGTCTAAACTATGGCGAACAGATCATCAGGCCCTCAAAGCAGAAAAAGAAGAACGAACTTCGTCATCTGATCCATTTCATCCGCATTAAAATTTCAGACCCAAAGGACACACCTGGTCACAACAACTTGGTGGAACTGATCAACACGGAGGGGCGGCTGATAACTCTGTCGTTTACAACAGAGGAGGACAAGAGTCTGTTTATTTCGACCCTCAAGCCCCTCATTCGTGAGGTGTCCGCTCTTAACCCAACCCTCTATCATGGTATTATTGCGGAGGCTTGATTTTGTGTTTATTTGCTTCGCTTTGTGCAGACAAACTGATCGATCTGCACCTCGTTTCGACAACTTTGAGCAAGGTGTATGTGCTGGACCGGTCAACCTTTTCAGTACCTTGAGACTTTCACAAATCGTTTTTTTTTTTTTTAAGTTGTCCT
>Ga0302233_10002811_pt1 | contig 10632 bp, 7 predicted proteins | sample II_Palsa_N3_1_FD_193516 | JGI IMG/M metagenome (GOLD analysis project Ga0302233, IMG submission 193516) | Peat permafrost microbial communities from Stordalen Mire near Abisko, Sweden - II_Palsa_N3_1 | ecosystem: Environmental > Terrestrial > Soil > Palsa > Peat permafrost | place: Sweden...
TCTTTCTTTCAGCCTCTTTGCGGCCTCGTCGAGGCACGAAAGAGCACTATCTTCCACGCGTGCTGGACGTCTCGTATCTTTATCGAAATGGATCGTGCAGAACTTCTCGACCTCTGGCCGCGTCGCCGCTGTTTGTCCGGCTTTGCCGTAAGACGTGCTGAGAACCGTCCCCAGGAAGATGCTCACGCACAGTCCACTATGTATTCCGATGTTCACTCGATTGCTTTCCTTTCTGGTAGTAACAGACCATCGGTGCTTGCACGCACGAAGATCAATAACGAAGCATAAACGTATTCATGCGCCTGTTCGAGCTGCGAACCGCCGAACAGGCACATGGATATCACAATCGAACCAGTATCCATAGATTGAATCTTGATGAATAGTAGTCCGCGTTTCCATCCAGATGATTTACTGCCTCATTGCGCCTGCTTGACCGGCGCTGTCGTTGCTGCAGCCACGCTCTGATTGGCATTCTGGGCAAGAAGCTGCTCAATCTTGACGGTGAATTCCTGCTGTAGCTCTTTGTTGAACGCACCGCTGGCTGGGGATGCGAAGCCTGAGTGAACACCCTTCACAAGACCGTCGCGCCCAACAAAAACCGTCGCCGGCCACGTATTGAGATTGACCAGCTGCGGTACTTTCTCCCACATGTCGGAAGGTGCGCCGGCGATGAGATACGTGTACTGCACTTCATACTGCTTCACGAAGGCGCGTTCGCGCTCCAGGCTTCCTTGCTGCTCCGGCTCCTCGAAGTCAAGAGCTACGATCGCCAGTCCTTTGTCGCGGTACTTCTTGTCCAATTCAACGAGGTACTGCGCCTCGTCATGGCAGTTCGGGCACCAGGTGCCGGTGACGATCGCGAGGACTACCTTGCCCTTGAAGCGGGGATCCTCGTTGGAGACTAGTTTTCCATTCACGTCCGGAAAATTGAAAGTGAACTTCTCGTTCGGATCGCGAGCTGTGGTGTGGGTCTCGTAGTTTTCAGGTCGGGGCAGTCCCTTGGCATCTGCCACGTCGGCTCGATAGGCAACCAAAGTACTGGCGTAACGGCCGTCGGTCGTATCCTGAACGTACGCCTTGCTCGTGGCCGTTGCACTCGCCGTCTGATACGCTGTTGGATTTGCGCCTTCCTGAGTGGCTGCTCGAGGCCGTGCGCTGGTCTGAAGGATATGGAGTGTTCCATCGTTCGTCTGAGAAACCTCGATCACGCCTGGACGCGATCCGTCGAAGTGGCTCAAGACCCATTTGCCATCCTTGTAGGTGCCACTATAAGCGCCGGTGTCTCCGTCGACCCTGAGGATCGACGCAGCGACATCCGCTCCATTCTGTTGAACGATGAACCGGAACGCTTTCTCGCCCTTGGATGAAGGACTATCGAGCGGTATGATCCATGATCCCGCGATTGAAGGAACGTCAGCAGCTGCATTCTTTGCATCCACATGACGCGTTGCCTGGAACGCATATTCCGCGGCGGGGCCGCGCGACTGAGACATGACGTTTCCGACGAGTTGCCCATCCTTCAGGGTTGCGGTGATCGTCGTAAGGTAATGCTCGACGTTCAGGACAAGCTTGCCATCCTGAAACTTCGCGCTGGTTGTGCCGTCATAGGGTTTGAACCCGTCATAGAAGATGCCCTTCAAGGTGGGACCCGATCCGGCGATGTCGAGCCGGAACGGGATGACAGTTCCGTGGCTGGTAAGACTGGCATCCCAGCGGCCGTCGAGGGAATCAGCTGCGGTGGTGGTTTGCGCGACGGCAATTGACGCGCCAAGACTCGAAAACAGAATTGCAAGACCTGCGCTTCTTGATAGTGTTCTCATTGCGAAGTTCCTTTCGAATTGGTTTCAGGTGAACTGCTTATCCTTGCCGGCTCTGGCGAGAATGTGTCTGTGCTAGATGAACTTGCATGTGGTTGGATTTTGCATAGTCCCTCCATTCCTCAGGCAGACCTGTCTTGGTCGCGAGCAGAATCTCCAGGATCGCGCGACGGTCCTGGTCTGACAGGCTGCCAAAATCCAAACTGCTGTCCTCTCCGGTCAGAATCTCGAAGAGCCGGTGATACACATAACCTTTGGCTGGCTCGGGCAGAGAGTCGAAGGAGTTGGAATAGATCAGATAGCTGCAGGGATATCGGAATATCCGCGTCTGCAGGTCAAAGTCGCGAAGTGAGCGTCCTTTGCGGTCACGTATGCCTCGTGCAGCAAACTCCTTCGCAAACGCCGACCCTTTGTCGATACGTGTTGCATCCTGGCCAGACAGCGGAGCTTCGTTTCTGAAAAGCAGATAGTGCAGTAACTGTTCTGCCGGCCGCTCAAACTGTTGCCGCTCGTTCTCCGACAGCGGTGTATCCGCTGGCAGACCCGCACTCTTGCTACGGTTGGCCGCCGCATAGAGTGCCAGCCTGGTCTTGTAATTCGTGAGCGTAATCAGGTTGTGCATTTGCGTTTGCTGAGCGAGCACAAGATGCGCGACGATGTCGCTGTCGGGCGTCAGATACGCTGAAGCGTCAAACGGTTTCGAAAGAGAGGTTAGCCTCTTGACTTCGCCCTGCTGCGCATCCGCGGCCGCTGGCTGATCGTCCACGACTGCATTGCCCATATGCTGTTGTCTGCCAGCGTCACCTGTGACATACCATCCGCCCCACCGCTCTTTCAAACGGCTTTCCTGGTCGGTAATGAACGACTTACTGCTCGGGGCTTGCGTGCCTGTCGACGTGGGATAGATAGATCGCAGTAGTACGCCGGGCACTCCGCGCGTGCCGGCGGCAATATGGCATTGCGTGCAGTCCAGCTCCGCTCGTTGAAAGGTCGGGTGATCTGTTTCGTGTTCATCGAGCAGGTAAAAGATCGCGCCCTGCATCGGATCGAAGGAAACAACTTCAATGGCTTTGCCGTCGTGGACTTTGCCGACATAGACATCGTCGTTGAAGTAGAGAGCTCGCGGATGGTCAGGAGAGATTTTTTTGTACTGGAAACTGGTCTTCGAGAAGACGAGTGTCTGAGAGTCAACTGGCACCTTCAGCAATCTAAGGACGGACTTGAGGTAACCATTTTCGGACTCATACTGCAGCCTCGCTTTTTCCTGATCGAGCTGCTGTTGCAGTTTCGCCACCGGATCGCTCAGATTTTCGGATCGATAGTTGATTGGCGCATCGCTGTAGGGGACATACCCTTGATTCCGCACGGCGATTTGCGCGTGCAGGACAAACCATCCGATACCTGCGACCGCGACCGCCGCAATCAATGTTGAAACGGTTCTAGACGGCCGAGTCTGTGGGTCGACTGCTTGCAATCGCCGATCAGAACCGACGGTAGCCTGAAGATTGGAACCGGGGACTTCGCTCCCCGGCCTAATTGGATTCAGAGATTTCACGGCTATGAACCATCCCATGCACTTAGGCGAGGGCTTCAGAAAGTCCGTAAGAAGGAAGAAGCCCAAACCAATTGAACTTATTGGGGCAGGCCTCAGGAGGAATGTCGATCTCGCGATCGGTTGCCCCAAGAAAAAACCCGCTCCAGCAGAGCTGGCTAGCGGGTCACCGACAACTGAAGAGATCGTTAACGATCACATATCAGTTTGAGGCATACACAATTCCCCATTCGCCAGCAGACATGCGTGACGAACAACAATAAGTTCTGGTGACAGATGCCATAGGGGCGAATCTACGTATTGACGCGGCATTTGTCAAACTCAAAACTCCGATTCTACGTTCCAGCTGACTCATAAGGCGCTGTCCCCGGCTCGGGCCAAATTTGAGGCTCACCGATATCTCCCTCTTAAAACGTAAGACGCCCACCCAATTGAATAATTCTAGAGAAGCCCAGCTGGGTCGTCACCGCGCCTGTCGTTGCATTATTCGCCGCAGGAGTATAAGTCGCAGAGGTAATGCTGGTATTGCTGAAGGTCAGGATATTTCCGGGTTGGCCGAACTCCGGTGTGTTGAAGGCGTTGAGGGCTTCGGCGCGGAACTGAAAGTTCACCTTCTCTGTCACCTTGAAGCTCTTGTTGATCGAGATGTCGGAGTTATTGAAGCCGGGTCCGTAGCAATTCAGAGTCCGGGGTGCATTGCCGTAGGTATAGGGCAGCGCAGGAGTGAATGCACTCAGATTGAGATAGGGCCGGAGGCCGCTCGATCCTCCAAGACGGCTTTGCGGCCGACCGGAATAGCAGGGACTGACCCCAGGAAGCAGACTAGGACGCTGGTTGGTTCCACCGACACCAGTCGTTCCGAATGCACCGGCGCTCAGATTGGTCTGAACAACCGGCAGGGGCCCTCCGTTCTCGATGATCGTTTCATCATTGATCTGCCATCCCCCGATGAACGAATCAACCCATCTATTGGTGTTTCCAAGGATTGATCTGTCGCGCCCGATGGGTAGCTCGTATGAGAGCGCCGCAGTAAATCGATTCGGCATATCGTTGGTTGCGCGCGAGTACTCGGCATTCGTGTTGTAGTTGTCCTGTGGCCCGGGCGAGCTCGAATTGGGATTCGGATTCAACGTGTTCAGGCCGGCGACCGGGGATCCATAGAGGTTGTCCCAGTTCGAAGACCAAGTGTAGGCGATCAGAGCCGTCAACCCTCTGCGGAAGCTCTTTTGGAGCTTCACGTCAAGAGCGTTGTACTGGCTGTGTCCAACACTTTCCGTAACCGTGATCGCCTGGAACTGGGGGAAGGGCAATAGAGTTTGGCCCCGCGGCACCGTCGATTGCGCGATGGTGCCAAACGGTGTTGATGGATAGCCGCCGACTGTCTTCGCGTAATAAGGATTGGCGACTTTAGCTGACAGGTTCGTTGTACCGCCCGCATAGGAAGCCAGCACGCTTTCCGGAATCTGGTTGATGTTCACTGGATCAGGAAAGTTGCGTGCATGCGCTCCCACATATCCGATCTTGAGCGCAATGCCATCCGGCAGCTGCTGTTCGATGTCAGCCGAATATTGTTCGACAAGCGGATAACGTAGGCCGAAACTGGGAACCGACACCGACCCGCCGACACCGGTCAACGGCCCTAGCGATGTGCCCGTGGGCGCTAGGAGCTGCCCGTTGAAAGGATCTGACAAGTATGCGCTCGAACCGACTGCAACCGGGCCCGTTGCATTGCCGGGTGCATAGCTTGTGGTCTGGGTGAATCCAGTCGGTGCGGCAGTGAGTCCGACCGCAGCGTAGAAAACACCGAAGCCAGCTCTTACAACCGTGCCAGGCTTCACTTCATAGCTGACCCCGGCGCGCGGCGCAAACTTTGTATGGCTCAGGTCTCCCGAATGTTTTGAGTAGCCATCCAAACCAGCGAAGGCGAGGGCGCCCTGCGCGGCGACGCCACCATCTGTCCCTGGGAAGGTATAAGCGACGCTGGGATCGAAACCGACTGTGTAGCGATTGTGAGATTCATCCTGTCCCTGTTCATATTCATAACGAAGACCCAGGTTCGCTGTCAGCTTTTCGCTTATACGTACGTCATCCTGAATGTAGACAGCATGGTAATGCTGACTCATGTTGAGTCCGACCGCGTTGATCTGGGCGCTCGCAGTAGATGGCAAACCGAGAAGCAGGTCTGCAATTGCATTTGGCCCGTTTGGTACTCCTGCGCCGGTCTGGCTCGTGTATTGACCACTAAAAGTAAACGAGCCGTTCCCCGCAGTTTCTGGCGACGAGAACGAGGTGAGACTGCGGAATACATATCCGGTCTTCACATTGTGCCTGCCGATCGTCTTCGTAATACCCACAACGAAATTTCGTGACGTCTGGATTGTCGGACCGCTATTGGCCGCACCCAGTATCGCTGCCTGGGTCACTCCGGAGAGCGTAACTGTAGGGAAGGTCTTGGACTGCAACTGACCTACGTAGCCTGCCGGAAATCCCGAACCACCAAATCCGCTCGTCTGATCAAAACCATTGCTGTACTGCGGCGTTGTCGAGTAGTAGCGATTGAACCCGTACCCCGCAGTCAGAACTGTGGTCGGGTTGAGGGTCAACACATTGTTTACGGCGGTCGCGTCGATGTAGCGAGTCAGCACGCCCTCGTTTGCGGCGAAGGTATGCAGAATGTTTCCCCCGGGCTCCTGGGTTGCAAGGTGAACATAAGAAGCCGCTGCCGACCACCAAGGGGCAAATGTATGGTCAAGTTTGCCCACATATTCGTCGCCGCGTGTCTTGAAATCATCCGACCCAAAGTAGTTCGCATGACTGCCATCATATGTCTGACTTGTACTGGGAAGTGGAAAGGTGTTCACGATGGACTTGCCGACTGGATTGATGTAGTTTGCCGGAATTACGTTTGCTTTGGTCACACCGTTGACAGTTCCCGTCAGCACCTCGGTGCGACGGCCGTTCACGAAGGGCTGGGTAGGGTCATAGAGGGTGAATCCTGTATCGGCGCTGAAGTCGCCCGCGCGTTCCGCGGCAGTCGGAACATAGTACTGGGTCGTCGAGCTCACGTAGGGCTGCGCCTGCCGATATCCTTCTTCTGTTACCCAGAAGAATGTATTTTTCAGATATTTGATTTTGCTGCTGAAGGGCAGGGGGCCGCCGAAGGCGCCTGCATATTGGTAAGTAGTGAAGTCCGGACGCGGGGTAGGAGCCGGGTGAGCAACTCCTGAGCTGTCTGTATAGCCGTTGCGATTGTTGAACCAGGTATTGGCTGCCCAATCCGTCTGTCGTGTCAGCCCGAATAGCGCACCGTGATAGGTATCCGAGCCGGACTTGAGCGATGTGTTGAAGACCCCTCCGCCGGTGCGGCCCAGTTCTGCATCATATGTGTTCGCCTGTACCCTCACGTTAGATGTCGCTTCGATAGAAGGAACAAAGGTTACACCACCCGTCGAAGTCGAGATCGGGATACCATCGACGACATAGCTATTCGCTCCGATTGGAGCTCCTGAAATCGAGACGGATGCTGTTCCGTTCTGATCCTCAAAACGCACGAAGCGAGGGTCGCCCACGGGAGTTACATTGTTGTCCAGCTTACCCAGGATAAAAGGATTGCGCCCCAGGTTGGGAAGGTCCTGCACTTGCTGCTCGGAGAAGACCTGGCCTCCAGATGCAGTTGCCGTATCGATTAAAGGTTCGGTACCACTGACGTTGACAGTCTCACCCACCGAACCAATCTCCAGCGCTTCATCGACTGTCTCTGTCGCCCCTAGTGCGACAATTAGTCCCTTTCGCTCTACTCTCTTGAATCCCGAGTTCGAGATTGTGATGGTGTACGTCCCAGGGTCGACTGCGGTAAAAAAGTAATCTCCTGAGTCATTGGTACGTGTGGATCGTACGAGTTGCGTCCCCGTATTCGTCAGAGAAACGTTGGCGTTGGATGTCACCGCACCCTGAACATCCGTCACACGCCCGCGTACACTACCGTAGTTCGTCTGCGCCGACAGCGACGGAGTGAGCAACGTAAGAACAACCAAAACATCTGCTATCGGAACCAAATGGATAGCGGACTTCCTCCGAATGCGATTCATTTCGTTCTCTCCGTTCTCAAGTGCAGTTGGGTCTTGAAAGGCAACGAGGCAAGGAAGACTCACAGGAGTCCATCACAGCCTTCGGCACACAACAAGCGGCTCGAATACTCTCACGCTACAAACGCCGAAACACGGCGAAGTGATCGCTTAGGGAGAGCTCGTGCGCACACTGGATGTACGGGATTGAGAGAGCGCGGGGCAAAAGTCGACCGGCTTAACTCATGGCCGGGCCCTTACGCATCGTCTCAGTCTCGGCAGTCAGCTTTTATGAGAACGGACAACAATATTGATGTGGACTGGGTGTATTGGGCATTTCAACTCAACCGTTCACTTACCTGGAGGGGTTGGAAACAGATTCTTATCTGAAGCCCTTCAAAGGGTTGGAGCGCAAGGATGAGGAGTGGGCACATCGGTTGCCAAAGTCGCAGGTACAATCCTGCTTTTGACAGCGAGACTTACGCTATGCCGCCTACTCCCCGGAGAGAGGAGAACAACAGCGACATACGTGCGCAGATTGAAGCACCATGTATGGGAAGGTAGCGGATAGTTTGTCTTAGGTCAAGATAAGAATTACATGACCCTGCTCCTATTCCGTTCGCTTCTTCGCCTTCCAGTGCCGCGTGTAGTTCTCCAGAGAAGAAAAACTGCGTGTCTGCATGCGATCTATATAAAGCGTGCCTTTGAGGTGATCGATCTCGTGCTGCAGGATGCGAGCGTACCATCCGGAAGCCTCAATAATCCGAGATTCTCCCCGATGATCGAGACAATGTACGCGAACCGATTTAGCTCTCGATACACGAGCTGTGAACCCAGGCAAGCTCAGACAGCCTTCAAAGAAAGTCTCGGTCGGTTCGGTGAGCAGCTCGATCACCGGATTTACTATGACGTGAAAAGGAACCTCGCCCCTCTCGCGCTCTTTCAGTTCGTCCTCACTGAGGGCCTTCTGATAATCCGCCTTGTCTTCGATCACCGTGAGTTGCAACGGCTCGCCGACTTGCGGTGCGGCGAGCCCGACACCAGGCGCATCACGGACCGTCTCCCTCATGCACTCGATCAGAGTCTGAATCGTGGGACTTAGAATCTGCTCCTTCGAAAGCTCCTGTGACAGAGTACGCAATACTGGTTCACCAGCTTGTACGATCTTCAATCGCATTGCCAACCATCCTCAAAACTGCTTAGATCGCGTCAAGCCTGCTATTTAGATCTTGTATCAGATCATCCTTGTCTTCAATTCCCACGGATAGCCTGAGCAAGTTATCCGGAATCTCCACCGATAGTTCTATCGCAATCTTGTTCCCAGGCTTTACAGCGCCTTTCGGAAACACTGCGCTCGACCATTGCACGGGCTGAATGGGACCTTGTGCAACGCCTATGCCGCAAAGGAGCAGACCTGGAAAAAGGCCGAGCTTAATTCGACGAAACTTCATACCTTATTTCCTCTCGATCACCGATTGCAATTTGTATTTCGCAAAGCTCACTGCTGAGACTTAAGTTCAAACGTCGGGGGTTGAACCTGTCCTCGATGGCAGGTGCCGCAGGTGAGTGGATCGGCATACCGGCGGTCCCCGAGCTGGGCAAGATACTTGTTGTTGATGTCGGAGGTCATCGAAATCATGAACCTTGCTGTCTCCTTAATCGGATTCTCGTCTGATGCACAGTCGATCTCTTTGGTCTGAGGATTTTCCTCATGGCAATATCCGCACGGCACACCCAGATACTGCTGATAGCGGTGCATCAGCCTGTCGACATCGTCTCCGGACATCTCTTTCGGTAATACCTTCAGATTGGTCGGCTTAGGACGTGACACCGATGTTGCATGATCCGTGCCACTCGTCGCCTTCGGACCTCCCGGACTTTGGGATGCAACTCCTAGGGCCGCTCCGAAGAAAGAGCAACTCAGGATAAGTACCGCAGCGTAACTTCCATTCATGCCATTCCTTTCCGAATTACTTTTTCGGCACAGTTTTGCAGCAAGGACCATCGCTGGTGTCCTTCACCGCAGGAACTTGCGTAGACGATTCAACTCACGCACTGAAGGCGTGCAGCTACACTTATCTCGAGTTGATAACGCCATCCATCAGAACCCATCTTCAAAAACGTTGAGCGGTGTGAGGAAGCAAGTTGCCATCACACCGCTCTAAAGCAATTACTCAGATTTCACGACCTGCCCGCGAATCTCTCCGCCAGGATTTGCAGTGGTGTGAAGGTTGAAATACCATTTGCCGTCTGCAAGATCCTTCTCCTGCTCCGGCGTAAGGGTTGCCTTTCCCTCAAGGGGACTGGTGATCTGGCCGGTCTTGATCGGAAGCTGCGGCTTTGCATTCGCTCCGACAGCAGCGGGTCCGTGGAAGTGTGCTGCAACCACTGGTCCGGTGAGCCCACTGAACTCAACGTGATACTTAAACTCGTTCGTGTCAGTATCGAGTGTGCCGGTCAAGGTTCCCGAGCCGGAGCTGTCCTTTGGCGGTACCTCGGAGGCCGCCTTCAGGTCGGCCTTGAAGTTAATGGTCGCGGCGTGAGCCCCGATCGAGACAAATGCCAAGGCGGCCGCGGCAAGGGTACGGAAGAATCGGTTCGCAGTTTTCAATTTGCTTCTCCTTTGAAGTCAATGGTTGCTGTTACGTTTGCAAGATATTGGACAGAGAACTATGGCGGAAACTGCGAAAGGTCATTGCAATCAACCTTGCGCACCTCGTTGCTGGCAGTCTCAATGCGATTTGACGGAAAGGGATTATCTGGAAATAAGATCGCTTCATACTTCCCCTTCTGGGCACGTGACGAATGAAGTAACGCGGCTCCGACACCAGCCGCGCCTATTGAATATCCCGTCTCCGCAGAGACATCCCATGGCTTCACTCGAGTCCATGCCTGATACCAGCGGTAGCCCTTGCCATCGAACTCAGTCTGACGGCTAAGTATTTGGTCGGCTAAATGATTTGCGAAAACGTAATACTCGTTGTTACCTGTGGCCGCCCAAAGCCCCAGAAAGAAGTCGGTAAGACCCGCAGAGCCGCAGCATTGGCAAACCACATTCCAGAAACCGGGTGTCTGGTTTGTTGGTATGCCGCTGTCGATGACGCCTCGAGCCAGACTCTCTGTCCAATCAAGATAGGAGCTTTCTTTCGTCACCTTGTAGATCTGATAGAACAGCCGAGCGCTACCCGCAGGACCGTGG
>Ga0302233_10002813_pt1 | contig 10628 bp, 14 predicted proteins | sample II_Palsa_N3_1_FD_193516 | JGI IMG/M metagenome (GOLD analysis project Ga0302233, IMG submission 193516) | Peat permafrost microbial communities from Stordalen Mire near Abisko, Sweden - II_Palsa_N3_1 | ecosystem: Environmental > Terrestrial > Soil > Palsa > Peat permafrost | place: Sweden...
AGACTGTGCGTTCGTTTTATTTTTCATCCATTTCATTTATGGGTTTTTTTTTTCTTTTAGATCCTGAAATATTGGCACCAACGCAAGCACTCCACGGCCAAGCTGCGCAAGTACTTTTTGGACAACCTGGACCTTCTCGCTGTCCCCATCGGTGCGTACCTCGCCATGACGCCGCTGCAGAAGTCACTTCCAGTGCCTTCCTCAAAGTAACAAAACAAAACAAAAAAAAAACCCTACAAGAAAGTGAATCTCCTAATAATAATAAAAAATAATAGGCGACCGGCCTTCACCGAGATCCTGAGCGCGTTCGATTCGCAGTTTCTGCTGACGGTGACGCAGAAGCGACTGGCCCTGCTGCGCGAGCAGCATCGGCGGGAGCTCGGGAGCAACGTGTCGATGGAGCGACTTTGGTCACAGATCAAGGTAATTGTATGATTAGAAAAGGTTATTATTAATGATATTGCGTTTTTCTGTCTCTCTCTCTCTCAGACCAACCTTGAAAAGGACATTGATCGCCGGTCCAAGCTGACCTTGTCTGGCAGCTCGCTCGTGTGGCGCGCCGATGGCTACTTTTCGACCGATCCCAACGACAAGGACGTGGTCGTGTTCACGTGCGGGCACCACTACTTCCGGCGCACCTTTGTGGAGACGGTCCTGCCCGAGTTCCGGCGGCGCATGGACCAGCTGCCGGTGCCGATGCCACTGACGTCACAGCTTGTGCTGACCGACTACCACCAGCCGCAGCAGATGCATGCCGCCTGTCCCGTCTGCGCCTTTGGCAGCATCCGCCAGGACGTCCAGCGGACGCACCCTCAGTACGCGGGTGACAAGATCAAGCCCTGGTCCTTGTGATATATATTGTTATGTTTTCAATCTAGAGTACAACACATTATTTTGGTTTTTGGTTTTTTGTTAGGGGGACCTATGTAGTGCTTTCTTTCTTCTTCTTCTTCTTCTTCTGGACGTGCATGCATCGAAAAAAAATATAGTACGTACTCATGTACTCTTGGTTTTTTTTTTTTTTTAGAGCTTGCCGCGGATCTCCTCGGCGAGCTTTGAAAAGGCCGCGTGGTCGGTGGGCAACGACTTCCACTTGATGCCGAGGCCGAGTTCGCCATCGGGCTTGGGGATGAGGTGAAAGTGGACGTGTGGGACCTCCTGCAGGTGCGCACAAAGCGCGGGGGGGCGGGTGGTTAAAACAGACCCTGCGACTAGAACCAGTACCTGGTGCGCTAGCTTGCCATTGTTCTGCAGCACGTTGTAGTTGTTCAGGTTGAGCGCGATCGCCAGCTTGCGGAGCGTGGGCGCGACCTCGGCCACAAAGTCCTCGGGCACGTCATGCAGCTTTTCCCCGTGGAACTTTGGCACGACGAGCGCGTGCCCGGGCGCGAGCGGGTTGATGTCGAGGAACGCAAGCACCTTTTCCGTCTCGAGCAGCTTGTGGCACGGGATCTCTTGCCGGATGATCTTGCAGAAGATGCAGCCTGCGTGCAGTTGCGCCATTGTGCTGGGTGGTCTGTTCTGTGTGTGTGCGTGAAAGGTCAATGCATTGCGTGGTGGGTGACATTCGCAGACACGTAGTCAGCACAAAGGAGGGGGAAAGAGGGTGGTTTTGGAGCACAGAGGGCGACAGAGGGGGAAAGACGCAAGTGGCTCACGCACGCCATTAGCACGCCTGAGCCATGCGAGCCCAGCGGTCTCACGGTCAGTGCGGCGGGCGGACAAAAGACAAAAGAAATCAACTGAAAAAAAGTGAGATTTGCGCCAGAGTGAGATGCGCATACCTTATACACCCACCCACCCACCCACCCACCCCCTGCCAGTTGCCAAGTGCCAACCAAATGCCCCCTCCCCGTCGATCTCGTTGTTTTCCTTCGTTCATGCCTATGGGAAAAAACGGGGTCCCTTGACAACGCAATTTGCTACAACAGCAAAAACGAAAAGCGCGTTTTAAATGCATTTTGGACCGCGTCTCAAACGCATTTCCAACGCATCTCAAACGCGTCGCCGGAAAGGCTTTTGAAAGCATTTCTGACCAGAGCCGCCCGCGCCACCCAGGCCACCCCACGCCACAGCAAGCAACTGAAGGGGAGAAGAAGAGAAAATTGGAAGCAGAGAAAAGAAAAAACAACCTGAAGGGGAGAAACCGATCTTTGATCAGGTCGAGTGAGTTGGCCGCCGGGTAATCGTCGTCCTCTTCATCTGCCTCGCTTTTGCTTGCCTTCGTCGATCCGTCGTCGACCCTAGTCATGGTATAAGTATTTCTTTGATATTTTTTTTTTGAATGAACAAAGGGGTGTTTTTTAGACAAATAAATAAAATGAAAAAGAAAGGTTGTACGCGGGAGGAGTGGCTCAGACTCAAGCAAGGAGACCAGGCAGGGGAAAATAGTAGCAGTAGAAAAAATAAAATAAAAACAAAAAAAAGAAGGGGGGGAGGGTGCGGGGAAGGCCCATTAGTTTATGCCGCCGCTAGATGCTCAGAGCATGCAAAGGCCAAGGACGATCGCCAGGACCATCGTGGCAGCACCGTTGATAGCGAGGGACGACGAGGCCGACGTACCCGCGGTGGGGGTGGCCGAGGGGGTGGCGGTGGGGTTGATGATCCAGTCAGGATTCGAGGCGAGGCCGACAATGTCAGTGTCACCAGCGTTGCTGACGAAAAACTCGGAATCGCTGATCGAGAGAAGCCCGGCGCCAAAGCCAGAGCTGGCAGCACCAGCAAACGAGCCCTTGGCCTGGCAGTTGAAGGTGCCACTTGTCGAGCAGAAGAAGAAGTAGATCGAGGACGTGACCTTGTTGCCGACGACGACAGCGAGGCCCTGGCTCACGACGGCAAAGTCGACGGCCGAACCAAGGCTGGCGACCGACGAGACCGAGATGGAGACGGTCGACAGAGTGCAGGTGGCGAGGTTGGAGCAGCTGAAAATGTGGACCTTGGATTGGGCGACGTCACCGACGAGGAGGTAGCCGTTTCCGCTGGTCGGGGCGTGGTAGGCCATGGAGTCGCCGCCGACGCCGGAGTAGGTCTGCACGGCAGTGCAGACAGGGGTGGACGGGCTGATGCACTCCGAGATGGAGCCGACGGCGATCTTGCCGGTTGAGGAGGCGGCGAGGGCATAGTAGTCGCCGACGACGAGGACCGCGGGCGAAAAGTTGTCTGTGGACGAGAAGGAGCCGGTGGCAAAGCTGGCGCCAAAGCAGAAGGTGCCGGTGGACACGGCCGAGGAGCCGAAAATGTATGCGTGGCAGCCAGCAGTGTCGACGGCGGAGGGGGCGACGACGAGCGAGCCGGTGGACGAGTAGGCGAGGGCAGAGCCAAACATGGCACCAGCAGAGGCGGGGTTGGTCAGCTTGTGCACAAACTCGGGGGTGCTGGGATCGGTCAGCGAGTAGATGTAGACGTAGCCGACCGGGCTCACCAAAAGGAACTCGGTGGCGGCGATGGCGAGGAGGGGGCTGGTCGAGCTCGCGAACACGGCGACGGCACCGCCAAAGAAGAAGCCGGTGCCGGACAGGGCGAGCTCGTTGGAGGCATCATAGAAGGGGGTGATTTCCGACACTTGCGAGGCCGTCGACCCCGAGACCAGGAAGATGTAGACGGCGCCAACCGAGCTGTCGTTGCTGCCGACGTAGTAGGTCGGTGTGCCGATGTAGGCGTACGAGTTGAGGTAGGCCACGGGGTAGCCGTTGAGGTTGTCCGCGGTGGCCACGCTGTCCCCGTCGCTGAAAGGGGTGAACGTCAGGTAGTCGATCGAGGGGGCGGCGACGACGGACTGGAGGCTGGCGACGAGCAGCAGCGCGACGGTCGAGGCAACAACAAAAGTGGTCGAGGCCATGATTTTAGTCTACAGCGTCCATGTTTAGTCAAATATCACACCCATACACTCGCCTCTTTCGAGGTCAAAGCTATAAAAAGGGCAGACAGAGGCAACAAAGGTGCCAATAAATCCTTGAAAACAAGAAAGACAGCCTAGAGAGCCACCTGTGCAAACAGTAAAGTAGAAACTCGACTAGTCTGTTTTTAGAAAGACGGCCCGAGAAGGTAGTTCGGAAAATACCAGCGAAAAAGAAAAAGTCGGAACTTTGTGTGCTTTTCTGCGGCCAAGAGAACTCACAGGAAGTGAGAGAGAGAGAGAGAGGAAGGGAGAGAGAGGGAGGAAACTAGACAACACAGGACGCAGGGGCAAACGGAGAAAAAAAAGATCTAAACTAGTCAGCCAAACGCGCAAAGAATTTGAAAGGGGTGAAAAAAAAAAGCTACCCTCCTTCTTCACCAAAGTCCCTCGTCCTCTTTCAAAGCTCTTTTGTCACAACGCAAAACAAATGAATTGCTTCCCCGCACACTCAATGAGAAGAAGGTTTCAGGTAAACGAAAGCTTAAAGAAAAAGCCGAGCCGTTATAGCCGGCAGTCAACCGGCCTTTTGTTTTTGCACGACTAAAAAAAGAACAGCCGACTTAAAAGGAAACTAGCCAAACGCACGTTCTGCCAGCCAATCGTTTCGCTCCATTGTTCTGCGGCCCAATCGCATCGCATGATAACAATGGGTCTGACACTTACTAAAACATGGCCGATTCCTGGGAGGACATTGATGCTGCGGCTGAGCCCGCCCCGATCGACGATGACGACGAGCGCGCGCGCAACGAGCGGATATGGGCTGTTGCGTACGTCGTCGTTCCGTTTCTGATTCAATCCGGATCAAACACGTTCATGAAAACAGCAACACAACCGAGGCACAGCTCAAAGGCGGCGGCGGCGGCGACTGGGGGGAGCCGCAGGGACAGCCGCCCGCCAAGGTGCTGGTCCTCAAGCGACCGACCAGTGCATCGGCAACGCCGTCTAACTCGTCGCCCTCCGCATCGCAGGAGAAATCGCTAAAGCAACGGGAGGAGGAGTACGAGGCAGCTCGTCGGCGCATCTTTGAGCAAGGGCAGGCAGCAGCAGCAGCAGCAGCAAAGGCACAGACGGGGCACAGGGCTGTGGCAAAATAAACTAGAGATTGCGCCATAAAGATAATTATTTAATGATGGGGAAGACTGGTTTGGAAAAACAGATGAATTATTTCTATAATCCACTAAAGCTGGACTTGCGCGGCGGCCTTCTTCTTCTTCTTCTTGTTTTTGGACGAGCCTGCCGTGTGGACGACCGCAACGTCATCGTTTGGCTCCGCCACCTCTGCCACCTCCGCCGCGTCGCTTGCCCATGGGTTTTCAGTGAGCGCCGCGTGATCCAATGTTGAAATTGCTGATGCTGATCCCGATGAAGCGGGCTGCTCCACAAGGGGTTCAGTGGGCTCGGGCTGATCGACCTCGGGTTCTGTCTCATCGATCTTGGTTTCGGGCTGATCGATCCCGGGTCGGGCTTGAACCGGCGCGTCTTGCTCTTGTTCAGGCTCCTCGTGTTTAGTTTCTTCCTGCTTGGGCAGCTCGGGCGCTTCTTGTTCTTGTTCAGGCTCCTCGTGTTTAGGCTCCTCCTGCTTGGGCTCCTCCTGCTTGGGCTGCTCGGGCTCCTCCGCCGGCTCCTCCTTTGGCTGCCTGGGGGGCTCCTCCTCGACAACGGGCTTGGGCTCCTCGATGACCACGAGGGGAGCAGCGACTGTTCGCTTTGCTTGAGAGGGCGCCGACGTGGGCACGGGGGGCGGAGTGGGCTTTACTTTTTGCTGCTGTGGTGGCTGCTGAGACTGAACGCCCGCCTGGCCAGCCTTGCTGCGTGCCAAAACGAGCTCTGGATTGTCACGGAAAGGAGGGTGGACGAGGATGGACTCGAGGCGCTCGCCCTCGGGCAGGAGGTCGTTGAGCAACTCGAGTGACTGGATCACCTTGGCGGCGACCTCGTTGGTCTTTTCGAGCTGCTGTCCCAGCGTTACCACTAAAAAAGGACAGATTAGACGAAATAATACGCAGACGAGGTACCATTTTTAAACTGGTCAGAGTAATAGTTGGCCTGGCCCGCGCGCGCGTTGATCTGACCCGCAATCCTCGCCACAAACGCATCCATTTGGCGCATATTTGTCACGAGCAATTTCTGGACCATTTTTTTTTTCAAATAAAAGAAAAAAACAGCAGTCGTACCTGATCGTGGCAGACTGTGCGGGCGCACTTTTTCATAAACAGCTGATACCGTTGCGCGAGCAGAAGCGTCCGCTTGGGATCGAGAACATCTGACCGAAAGAAAATTTTTTTTCTTCTCTTTTAAAAAGGAAACGTTCCTCTCGCTTACCAAGTCCGTTGCCCGCAACGCCAGACGCAAAGATATCGGCCCAACTCAAGGGTTGGCCCGTGTTTTTCAACAGCGGTGTAAACTGCACCAAAAACAATAATATCCATTTAGCAAAAGGAATAGAAAGGTCGATTTCGTACAGATGCCAGCTTGCGCAGCGCCGCCAGCTCGGGCTCGACGTTCTCAAAGCCGCCCAGCTGTGGCGCCTGGTTGACAATGATGATGCCCTGCCCAGATATGCACATTAAAGAAGAAAACAAATACATGGGAAGGCCGCATACGTCTGCCGTCCTCGTCGTCGTTGCCGCCGTTGCCGCCGCCACCACGCTTTCCGCCGTCACTGCCGATGCCGCCGCCGACTGTGTGGCCGCCGCCGCATTCGGGCTCGCCTCTGCACGCGAGACAGAGAAGGACGTGTACGGCACAACGTCATCCTCGTCCAGGACGCGGCGCCCTGTGCTGCCCAGACGGTGCGCAGACGGCCAGTCTTGTTGCTGTTGCTGCTGCTGTGGCGGGGACTGCTGCTGCTGCTGCTGCTGGCCCCCGGACGGCGCGCCAGGAGGACGGCTCTGCTCGTTGCCCTGTCGTCCCTTTGTTAAGAGTATGCATGGGTGGAGCACTGTGGATACCATTTTAGGGGGGGGTGAAAAAGAAATGGGTTTTGTGCGGGCTCGTTGTTGTACATAAACGCAACCAATCACTAAGCCTCACTATCGATGGTGTGAGGCACTACCTCAGAAGCAACAAATGGTCTCGCTTATTATAATACATCAACAACGAGCACACACACAAAAAAAAAACCACGAATCCTTTTTACGCAGTCCTCTGGCGCTTCTCGGCGGGGGTGGTCGTCGTGGTGGACGAGGAGGAGGAGGGCTCGTCGTTGTCATAGTCGTCCTCGTCGCGTGGCCGAGAGACCTTGGCTGGAGGAGGAGCAGGAGGGGCGAGAGGCCTGGGTGCAGAAGAAACGGGAGGAGGCCGGGCGATCGGAGTCCCTGTCTTGGCTGCAAGGGACGAGGTGGACGATACGTGGGACACGCTATCTTTGTCGGGCAGGACGGCATAGTTTGGCTGCGTCAGCCTGAACTTTTCCGGCGGGAGATGGATGCCCTTTGTTTCCCTGATCTTTGGCAGCGGCAGGCTGTTGCGCTGGCTGGCGAGATCCATCACGACCTGATTGTTTTATTTTCATTCTCAAAAGACAACGAGGCAGGCACAAAGGGGCATACCTGGCGAGGAGGCGGCGTCGTGAACGAGTGGTTGACCTTGGCCTGGATTGCCAGCTTGCAGTCGTCCAGCGACACCTCTGTGCGTCCCGCGTGCTCGGCGTACGTCTGTGCGTCCGTAAACACGTCGTTGGTGTACCCTGGAGAAACGAGCACGCGTCAAACCATAAGGACGAAAAGGCTCATCACGTTACGGTGCATGAACTCGAGCAGCTGACTGGGCACCCGCGCGTCGTACTCGTCCACGCCCATCGAGTGCAGCAGCAAGTTAATAATACGGGCATTGCGAGGCTGCTCCTCCATGGACAGGCCGCCGGTGCCGCCGGCGCTGACGCCCGTGCCGGCGTTCTTGGTCTTCACCTTGGACATTTTAGCAAGTGTGGCCCCTACTGAAATCGGGCAGTGTGGTCCCTATTCCAAATGGTGGTTGGTTGTTTGAGGGCCGACGTGGCCAGCCTGCAGACGCTGCTGGTGCGCCGGCTAGTGGACCGTGAGCTGGTGGACGTGCTGCCCTCCTCCTCCTCCTCCTCCTCCTCGTCGTCGTCATCGTCGTCGTCAGTGGTCCCGATGGAGCGGCGGCTGACGTGCCATGTGGCGTTGCTGCTGCTGCAGCGGGCGCTGTCGCTGCGGCGCATGTCGGTGGCCCTGGCGCTGGTGCGTGCGTGGCCGTGGGCAGAGCTGGACCTGCGCGGCTGTGCGACGTTGGAGGAGGGCGATGTGAATGTGATCATGGCGATGGCCCACGAGGGAGGCGTGATCAGGTGTGTGCGCTTCCCAAGGCGACTGGTGTTGGACGCACAGGCGGTCAGGGCAGCGCACTGGACGCTCGACGGGATGAGGCTGCACCTGAGCGTCAGCATCTCTGAACCGCCGCCGTATGCCCGCTCGATCGAGGCTTTGCAAAGGGACACGAATGGGCTGCTGCACGTGGACCTGCTGTCGTTCCGATCCACTCGTATTACGCAGGCCGCGGTCGATCGGCTGGCGGGCCTGCCGGCTGTCGGTGGGATCGCCGCGGTGAACCTGAAGCTGTGCAATGTGCGTCTGTGGACCGATCTGTTTGGCGCGACCGGGCTCGTACCGTGGCACAAGGTGACATTATTTGAAAGCGATCTGTTGCTGTCGGATGATCCGTTCCCATGGGAGCTCATGTGTCAGCGGATGCCGCATTTACAGGAATTGTATGTCAATTCGTGCATCCCCCTTGTCGCTGGTACGTGTCCTCGACTGTATTTAAACTGCTAATACGTTTATGTAGAACCCTTTGCGCTCTCGATGCCGCCCAATATCACCTCACTCCACCTGGGCTTGTCGCAAGCCTGTATGCCCTCGTCCCTTTTATGCCCCTGATCCATTTCATAACAGTAAACTCGGTCGATGCGCTGCGGATCCTCTTGGCGGCTCAGCGCACGTCGATAAGATCGCTCACGGTGGAGAGAATAGCAAACTTCAGCAAGACTTGGACCCGCTTTATCAAAGCGGGAGGGACCCTGCCTGCCACCCTCTGCTCGCTGAAGGTGCATTGGATGCGACTGTACGACGTCGAGGGCATTCGCCAACTTGGAACGCTCATCTCGCCGCTCAGACAGCTCACATCTCTCGAAGTAAGTAGGAAAAAAAAGCAAATCGTTCCTCGCCTAAAAAAGTATCCAGATAAACGGGATTGGCTGGGTGGACTCTGACAAGGTCTTTCTGGCTGCCGAGTTCATCGTCGTCGTCAACACACTGCGATCGCTCAAGCGCCTCTACCTGAACCACCTCCAAAACCTCACGGTCGAGCACATCCGCAGCATCCTCCAGGCCATCGTCGTGGACAACCCCGCGCGCACGATCGAGCACTTGGAGATCCACGACGTGTACCTGTATTGCCACGAGGTGCTCTGCCAGCGGCTGGTGGATCACGCCTTACTCTTGGTCGCCAACCAGTCTGTTCCGCTCGCCCTCGTCCTTCGAACTACAGATAAAAGATGAAAAAAATATTTTTTATTTCAATCGCTTGTTTCAATGAATCGTTGCTCTCATGCTGTACAACTCTGCTCCAGTCCCCGCCCTCGTTTTCAAAAACGATTCAGTTTCAGAGCTTTTTGATCTTGAACTCGACCTCGCTGATGCTCACGGGCAGCTTTGCGTCGTCGTCGTAGTCTGTCCACCCATCGGCCGCGTCGCTGAGGTCAATGTTGTCAAACACGTGGCCCGAATCCGTGCCCTTTGCGACGAATCCGTCCTGCAATGCCTATTAGCAAAAGGATGAAGAGCAAATGCCGTGGCAGTACCTTTGGGATGAAGGCCACGACCTCGAGCCCCCGCCCCTCAAACGTGGCCAGCGGCTGCACCGTCGTTGAATCCTCGTTCAAACTGGCCTCCCGATGCTCCGCGACAATGTCCAGCGACAGGTCGCGGCGACAGAACTTGCACTTCATCACCAGGTTGGCCTCGCCACGACTGCCCGGCATCTCGCTCGTTTCCTATCCACGCTTTTTACAAAGGCCACCAGGAGGGGGACACGTACAGTCTTGCTCACGATCACAGGTTTGTCGTGCGTCTCGTTGCAGCTGGTGCACTTGACCTGCGATTCGGTCCTCTTTTAGTGAATGCCGCTTGGGTCGTTAGTGTATGGCATACAGTCAGCGTCCACTCAAAGCCATCGTCGCCAATCGTAACGTCCGTGACGTTCTCGAGCTGCGCCTTCCACAGCAGTTGTTGCTTCTGCAAGGACAGGGTGGTGGAGGTTATTCACAGCAACCACGAGGGATGCAGACGCTGACCATTTGATCGACTGAACAAAACTAGGAGAGCGTCGGTTAGTAACCTCGCCAAATCCTAGTCGACTGCAAACAGAGCGGGGCGGCCCCAAACAGCCTGCAGCATAAAGCTTAGTCGAAAGCTTAAACAGCTTTTATCGACTAAGAAAAAGGCGATGTGCAAAGTCAAGCGTGACAGGCACGATCGCGTCATTCACTCTCGGCTCCTCCACCATCCGATTTTATTTAAAGACAACTGCTCTGGTTACTTATGGATAAATTATTGGGGTGGATTCTTTTTTTTATGAATAAGGGGACGCGTTGCCGTGTTAAAATGCCAACTAGGCTAGTTGCGGTTGATGGCGATGGGCGCGGGCAGGGCTTTGGGGAGACTGGCGCTCGTGGGCGTTGGTGGCGCGGGGCCAGCGAGCCTGACGAGGT
>Ga0302233_10002817_pt1 | contig 10616 bp, 10 predicted proteins | sample II_Palsa_N3_1_FD_193516 | JGI IMG/M metagenome (GOLD analysis project Ga0302233, IMG submission 193516) | Peat permafrost microbial communities from Stordalen Mire near Abisko, Sweden - II_Palsa_N3_1 | ecosystem: Environmental > Terrestrial > Soil > Palsa > Peat permafrost | place: Sweden...
AATGAACAACTCGATGTCTACTGAAAAGGGCTGTTCTGTTTAACAGGTAGCAGCGCGCCTGCACGGGAACGAAAGTAATATGCGCGGTGGCTCCCGGTGGTGCGGGGGCCATGAAGGGATTTATTACAAACGTGGATCTTTGGCAGTGACCAAGAGTCCGCACGCCGAAACGGTGTTAATTGAATGTTCGATGAAGCACCCGACACTCAGAAGTATATTTAGTGCGGCATTGCATTTGGCTATTGACGAGCGGCGCGGCAGTGTACGTTCTCGCCACCGTCGGCCGCTGTCGCGAAACCGGTGATGGGAGGCAATGCGTATCTGTTTAAGAAGTTCGCCCGCACAGAAGTGTTCGAAATCGCGCCGAGCGAATCTGATCCCTTCAAATTCGCTAAAGCCGGCGCGATGCTTGAGCCGGCGCCGGGAGGTATCAATCGCGAAGCAATCAAGGCACCCGGAATTTTTTTAAATCATGGAAAAGCCGTGAATGGTTAGAGATCGGCGAACGCGTCGCGCATGCGCAACGTTTTGAGCAGCGATTTCCTACTCACGCATCTTGGGCGACGAGCTGCGCTTAGACGTTCACGCTCGTTCCTGTTAGACGTCAATGCTGGCTGCACCTCCGCTACGCCGGCCTTCATCTCGGCATTCTTTTTTCGCACGTGCCTGCTTACGTGCTGCCTTGCGTTGAGCTTTAGTAGACGACAAAGTCGGGGTAGGGTGTTGCCGCTTAATGGATCGGACAGCGTATCCTGGGCGAATGCTGGCTGCGCTCTAGCTATGCTCGGAGCCGCGGCGATCGGTGCAATATGAAGCCGAATGCGATTGACAAGCATGATTACTCTAATGTGCAAATTGAATGATGGAAGCCGTTACACACGGAGCCGAACCGATGCGATTATTGCGCCAGAAGGCCTTAGATGCAGTATGCGCGATATCCTTGGGCTTGAGCGGTATGCCGGTGATTGTGCAGAGCGTCGCCGCTATCCAAAGAATAAGTTGCGTGGCTGCGAATACGGCTCCGGTGCCTTTCTGCGAACTAGTTATTAAGCTACGGCACCGGACGAGTGATCGTGCGGATGTGAAGTCGCCTACGGAGCCGGTGGTCGGCTACATCTGGCATGAAGAGTGTGAAGTCATCGACGACCGTGCGCTGGAGATTTCTGGCCGCCTCGGGGTAGGGCATTACGATCCCGCCATTCTTCCCGAGATCGTGAAGTCTCTTTTTTATCGCGATGCTGACGCGATCGCTTTTTTGGCTTGCGTTAGGAAGGCCGCCCTGCCAGGTGGTTCTGCTGTCGAAGCAAAAACTGGCAAGCCAGCCATCACAGCAGCTGTCGCGATGACCCGCTCGATGCTGCGAGAACTCCGTCTGAAGCGCGTGCTGCCGGTGCGAGCGTTTTCCGTTCAGGGGAATGTTGGGATCGTTATCATTGATTTTTTCGTTCGCTTTTGCGTGTCCACCGATGTTTGGAGGTAAATATTGGCTCTGATACTGCGGGAACTGTCGGCGTACTCCGTACTTGCTCGGCGCAATCGTTGGCCAGTCGCTTAGCGCGTTAAGCTCTAACGAGCCGATCTATGATCACAGGCCATCCACTTCGTTCGATGGCGTCCGAGCAGTTGGTGGCGATCCTGCTCAAGTGCTCGTTGATCGGCGCTCAGTGATCGTGCGGCGGTATGTCCCGTTAATCGAGGCGGAGTGCTTTGTTCCCGCGCTCCGGGTTTGCCAAACAATTCACCTATCGAGCCCACAACCAAAGATTTTTGTTGCATTATTTATTTGTACGTATAAATATTAACAGATGTTGACAAGGAGCGTGAGAGCGATCGGGAGTGAAGCGTACTGTTTTGCAAAAACCCCCCGACGGGTCAGCTATTTAAGGGCTAAATCGGTGGCCGCTAAAGGGTTAACCACTAAAACACCGAGCCGCAAATGCAATATACGATTGTGACTTTTGTTGAGTATGGGCCGAGGCTTGTTTAGGGCGTACAAGAGGACTGGGATTGTTACGAAACGGGTCGCGCATGCCCGGGATTGACGAAATAGGAACTGTCGTGCAACGCAAAAATCTTCTTCTTCCTGATGTACAGAGTCACCGCTTCGTCAATATGATCGACGGTGCGCCGCGAGACAGCGAGGTGCGGATTCCTGTGATCAATCCAGCGACAGGCCAGCAATTCTGCACCGTACCGGAGGCGTCAATTGCCGACCTCAATGACGCTGTTCGCGCAGCAAAAAGGGCGCAGTACGAGTGGGCCGCCTTGGGCCAAGATGAGCGGCGAACTTTGATCAGCAAGATCGGCAACGTGCTTTTCGATTACCAGATGGAGCTGGCGAGTCTCCTTGTGCTCGAGCAGGGAAAGCCGATGGCGCGCGCCCAAGATGAAATCGCCCGTGCGGCTCAGCAGCTCGAGTTGCTGCTCAAGATCTCGTTGCACGATGATGAAGTTGTAGATACCAATGGCCGTACCGTCAGATTGCACTACCGGCCGCTTGGTGTTGTTGGGGCGATTACTCCCTGGAACATGCCCATCGTCCTGGCAGTGCCCAAGATCGTTCACGCGCTTTACACGGGAAATACCATCGTCGTAAAGCCGTCGCCCTATACACCGGTAACTACGCTCCGGCTCATCGAACTTGTCGCCCCGTTCTTGCCCGCGGGAGTATTAAGCGTGATCTCCGGTGGCGGCAAAATTGGTCAGGCCATGGTCGAGCACCCTGATATCCAGAAGATTTCGTTCACCGGTTCAGTGCCTACCGGGAAGCGGGTTATGGCTAGCGCGGCGTCAACGTTAAAGCGACTCACGCTTGAGCTCGGTGGTAACGACCCTGCGATAGTGCTTGCTGATGTCGATCCGCAGAAGTTTGCCGTAAAAATTTTTCAGGGCGCTTTTGCCAATTGTGGACAGGTTTGCATGGCAATCAAGCGTCTTTACGTCCATGAGGACATCTACGAAGAGATGTGTAACGCGCTTGCGGAAATCGCCAGATCGTGTGTGGTGGGCGACGGCGCGCTAGAGGGCATACAGATGGGGCCGCTACAGAATAAGGCGCAGTACGATCTTGTTTCGTCGCTGATTGATGACTTGGGACGATCTCGCGCGAGAGTGTTGAGTGGAGGTGTGAGTGCTGGTGAAGCTGGGTATTTCATTCAGCCAATGGTTGTTGCCGATATCAACGATGGGGCGCGACTTGTTGATGAGGAACAGTTCGGCCCGGTCTTGCCGGTCATTCGGTTCTCGGATATTGATGAGGTCATTACCCTTGCGAACGCATCAGACTTCGGACTGGGTGCATCAGTATGGTCAAGTGACATCGATCAAGCGAATGCGGTAGCCGCTCGATTGGAAGCAGGTTCTGTTTGGATCAACCACCATATTGGCGCTGATGTGAACATTCCGTTTTCGGGCGCGAAGTACTCTGGGATTGGTCAGCAGTATGCGATAACGGGTCTTCGGGCATACACGCAGGTGCAAGCCTTGTATGCGCCTGTACCGATTGAGTAACGATGCCTGTCGGAACCAATGTATGTATTCGCGGGGTAGCTATGCTAAGCATCAAATCTTCAAAGAGAGTTTCAAGGTCGACGGAACCTACGACTGCCAATGGACCCGCTGAGCAGACGCCCTCCCAGGCGGGCATGACGCAAGGTGCGGGAGCAGACTGCGATTGTTACCTGCAGTCTGTACTTCTGCGCCAGGAGATCACGCAGGTCGCTGAGATAGCTCTGTTCCGATGGCAGTTGTGGATGCCGCCGATGCAGCTTTGATCCAATAGCCGTCTGGGCTAGGGTGGTTATGAAAGCGCAAAGGCCTTTTCTTGAGCAACCTTGTCATAGGTTATTTTTCAAATCTTTGAGCCCCCTTCGGCTCGTAACGGCTGTTACGGTTTGATTCTGGTACACGCCAGTCAGAGTGCTAGCCGGTTGCAGCAATCGTGTGAATATTTTGCGATTCTGAAAATCGCTTTGAATTTTTCTCTGATGGGTGAGTGTGCGTTCTTGTATTTTTGATTTCTATTTTAAGGTCCATGAATCCCTCATCTCATTCCATGCAGGATACGGTTGTCGTCGGCGCTGGCTTCAGTGGCCTATATCTTATTCACAAACTTCGAAACCTTGGCTTCAATGTCAGGGCCTTTGAAGCCGCTGGTGATGTCGGAGGAACCTGGTACTGGAACCAATATCCCGGCGCTCGATGTGACGTAGAAAGCCTTGAGTATTCGTACTCGTTTTCCGATGATCTACAGCAAGACTGGCAATGGAGCGAACGGTATGCGACGCAACCGGAAATCCTCGCTTATGCGAAGCACGTTGCTGATCGGTTTGAACTGCGAGATGCAATCTCGTTTAGAACGCGGGTTGTCGGAGCCGAATTCAACGCGGCTGAAGGTATGTGGACGATCCGTACGGACAGGGGGGAAATATTGAGGGCGAGGTATTTCATCATGGCTGGCGGCAATCTTTCTATGCCTCGCATGCCTGAGTTCCCAGGCCGCGACGGCTTTAAAGGACGCCTCTATCACACGGGAAGCTGGCCACACGAGCCGGTCGACTTCTCTGGATTGCGTGTGGCGGTTATCGGCACGGGATCCTCCGGTGTGCAGGTAATTCCTAAAATTGCCGAGCAGGCAGCGCGTGTCACGGTTTTTCAGCGAACCGCCAACTATTGTTCGCCTGCGCGTAATTTGACTTTGCCGCAGGATAAAGTCGAATGGTACAAGCGTAATTACGGGGCACGTCGCGAGCGCGCGCGATACTCGGGCGCTGGCGTGGCCGCCCATCCGGTTCCACTATACAGCGCGCTGCAGGTCCCAGTTGAAAAGCGGCAGGAGGCGTTTGAGGCGGCTTGGACGCGCGGCGGCGCCGGCATCTTGCGCTGCTTTAACGACATCCTCACTAACCCGGAATCCAATGAGCTTTTGTCCGAGTTCGTCCGTAACAAAATTCGGGAAATCGTGAAGGATCCTGAAGTAGCTGCGCGGCTGACGCCTACCGATCATGGTATTGGTACAAAGCGCATCTGCGTCGACAGTAACTACTATGCGACATTTAACCGCGACAACGTCGAGCTTGTCGATCTGCGACAGGATCCTATCGTCACTATCATCGAACAAGGGATTCGCACCGAATCGAAGTCCTTCGATTTTGATGCAATTGTATTCGCGACTGGCTACGACGCCGTAACCGGGGCCATGCGTCAGATCGACATCAGCGGCCCAGGCGATAAGCGACTGGCGGAAAGCTGGGCTGAAGGCCCTCGTGGTTATCTTGGTCTGCTGACGTCTGGCTTCCCGAACTTGTTTATGATCAGTGGACCCGGAACGCCCGCGGCTGTTAGTAATGCAATTGCTGCGATCGAGCAGCAGGTGGAATGGATTGCCGATTGCATGCTCTACATGCGCGAGCGGGGGTACACGCAGATTGATGCAACGCCTGAGGCGGAGGCGATGTGGACGGATCACGTGCGCGATGTCGCTAACACCACGCTCATGCCTCGAGCCAACTCTTGGTATATGGGCGCGAACGTACCTGGTAAGCCCCGGGTTTTCCTTGCCTACCTCGGAGGCCTTGGAGCATATCGCATGCGGTGTGCAGACGTTGCCTTTATGGGATATGACGGCTTCAAGCTCACGCCCTGAGCGCAGGTGGGACGTTGGTGCGCTGCCGACGTCCCGGAATCCGCTCACAGGTTTTAGCGGTAGTAGGGATGACGCATCTGCCACAGTCTGTGAATTGCTAAAACGTGTGGGTGCTCAACTGGGCGCATCCCTTGACCGACCAGATCGTCTGCCGTATGACGGATGTTGTCTTGTGGGCTTACAGGCGGCTTATTTCCTTAAGACCGGCCGGCGCTAGGGACCGAGTCACGAGGTGAGCGCGCCATTGAGCGTCTAACGAGAATGTTTGTCGATGAGGAAAGCCGCGCTTGCGGTTGTGAATATCTGGAGTTCCCGGGTAACTGACTGTCGTCAACCGTCGAAAACCGATTTTCTAGAGGAGTGTTTATCATGAGGTTGCAAAATAAGGTCGCGATAGTCACTGGCGCAGTTGGGAACATTGGTCTGGCTACAGTTCAGCTCTTCCTTGAGCAGGGTGCCAAGGTGATGATGGTCGACCGGGACCATGCGCAAATCGGAAATGCGTTGGCCAAACTGGACAGTGATCGGGTCGCTGGCGTCACTGCTGATGTGACCAGCTCTGCCGACGTAAAGCGCTATGTTGATGAAACCGTTCAGCATTTTGGAAAAGTAGATATTTTTTTCGCCAACGCTGGTATCGAAGGAGCGGTCAAGCCCTTGGTTGATTATCCCGATGACGGCTTCGACGACGTTATGTCTGTGAATGTCAAGGGCGTTTTCTTAGGGTTGAAATACGTCCTTCCCGAAATGAATGATGGCGGAAGCATTGTGATCACTTCGTCAATTATGGGATTGAAGGGGAGCTTGAAGACCATCGGATATACCGCGAGCAAGCATGCGGTTGTCGGGCTCATGCGATCAGCGGCTAGAGTGTCGGGTCCAAGAGGTATCCGCGTCAATTCAATTCATCCAGGCTATGTGGAGAGCGACATGATGCGTCGTATCGAGCAGGTGGATCTGCCGGAAAATCCGGAAGAATCGAGGAAACAGCGGCTTGCGTCAGTGCCGATGGGTAAATACGTCATGCCTCGTGATATTGCTGAGTCAGTTCTTTTCCTCGCTTCAGAGGAAAGCCGGATGGTGACGGGGCAGCAACTGGTGATTGACGGCGGCTTCCTACTGTAATACCGTTTCTCGACGTTTTAAGTGTTGTCCGCTCTGCCGGGGTTCGCTGACAGAGCGAGGCGGAGCTCGGCTTTTATCCCTTCTGGCACCTAGGTACCAGAAGGGAAATAAATTTTCTGAGACTGGTTGACCGATGTCGTGGTGAGCGGATGGCTAATCGCATAGCGATACTGAATAATTACTGAGACGTTTTAACATTTTTGACGCAGTGTTTGCGTATCTTCGAACTCGATCTTCCAGCGCATGGCGTACCAGTCGAGCTTCTCGATTGCTTCTGCACGCGATTTGACCGGGAGATTGGTCAACAGCCTCCACTCGATGCCAGGACGCCCGGACGGCACATCGCGCTCTGCGCGTGGATCACCGTGAGCCGCGGCGCCGGGTAACCGCGTCGACGAACTTGCACCGCGGGTACCCGTGGAATACGACAAGACCGGCATACTTAAAGGATGGCCGGTAACGGTATTCGTGAGGCCAAGGATGATCTACTGTTGCTAACCACTGTCGAATTCTGTGCGCGTACATAGCCCACGAAGAACAACCAGATTCCTCTGAGACGGCCGCCAATCAATAAAATTTGACCAGCGCAGGTCACTGCCGCCGTTCAGCTTTGTTCGATATTTAACTCAGCAAGTATCTTGGACATAAGGCCGGAACGTCGCCATTGAAGCCATTTTATATAGCAAGTTTGGGCCGGTGGATAGACAGACGGCAGTCTATGCCATTTCTCACTGCGGGTGATGACCCAAAGAATGGCATTCAATACATCCCGCGGGTCCCTTGCTGGCCGGCCAAACCGCTGCTTAGAATCCCGCAGCAGAAGATGGCTGACACGTTGCCAAGCATCGTCGGAAAGAGGAAGGTCTATCAAGCTGTCACTCACTGGTTACAAAAGTGGTCGGGCTGTTAGTGATTTCCCAATCGCTATGTCAAGACGTCGCCGATGACACGCTACCAGACTTTCTTCAGCTCGCGATGTTCGACCAGCGAGGTTTTCGAATCAAATCCGATCGACCTGACGGGTAATTTCGCGCTCAGCGGCAAATTGCAGTACCACGTGCCTTCCATTCTCATGAGCCACTAGCATAAGTTCGTTCCCTTTGGCTTGTTCTACCTAAAATCGGAGTAGATTTGCGTTCAGTTGGTGGTGAATGCGCTCGGCGGAAGCGGAACCTCTCGCCCTTGGCAGGCGGCTACCGCCTGGGCTTTTGGCTGGGCGCTCCGGCGATGGCGCCGACGGCGGCCGAGCAAGATTTGTCTCCGATCATGTCCACGTACCCACCGATTATGGTGGGTACGATGTTCACCAGAGCATCACCGAAACTCAGGTTGTAATGGCTAGGAGCTTATGCATCTCCCTGTGCGATTTGGGTTTGCGCGGTATTCGTAGTAGCGTATCGCCATCCCATGACCGCTACGCAAAGTGCAGCGATGAGCACCGGGGCGGCCGAGACACGGAACATGGAGGCTGCAGTCCAGTTGCTCGCGTAAAGGACCCCCGCTAGATAGGTGCCACCAGCCGCGCCAAGGCGTCCGAAACCGTAAGCCCATGCGACGCCTGGTCCGCGCAGTCCCGGAGGATAAAAGAGGGCATTCAGCGCGATTGCGCAGGTTTGCCCGCCGCTGATGCAGAAGCCGCATAAGAAGATGGTTGCAAGCAGCACCCAGTTAGACGCGCTGATTGCCAGAGAGATCCCATACATGGAAATTGCGCCCACTACGTAGAGTATTGCCAGCATTTGATACGCGCTGACCCGGTCCATGATTGGCCCCATCGCAAAGATCGAGACCATGCCTCCAATAATCATGATCGCAGTTGCCCAAATAACGAGGGAGGGCGGAAAGGCGATGGCGGTAAGCACCGTCGGGAGCCAGCTTTGCAGGAAGTAAAAAGCCGCGAGATTGATTACGAATATGATCCAAAGCAAGAAAGTGCCGAAACGAAGGCGGGGAGCGAAGAGCCCCTTTACGCTGGTGTCACTCGGCTGGCCGGCATGGGCGGTGAACTCTGAACCCAACGGCAGGGCGAAGGAGGGGAAGAGCCGACTCGCAGTGTTAATCAGATCGGTGTGACGTTGGCGTTGTACAAGGTACGTTGCGGACTCGGGGAGGAACGGCGTCAACAGCAAAACAATGACGAGAGCTGAAAGGCCACCAAGCCAAAGCGGACTTTGCCAGCCGAACCTGGGAATCAGAGCCCCACTAGAGAAGCCGGCGAATACAAAGCCGAGAGAGTAGCCGATATAGATCAGCGTCACGAACGTAGCACGGGTTCGTTTGGGACTGAACTCGGAGACAAGGCTTACTGCGCAGGGCGTGGCTGCTCCCAGGCCGATACCGGTAAGCACGCGCAGCGCGATGAGTTGCGGCACGCTCGTCACGAAGGCGGCCAGAAGGGTAAACAGGCCAAAAGCGCCAGTAGCGATGATGGCCGTCGTTTTGGTACCGATGCGCCTCGAGACGAAAGGTACACCGAAGTTGCCGATCAACAGTCCAAAAAAGGCTGCTGAGAAAATGGATCCGAGGACGGCCTTCGGCAGATTCCATTGCTTGGCCAGGACAGGCACGATGAAGCTGATGACCTGAGTATCGAATCCATCGATTAGCATGAGCAACGAGCAAAACGCGAGAATGAGGAGCTGCATCTTCCCGATGCGGGTGTTGTCAATAAGATCGTGAAAGCTAACCTGCCGCGTATTCATATTTTCCCTTGAAGTTTGGCCTCGGCTGCAACTGCGGCCCGGCTCGATGAAATTCGGGCGAAGAAAGCGTATGCCGCCTTGCTCAAACGACCATTCAGTGGTCTGGACAAGAGAAGCTCAACGCCATCTGCACATGTGGCAAGACATGTTGAGATAAATATTATATGTACATAAAATTATAGTCAGGCTGGGTATACGCCAGGTTTGACAGGGCATTTTGGTGTGCAATGGATACATGCCGTCTAACAGACCAATGTTCGCAGTGTAGGAAGTGCGTTGGATTTGGCTGAAAACGTGCATTATCTTGGGGTCCGTCGTCGTTCTGTCGCATGTGGATGGTTCGGTATCCATACAGATCACTGGGAATGCACTGGGACGGATCGAACGGGATAATTGTATGAACATACAATAAAGTTGCAGCACTGTCGTGCCGGCGGTGATTTCCGAATTAAATGCGCCGGCGCAGAATAGATTTTTGGAGGATTTCGTAGTCCGTACTTGTCTCGACCTCACAGGTAGCTGGCTTTTTCGCCCTTCGCGCGCCGCCTGTATGCTAGATGCCGATTACGATTGTCAGGCCGTCTCGGCTCTCGCTGCACAAGACTGCGGCGGTACAGGGTGCATATCGTAAGGCGGTTGCGCTGCTTGTGCTGGGGTGATCGGGGAGTGGGCGGGGGCGTTCTCGTCGCTTAACACTGAGGAAGGGGCCGCTTCACCTGCTTTCGCGCGCTGATTGTCGCCACGGGACCGCCGGGCGGTGCCGGTCCGGGAGTGCGGCGCAGAATTGTGCAGCCATTCTCGCTCGGACTATCTGTGTGCTCGGCCCGTGCGCTGTGCATGTTGTAGTGTTCCGTCAACTTGTCGAGCGAAGGTATCTACTCGCGTATCGGTCTACCGGTCCAAAGATATGCTGCATCTTCCGCGTGGGCGCGCTCGACACTTGACATGTATTTACTGAAGGGTATTGGCATCTGAATGCGAGCGGTCATTGATGGCATGGAGCATACGCAGGGCTGGGCGTCGAGGCGGCTAGCGGCGGCACTTCGTTCTGGATTTCGGTCAGAAGACGCGCCTGCGCTGCGCAATTCGCGGAAGCTGGACATTCGGAGCGCTGCGATGCGGGGGGGGGGCGATATTTACTCTGA
>Ga0302233_10002821_pt1 | contig 10611 bp, 21 predicted proteins | sample II_Palsa_N3_1_FD_193516 | JGI IMG/M metagenome (GOLD analysis project Ga0302233, IMG submission 193516) | Peat permafrost microbial communities from Stordalen Mire near Abisko, Sweden - II_Palsa_N3_1 | ecosystem: Environmental > Terrestrial > Soil > Palsa > Peat permafrost | place: Sweden...
AAAAAAAGAAAACTTGAAAAACAAAAACTCTTTTTTTTTTCCCGGAATCATACGTCAATCCACCCCAGCCGCTGCTCGGTGCGGATGCCATCGGCAACCCGCTCAAGGATCTCTAAGCGTGATGACAAGACGAACTCGGCAAGCTTTGAGGATTCTTTGGACAGTGTCGACGACGGATCGGCCCGTTGTCTGGCCTTTACTGGACCGACAGATCGTTGAATAGCTGGGCTGTCGAGTTGTGAAGCAAGTAGCTTTGACGTCTGCTCCAACGCTGCCAAAATGGCTGCAAGGCATACGTAGGCATTTCGAGTCAGGTCGAGGTCTTGCATCAGTGAGACTTTGGACACCGTCTAGGAGGCACATGGTTCAAACTGACAACCCAATCAATGACGTACTGTATAGTAGAGCATCAACAGGCCCGCATGGTGAAGCTGGAGAGGGCTGCTACGCGCGACCAGTTCGGCGAGGACTACACATCCGCAGATCTTGAACAGCGGCTGGAAGTGCTCGACAAACTGGAGGCCCATCGCACTCCAACGCGGCCAATTTGACTGGATCGAATCATCCGACACATGCTGGATAAAGTACACGAGAGCAAGCGGTACGCGCGGATGCTGTGCCCACAATGGCTCCTCGTTTGACTTTGCAAACATCGGTCCGACGCTCTCAAACACCGATGCCAGGTAATCGTCCAGCGTTTCCCCGCCGCCGATGCACGCGCCTATAATGTCCGTCGCCAGCCTCTCCAACGCGGTCGTCCTCCACACAGCCGCCACCATCGGCGATGGCGCAAACGGGGCCGCACTCAGCAGGGTCTCGGCGGTCGTTCTCCTGTCCACATTTGCCCGCTCCTCGGCCTTGAGCTGCTCCCGTAGGTCCTCTAGACCCTGCCGCGCTGCGATCGCGTCCCTGCCTTGAGCGCCGGCGTCACCATCGGCTCCAAAGACGAGCGCGGCTGTGACCAACTCTGGGGTAGACATTCAAAAATCGTCATGGACGTCGTACAAGAACTCGCCTCAAAGGTCACCGAGCTCGTCGACCCGTTGCACCTGGCGTTCTTCGCCCTGGGCGTTATGGCCGTGCTTCCCATCTACTATGGCGCGCACGCCGCTGTCAAGGAACTGCACGAGGTGTGAGGCCGCCAAATTAGATGAAGATCACTCAACCCGTCATCACACTGTGCAGGCAAAGAACGGCAAGAGCGACGCACAGCTCGAACACATCTCGTCAGAGGACGCCACGCGGTTCCCCCTCATGGGCTCGGCCGTCCTCGTGTCCCTCTATGTCGTCTTTGTCTACGTTCCCAAGTTTTACTTTCAGCTCGTTCTGTCTGGTACGAAAGACTGTGGCTGCTGTGGCTGGGGTCTCTGACTGGGGAAGGGGGGACTGCATGTAGGTGCCATTGCCTTCTCTGGCGCAACTGTCCTAGGAGGCTTTCTGCACGACATTATCCTCGCCGCCGTGCCTTTCTTGAAAAAATACGTGGGCGAACCGTACCACATGCTCGTGACACAGGGCAAAGAGAGTAACCTTTTTTGCCGCCACTTTGGCTAAACCAACCCACTAGCTATCCACGATGCCAAGTTTGACCAGCTGCACATCCTCACGCTCGCGCTTGCGTGTGCCTTTGGCATCTACTATGAGGTCACGAAGAACTGGATCGCAAACAACATCTTCGGACTCTGCCTCGCCTACTCTGCGCTCCAGGTGATGCTGTTGGACCGCTTCAAGACGGGCTTTATCCTCCTCGGCGGCCTCTTCTTCTACGACATCTTCTGGGTCTTTGGCACTGAGGTGTGTGTGTGTGTGTGGATTTCAAAAAAAAAATAAACGGAAGGACTGACGCAAACGTACTGAAGGTCATGGTCACGGTGGCGAAAAACTTTGACGCTCCAATCAAGGTTCTTTTCCCGCGCGACCTCCTGGCCGAAGAGTACAAGTTTACCCTTCTCGGCCTGGGCGATATCGTCGTGCCAGGTCTGTTTATCACGCTTGCACTGTGCTTCGATTACAGCCATGGTCAGGGCAAGGCCAAGTTTGCAAAGCCCTATTTCACCGTGTGTATGCTTGCCTACATTGTCGGCCTCATCACCACCGTGACAGTGATGCAGGTTTTCCAAGCCGCCCAGGTTCTTGAGAAAAAAAAAAAAGTTTGCTCCTTGTTTTTAACAATCAAAGTTTAGCCCGCTTTGCTGTATCTCAGCCCTGCTTGCACGCTCTCTGTCGTCATCCTGGCCATCATCCGTGGTGAGTTCAACGAGATGTTGCAGTTTTCGACATCTCTGCCTGCGCCGGTCACGGACCGGTCCTTGTCCACGACCCTGTCATCTGACGTATCGGCCATCTCCTCGACGTCGGCCGACGTGTCCGGGCATATGAAGTCCAACTAGACCAAAAAAAAAAAATCTCTGCTTGTATATGTAAACGACGCTCAACAAGAACGAAAGACGATCTAGTCCAATTTTCTGACCGGCACGTTCTCCTCTTCGACAATATCGGCATACCGCAGCCAGGCGTACGCAGAGTCCTCGTACTCTTCGTCTGCAGCTGCCGCTACGAGCATGGTCTTTGCTTTTTCGAGCGCCGCCGTGACGGCATCGGCACCGGCGATCGCGCCCTTCTGGACGTCTTTGATCAAATACGTTGCGGCAGCGCAGCTCGAAGGCAAGTGACCGAGGTCGGCTGCTCGCTGGAAGAGGCTGTATGCCTTGGCGGGGTCCGCGTCCACCGTAATTCCACTGTTGTAATGCAATCCTAGCATGAACAGCGCCTCTGGGTGGTTCTAAATAAATAAAAAATAACCATCAAAAATACATTTGAAAAAAAAAAAAGAAACCAAAGGACCTGTCCAGCAGCCATATGCAGATACCGTGAGCACATATCAAGGTCCTGTGATATCCCTTGCAGCCGCCCCATTCGATACTCGATCGACAGGGCATACTGCGCTTGCACGTGCCCTGCGGCCGCGGCGCCCTGGAGCATGCTCTTTGGTCTACAGGAAATTCAATCGTCGACGGGTCCCCTCGACTTACAATGTATTTGAATGGACCTTGATCTTCTCGTCCACATACAACATTCCGATGTCGTACATGGCGTCGCGATGCCCCAGGGCCGCAGCCTGTTGCAGCAAATCAACCGCCTGACCAGCGTTGGTTTTAAAGCATTTGTACATGCAAAGGTATGGTTACGATTTCACGATTTGCCGCGCCGGGTTTTTTCAAGGCCGCCGATCCTTCCCTGTAGAGCACTGCCGCCCTCTGTCGAAACAGAAAAAGACCCGTGTTAGAAGACAATTCGGCGGCGTTCCGGTAAGTACATCGACTGCCGTGGACAGCCATCTCCGCATCATTATGTCGTCGGGCCTTGCACTGCGAAAAATGGTGGTGGTTTTGTTCCCCGGAAGTTTTGGCGCGCGCGCGCGAACAAGGCTTATAAAGCCCACTCCACTGAACGATGGCGCAGCGTACGGTCGTCGCAACAAACGAGAGCGCGTCGCTTTGGAACTACACCCTGGCGCCGGGTAAGCAGCGCTGGCTCTCTCTTTTTGATTTGCGGCGGTCTGAAAGCGGATATTGCGCAGGGTGGACAAACGAGGAGGTGGACGTGCTCAGGAAGGCGCTGTTGAAGTTTGGTGTGGGCAACTGGACGGCGGTGATCGAGAGCGGCTGCCTCCCTGGCAAGACGACGGTGCAGATAAACATCCAGACGCAGCGCATGCTCGGTCAGCAGTCCACGGCCGAGTTTGCAGGCCTGCACCTGGACGTGACCACGATCGGCCAGAAGAACAGCCTGCGGCAGGGGCAAGACATCAAACGCAAGGGTGGTGTCATCGTTAACATGGGCGACAAGCTGCAGCGCGACGAGATCCGGCGAAGAATCGAAGAGAACCGGATACTGTAAAACGTGCCTTGTCGTTGCTCCATTTCTCAAGACATGTTGTCCTTTGCTAGCTACGAGGTCACAAAGGACGTGTGGGAAACGATCGAATTGCCCCAACCGGCACTGCACCTGACAGCCGCTGCACAGTTGGAGGAGAAACGCGCAGAGATGCGCCAGCTAAAGTTGCAGCTAAGAGATCTGAGAACCAAGATTCTCCTGCGCGTACGAAATGAGTGTTTTTTGTTTCTTTGCCAATTTTTGTATCGATTAGACGGAGGCTGCTGCGATAGCGTCCTCATCAGCCTCTTCCGACGCTTCATCCTCCAGCTCGTCAGTATTGGCACCGGTGGCATCAGAGGGTGGCAATAGTGCAAAAAGACTACGTTTGTAATTACAGAAGGGGGGGGAAAAAAAAATTTCATGACTGCGGCCTGAAAAAGGTAGACTAGTGTTCATCCTGGAGCCGCTGAGCGTGGTCATTGTATCGAGACTTTGCAGTCGGGCCAAAAAACTTTCGCAACTGGTCACTGTCGACGAAGGAGAAAACAAAAATGTTCATACTTTATGAAAGTAAAAAAAAAATCCATACGCAATCTTCACGGCAGCGGGCGAGCCCTTCACCGACCGATGCCAGATATGGATCCGGTCCTCCTTATCTTTGTGCTTGAACTCTACGCCGCACAACTCTCTGTTGTCAAAGAAGCCGACAACCGCGTTCATCATCAAAATCATCCACATCTCGCTAGACTTTGGTCCGGGTGGCATGTTGTACTGGTAGTCTCCGCCCTGTCAGTCACAAAAAATGAAGATTAAAAATTCATGGTTGTGTACTGACGAGGATACGTCATGGTTGGCAGGGTCCTCCCACATTGGCTTGATGTCGTCTTTAAACAATTTGAGCGAGACGCCGGACCACATTTCGTGCGGATGCTTGAGATTATTGAACACCCCCCAAAAGTCGCCCACCGTTCGAATTGTGGCAATGTGCTTAAGGCCCTCCTCATAGTTTTGGAATCCAACATCGCGAGTGTTTTTCGTGACGACACGTCTGTCAAAGTACAGGAACCTAGTTGTTGTTGTTGTTGTTGTTTTTGCATTTTACGTAATTAGGAAACAATGCCATATCAAACCGGTACCAAACAGAGGGGAAACGAGTCTCATGCGACGGCGCCTGGAAAGTGACCGTTTTCTTTGCCAGCCGTATGTCTTGGAATGCCGGTTTGAAAACAACTGGTTTTACGGCTGCGGGCGTATCCCTGTGCTCATTACTTGCGGGATGGGTCGCTGTGGGCGCGGCGGTCTCAGTCGGTACATCCTCAGCGTCGATGTCGCCGCCGTTATCGTTTGTACTTTCTTCTTCGCTTTCGACGCTGTTGTCGCCATGGTCCCAATCATCCGAGATCACAAGCGTGCCAGGCTCCACCAAATTCATCGGTCCGCCATCCTCGGACGCCTTGCGCGAGCCTGCCGGCTTGGTCGGACTTGCAGAAGCAGAGGAGGAGGCACTCCCGTCATTCGTGTCGTCGTCGTTGCCCGCATCAGCGCCCAGGTCAGCCATCCATGGCGACAAGGTCGTCTTGCCATCCTGCTCCGCCGTCACGTCTGCGTCCGCGACGGCGTCTGCTGTTGCGGGTGCCGTTGCGGGTGCCGTTGCGGGTGCCGTTGCGGGGGTTGACGCAACTGTGGTCGGCTCAACAACGACTCCTTTGTTGGCCGCAGTTGGTGGCTTGGCTCCGCGCCCGCGTCCCGCTGGCGACGCTGGCGATGGTGACGACGATACTGGCGATGGCGACAAAGATGATGGTGATGGCGCGACCGACGCCGCAGCCGTCTTGCCTCGGCCTGGCATCTTCAAAACCAGCGCCACATTTGCGCAAGTTTGATCCCCATGGCATCGCCCAGCAGGCCGAAACGCGGCTTGACGTTGGAAGTGGACGCGCTCTCGATGGCGTCGTCGACGGCCATGGAGGGGCCCGGACAAGGGCCGCTGAAGAGGAAACGGAACGCGCGGTCGTTGGAGAGGTACCCGTCTCAAACAGTGAGGAGGACAAGACTAAACGTCGCACCGTGATTCCAACAAACAAGCGATGGGGGCAGCTGTGCAACATCAGGCCTATTCGAGGTTTTGTTTACTTTTTTTAAGGGGGCCATGTCCGTTGACCGATGATGCAGGTGTATGTCGGCTTCAACCCGATGCTGTCGCAGTCATGGTTTCGGTACTACGCGGGTAAATAACACGACAGAGTGTTTGTTTTGCGCTGAAATGAACAACTGGCCACAAAAGGGAACGACGATCTAATGGGGCCAGACGGGATTGAGCGGTTATGTATCGACTTGCAGATCGCCCCCACCGACGTACGTGTGCCTCTCGCGTCTTGTCGCGTTACATTGAACAACCGGCACAAACAGATAGAAATGCTAATCCTGTCTTGGTTGATGGACGCAAAACGGATGGGCTACTATACTTGGCAAGAGTGGCTGGCCGGTATGCGCAAGATAGGGTACCATTGCGAAAAACTTGCGTATGCGCTTCTCCTAAAACATTTGCATACTCAGTGCAAACAACCTCGACATGCTCAAGGCCAAATTGCCCAAACTCGTGCAAGTGTTGGAAAACAATGTGACTCTCAAGGAGGTGTATCGGTACAGCTACGACTACATGCGCGACGCGAGCGAGAAGTCGGTCGATGTGCAGACAGCACTGGTGATGCTGCAACTCGTACTCGGGTCCAGGTCGGCACACGTCGGGCGCTTTGTGCACTTTGTCACGCACCACCAACCGAGGCTACGATGCATTAATCGGGACCAGTGGACGAGCTTTGTCGAGTTTTGCTTTACCATCAAGCACGACTATGACAACTATGACGAGCTCCAAGCATGTAACGTTTTCTTTTTTTTTTTTTTTTTTTTGGTTGGCTGGTTTGGAATTCAATCCTTCCTCGTACAGGGCCTGTTCTCTTTGACGCGTTTGTGAGCTGGTGCAGGGAGCAAATTAAGCAAGCCGCGGTAATTCAAGCAGTGAAGGAAGAAAATGGCACCCAAATGATTTAACTTTTTTCCCCGCACGCAATGACTCAATGCTATAATGTACACCAAACCTGACGTAACACAAAGTTCAGTACTTCACCGCGACGGCTGCTGGGGGTTGTTTGGCGTGGGGACACCGAGCGAGCCCAGGTCCAAATCGAGCCATCTTTCCACGGGATCGATCGCCTTTGGCTTGGCGTTGACCAGGTCTGCATAGGTGCTGAGTTCTTCAATTGGGTTCCTTGCAGTGTATTACCATCCCGGTCATCCACAATGTCGGCAACCTTGACCGATACAATCTCTGCTCAGAGGGAAAAAAAAAAAAAAGAGGGACATTAATATTTTGGGGTGACTTGCACATACCATCGTCGCCCAGCGTGTCCTTTCGCCACTCATCGTCGACAATGTCGATCAGACGTGCGTCGACGTGCAAGTAATTGAACGACGAATCCTGCAAGACAGGGGGGGAGTGAGTCGTTGTTTTCGACGCTTCTTCTTACCGAGGCCATTAATGCAAATGCCGTACCCATATTGAAATGTCGACCACCTCTTCAGTGGTGGCAGTGGCGACGACCGCTTCAGCCGCTGCGAGGCGATGCGTCCTGTGGATCCACGAGGCGACGGCAGGGGACGACCTCATGATCAATCCCGAGGTCTTTCCAAACGTATCCGTGGGCCAGCTACTGTCAATCCACCAGTACGACTTTTTGTGTGCAAAAAAAAGGACAAGGTTTGCCAATCCCAAGTAAATAGGAGTGACAAGCCGCCAACAGGGCCTCCGCGGATCTTTCTGCAGGTCACGAGCGTCAAGCCAACGTCCAACAAGCAGCTCCAGGTCAGCGTCAGCAAGTACGCTGCATAACATGTAAGACATAAAGACGACTAATCGTGCGATCAAAATGTTTTAGGTACGTTGCCGATTTGTTCAATCTCCAGAGCCGTCGCGACTGCTTTGTGAGTGTGGTACGTTGCTGTTTAACCGTTTTCGTTGTTGTGCTTAATGTTCGCACACACACACACACACACACACACAGGTACCGCCCGAATCCGTCGCGCTCGATTTCATGCAAATCAGCTTCAAAGAGCAGTACTTGGGTCGCAGCGACATGTGGCGACTCGAAAGGACGCTCGTGGGCAAGAGCGTCTATGTGGAAAAGAAAATCTCGCACGCGAGCATGCGCGCTCAGATCAAGCGACTCTACATCGGAGGGAAGGAAGTGGAGTGCGGTCTCGTTACAGAAAACACAAAGACCGTCTTCCGGTCCGAGTCTGCCAAGTACCACGTCTTTTTGCAGATGAGCCGCGAAATGTGGGAGTTTGACGAGGATGGTGAGCTCTACTTGGAAAGAGCGATGCAAGGTAGAGAAGCATAAGCAAAAGGCGCAATCGATGCTCACAATTTTTATTTTTATTTTTATTTTTGCATTCTAGGGTTTCTACCAGAGCTGTTTGAGAGGTGGACTGCCCTGGGGACAAACCACGATGTGTCGGTGATCCTGTTCTCGCGCCTCTACTACAACATCGCGAAGCCGTCGTGGTACCAATGCGAGGCATCGTCCGCCCCTTCGACGACTTCTTCGTCTCAATTGCGATACAACCCAAACGGCCTCATGTTTCGACTTTCGGAGCAAAAGCAACAGCAGCAACAGCAACAACAGACAGCCAAGGAGCGCGAGTGGGCCGAAGATCTTGCGTGGGGTACGTAGATACGCAGCTACTAGGGAAAAGGTGGTCAAAAAGCTTGTTCGCAATAGACGCACGAGGGCGCTGCTACCAGGATTTCTACAAAGTCATCTCTGATTACGACACGAGGACAGACTTGCCGTCGCTCATGACATTGCTGAAGGAGGAGTGCCTGGCCTATCAGCAGCACCTCTTTGACCAGTCGTGGGTGTCCGGTCCGGACGGGACGGCTGTGCAGGCTCTCGAAAACTCATCTGCGGGCGACGGCAACTTTTTGGAAGCCACCAACCTGGCCCTGAATCTGTTTGAGCGTGTGTATATCAACCGTGATCTCAGCCGGACGGGCCTCTCGGTCCTCGTTGTGACGCCAGGGACGGGGCTCTTTGAAGTCAACCACGACTTGCTCAAACTGACCAAACACCGCATGATCGACCTCGGCATTGGCTGCGACGTGCTCTGTCTCTCCCGACCGCCTCTGCATACCGTCCCTCTCTTTCGCTCCATCCTGAGCAGTGGCCAGGTAGTCATCGTTTTTCGTTGCGAGTATTTGTTCCAATGCTTTTCTCTTTTTCAAGGACCACTACTCGTTGCCACACTGGATCGACATTTCATTTTACAACCGCAACCCGTCAGACCTCGAGCGACCCTACCGGCCCTCAAAGTTTGTTCCGTCGTGCAAAATGTACTCTCTACAGATGGGCATTGTAGAGGTATCCTTGTCATCATAGGAAAAAAAAAAATAATTTTTTAACTCGCTTCACCAGTGCGATCCTCGCGCGATCAAGCTCCACCCGGCAGAGACAAAAACTGACCTGCACTTGGTGAACGTGGCAAGCAATACCGGAGACAAGGATGGCATCCTGTGGAAAGACTATGACAACAGCATTTTCCTCTCAGACGGACACCCCATGCAACTGTGGCAGTCTTCCAAGCCGGCCAAAGGCTCTGCAGGTGCAGGGGGCGGGCGGCCGCCATTGTCTGTTGCAACTGCCGCCGCGATCGACGATTCGCCTGTGATGCCCTCGAGGCACCAGCGGAATCCGTCTTTGAGCTCGGTGTCATCGCGCAAGTCGGCTAGCACGGTCAACGCAGTCTCCGCCACCAATCCAACACCTGCACAGAGGAGACCCATGCGAAACGTCGTGGAGGAACCCGACATGGATCGATCGCCCTCTCCCACCAAGACCGAGCGCCCACGGCCGTTCCCGCATCAGCAGCACCAACACCTCCACTCGTCCACCGTCGAAGTGGACGGTGACGACGATGCGGCGCTTTCACCCGTCCCTTCTGCTTTGGACGGTGCCGTCGGCGACAGACCGGAAGGCATCCCTGTGCCAGGAGGCACGATCGGACGGGACACCGACGTCACTGGCGGTGTACCCATGTCGGCGTCTTACATGCACTTTGGCAGCGGGGCACCGCCCGCAAACGTCTACGGCACTTCGCCCATGCCCATCACAGCGTGGGGCGTGCATCTAGCAGGGAACGACACTGCCACGAGCCGTACAGCGTTGCTCAAATACAACAAGGTATTGTCCAAATAATGCAGCAGAGCTAATCGTATTCGATCTAGAACGAGAAAAAAGAAGAAAAGCTCCCGATCAACCCATTCAACCCAACCAAAAACGTGGTTCGCCTCTCGGCATACCGTCGTCGCTGGTACCATGCCTTTCCCGTGGCCGCAGCCACAATCAGTGGTGTTGAACTCCATAGCATCAAGTGGTCTTCGGTACTTTTATGTTTGACCTTTATATTATTTAATACAAAAAAAAAAATTTTTTTTTTTGGCGTGACAGCTCTGCACGCCCGCCTGTCTGCCGCTTACAACAGACTACTTTCCAACGCCCAAAGAACTCGACTCAACCTACAAGGTCAACACCTACACCATGTCACTGCTCAACCGTCTGTGGTACAAGAAGACCGAGATGGTATTTTTCATTTTATTTTTTGTATTTAATTATTTATACTTTTATTATTTTTTTTTCTTTCTAGGTTTTCCAGGAGCTCATTTCGCAGCGGTTG
>Ga0302233_10002823_pt1 | contig 10607 bp, 9 predicted proteins | sample II_Palsa_N3_1_FD_193516 | JGI IMG/M metagenome (GOLD analysis project Ga0302233, IMG submission 193516) | Peat permafrost microbial communities from Stordalen Mire near Abisko, Sweden - II_Palsa_N3_1 | ecosystem: Environmental > Terrestrial > Soil > Palsa > Peat permafrost | place: Sweden...
TACGGCTGCTATGCTGGCGCTGCTGCTTATCACTGCAACCGGGTGTAATCGCCTGAAAGCTCGGGACCAGCTAACTAAGGGAGTGCAGGCATTTAAGAATGCACAATACGAAGCGGCTGTAGACCACTTCCAGAATTCAATTGCGCTTGATCCCAATTACGAAGACGCGAAACTATATCTGGCCACTGCGTATTCTTATCAGGTGGTGCCAAATCTGGATACGCCGGAGAATCTTGCGATCGCACAGAAGGCTCTGGATGGCTTCAATGCTGTGCTGGCGAAAGATCCCAACGATCTGACCGCGTTAAAACAGATCGCCTCGATCAATCGCAATATCAAGAAATTTGATGTTGCGAAGGAGTACGAGAAGAAGGTAATCGCGATTGCGCCGAACGATCCGGAAGCTTACTACACGGTTGGTTTCGTGGACTGGACGCTGGCTTATAAGAACGCGATTACGATTCTTGCGGCTGATGGACTGACGGATCAGGGCGATGGCAACCCCAAGAAGAGCAAGGGGGCATGTCAGAAGCTGCAGGCTGCTAACACCGATCTGGTGAATGAGGGATTGCAGTATCTGAATAAGGCTGTCGAGCTGAACCCGACCTATGACGACGCCATGCAGTATCTGCAGCTGACCTATCGTCGCAAGGCGGATCTGGAGTGCGGTGATGAACCTGCTCGTAAGGCTGATATGGCCCAGGTTGATTCCTGGATCCAGAAGGCCATGGGCGCTCGCAAGGAAAATGAGCTGAAGAAGGAAAAAGCGACGCAGGGCGGCGTTTCGATGCAATAGCCGCTTTTCTATGCCGCAATATTTGAGGCCTCCTGGAATGGAGGCCTCTTTTGCGTTTAGTCGTTCTGTTTGAGAGGGCGCGCGGACCTGTTGTCTGCGATAGAATGGCCGCTTGCGACGGTCGATAAAAAAAGTGTTGATTGCGAATCGCGGCGAGATTGCGCTGCGCGTGATTCGCGCGTGCCGGGAGGTGGGGGTGGCCACGGTGGCGGTGTATTCCGATGCAGACCGGGGGGCATTGCATGTACTGCATGCGGATGAGGCGTATCGACTGGGACCGGCACCGGCGGGGGAAAGTTATCTGCGGGGAGATCTGATCCTGGAGGTGGCGCGACGGACGGGAGCAGATGCGGTGCATCCGGGGTATGGGTTCCTGTCGGAGAATGCGGAGTTCGCCGAGGCGTGTGCGGAAGCGGGGGTGACGTTCATTGGGCCTCCGGCTGGTGCGATGCGGGTGTTGGGGTCGAAGACGAGGGCCCGGCGGGCAGCGGATGTGGCAAGGATGCCGCGTGTTCCTGGGAGTGTGACGGGGTTGGCGGATGTGGCCGAGGCTGTGCGTGTGGCCGCTGGGATCGGGTATCCGGTGATGCTGAAGGCTGCGGCTGGTGGCGGTGGGAAGGGGATGCGGGCAGTGATGCGGGCGAAGGATATGGCGTCGGCGTTTACGGCAGCGAGCAGCGAGGCGGAGCGGAGCTTTGGATCCGGTGAGGTTTACCTGGAGAAGCTGATCGAGCGGCCTCGGCATATCGAGATCCAGTTGATGGCGGATGAGCATGGGAACTGTCTGTATCTGGGTGAGCGCGAGTGCTCGGTGCAGCGGCGGCACCAGAAGGTGATCGAAGAGGCTCCTTCGGCGGTGGTGAGCGAGGATCTGCGGCGGAGGATGGGCGAGGCGGCGGCTCGGCTGGCGCTTTCGGCTGGTTATGTGAACGCGGGGACCGTCGAGTTCCTGGTGGATGATGCAGAGAACTTCTACTTCCTGGAGATGAATACGCGTTTGCAGGTGGAGCATCCTGTGACCGAGATGGTGACTGGGTTGGATCTGGTGCATCTGCAGCTGCGTGTGGCGATGGGAGAGCCTTTGCCGTTGAAGCAGGAGGATGTGCGGCTGCGCGGTCATGCGATTGAGTGCCGGATCTATGCGGAGGATCCGGAGAATCATTTTTTCCCTTCGCCGGGGTTGATTACGCGGCTGATTCAGCCGAGCGGGCCGGGGATTCGCGAGGACTGCGCGGTGTATGAGGGTTGGAATGTCCCGCTCGACTATGATCCGATGCTGTCGAAGCTGGTGGCGTTTGCGCCGACGCGGGAGCAGGCGATCGACCGGATGCTGCGGGCGCTTGAGGAGTATGTGATTGGCGGGATCAAGACCAATATCGGGCTGTTCCGGCGGATTCTGATGGATGAAGATTTTCGTGCGGCACGGATCGATACGGGTTATTTGGAGAGGCTGCTCGCTGAGGGAGCGGCTCCGGTTGTTGAGGATGTTCCGGAGGACGTGGTGGCGCTGGCTGCGGCGCTGGCTGCGGCGCTGTTTGCGGCTTCTGCGCGGCGTGAGACGGTGGGGGCGCCGGTTGTTTCTGAGGAGAGCCGGTGGGCCGTGGCGGGACGGCGGGAGGGGTTGCGTCTGTGACGGTTTGGCTTGAGGTTGGCGGAGAGAAGAGAAGGGTTGAGCTTCCTGCGGAGATCGGCGGGGCTATGGAGTGTTCGGTCGATGGGCGGCCGATTGTCGCTGATGTGAAGGTGTTACAGGCTGGGGTGCTTTCGCTGGTGATTGATGGTCGGCAGTACCGATGTGTTCTTGATGGTGATGGGGTGGTAATTGGTGGCCGGCGGTATGGATTTGAGGTGGTGGATCCCCGGTCGTTGCAGGGACGTCGCGGGGCGGGTGCGGGGGCTGATGGTCCTCGGTCGGTGAAGGCTCCTATGCCGGGCCGGGTGGTGCGGACGCTGGTTGCGGTGGGTGATGAGGTAGAAGAGGGGCAGGCGCTCATCGTGATTGAGGCGATGAAGATGCAGAATGAGTTGAAGTCGCCCAAGACTGGCCGGGTGGGGAAGATTGCGGTTGATGTGGGAGATGCGGTCGGGTCCGGCGATGTGTTGGTCGTTGTGGAGTAGCAGAACGTCCGTCTCCCATAGCGGGCTGTGATCATCACTTTTTGGCCATCTCTTTTGATATACCCCTCCCCCCTCCCCCTAAGGGGGTATTTTGGAAGCAAAGTATTTAGAATCATCGACTTGCAGGTGGTTGGTGTCTGCAAAATATTGATTCCACGTGACTTACCCGCAAAATATTACAAATAAATGGGTTACGCGCCGAACGATAAAGGCGGTAATTATATAGTTTACAAATCAAGATGATTAGCCTAGTATAAATCCTATGAAAGCCCCTAAGACACTTCAGGAAGCCATAATCCACTTCTCCGATGCCGATAACTGCATTGAATTCATGAAGTTTCATCGCTGGCCGGATGGTGTTGTGACCTGTCCGACCTGTGGCCGCAAGGATGTTTCGTTCCTCACCACCCAGAAGAAATGGCAGTGTAAGAGCGCACATGCGAAACGGCAGTTTTCGGCCAAGGTAGGAACCATCTTTGAAGACTCCCCGCTGGGCCTTGAGAAGTGGCTTCCCGCCGTGTGGCTCATTACCAACTCCAAGAATGGCGTTAGCTCCTGCGAGATTGCTCGGTCGCTCGGCGTCACCCAGAAGACCGCATGGTTCATGCTTCATCGCATCCGTTACGCGATGAAGGCCGATCCGTTCGGACATATCGGCAAGCTTGGTGGCCCCGATGGTGCGCCCGTAGAGGTAGACGAAGCGTTCTTTGGTGGCGCCTTGGAGAACATGCACAAGAGCCGTGCGAAGAAGATGCGCGAGACCCGCGCGGATGCCAGTCCCGAAGAATACTTCACCCGCTACGCCAACAAGACTGTCGTCATGGGCATGTACGACCGCGAATCCCGCGAGGTTCGGGCTAAGGTCGTGCCGAATGTGAAGCGTGAGACTTTGCAAAACGAAATCCTCAAAAATGTGAAGTACGGTTCAAAGGTCTTTACCGACTCTGCTGTCGCTTACAACCGAACTGGCTGGCACTACATTCATGAAACCGTGAATCACGCTGAGACCTACGTCAATGGTGAGGTTCATACAAACAGCCTTGAAAACTTCTGGAGCTTGATGAAGCGGAACCTCTCAGGAACTTACGTTGCTGTGGAGCCATTCCATCTTGACCGCTACCTTGACGAACAAATCTTTCGCTTCAACAACCGTAAAAATAAAAGTGATGCAGACCGCTTCTCTAAGGCTCTGTCGCAAGTGGTGAATCGCCGTCTCACTTATGCCGAGGTCACCGGCAAGGTGAGGGAAACGAAGTTCTAATCCCTTTCGGAAGCAGCGCGGCCCGAAGAGGCGTTCTTAGGTGGACGGCCTCTCCCTCGCTTGCCTGATCGTTGCGCTTCTAGTTCACGTTCGCGCTTCTCCGCTTCCATAGCCATCTTCACCGAGTTGGGATCGGCCCGCAGTATCGTCGTCATCGCCTGGCTGAATTCCTGAAATTCTTTGTTTGGCTTCACGCTTCTTCACCGCCTTCCACTTTTTACCAAGATTCGTATATCGGACGCCCTCGCTTACAAACTCCGTTATCAATTCATCGTCGCAAAGAGCGCGGAGCATTTTGTAGCGAGGGTTTCTACGCAGTGCATTCCAAATCTCAGGATCGCTATTCGATATACCCTGCCATTCAGCATAAGCAAGCATATCGGCGCATTGAAGAATAGGGTGATCTGCCTTGCCGCCAAGCCCAGCGGTCAGGATTCTTAGGTCATACATTATCTTGTCTTTGAATAGTTCCCTAAGCCTGTCTGGAAGGTCGCGTAATCCGGCGAGAATGTTGGAAACTTGAGTCGAATTACGATGCCCATCCTCAATGAGGATATTGAATTCTGGTTTGATCCCCAATTCTTGGCAAACTGCATAGGCTCCCATCAGAGCCATATTTACGGCAAAGCCATAAGCCGTTCCGTGACGGGAACGAAATGTTTGAGTGGTGAGCCGGTCGTATTTGCTGATGCTGATCCGTACTGTGATCCCGGCAATTAGCCGGTCATGGATGAACCCGCACAGATCGCCAAGTAGCTTTGAACGCTCACTTCGCTTGAGATTGGCTTTCGTGAATATGCCACCCTCATAGTTCCCGAAGTCTTTCGAATGAAAGAACGGCAACCCCTCGGGAAGACGCTTACTCCAAGACTTCTTTAGCTTTTTGGCTTGCTTTATTATGCCGAGCTGCACGGAGACGAGAAGATCGTCACCGCTGCCGCCCTCGTCGAATCCTAAGTCAATTGCCACTAGACAAGACTCCTCATCCCACCAAGAAGGATCGTTATCAGCATCCACCTTATTCGATGATTCGTCAAGTATATATTTACAATAAAGGCCGCCAAAGTTGAGGTTTCCATCCGCCGCTGTTTGGACGGCAATTTTCACTGGTGTTTTGACCATCTTCACCGTATTGATGTATTTCGTCGCGAAGAGTAGCGGGGAAACGAATCGCAATTCCCAACGGGCTTATGTTAGTTACGCGGGGACGGGATTGGGCGCGAGGATGGTCCAGGGTCAGCCGATCGCGTCGAGCCCATGGACCGGACAACAAATCTTTCTTAGTTTTGCCAATAGTGGCGATACCCCGGCTCGGAAAGCGGTCATAAGGACCAATGTTCAAGATTGGCCGGAGGATTTGCCTGAAGGGTACGACTTTCCGTTGGATCCTAAGAAGGTTGAAGCTGTAATTGGACCCAAGGCTAACTACGCGACCGAAATGGTCATCGACAAAGAAAAACTCGACCAAAACGCCCATGCGAAGGGACGTATATTCATTTGGGGCGATGTTATGTACCGAGACATTTTTCCGGATGACCCCGCAAGACTCAGTGAGTCTTGCATTGAGATAACCTATCTCACCGTCGGGTGGGTAAACCCACCCGCTGACAAGTCCCTCGCTACGGATATCGACGCACCGAACACTCAACTCGTTGGGTTTCAGTCGAATGCCTGCAAGCAACACAACTGCTATGACAAAGACTGCAAAGACTACGACGATAGAGTAAAAGACATGCAGTAGTCGTGCGTAGCTGTTCCAAGAAGCGCCTGCCCTGTCACGGTATCCCCATTTTCTCTTCGGGGTACCTGTGTCAAGTATGTTATTACTCTTATTTTCATTTGGTTTCTTGGTAGGTCGGGCTAAAATGCGAAGCGCATTCCGCCGAACGGACCGGCCTTTACGATCGCTCCAGTTGGAGTTCCCCTGACATCATTCAGATATCGGGGGCTGCGAATTAAATGTTCGCGAATGGTGACGACCTCCGAGACTGCTGTTGCAAATCAGGAGGTCGACGAGAATGCAGGTGCCGGAGGTGAAGATGATGTAGCTGCCGGAGACGGCTGACGCTCCGTTGTAGGGTACGGTTGTTGTTCCGGCGTTAGGGAGGTTTCGGTCCAGATTACTGCGCCGGTGGTGAGGGAGTAGATGGAGTTAGAGTCGAGGGTAAGAAGCCGCTGGCGAGCTGTGGGTAGCTTTGCCCACTGGATTACAAAGGCCTACATGAAGCGTCATTCTTCTTGAGAAGATTGTTTTCTGCTGGGGGCTCTTTTTCCGGTTTCTATTGGGTGTCTGGCGGGGTGGGCTAGAATGCGGAGACAATTGAAACCGAGATGTGCTGCGATCAAAGTGACGGTGTGAGGAGAGTCTATGAGCGACGTTGTGGCGATGGATGCAGAGAGTGGGCAGCCTGGTTTGAGCCAGGTGGAGCGGGTGGTGGATACGTTCGTCGCGCCCACGAAGACGTTTACGGATATCTTGCGAAACACGAGCTGGTGGCTGCCGTTTTTGCTGGCGGTGGTGGTGTCGATCGGGGTGACGTTCACGATCGACAGGCAGGTTGGGTTCGGCCGCGTGGTGGAGAACGTGATTCTGGATAGCCCGAAGCAGCAGGAGCAGATGCAGAGCCTGCCGGAGGATCAGCGGGCGGCACGAATGAAGGTCATGGCGTCGGGATATAAGTATGTGTCGTATGCGACGCCGGTGATTATTCTGCTCATCTCGGCGATTGGGGCGTTGATCAACTGGGCGAGTTTCAATTTTGGGCTCGGCGCGAAGACTACGTTTGTGCAGATGTTCTGCGTGTGGATGTATGCGTCGCTGCCGAGGCTGTTGAGTGGGTTGTTGACGATAGTGACAGTTGTCTTTGGCGGGAATGCGGAGAGTTTTAATCTGAAGAATGCGGTGGGAACGAATCCCGCTTACTTTATGCCGGATGCGGCGCCGTGGTTGAAGACCGCGTTAAGTTTTTTTGATGTGATCGGGATCTGGAATGTGGTGCTGCTGGTGATCGGGACTTCCATTGTTGCCAAGGTGAGCCGCGGGAAGGCCGCGGCCGTGGTGGTGGGGTGGTGGGTGCTGATCTTTATTCTGAGTGTGGCGTCGGCGGCTATGACGAGCTAGGGCTGTAGCGAGAAGCTTGGCTAAGGCAGACGGCTGAAATTGGGTGAGAGCATTGGCGGTGAAGAGAAGATGCAGGTCCTTCGACTGCGCCTGTCGCGATAAAAACTGCGACAGGCTTCGCTCAGGATGACACCTTCTCCGTGAGATCAACTGCGGATGACACCTTCTATGTGGAGGAACAGCCAGCGACTCAGTTTGATAGCCAGCGACTCACCTACATGTTGATAGAGCTTAGGGCTGCGTGGGTGGTTCGAGGGAAGAGAAGGTGGAGGCGGGCAGGTTTGCGCCGTTGAAGAGGTTCGCCTGGGGGAAGTTAGGCCAGGCGTAGCGGACGTACTGAGGGTTGGGGATCGAGGGGTTGGAGACCGTGACGGTGTCGCCCCCTGCTGCGTGATCGATGTGGGCGTTGGCGCGGAGGAAGACGCGGTCGGAGCCAGCGACTTCAAAGCCTTCGAGGGCGCCGTTTTTCGCGTGAAGGCCTGCGGCGTCTTCGAACCAGAGGTGCATGGCACCCTTGTCTGGGTAGGCGAGGCGAAAGAGTGGGCCGGAGGAAGGGATGTCTTCGTTGTAGGCGATGTTCCGTGCCAGGAGGGAGAGGCGCTCGCCTACGGCTTGCTTGTTGGCGGGGTGGACGTTGTGCTCGTTGCCGATGTCGATGGTGACGGCCATGCCGGTGTTGGAGAGAGAGAGGGTTTTGCGCTGGGCGTCGCGGAGTTCGCCCCAGCTTTCTTTGGGGGTGCTGGCGAAGGCGGAGATCTGGACGAAGAGAAAGGGGAAGTTGCCCTGGGCCCAATGCTGGCGCCAGTCCTGGATCATTGCGGGGAAGAGTTTGTCGTAGAGGCCGGCGGTATTGAGGGCGGAGTTGGCTTCGCCCTGGTACCAGATGACGCCCTTGATCGGGAGAGGAGTGAAGGGGGCGATCATGGCGTTGTAGAGGGCAGCGGGCTGCCAGGAGTCGGGGTTGGCATGCCAGTCCCGGTTAGGAGTGGTGGGTTTACCTTCAGCGCGGAGCTGCTTGTCGATGGCGTCCAGGCGGATCTCGGTAGCCTCGTGGTCGGATCTTTCGGCGCGGGCTGCGAAGACGGGCATGAGGGAGGCGTTGGAGCCGAGAGTGTCCATGCTGGTCCAGGCTTCGGCGGGAGTGCCGCCCCAGGTGGAGTCGATGAGGCCGATAGGGATGTGCAGCTGCTTGTCAGCGAGGGCCTTTTGCAGATCGCGCGCGAAGAAGTAAGCGACGGCGGAGAAGTCCTTTGCGGAGGCTGGAGTGCAGACGGACCAGCCAGTGGTGGCGCGGATATCTTCGCGGGGATATTCGGCGGAGTCTCTTTCGATCAGGAGGAGGCGAATGTCGGGGAAGTTGGCAGCGGCGATCTCTTTGTCGGCGTCCTCGATTTGGGTGCTGGGACCAAAGCCGGAGAGAGGCATCTCCATGTTGGACTGGCCAGAGGCAAACCAGAGATCGCCGAGGAGGATGTCGTTATACGTAATGGTGTTGGTGCCTTGGATGGTGAGGGTGTAGGGGCCACCGGCGGGTTGTGCGGGGAGGTAGATGCTCCAGCGGCCGGTGGCGCCAGTAGTGGTGGTGTTGGTGAGGTCGTGGAAGGTGGCAGTGATGGACTCGCCGGGTGTGGCGTTGCCCCAGAGATGGATGGGCATGTCGCGCTGGAGGACCATGTGGCTGGAGAAGAGTTTGGGGAGAGAGACTTCGGCTTGCGCGGTGAGGGTTGCAGTGAGAAGGCAGAGGGTGAGGCAAAGCTTCATGGAGGGTCTCCGACTACTTTTATAGCTTGAACCGCGATTGTTTTGACGAGGACAGGGTGAGGAAGGTTTCGGTGGAGCGAAGCGGGTCTGTGTGGGGCTTGCGGTAAGACTCCGTGCGAGTGCCTGATGCCAGCGCGAAAACAACGCAACAAGCCTATCCAAAAGAGGAAGAGGCCCGGCTTTTGCCGGGCCTCTTTGAGTTGGATTGGTGCGGATTATTCGGTCCAGCGTTTGAAGACGAGGGAGCCGTTGGTGCCGCCGAAGCCGAAGGAGTTCGAGAGTGCGTAGTCGATCTTAGCGGGCTGGGGCTTGTTGGGCACGTAGTTGAGGCGGCACTGCGGATCGAGCTCGACGATGTTCATTGTGGGAGGTGCGATCTGGTGCTGCATGGCGAGGATGGTGATGCCGGCTTCAAGGCCGCCAGCGCCGCCGAGGAGGTGGCCGGTCATGGATTTGGTGGAGCTGACCAGGAGTTTGCCGCCTGTTGCGTGCTCGCCGAAGACGTTCTCGATTGCTTTGGACTCGAGGGCGTCGCCGAGAGGCGTCGAGGTGGCATGGGCGTTGACGTAGTCGATCTGGTCCGGTTCAAGGCCTGCGACCTTCAGGGCGTGCTTCATTGAGCGGTAGCAGCCTTCGCCTTCGGGAGCCATTCCGGTCATGTGGAAGGCGTCGGCGGAGAGGCCGTAGCCGAGCACTTCAGCCAGAATATTTGCGCCACGTGCCTTGGCAAACTCAAGCTCTTCAAGGATGAGAATGCCCGCGCCTTCGCCGACTACGAAGCCGTCGCGATCCTTGTCGAAGGGGCGGCTGGCGTGCTCGGGGTCGTCGTTGCGGGTGGAGAGTGCCCGCATCGCGGCGAACCCGGCCACACCCAGCGGCGTGATGGAGGCTTCCGTGCCGCCCGCGATCATGGCGTCGGCATCGCCGCGCTGGATGATGCGAAAGGCGTCGCCAATAGCGTGCGCCGAGGTGGTGCAGGCTGTCGCCGTCGCCTCATTCGGTCCGCGCGCGCCGTACTTGATCGAGACGTGGCCCGCAGCCAGGTTGATGATCGAGCCGGGAATGAAGAACGGTGAAACCTTGCGTGGGCCGCCGCTGAGCAGGTTCGAATGCTCCCGCTCGATGACATCGAAGCCGCCGATGCCGGAGCCGATGTGAACGCCAACCATATCGCGGTTCTCGTCCGTGACCTGGAGGCCGGAGTGAGCCATCGCCTCGGCCGATGCAGCCAGGGCAAAGTGAATAAAGCGGCCCATCTTGCGGGACTCTTTTTTCTCGACGAAGAGGAGAGGATCAAAGTCCTTGACCTCGGCGGCGAATCGGACTGGATGGCCGGTGAGATCGAATGCTTTGATCTCTGCCATACCGCTACGCCCAGCCATGAGGCCTTCCCAAATCTCAGGGGCGGTTTTGCCGACCCCGCAGACAAGGCCAAGGCCGGTGACAACTACGCGACGATGCTCCATTGTTTACTTGGCCTTCTGGTTCTTTTCGATATAGTCGACGGCGTCTTTGACGGTCTTGATCTTCTCGGCATCTTCGTCGGGGAT
>Ga0302233_10002826_pt1 | contig 10601 bp, 16 predicted proteins | sample II_Palsa_N3_1_FD_193516 | JGI IMG/M metagenome (GOLD analysis project Ga0302233, IMG submission 193516) | Peat permafrost microbial communities from Stordalen Mire near Abisko, Sweden - II_Palsa_N3_1 | ecosystem: Environmental > Terrestrial > Soil > Palsa > Peat permafrost | place: Sweden...
TTTTTTTGGTAGGCGGCGACGGGTCACCAAGAGGGCTGGTCTGTGATCTCGGGTCTGGCGCTGACGTCGACGTTTGGTCTGTTTGTGGCGTTGATTGCGCGGCGTGTGCTCTTGCGATACGGCTACGGTGGCGTGCAGACGGCAACCAACAAGAACGAGACTGGGATGGATGATCTTGGAGAAGGAGGCGCTGGAGGAGACGGTGACGATCAAGACGAGAACGACAGCGACGGCCACGTCTCCAGCCACGTGCACACACCTGCCATTGCCTATGGCAACTCGGTTTCCCGAGCCCAAGTCCCCTTGCCCGCCATCTTTAGCGAGCCCTCGCTGACGCCGCCACCTCCACAGCAGCACGCGCATCCCGAAAAGGCTGCCACTGTTGCGGACAACGAGGCTACGTCTGCCGGTCACGCCACCTTCGATGCCAAGTTTGATGCGCCGTCCTCTTTTGCAGCTGCACCCAAGTTTGGGGATGAGCATGTCTCCTCTGCCTTTCAGCCTGCTCACGACGATCCGTTCAAGTCGCACGATTCGTCGTCCACGCACAGCCTCGGTGGCCAATCGTCCTACCCCGAGTCGACCTTCAGCCATGCCTCGCATCCTGCACCTGAGCCCGTGCACGCCGAGGATCCCTTTGCTTTCGTTGCCCCATCGCAGGAGCCCGCCCACGCCGTGAACCCCTTTGCACCAGCTGTGAACCCCTTTGCACCAGCTGTGGAGCCTGCTCACGCTGCGGAGCCCGTTTACGCCGCGGACCCCTTTGCATTTGCTGCTTCAACCCCTACACACCCCGCAGCCTTTGCTCCTGCTGCAGAGTCTTCCGCCGTGCAGACAGACAACCACTTTGGCTCGACAGACGCGTTCAGTTTTGGGACCACAGGCCCGGCTGCACCAGCAACAACCTCGTCCGGTATCTTTGACGATTTTTCGTTTGGGGCACCCACCACGACCACAGCAGCAGCAGCATCAGCCCCTGCCGCCTCGTCCAATGCCAACTTTTTCGACGACTTCAACTTTGACAACAGCGGTGCGAGCACCGGGTCGGCACTACCACACCAGCCTGTCACGCCATCGAATCCCTTTACCGGCAGCACGCAATCCTGGGACAACTCTGACCTTCTGTCGTAACGAGTAATTGCCAGAGATAATCGCGCTTTTTTTTTTTTTCTTTTCCCTTCGAGCTCTTCTTTCTCTTCGTTTTCTTTTTTCAAGTCACACGGTCCGACAGTAGTTACACAAACAAAAACAACGAGAAATCAAGTTAAATTACGAGTGAGAAGACGACCCAGCGTTGCTGCTGATGATGCCCTGCGACTGCAGGTAGCTCTTGGCACGGAAGAGGGCCGTGACGGTGGCCATCTGAGCCTGCTGGAGGTACGGGGCTGCGTGTTCCTGTGCGGCCTGTGCGGCAGCGGTCGCGTTCTGTGCGGCTTGGTGCAGGTAGGGCTCGGCCTTGTGGGCTGCGTCGACGGCCTGAGAATGGGCCTGGGCGATGTAAGGCTGCGCCGTGGCGTAGAGCTCAGACACGTTGTGCTTGACGTCCTCGACATAGGGCTGGGCCTGCGCCTGGACATGGTCCAGGTGCGGCTTGATCGTCGTCATCACGTTCTTGAGCGCCTCCTCGGTCTTCTTCTCAAACTCGGCCACGCGCGGGTTGCTCTCGACTTTGCTTGCGGCACTCTCGAGGTGGCCCAGGGCCTCCTGCACGCCCGTTCGGATCGACGCCAGCACCGTCGCCACATGTTGCGGCTGCTGCGTCTCCGTCTGCTGCTTGAGCTCCTCCGAGTCCAGTGCTTCCTTGAGCGCCTTCTCGACAAACTGGTCTGACGAGGCCGACTCGGCCGCCGCCGCTGCGGACGTTGCAGGGACACTCGCAAAAGCGTCGCTGTCGTGGAAGACGTCCTCGTCCGACAACGTCACGACGAGTTGCGCGGGCTGGTTGGTGACTACAGTCATTTGTGTGTGCTGTGCGTGTGTCTGTGGTGAAGCAAAGTGAGGGTCACAAGCAAAACATGACGACAAGAAAAAGGTGACACCCAATGACGTCGTTGGTTTCTTCCCATGACAACATTTACACACACACAAAAAAAAGAGAGAATCTCACGACGCCTCAGCTTTCGGGACAAACGGTACATAGACAAAGTGCATCGCCACTTCCTTGTTGCCGAGGTTTTCGAGTTGATAATGGTTGTCTGAGAATGAGTACGAATTTTTTTTTTTAATTTAGCATTGCATCAGTTGGGATGGTGACTTACGAGGAGGCACAAAACACGTGTCGTTGGTGCTGAGAGCCAACTTGGTTTTGTTGATCGTCACACCCACGTCTCCGGCCTCGATGACAAACAGCTGCAATAAAAATAAAATAATTTTTTTTTTTTTTTTTTTTTTTAGAAAAACATGAAAACTCGCCGTACGATGTAGTTGTCTCTGCTGTTGGTGCTCTTCTTGGCGCGGCCCTTGGGAATCGTAAACTTGCCCGAGGAAAAGGCATCGGTTTCAAAGTACTTGACCATCTTTCCAAAGCTCGTGTCGGAATACTGCGATGGTGCGTCCGATTGCACCAGCTCTGGAAACGCAATCTCGTTATTAAAAAAGTCACTCGAGGGGAAGTCTCGTACCCAGTTTCCTTTCATCCCCCGTTTTCGAGAGCGGGTCGATAACAGACACCTCGGCTACGCCCTTGGAGAATCCTTTTGCTTTGATCTCGGGTGTGCTGATGGTTTTTTTCGCAGGTGACTTGCCCGCCAAAGACGACGACGAGGATGAAGAAGATGACGCAGGAGCCGCAGCCGGCTTCCGCGGCTTCCGGACGACCTCGGGCGACTTGGACCGGATGACCTTGTCCACGGTCGAGACGTACGTCTTGTCAAGGTCGTCGCCAATCGCCACCTCTTTGTACACAATCTTCTCGTTCCTCCAAAACGCGACCGGAGCAACGCGATGGCGTGACGACTTGCGCGACCCGTCGTCCTCCTAGCATATCAAAACAGTTGACGTCTGATAAAAAAAAAAAAATCTTTGATAGAAAGACACCTCGCCGGCTTTCGATTTTTTGCTGGGTTCCTCGACCTGCTCTTCGACGTATTGGTCCCCGCCCGTGTCATCGTCGTCGTTGTGTCCACTCTTCTTTCGTTTCCGAGACTCTTTTGGTGCCTCTGCCTTTTTCGCAACCGCTTTCGCCGCGGCGACTGGCTTCTTTGCAGCTGTAGTTGCCGGCTTGCTTTTAGATGCGGCTGCTGTCGACGACGCTGACGATGAGGCGCCCTGCCTTGCTTTGCTCTTGTTGGTGTTGTTTTCTGCTGAAGCGGAATGCTCTTAGCTTGTTACTACCAACACGAAAGAAACCTTTGCCGTCGTCATCAAAGGACAAGCGCTGGACGATCTTGCTGATGTCTTTGGATTTTGGCTCGCGCAAGGGGCTGGTGCGGATCGGGACGGCTGACGGTCTATAATAAGCAATTAATTTTAGAATGCCAAGTCAACAAAACGAAAACTAACCCATCCGCAATGTCCAGGATGGAGACGTCTAGCGCGGGGGCCGGGACGACAACCGGCGCAGGTTTGGCCTTGGCAGCCGTTTTCTTCTTGCTGGCAGAGGCGTTGGTAGGTTCCTCCTGTGATGACTGAGCTTTCCGACCAGAGGATCTGGCTGTTGCGGCCGGTCGTGCTGCCGACGGCATGTCCGGATCCGCCGTGTCAGACTCGGCCTGTTCGTCTTCCACAACAGCCGGGGCTGCAGCCGCTTTCCTTTTGGCCCACACGGGAGTCTTTTTGACTTTGTCGGCAACAGGCGCTGACTTCGACTCGGAATCGTGCAAATCAACAAGCATCGGCTCTGGTTCTATCACGGGGGCCGGGGTTGGCTTGGGCGTCGTAGATCCTCCTGCAAACGTTTATTTCTTTTATAAAATAAACGAAAAAAAAAAAACAGACAGCGTACGGGGTGGCTTGCCTCCGAGCGACTTGCGACTCGACTTGCTAGCCGATGAAGCTGACGAGGAGGAGGAGGAGGACGTCAACGGCTTTTGCGGCGACGAGAAAAAGTCGTCAATGTTGTCGAGCTGGTCGGCATCCTTGGCGACGTTGGCCTTGGCAGTGACACCCGTGCGGCTGCATGCAGAAGCGACTTGTCGCATTAATAAATGGCTTGCTCGCGAGCCAAGTTACCGTCCGCGCACGCCCACTTCCAACTCGGCCGCCGCTGGCCGCTGCTTGGGCGGGACACCCTTCTGCTTGTGGCACACAGAGTTGGACCGTTACGTTTATTTCGTTATACTCGCAAAACCTTTGGGGACAGCGTGACAGATGCCGCAGCTGCGACCACCGACGTCGACTCGGACGACGAGCCTGCGCCCTCGTCCTCAAAGTCGAACGGTTTTGACATTGACCGAGACTTTTGCCGCGCCAACAAGGACTCAAAAAAACGGTTTTTCTGAAAGAAATAAAAAATAAAAATTTCTACCCCAAGTTTCAATCACTCTGTTGGAAGTCGGTGTAGATTTAGAGATAGAAAAGCCTCCTCGAGGGCAGATCGTGTGAGTGCGGGATCTTGGGCGTCAGGCCCTATGACATTATTTTTCATATTAAATAAAATACATTTCATTGGAGTGCTTGCCTGGAGACAGCGGTGATGCCGGCGAAAACAAGGCGCGAGGGGTGAGACTATGTGGTGAGGCAAAATAGAGCGGCGGGGGTGGATTCAAAGTATAAGACGCTGTCGCGGCAGTCGCTGCTGCTGCCGATGCCGCTGCTGCTGCTGCTGGTGTCGATTGCTGCTGGACTTGGTCTTGTGCGCGCTGCAGGAGTATCGCCGATCGTTTCATGCACTCGTCGATCGGTATGGCGAGCGCGACCGATACCTGATTCCCTGCGTACCACGGTTGGTCTGCATCTCAATGTGCAGGATCGTACAATTGATTCGTCCCGGCGGCATCGAGCCCATCAAATGCCACAACGTCGCCTCCTTGTCCTCAGTCCATTGTTCCTCGTCTGCGGCACATCAGTGGACGACAAGCAACAAGGCCGTGCTTACTTTTGCTTGCCGGCCTCGGAAACGGGACACGCAAAACAACAACCACATCTTGGCTCGTCATTATAGGGCTCGCACTCGCACAATTTTCAGAAATATGGATGTGACGTGTGCTGTCTCAGTTCTTTGCTCCCATAACATTTCGGCCCACGCCCACGTGGCTTCCGACGTGGTTTGGCCGCCTGAACCTTCCCTGCGCCGATGCTAAACGTTTGCTTGAACGGTCAGGTTTTACGCATGGCCAAGTCGTTGTCGTCTGTTGCCGCGGCTGCAGCTGTGCAGAGCGTGATTGCTCCTTCGGTCGAGGATGTCTCGACGATTGAAGTCGTCCAGTTGGAGGCTCTGGTACGGACGGCTTTCTCCCTCACGCCCCTCTTGCACCACTCATGCTCCTTTTTTTTTTTTTTTTTGTATGCACCAGACCGTGTTCAAGATTGTCAAGAACTGCCGTGAGGCGCTGCCCAACTTGGCGACGGGCCAGCTGCTCGGCCTGGACATTGGCAAGCGCCTGGACGTGACCGACTGCTTCCCTTTCCCGTATGGCAGCAAGAAGAACGAGGAGGCCGAGCTTGGTAATGGCCGAGGTTTTGACAAAGCGGCAGCTGACATTACCCACAAAAATATTTTTTTTCAGAGTACCAGCAGGAGATGCTCAAATGCCTGCGCGAGGTCAATTCAGACAGCAACTCGGTCGGATGGTATCAGTCGACCTACCTGGGTTCATACCTCGGCCAGGCAATGATCGAGACACAGTTCCAGTACCAGGTCAACTCACCCAAATCGATTGTCGTCGTCTATGGTGCGATACGTTTTTGCAATGGCGCCACTGTTTTGTTAAAGTTTTTTTTTTTTTTTTTTATGAACCCTCGTGCAGACCCTCTGCGAACAAACCACGGATCAATGTCCCTGCGCGCATTCCGCTTGAGCAAAAAGGTGATGGACTTGTATGCCGACAAAAAGTTTACATTTGAGAGGTACGTTGATTTCCTTGGTATTTTTTGTTGTCGTAAACTGAAAAAAAAAAAAATAGTCTGCAAACAACTGGACTTACACGGGCCAATATTTTCGAGGAGATCCCTATTGTCGTGCGCAATTCACTACTGGTGAATGCATTGATGCTGCAGCTTGGCGAGTCCTACCAGCCGTCCAACTTTGACCGCCTCGAGCTTACAAACGAGCCCTATGTCGAGAAAAACCTCGAGTTTATGATTGAGTGCGTCGAGGACATCAACCAGGAACAAACCAAGTACATCTTTTACCAGCGCAATGTCCAGCGCCAGCAGCAGCAGTTGCAGCTTGCTATCCAGAAGCGGGTAAAAATGAGTATCTTTTTTTTTTATTAAATATATGTTTTTTTTTTCCATACAGAAATTCGAGAACCAACAACGTGCCGCACAGGGCGATGCTCCCATCCCCGAGACGGACATCCTCGAAAACCCCAACTTTAAGCCCAACGTCGAGCCCTCACGGCTCGACTATCTCCTTGTCACACACCAAATCGACGCCTACTGCAAGCAAATCAACCAGTTTGCCGGTCAGGCCTTCCCCAAGCTTTTCCTTGCTTCTGGTCTTCAGGTTTAGAGTTGAACTGGAAATTGACTGTCAACTGGAAAAAAAAAAATTCATTGAAAAAAAAGAAACTCGTTTTCGGTCTTTGTCCTTGTCAAAGAGTTTCGCAGGCACTGCCCCGTCGCTCCGATATGGTCGCAGCATTCAAAGGGGTTTTGCTCCGATGGTAACACACAGTGCGGGTTGTATTCACTCACACGGCACACATGCTGGTAGCGACCCAACTATCCGCGAGTTTGTGCTGCATTTGAACGAGCAGGCGAGCAAAAAATTCGTGCTGCGCATTCTCGACACGACACACCTGTTCATCGACGCAAGCTACGTGGAGACTCTGCAGGCCGAGTTCAATGCGCTTGTGGATGAAAACACGTACACGTTCATCGAGGGGGATGGCTAAGCCGCTAACGTGGTCATAGTTTTACGAGCCGGTGTACGATGTGGACAGTGTAAAAGATTCTTTTTGGTGCAGCAGCAAACAACCGATTCAAGCCGCTCCGTGTCGGAGACTGAACTACATGTTCTGTTTGTCTATGCCGCGACTGCTATAGCGCCTTTCGAGTTTCGACACCGATTGCTGGACCACCAAGTCAATTCCAAAATTTTGGCATTGCACAGCCGTAAACTACAAACACACACACTGTGGTCAACTGCTTCATAGAAGAGAGAGGGAGGGAAAAGTACAATATAATGATCATATAGCATCAGAGAGTTCGTATCCGGCGGTGCCTTTGGCGTACTTGGACAACATCATCATCACTGTCGCTGTCGCTGGTCTCGTCAAGGACAGCGATCGATCGACGCTTGACAAGTTGTAGTGGCACCGCTGCTGCTGCTGCTACTTCCACGAGCGGTGGTAAAGAAGCCGCCATCGGCGAAGAGGGGAGCATAAAGTCTGGAGGGGGCGTCATCGGGTAGCCTTGAGTCGACGCCACAGTTGCAGGCGGGGCCGACACTGCCGATAACGGCACGCCATTGGCTCCCGCTCGCGACGTCTGGACATGCTGCAGGCACAGGACAATGTACTGGGCCCATGAGATGAACGTCTGTTGCGGAAGGATGACATCAAACTTGAGCAAATTGAGTAGGCGCATCTCGGCCGCACTCAGAGCGGACGGCTCGAGTCCAGTCACCTGGGCCCACTGCGAGTACGTCAGTGCCCCGTCAGCCGACACCTTCCACGCCAGACCCAGAGCAACGACCCACATATGCAGCGGGCTGTGTTTTTAAAATAAAACAAATAGGTTACTGGATGAGTTATTTTTTTTTTGTTCTTCTTGTGGTTACCATTGCCCGGCGAGAAGGTCGCGCACTCGGAAGAGGTAGTTGAGGGCGAGGACGACGGCGCCAAAGGTGGGACCGGCGCCGAGGAGCGAGCGGACGACAAAACGCTTTGTCTCGACGGACCGTCGCTCGTTGGGCCAAATCTTTTCGACCACTGTAAACGACGTCTCCATGAGCAACTTGGAGGTCTCGTCCTGCTGTGCGCACAGCTCAAAGCGCTTGTCCGAGCACACCGCATTGAGAAGCCACCGCCGTCGCCACTGGGCCACCGTGCAGGTTTTTGAGTCCATTTATTGTCGTGGGAGCAGTGGTTGTCCGAACAGGTGAAAGTGCGGCGGAGCGGAGATTTGATTCGATAAATTGTTTTTCACGTGAAAATTGAAATTAATTTTTTTTTTTTTTTTTGGTTGAAATCGGACTAGTCTGAAGTTGGAGAGGAGTCGAGGCCCGGCGAACCTGAAGTTGGAGAGGAGTCGAGGCCCGGCGAACGCTGGCGCCGACTCGAGAGAGCTCGTTCACGTCCTCTTAACGCCCCAGAACGTCGGCGGAACAAGTTTGAGGTGGCTGAGTCGATCGGTGTCTGAGTGATGATCTGGACGCCAACGACACAAGGTTGTCGTGTCGGTAGACAATTGGTACATGCCGCTGCACAAACAAAGACAAACCAAGTGAAATGGTACTACAAAATTTGGTATCAAGCAGCAACTGGATGAGGACTATACTCAATGTCCACCGAGACCATGTGGCAATTGGGGAACCACTCGGATCGGACGTCGAGCTCGCTCCTACAATGAGAGAAAACGCAAACATTTAAAAAAGAAAAGAAAAGTGAAATGCATACAATAGGTGGTGGATAAACGTGCCGTGCGAAAACATGACGACCTCTGTCTCGGGCCGCTTGTGAAGCCATCGGACAAACAGGTTGATTCGCTTGAGCAACTGATCGTATGTCTAATCAATTGAATCAGAACTGAAAAGAAAAAAAAAACGACAATAAATATATACCCTATCGTGGTCGTAGACGGGATCGCTCTCGTACTCGACCTCATCAAAGGACACGGTCGGGAAGGTCGACACGAGATGCGACTTGCGTCGACGTCGATTGCATGGGTAGTGCTCGCAGTACTCGCGCGAGAGCTCAATGCCGACCACGGGCACATCCGATCGCTTCTCCAAAGCGAGGAGGCCTGTCTGGATGGCGCGCGACAGGGTCGAGACGACCGCCAGCTGCAGCGACGACAACGCTGCCATTCGCTCTTGCAAAGCACGTGCTTGTCCTTGACCCTTCTCTGTCAAGCTAAGTTTCTTTCAGAAAGGAGGATAGGATAGGTCACGAAAGAGGAAAGCATACTGCGCGTCAAAGTACTCCTCCTTTTCATAGTTTCGGTGGTTGACCTCGCCCGCGACGTTGTGGTGGCCCTCGCCGTGTCGCACAATGTGCAGAGTGACTTTGCGGCTCTACAACCTACGTTAGTCTTTTCCCACATACCCCAACGTACCTCAAAGCCGTGGACGGTCGCTTGCCGCCGGGCCTTGGCTGCGCTCGGCCCCTCGTGGTGGGACTCGTGCGGCATGAGTGACACGGAATCGAAAAAATGGCGGTTCCATTTTTGTTCAGTGTTTCCTCCAGACCAGCCCGCCGCTGACTGAAATGTCCTGGCGCCAAACGATTCAAACGGCGCTGGAAGCGTCCACGCCCCTGCCAAAGTCCGAGGTAATGACGTTCCCCTCCCCGCCCCCTTCCTGCTCATGTGCTCTTCCCTTTTATATTTATATTATATCTTGCGTCCAACGCTCCAACTCTTTACGACCTCGTCGGTGGCGCTACAAGGTGCAACAACGCTTCGACGCAGCCGCAGACGAGGGACAAGTCGTGCCCTTTGTGGCCGAGACGTTCCAGGTTGCTGCTGCCGAGAACGACGTGGGCGTCAAGCTGCGCGGCCAGGTGTTTCGAGCGGCGCTCAGGCACATGCTTGCGACCGAGTGTGCCGAGCGAACGGCCGCACAGTTACTCGGCCTGCTGCTTGTCGATGTACGTTTTGGGCGCCGCGACAATGCTAAGCGCATGGATGCAAATTGGATGGATATTAGATGGACGGTCTCCCCGAGATGGCACTGGTCGAGTCGGCGTACATCCTCGTCGAGTGCATCAAGACGGGCGAGTGCGGCAACGGGACCGTGTTTGATTTCCTGCCCAAGCTGCTGGCGCTCCTGGCCTCGTCCGAGACCGTGACGGTCATGCGATCCAACGGGCCCGAGACGTACTCAGGACCAGAATTTAAGACGCACATCCTCAACAAGATTGCCACTCACCGGTGGCCACAACGACAGGTCGTCCGTCTCGCCACGGTTCTGCGCGAGGCCGAGCTCACGGTCCCACAGACCAGGGCCATCCTGCTCAAGATCTTTTCGTAAGCACCGAAATTCTCACCACTCTAAACTTCAGGTTGAAAAAAAAAAGACAAATGACGGGCGTCGACGTCCAAGAACTGCCTCCGCTGGTGTACCAAATCCTCCTGTACACACGCAAGGAGGTAGATTCGATGATCGTCAAGGGCATCGTTCGCCACTTTGACAAGCTCGACGGCTCTAGCGGTGACACGCAGCCAGATCGCCTGCTCCAAGTCCAGGGAAGCGTTCTTGTGCACATCAACTATGCCATGAAGCAGCAGCAGGTTTTTGCACAAGTGAAAATTTTCGGGAAAATTGTAATTGTCCT
>Ga0302233_10002828_pt1 | contig 10599 bp, 7 predicted proteins | sample II_Palsa_N3_1_FD_193516 | JGI IMG/M metagenome (GOLD analysis project Ga0302233, IMG submission 193516) | Peat permafrost microbial communities from Stordalen Mire near Abisko, Sweden - II_Palsa_N3_1 | ecosystem: Environmental > Terrestrial > Soil > Palsa > Peat permafrost | place: Sweden...
TGCCTTCTTCATCTCGGCATCGAACAGCTCTGCATTCACAACTTCCAACAACGTCTGCGACCCAAGAACATTGACCTCGCCCGTAACCTTCGCCAGCTCCCGCAGCTTCTGCGGAATCAGTACCCGGCCCTGTGCATCCATCTCAGCCATCTGCCCATAAAAGTTCGTTACGTCCTGAAACTTCTTCCGAACCGGATCCATCGGGGACATCTTCGACAGCGACGCCTCGATCTGCTCCCACTCCTTCAGCGGATATACCTGCGCCCGCTTCCCATCCATGCTCGTTATGTAGAACTGGGGGCCATACAGCTCATCCACACGGCGCTTGAACTCGGCAGGGAGTTTAAGTCTCCCCTTCTCATCAACGCGTGTTGGGTGATTTCCCCGAAACATAACGACCTCGATACCTTGTCCAACTCAAATTCCGTTCCAAATCACTTCGCGTCGTAGAATTCTGCTTGCAAGGAATCAAGTTTGGTCCACCAAACTCCAAAATCTTCTACTTGGCTCCACCAGCATCGCTGAGACCTCCCACCCTGTAAAGAGGTAATTTGTGCAACTTCTGTGTATTTCCCATATTGAAATGTGGAAAACTCAGCCTCTTGGGCAATCTAGAAAGGTAACTACTACAGGTAGTGTTTAGTCTCGTGGTTCATACCTTCCGAGTCACTTGCAAGCCCTGAATCCATCTGGTAAGCGAAATAAAAGCGAAAATCCAAACTCACGTGAATTAGGAAAAATTAGTAGTCGTCATCCTGAGCGCCGCGAAGGATCCCTGTATTTCGCCTTTGCGGTTGCCCCGCTCGGGTGGCTAACGCTTCCCCAATAAGTTCTTCCGTCGCAGCAGCCACACGAGGTAGGCCAACACCGCGAGATTGATGATCAGCAGGCTCAGCCGAAACCAATCCGGCCGTCTAGCCAACTCATACAGCTCCCACGGCAGAAAAGATACCGTCAGGATCAATGTTAGATACTCAGCCCAGACTTTCTCCAGCAGCAGGCCGATCCCTTCAGTGAGAGCTAGTGCAGAGTAACCAAACGTCCCTACGCTGATCTGCCTCAACCGATGGGCGTCGATTAGATCCGCCTTATTGAGCAGCAGTGCAACCAGGCGACTCTCGGGGTCGAACTTCAACTTCACCGCGAGCCGCATTACCTCATCTCCGACATCTTTGTGCAGCAGATGAACCGCGCCTACACCGATACAGAAGAAGAAGATTGCCTTCGCCAGCTTGAAGATTCCGATCAGCAACAAGCCACGGTCATGCACACCGGCAGGGTGGTTCCCCAACTCCTGTGTCTGCATCAACTCGTCACTCGTCCTGCTGGCCACTTTTAATAGGCTCCAATCTTCAGTTGACGAGGACTCGAAGGAATTGTCAACGCCACCTTTGTGCAAGGCACTTCTTCACACCATCAACATCTTCTCGTGAATGCTTGCATACACAAAATTGGCCTCATAACACCGTCAATCCGCGTGAGGTTTCACGAGCATGATGGGAATAGACCAATCCAGTCCGCGCAAGTGGACGTAGATGCTTATGAACGCCCCTGCAGGGAACGAGCTTCTAGAACCAGGAACGAAAAGGATAACGAAAATGAAGAAGTCTCTTCTCGCCGCCCTCGCAGTGGCCACTCTGGCCATTACCTCGCTTACCGCCCACGCACAGAAGGACCCCGAAGTCGGCGGCGCAGCGATGTATCCCACCAAGACCATCGTCGAGAATGCAGTCAACTCGCCGATCCACAAGACCCTCGTCGCTGCGGTCAAAGCCGGAGGCCTCGTCGACACACTTAACAGCCCTGGCCCTTTCACCGTCTTCGCACCCACCGATGACGCCTTCGCCAAACTACCGGCCGGCACCGTCGACACACTCGTCAAACCCGAAAACAAAGACACGCTCGACAAAATCCTCACCTACCACGTTGTTGCAGGCAAGATCAGCTCGAAAGAACTCGCGAAGATGATCCAGAAGGGCGGTGGCAAAGCCACCCTCAAAACCGTTCAGGGCGAAGACCTCACTGCAACCATGTCAGGCGGAAACATCATGCTGACCGACGCCAAAGGCGGCATGGCCACCATCACAACGGCCGATGTCTTCCAATCGAACGGTGTCATCCACGTCATCGACACCGTCCTCATGCCCAACTAGGTGTTTCCTCCGGCAATCCTTCAAGGCGCCTCATTACGAGGCGCCTATTTTTCTTGTCATACAAAAACATCGTTCCTTTTGCAATCTGCACCAGTCGCTCAACACGCTATAACAAACCCAGCATGCGCCACACATTTCAATCCGAACAGTGGCTTCCCTACCCCATTGAGCTCGTCTTCGCCTTCTTCGCCAATCCCGAAAATCTCCCACGCCTCATGCCCAAATGGCAAAACGCCCGCATAGAAGAAGCCACCTTCACACCGCCACCCCAGCGACCCGAACATCTGGCTTCTTCTACACCGAAAAGCATCGCAGCCGGAGCAGGCACGAAAATGACGATCAGCTTTCAGCCCTTCCCATACTCCCCTGTACGAATTTCCTGGGAGGCCGAAATCTCCGAGTTCGTCTGGAATAATCACTTCTGCGACCGGCAGCTTCGTGGCCCCTTCGCATATTGGCGCCACTGCCACCACCTACAAACAGAAACCCGAATAAATGACGCCGGCACACCGATCTCAGGAACTCTGCTCAAAGACGAAGTTGAGTATGAACTGCCACTCGGCAAATTAGGTGAGATAGCCAACAGCCTCTTCATAGCTCACCAGCTTCAAAACACCTTCAAATATCGCCACGTTCGCACCAACGCGCTGCTTCCACTATTTTTGACTCCAGCCGATAAGTCGTAACCGAAGGGTCGTCATAAACAAGAAAGAGGCTGCTAATTGCAGCCCCTCGCCCCGTCAAAGACGTCAACCTAATGCTTCGCCAGCACCTGCTCCATCATCTTCGCCAAATACGGTTTCGCCTTCTCAAGAGCAGACTCCGCAGTCAATCCATATTTCTCACGAAGCGACTCAACCTTGCCATGCTCAATGAACGCATCCGGCCATCCCACCCTCACCACCGGCACCTGCAGTTCAAGTTCGTTCAATGTCTCCATCACGGCCGAGCCAAATCCGCCCGCGAGCACATGGTCTTCTAACGTAATCACCAACCCGCATCTGTTACCGAACTTCCCCACACAATCGCGATCTACGGGTTTCGCAAAACGCGGATTAATGACCGCAGCGGAAAAACCCTCCTGCTTCAACATCTCTGCTAGCCGCTCCGCCTCAGGCAACATTGAGCCCAGCCCGAAGATCGCCACATCTACCCCATCGCGAATAACCTCAGCCCGGCCAATCTCCAGCGCCACAGGCTTTTCTTTCACGGCAACACCGGGCCCAGTGCCACGCGGATACCGTATTGCGCTCGGCCCATCATGGAGCATTGCTGTGTACATCATGTCTGCAAGTTCATCCTCATCCTTGGGAACCATATGAACAAGATTCGGAACGCTTCGCAGATAGCTGATATCGAAGAGTCCATGATGAGTCGGCCCATCATCACCACTCAACCCGCCACGGTCCATGCAGAACACCACAGGTAAATTCTGCAGACACACATCGTGTACTACCTGATCAAACGCACGCTGCAAAAATGTTGAGTAGATCGCACAGAAAGGTTTATATCCTTTGGTCGCCATGCCAGCTGCAAAGATCACAGCGTGTTCCTCAGCGATTCCAACATCGAAGTATCGCTTCGGATGATGCGGGCGGAAAAGATCAAGCGCAGTCCCATTCGGCATCGCAGCTGTAATAGCCACGACCTTATCGTTCGCAGTCGCAAGCTTCGTCAGCGACTCGGCAAATATCTCCGAGTAAGTCTTTTGCCCTGTCGGCTTCGTCTCGCCCGTCTGTGCGTCATAAGGTCCCAGCCCGTGAAACTTCTTCTGTTTCTCAATCGCAGGCTGAAAGCCCTTACCTTTTTGAGTAATCGCGTGCAATACAACCGGCTTATTTTGCTGCTTCAAAAAGTTGAACGTCTCAATCAACAACGGCAAGTTGTGCCCATCAATCGGCCCAAAGTAGCTGAGCCCGAACTCTTCAAAGAGTGTGCCAGGCCCAATCAGGCCTTTCGCTGCCTCTTCCGCCTTACGCGCTACGTGCCGAACCGTCTTACCGCCAAAACGTTCCAGTAAATCTGCTGCGCGATCATGCAGACTTGAGATCGTAGGATTCGTCACAATTTTATGGAAGTACTCTGCAATCGCACCAACATTCTTGTCAATCGACCATGCGTTATCGTTCAGCACCACGATCAATCGCTTGGTTTGAGCAGCAATGTTATTGAGTGCTTCAAACGATATCCCATTTGTAAACGCCGCATCTCCCGCCAGAGCCACGATATGTTCTTTCCCGCCGGCCATGTCGCGGCCCACAGCCATTCCCAACGCAGCACTAAGCGCAGTCCCGGCATGTCCAGCACCATAGCTGTCATGTTCGCTTTCAGTGCGAAGCATAAATCCATTCAATCCCCCGGGCTGCCGGATCGTATGGAACAGCTTCTCTCGTCCTGTCAGTAGCTTGTGTACGTAAGCTTGGTGGCTCACGTCAAACACAAAGCTATCCGTCGGCGTATCGAACACGTAGTGCATAGCGAGGGTCAGTTCAACAACACCCAGATTCGGACCGATATGGCCGCCCGTCTTTGAAACTCCGATAATCAGTCGCGCCCTAATCTCCTCGGCCAGCTGGGTCAGCTCCGCAATCGAAAGCTTCTTCACATCAGCCGGAGAGTTAATCGTCTCGAGAATATTGCTCATCAAAAACCTGTTCTGCAGTGTCGCTTACCAAGCTTCGCGTCCTGCTAAAAACACAACCACACTTACAACCCGGCTAAATGAGCCGACTTTTAAGTATATCAATCTCCACGCCCTTGCTCGGGTCATTTTTCTTACGTTGATCTTTAGACGCTCCTCTTCACCGTTCGCTGTCGTGCCCCTCGTTCCAAATCAAAACGCCCCAAATTTTACTCCGACACGCACCACCCTCTGGGATATGCTTTTCCACACATGGTCCACGCCGTCACTACCACAGGACTCACCCGCCGTTTCGGCGACTTCACTGCAGTTCAGAACGTCAACCTCACGGTAGCCCCTGGCCAGTTCTTCGGCTTCCTCGGTCCCAACGGCGCCGGCAAATCTACCACCATAAAGATGCTTACTGGCCTCCTGGCCCCAACTTCAGGCTCGATCCAAATCCTGGGCCTCGACGCCATCGCTAACCCCATCGAAGTCAAGCGCCAGATCGGAGTCGTCCCGGAAGGTCTGGCTCTCTTCGGCCGCCTCACCGCTGCTGAATATCTACGGTTCGTAGGCCGAATGTACGGTCTCGATCACGCCACCACTGCCGCCCGCACTACTGAGCTCCTCGAATTCATGAGCCTCGCTGGCGAAACAAAAAAACTCATCACCGACTTCTCCCACGGCATGCAGAAAAAACTCGCCCTCGCCGCCGCCGTCATCCACGGCCCTCGCATCCTCTTCCTCGACGAGCCCTTCGAAGGTGTCGACGCGATCGCCTCCGGCACTCTCAAAGCCATGCTCCAAGGCATGATCGCTCGCGGCGCTACCATCTTCCTCACCTCTCACGTCCTCGAGATCGTCGAGCGTCTGTGCACCCACATCGCAATCATCGACCGCGGCCACCTCATCGCAAACGGTTCCCTCGAAGAGCTACGCGCCGGTGTCCAGGCCCGCAATCCTGAAAGCAACGCTAATCAAACTCTCACCCTCGAACAGATATTCCTCAGTATCGTCGGCAACGATCCAGCAGCAGCCCCTGAACAGGAGCTGTCATGGCTAGGCTAAACGAAACGCAAAGCCACCCTCCAAACCCAACCTGGACCGCCGCACAAAGTCGAGCTCAATTCGTAGCTCTCGCACAACTCCGCTGGTGCATCTTTCGGAACGCCTTTCGACGCAAAGGTGGAACCGGCGAGCTAATCGCCCGCATCCTGATCTACCCCGTCTTCGGCGTCATCGCCATCTTCCCCATCCTCGGGGCAGGCTGCGGAGCCTACCTTCTCGTCTCCACCGACCGCCTCGCTATGTTCTCCGCAATCACCTGGGGAGTCTTCCTACTCTGGCAGATCGTCGTCCTCAACATATCCGCCCCTGGCCTCAGCTTCGACATCAACACCATCATCCGCTTCCCCATCAGTTTTCCTCGCTACCTTCTGGCGCGCCTCTTCTTCGGACTCCTCTCAGCCGCCAACGTCATTGGCACCCTTGCTCTCATCGCGGCTGACATCGGCATCGGCGTAGCCAAGCCATCACTCCTCCCATGGGCCACTCTCCTCCTCTTCGTCTTCGCCTTGGCAAACATCTTTTTCACTCGCATGGCTACCACCTGGGTCGAGCGTTGGCTCTCCACCCGCCGCGCCAGCGAGATCTTCACCGCTCTCATCATCTTCGGCTCCCTTGGCTTTCAATACATTAACTTGAACTTCAACCCCGCCTTCCAGCACGCCCATCACGCCAGCAAACTTCCCTTTCTCATCAAAATCTTCGCGCGTGTTCGCCCCATCGCCGACCTCCTTCCTCCCGGTCTGGCCGCCACTTCGATCGTCAGCTCAGCACAGGGACACACTCTCACCGCCATCGCATCTATGCTCGGCCTCACGATCTTCGCCTGCCTCTTCCTGGCCATCTACGCCTGGCGTATGTACCGCGAGTTCCGCGGGGAGAATCTGAGCCAGGTCACTCACCAATCCGTCGCGCAACGCGACCCGGTATCAGTCCGAATCGTTGAGCAATCACCAGTTGTTGCTTCAACACGTAATCGGCTCGGTCTAAGCCCCACTCTCTCTGCCTGTCTCCAAAAGGAGTTCATCTACCTACGTCGCAACACCAATCAGTTATACGGCTTCATCGCACCCGTGTTTATGGTCTTCCTCTTCGCCAGTCGTATCGGAGCCAGCGGTACCGGCGGTGATCTTGTCTTCCCCGCCGCAGTTGCCTACTCCCTCCTGGGCGTCTCTATCCTCTCCTACAACGGCCTCGGTATGGACGGTCCCGGCGTCCAGTTCTACTTCATAAGCCCAATACGACTCCGCGACGTCTTCCTTGCCAAGAATCTCATCGGGTTTCTACTCAGCTTTATCGAACTCGTTCTCATCTTCGGAGTTCTTACCTTCGTAGCGCGCACACCGTCCCCTCTCATCGCTCTTGCAACGCTCTGTTGGCTCCTCTTCGCCATCTTTACCAACGGAGCAATCGGCAATCTCCGCTCGCTCAGCGCACCAAAAAAAATCGACCTATCGAAGATCAGCCGCAGACAAACCTCTCAGCTCAGCGCTCTCATCGCTCTAGGAGTTGTTCTCGCCTGCTTCGCCATCGGCTTCGGGATCGCGTTCGTTTGCCAGCGCCTTGACCATCCCTGGCTAATGATCCCTACCCTATTCGCTTTCGCAGTGGCAACCCTCGTCTTTTACATCCGCACGCTGAATCGTCTCGACACAATAGCGTTGAACCATCGAGAAGAGCTCGCAGAGGAACTTTGCAAAACTTAGCTCAATCCTACGTAGAGCAACCGAGGCAAGAACAGCTTGTGACAGACGCGAAAAGAACCTGAGCTACACTGGCTTTCTTCAAGTACAACGCACCGCTAAGCGGTCAAAAGGCAACGAACCACCAAATATTACGCAGTATCACGAAGGGAAAAGACGAGATGCAGCTTCGAGGAAGAAAGACCGCAGTTACCGTACTCGCAATAGCAACAGCCTTTGGCTGCATTCACGCTACTGCCCAGAACATCACCGAGCAGCCAGACAGATATCAGTGGCTCGAAGATGTCTCAGGGGACAAAGCCATGGCTTGGGTCAACGAGGAAAATGCGCGTTCGGCCAAAGTTCTACAAGCAGACCCCCGCTATCCCCTCCTTGCCGAAACTGCACTCAAAGTACTCGAATCTCCAACTCGACTTCCCGACCCGGACTTCCGCGTTGGCGAGATCTACAACACTTGGCAGGATGCTCAACACGTCCGCGGAATCCTTCGTAAAACATCTCTCGACAGTTATCTCACCGACCAACCTGACTGGCAAACCGTCATTGACTACGACGCTCTCGCCGCGAAAGACAATGAAAAATGGGTCCAGAAAGGGTTAAACTGCCTCTACCCCGGCAACAGCCTCTGTCTTGTCTCCCTCTCCGCAGGCGGCGAAGACGCCGACACCCTGCGAGAGTTTGATCTCAAAACCGGCAAGTTCGTCGAGAACGGCTTCGTCTTATCAAAATCCAAACAAGACGTAACCTGGGTCGACAAAGACACCCTTTTGGTCGCCCGAAACTGGGGTGACGGAACAATGACTCAATCCGGTTACCCGTTCATCGTCAAGCTATGGAAGCGCGGCCAATCTCTTGACCAAGCCAAAGAAGTCTACCGTGGAACGCAAACGGACGTAAGCGCGGGCTCGTCTGCAATTCACGATAGCCAGGGCCATATCGCAATAATCCTTAGCCGGGGAGTCAACTTTTTCGAGAGTGAGATCTCCCTCTATGCCCCCGAAGGTATAAAACAAATCTCCGTACCAGGAAAATCTCAACTGCACGGCATGCTCGACGGCCAACTCATCTTGGAATTGAATGAGGACTGGAAGCCAAAGGGCCTATCGACGACATTTCCTCAAGGCTCAGTAGTTGCATTGAATCTGGCAGCCGTAAAAAAAGACCCAGTCCATCTCAAGCCGACCGTCATCTTCACTCCTACCACCCAAGAGTTTTTCCAGGAAGCCGGTACCACCAAGAACCATCTCATCGTAACCACGCTCGACCACGTTCAGGGACGCGCATACATCTACACTCACGACGCGAACAACACCTGGACTCGCAAAAAACTCGACATCCCCGATAATCTCAGCGTCGGTATCGCCACAACCAATACCTCAGACGACAAATTCTTTCTGGAGACGACCGGCTTCCTCACACCTTCCTCACTCTTCTTGGGCGATGCATCTTCAACGAATCTGAAGTCAGCGAAGACGCTCCCCGCGCAGTTCGACGCTTCAAACCTCGTCGTCGAACAACTTCAGGCCACCTCCAAAGATGGAACCAAAGTCCCCTACTTCCTCGTCCGTCACAAGGACATCAAGTACGACGGCTCGAACCCCACCCTCATGAATGCCTACGGCGGCTTTCAAGTCTCGATGACTCCCCTCTACAACCCCATACTCGGCAAGTTATGGCTGGAACGAGGTGGCACCTTCGTCCTCGCCAACATACGCGGCGGTGGCGAGTTCGGCCCTGCATGGCACGAGGCAGGCTTAAAGACTCACCGTCAGCGTATCTACGATGACTTCGCTGCAGTCGGTCAGGACCTCTTCTCTCGCAAGATCACCTCACCTAGACGCCTCGGCATCGTAGGCGGATCCAATGGTGGCCTCCTTATGGGGGTAGAGTTCACCCAACACCCTGAGATGTGGAACGCAGTCGTCATTCAGGTCCCACTGCTTGATATGCTCCGCTACGAGCACATAGCAGCCGGCGCTTCCTGGGTCGGAGAATACGGCACTGTAACCATTCCCGAAGAGCAGAAATTCCTCGCCTCGATCTCTCCTTACAATCAACTTAATCCCAACACCACCTACCCCGAACCGCTCATCTTCACCACAACGAAGGATGATCGCGTAGGCCCCGTTCACGCACGTAAATTTGCGGCGCGCCTCGAAGAGTTCCACAAGCCCTTCTTCTACGACGAGATCGTCGAAGGTGGTCACGCAGCTGGAGCCAACCTCAAAGAGCAGGCGAACACCCGCGCCGAACAGTACACCTATCTCACCCGAAAACTGATGGATTAGCCTTTTTCTGAAACATTGTCGCAAACAGAAACATGTTGTAGGTCCGATCCTAAAATTTACCAACGAAAAGCGTCCAGCATTTTTCTCGCGTCGCCAAAAACTAACAAAGACGCTGCAGCTGCTCTCAAATACAGCTGCAGCGCCTTTTAATTTCAGTAATCACGAATGAAAATCAGAACCGTTCAAGAAGAATGCTTCTCATGATCTCTGTTCCGCCTAAACTACCCAGCCACTCCCACTACGCTCAACATCCTCCCCGCAACACCCTGCTCCACTCGATGCGAAAAGTACTTCCGCTCGCCTCTCTCATCAACCGCGCACCCTGAGCACTCTCCCACGACAGTAATCCGCTCCTCTCCTAATCCCGCATTGAGTAGTTGCCTCCGATTCGCCTCCCAAAGATCTAGATACAACTTCTCGTCGTCCTCATCGATACCCACTCGGAAAAGCTCCTCCGAATACCCAAATCGTTCCCCAAACTCTTTATGCACCTCTCTCCCCACCGAGTAGCAGCAAGCCCCAATGCTTGGCCCCACCGCCGCCTCCAGGTCATCCACCCGCGATCCATACTCTTCCACCATCATGGCCACTCCCCGCTCCACAATCTGCGCCACTGTCCCCCGCCATCCCGCGTGAAACGCCCCTACTGCCCTCTTCTTCGGATCGACCACCAACACAGGGACGCAATCCGCCGTCCCCACCCCCACCAGCACTCCCTGCAGGTTCGTAATCAATCCATCCCCTTCCAGAATCGCCTTCCCCTCCCC